>JGI10211J34971_10000163_pt1 | contig 51756 bp, 52 predicted proteins | sample Etolagsediment_FD_34971 | JGI IMG/M metagenome (IMG submission 34971) | reverse complement strand
GTCAAACAAATCACTTGAAATGCTCGTCCGATCCAGGGTGCCAACCGTAACTTTTTTAAGACAACTGGAGAACTCCCCTTTCGATCACGTTGGAATCCAAAATCAACAAGCCACCTGGGCTGCAACAAATCATCTGATCAAGCAAGGTCATCGAAACATTGTCTATTTCGGTGGGATCGATCATGCGCAGGTGCGAGCCGAGCGAATTGCTGGATACCAGCAAGCATTGGCGGATCAGGATATTGACGTTCAATTGGTTTGGGATTGTGCCGATTCGAAGCTTGCAGGTCTTGATGCAGCAGAACTGCTATTCAAAGAGCACCCCGAGATCACAGCGTTAGTCTGCAATGGCGATGTGGTCGCTCTCGGCGCATGCGTTGCTGTCAAACGAATGGGTATGATGCCTGGTGATGATGTATCAATCATCGGTTTTGATGATATTTCGGATGCAGCGATTGCTGATCCGCCATTATCCACGCTTGGTATTTGCCCTCGTGTTTTAGGTCGGACATTAGCGAAAGTTTTGGTAGAGCGAATCAGATATCCGGAGATGTCCCGCGCGATTACATCGGTGGCGGCGGAGCTGATATTACGCGGATCTACCGGACCTATGAGAGAGGTGGGTCATCGATGACTGAATTCGCAAGCCGACAATTTCTTCTCAATCACACGGCAGCAATCCTTGCGTTTTACGAACCGGTCGTTTTCGATCCAGCCGGTGGCTTTTATCAAAACCTGAAAGATGATGGGACTGTGTTTGACCCACACTCCCGCCATCTAGTGTCNTCAACGCGGTTTGTTTTTAATTACTCCGAGGCCTTCCGACGTGGACTGGGAAGTCACTATCAGGCCTGGGCCAAACACGGCGTTGATTATCTGCTGAATGAACATCTGGGCGACACAGGACATTTTTCTTGGATGTTAGGTGTGTCACCCGATCATCAAGCCCTGGCTTACGGTCATGCGTTTGTTATGTTGGCTGGTGCCAGTGCGATTCGGGCGGATGTCGAGGGTGGAAGTCGATGTCTGGCATTAGGTGAGCACATTCTGGAAACCTATTTCTTTGAGTCGCACGCATCAGCCTACGCAGACGAGCGGTCGCCCGACTTAACNGAACTCAGCCCTTATCGGGGTCAGAACGCCAATATGCATGCGTGTGAATCGATGATTGCCTCCTATCACGCAACTGGAAGCGCGCATTATTTGGAACGGGCGACGATCTTAGCCAAACGGTTTGCAGGAGAATTGGCCGATCAAGCCGGCGGCATGGTGTGGGAGCATTATTCTGAAGATTGGTCGATTGATTGGGACTTTCATCGAGATCAACCTAATGACCTGTTTAAGCCTTGGGGGTTTCAGCCGGGTCATCAAGTCGAGTGGTCGAAACTACTGACGGAACTATTTCAGATCACCAATGAATCTTGGTACTTGAAACGCGCGATCACCTTGTATGAACAAGCCATCGATACGGGGTGGGACGATACATATGGTGGCTTGGTTTATGGAGTCGCTCCGGATGGTTCCTTTGCGAGTGCTGACAAGTATTTCTGGGTGCATGCGGAAGCATTTGCAGCTGCCTATCGTCTCTTTAGGCTGACTGGCGAACAGCGGTATCTAAATGATTACCAGCGAATTTGGGACTACGCTTGGGCACATTTGATTGATCACCAATATGGCGCTTGGTTCCGAGTCCTCTCTCGGGAGGGGCAAAAAATTGATGACCTCAAGTCTCCAATGGGGAAGGTGGACTACCATACGCTTGGAGCTTGTTGGGATGTCCTTGACCAACAGAGTCTCCTCATCTAGGGGTGTGCTAAATCGTCTGTATTGTTGCTGATTAGGTCCGCCCGTTCCATAAAGCCTCTGAGTATTGATGTTAAATAGAAAAATAGCGGCTATGACGGGACTTGAGCCTGCGATCCCAGAACGATGAGGGTGCCGGACGAAAAATTAATTTATTTAAATACCGTGTTTTAGTACTTCAAAAGTGCTTTGTAGTATGAAAGTAGTAAAGTCAGTGCTCTGTTTTCGACGTTATTAAAAATAGGTGTTCTCTTTAATCAGGATTTCGATCCGTACTTGTTCTTGAGACGAGAGGGGGGTTGTTCCTTCGTTCATCGCTTTTAGTCGTCGGACGCAACTTCTAACCAAATGCCCAGTATCTTGCGATATCACAGCGTCCACGCATCCTTCTGCGAGCTGGTTTTTGGTGAAAGCTGTCAATTCATGCGCGATCACTACTAGCTTTCTGTCTGCCGCGTATCGATTGATAGCTTCTAGAGGGAGTCTCGCTTCGGAACCTAGGATGTAAATACCGCATAAATCTGGTTTGGTTTTGAGTAATCGACGAATGATGTCGTCAGCTCGATGCGGATTATTGAAGTGTTCGGTTGTTGGCAGTAACTGAAAATTACTTTGAGTTGAGAATACTAAGTCGGCGCCTCGTCGTCTTTCGACACTATCATTTGAGCTAATCGTGGTGGTGATCGCGGCGATTGATCCAGATGTGTTATTTTGAAACCGTAACATCAGTTGTCCTGCAGTCTGTCCAGCTTTCACATTCGGTATTCCAACAAACGCTGAAACAGTTGCTGCCGATTGGAAGGAAACTAAGGAAATTACGGGCACTCCTCTTTCTGTCAGTCGCGTGATCGCATCTCTGATTTCGGGATGTTCTATCGCCATAATTGCTAAGCCGTCACAGTCGTTTTTCGATAATTGACTGAGCGCTGTTGCGACTTCGTGTGGTTTTGTTTCGTCGATGTTAAGGATCTCATACTTCATCATCGACCCGAATCCGTTCGAATCAATCTCATAAACACTTTTCCTGAGTTGCATGACGAAGTCGCCTTGGGCGCTTGGTAGTGCGAAGATAAATTTTAGATACCGATTACGTGATAGTGCCGCAGCCGCATGGTTGCGTTCATAACGGAGTTGTCGAATCGCTTCTTCAACTGCGGTCTTGGTTTTGTAAGTAACTCCTGGTCGGTCATTCAGAACTCGGTCAACAGTCGCTAAGCTGACCCCTGCGGCACGAGCTAGGTCTTTTGTGGTTGGCTTCACTTTCCCTGATTTTCCCATCGATTCTGAGTGCATTAGGATAAATGAGGTACGAACCTCAGTAAAGGGGTTGACATGAGGTACGTACCTCATTAGCTTACCTGAAGTGGTGTTTGTAGGATGCTATAGACACTTCAAGTCAATAGAGTTAGCCGACCTACAACAATAAGAGGTGTAATCATGAGTTTTAAGACAAGCGTGAAAATAGTCGCAGGAGCTGTTATGGCTGGATCTATCCAGACGGCAGTTGCGGATGATTTAACCTTGTGCTGGGCATCGTGGGACCCAGCTAACGCTCTCGTTGAGCTAAGCAAGGATTTTGAGAAAGAAAGTGGCCATAGAATGAGCTTTGAGTTCGTCCCGTGGCCAAACTTTGCAGACAGAATGCTCAATGAGTTGAATTCAGGGGGTGGTTTGTGTGATCTCATGATTGGCGATAGCCAATGGATTGGTGGGGCCGCAGAGAACGGGCAGTACATCAAGCTGAATGATTTCTTCGCTAAAGAAGGAATCAGTATGGATGATTTCATTCCTGCGACTGTTACGGGCTATTCCGAGTGGCCAAAAGGGACTCCAAATTATTGGGCTTTGCCTGCATTTGGTGACGTTGTTGGGTGGACTTATCGCAAGGATTGGTTCGAGCGTCCTGAATTGCAGAAAGAGTATAAGGATAAATATGGTCGTGATTTAGCCGTTCCGAAAAACTTGGCTGAGCTAAAGGATATAGCCCAATTTTTCCAGAATAGACAAATTGACGGGAAAACTGTTTATGGTGCGGCGATTTACACAGAGCGTGGGTCTGAAGGGATCACAATGGGAGTCACAAACGCTCTGTATAATTATGGGTTTGAGTACTCCAATCCAGCGAAGCCTTATGACCTAAAGGGATTTGTGAATTCCAAAGAAGCGGCGGCTGGCCTCGAGTTTTACAAAGAGTTGTATGACACGGCAACTCCGCCGGGCTCATCAAACTGGTACATGGGTGAAAATATCGACGCCTACAAATCTGGTCAAGTCGCACTGCAAATGAATTTTGCTTTCATTTGGCCAGGCGTTGAAGCTGATCCTAACGTTGGTGGAGGTAAATCAGGTTACTTCCCGAATCCTCCTGGCCCAGGCGGTCATTTTGCGCAACTCGGTGGCCAAGGGATCTCAGTCGTTGCGTCTTCAGATAAACAAGCAGCAGCTCTGGAATATATCAAATGGTTTGCCCAAAAAGAGGTCCAAGATAAGTGGTGGAAAGCGGGCGGTTATTCAGCTCTCAAGGCTGTAGTTGAAGACCCTGGTTTTGTAACAAGCCAGCCTTATGCCAAAACCTTTCTTGACTCGATGGCTATCGTTAAGGATTTCTGGGCGGAGCCAGCATATGCCGACTTATTGCTTCCGATGCAAGAACGTGTTCATGATTACGTAATCGCGGGCAAGGGCACGGCTCAAGAAGCTTTGGATGGACTGGTGGATGATTGGACGGAAGTCCTAGAAGACGAGGGTAAACTGTAGCACTCACCCTAGACCGGAGTTGCTTTCCAAGATCGGTTTGCAACTCCGTTTTTCAATCAAACGCATCATAAGACATCACTTAAAGGAGCTTGCCGTGCTGAGGCTTTTTGTCGATAAAATTGCCCAAAAAACACCCGTTGGTGTGTCGAAGCACGTTCAAGGTTTGTCCGATAAGAAGTTGGCATGGCTGTTCGTGAGTCCGACGATCATCCTGCTTTTAGCGATCAATATTTTTCCGCTAATTTGGACAATTTATCTCAGTTTTACCGACTACCGAGTCAATCGACCTAACAGAGACGTCAAGTGGGTCGATCTGCGGAACTACGAGCGGATTTTAACCGACAGTGACATCTGGCAGACCATGCAAGCAACTGCACATTTCCTTGTCTCGACATTGGTGTTACAGGTTTTACTTGGTTTTACGTTGGCGTTTTTAATAAACAAAAAATTTAAAGGTAATGATCTTCTGACCACGTTGATCGTCCTTCCTATGATGCTTAGCCCAGCAGTCGTTGGAAACTTTTGGACGTTCCTCTACCAACCTCAAATAGGGTTGTTCAATTATGTGATCAGTTTTTTGTCAGGGGTCGATCCAAGCTCTTTTTCAATGATTGGCGATGTTCATTTGGCGCCATGGGCAATCGTTATCGTCGATACATGGATGTGGACTCCGTTTGTCATGCTGATTTGTCTCGCTGGTTTGCGATCCATTCCAGACTCAATTTACGAAGCAGCTGAGTGTGATCGAGCATCACAGTGGCGGCAATTCTGGACCATAACTATCCCGATGGTTTTACCGTTTTTGATGTTGGCCGTCCTATTTCGAGGAATTGAAAATTTCAAAATGTTTGATTTAGTCGTGCAGTTAACAGGCGGTGGGCCCGGAAGCTTGACGACGCTTTCTTCGATCGATCTAAAGCGTGAAGCGTTTGAAAAATGGAAGACAGGGTACTCGTCTGCTTACGCGGTGATTTTATTTGTGACGGTTTTTGGTCTCGCTTCTATTTATGTCAAAGCGTTGAATAAGGTGAAAGATCGATGAGTTACTCCGTAACCGCTCCATCCTCTCGAACCAAGTTATTGTCAGGCTTGTTGGTGAGCCTCTACGCTCTAGTCACCCTGGCACCGCTCCTTTGGATTATCGCTACAGGCTTCAAGTCAGGACAAGATTCGATTCACTATCCTCCGAAGGTTTTGTTTGAACCGACAATGGAAGGGTATGTCAACTTATTCACAACGAGAACAAGAATACCTTCAGATGCTCAGCCTCGGGATCCAGAGTCTTTATCGTGGTATGAGCAGATAGTGAACGATAAGGGAGAAATGATTGCTGGTCCCTCAAAATATGGTGAGAGATTTTTAAATTCCACTGTGATTGGATTCGGGTCGACAGCTCTATGCATGCTACTAGGAACAATGGCTGCTTATGCCTTCAGTCGCTTCAAGGTGCCCCTTAAAGAGGACCTTTTATTTTTTATCTTATCGACCAGAATGATGCCGCCCATTGCAGTTGCGATACCCATATTTCTAATGTTCAAAAATTTGGGCCTGAACGACACATACTTTGGAATGATCATGCTTTATACAGCGGTGAATCTCTCTTTGTCGGTGTGGCTGTTGAAGGGATTTATGGACGAAATCCCAGTTGAATATGAAGAGGCAGCTTTAATCGATGGATACACACGGTTCGAAGCGTTCATAAAAGTGGTTCTTCCTCAGGCAATCACAGGAATCGCTTCAACAGCTATTTTCTGTCTGATTTTTGCCTGGAACGAATACGCATTTGCCGTTCTGCTAACTTCAGGGGATGCTCAAACTGCACCTCCATTTATTCCAACCATAATTGGTGTCAGCGGGAAGGATTGGCCTGCAGTGGCCGCTGGCGCGACCCTTTTCCTGGTTCCGGTCATGGTGTTCACGGTACTTCTTCGGAAGCATTTGCTTCGTGGTATTACGTTTGGGGCAGTGAGAAAATGAAGCAATTCCTGAACGGATTAACCTCGTTTCGAAGGGGCCCTTGGGAAGCACTTGCTTCGTTGCTAATCGTGCTTGGAGTCCTGATGCTCATGCAGCCTTTTTATTTGGTTATCTTCACCTACTCTTTTTCGGTGATATTAATTGGAACTGTCATGTACTTAATCTGTAGTCATTTCAGGGATTAGAACGATGGCCGAAATTGAAATCAAGAATCTCCGAAAAGAATTTGGTGAGTTCGTGGCAGTACAAGACTCCACCTTCAAGGTGGAAGATGGAGAATTCTTCATGTTACTCGGACCGTCAGGATGCGGCAAAACAACGACGCTGCGCATGATGGCTGGATTGGAGTTGCCAACGTCAGGACAGATACTGATTGATGGCGAAGATGTTTCGTTTAAGCGAGCTCGTGAACGTGATATTGCATTCGTTTTTCAAATGTATGCGTTATACCCGCACTTGAATGTCAGGCAGAATCTCGAGTACCCGCTGAAGAGTCAAGGTTTTTCAAAGGCACTGATAAATGAAAAAATCGCTGAAGTAGCAGCGATTCTAAGAATAGAGCAGTTGCTAAATTCGCCAGTTGGTCGCTTATCTGGCGGCGATCGACAGCGCGTTGCCTTGGGGCGTGCGATCGTCCGAGATCCTTGTGCTTTTTTTATGGATGAACCGCTAGGAGCCCTGGATGCGGAATTTCGAGAAGAAATGGCTGAGGAGTTACGAGCTCTTCATGATCGCATGAGGGCAACCACAATTTATGTTACTCACGATCAGTTAGAAGCAATGCAGATGGGCGATAAGATCGTCGTCATGAATCATGGTGTGATCGAGCAATTCGGCGTGCCTCAGGATATTTATGATTGGCCCGCGACGAAATTTGTCGCTGATTTTATCGGGTCTCCCGCAATGAACTTTCTTTCGCTAGGGCATTATAAATTGTGTCCCGGTGATTCGGTTGTAGCCTTTAACGATCATCAAATCAAAATCCCTAATAATCTAGAGGACTTTGATGGGCATCTGGATATGGGAGTTCGGCCAGAACATATAACGCTGTCTCGTGAATCTGAGGGCATACCTGCGACTGTTCTGGCATCGGAGTATTTGGGAACGACTCAAATCGTATCAGTTCAAGTTGATCGTTCGGTCTTGAAAGCAAGAGTTTCTGCAACGGATGACTACATGATTGGATCACCGATTAATCTGGTTTTTGACGCTAGAAATATCTCCCTTTTCGATCATTCCTCAGGCAAAGCTTTGCGAAGTGATGCGAATCAGGAGGTGCTTGCTGGTGGCTAACATTGAAGTCCAGAACCTGAATAAATGCTTTGGTGATAATGTCGCGCTATCTGAGGTTGATTTATCTATCCCTGATGGTTCGTTTGTCGTCCTGTTGGGCCCTACTGGAGCGGGTAAGACCACCTTGCTGAGGCTAATAGCTGGGCTTGATCATCCTGATTCTGGCCGGGTTGTGATTGACGGGGTAGATTGCACACAGCGAACACCAGCTGAACGAAATGTAGCCATGGTTTTTCAGCAGTATTCGCTTTATCCGCATATGTCGGTAAAAGAGAATCTTGCGTTTCCCTTGAAATCCCGAATGCTCTCGGTGACTGAATCCGAAATTAATCGAAAAATTGATGCGATCTCTCAGACTTTGAGAATTCACCATAAGTTATCTAACAAGGCTACTGAGCTCTCTGGTGGCGAAATGCAGAGGGTGGCAATTGGTAGAGCGCTAGTGCGAAACCCTAATATTTATTTGATGGACGAGCCGCTCAGTTCTCTTGATGCAAAATTAAGATCGGAATTGCGGATCGAGCTGACGCGAATTCAAAAAGATATTGGTGGTACTTTTTTGTATGTGACGCATGACCAGATCGAGGCGATGACAATGGCGACACATATTGGTGTTCTCGAAAAGGGAAAGCTAATTCAATTCGGAACTCCCAGAGAGGTGTACGATCACCCGTCATCAGTCAGTGTGGCTGCCCGTTTGGGTCAACCTCGAATCAATATTGTTGACGCAACCATTTTCCCCGGTAGTCCCCGGGCAGCGAAATTTATTGGTTTTAGACCAGAACAATTGGAGCTTGGGGCCGAAGGTTTGCAAACGCTGATAAAGCGCGTTGAGCGGTTGGGTGATCAAACGCGGCTGCATTTGTCCCTTGGCGAAATAAGCATCGTCACAGTGACGGATCCGCACACGGAGTTGAAGGCTGGAGAAACCCTGTCAATTAAACCAAAAGCCCCTTTCTTTTTTGACTCAGAAGGAATGCGGATCTAATACGAGGACAATAAAATGCAGTTATTTATCAACGAAAAAAATAATGTAGTAACTGAAGCAATTGATGGTCTCATCCAAGGTGCGTCTGGAAAATTATCGAGGCTCGATGGATATCCCCATATCAAAGTAGTTGTACGAAGTGATTGGGACAAAAGTAGGGTCGCGTTAATTTCTGGTGGAGGGTCAGGACATGAACCNTCCCACGCAGGATTCGTTGGCCGCGGCATGTTAACTGCGGCGGTGTGTGGTGATGTTTTCGCATCTCCATCTGTCGACGCTGTGCTGGCTGCGATACTCGCAGTGACTGGTCCACAGGGCTGCCTGTTGATTGTTAAAAACTATACTGGAGACCGACTGAATTTCGGTTTGGCAGCAGAGCGTGCACGAAGCCTCGGACTTAAAGTCAATATGGTTGTTGTGGATGACGACATTGCCTTGCCAGATATCCCTCAGCCGCGCGGGTTAGCAGGTACCTTGTTCATTCACAAAATTGCTGGTGCGATGGTTGAAGAAGGAGCATCTCTTGAGACTGTCACGGTCGTTACCGAGCGGATTATTAGCAAGGTAAAAACCATTGGGTTATCGCTCGATACGTGTTTGGTACCTGGATCTGAAAAAATTGACAGGATTCCAGATGGGTGTGCCGAGTTGGGGCTCGGTATCCATGGCGAGGCCGGTATTGAGCAAATTAATTATTCGGGAGTCAAAGCAGCAGTCTCGGTAATGATTGATAAACTCACGCAGAGCGTCGGACAAGGTGATTTAGTTGTACTCATCAATAACCTTGGCGGCGTTTCTAGTCTTGAAATGAGCATCATTACTAACGAAATTTTCTCTTCATCGTTGAACCAAAGATTATCTTGGGTAATAGGCCCTTCTTGTCTAATGACCTCGTTGGATATGAAAGGATTTTCGATCACTGTGTGCCCAGTCACCGACGAAGAATTGCGATATTTGAACACCCCAGTCGAGCCATGGTCTTGGCCTGGATGCAATTCGATCACCGCACCACAGATTATTGAAATGCCTGATGGGTTACGTCCAGAACCACCTGTGCCATCTGCGCATCCAGCAACTAAAGATTTGATATTGGGTTGCTGTGAAGTCCTAATAGATTGTGAGCGCGAGCTGAACACCCTAGATGCGTTTTCAGGCGACGGAGATACTGGGTCAACGTTGGCAAGCGCTGCTCGATCCCTTATTTCGAAGCTGGACGAACTTCCGCTAGCAGACCATACCCAACTTTTTAGAGCGATGGGTCAGGAGCTCAGTCAAACCATGGGCGGTTCATCGGGTGTTCTTTTAGCTATTTTCTTTGCGGCTGCAGGGGATTCGTCATCAAGCGGCTCTGATATCCCGAATTCCCTACTTGATGGTTTAAAGAGGATGAAGGAAATTGGCGGCGCCGAATTGGGTGATAGATCAATGGTTGACGCGTTAGAGCCGGCGTTGAACGCGTTTGCTCGAGCAGAAGACCCAGCGATGGCTTCTCGGAAAGGGGCGGAGGAAACAGCGAAGATGATCAGTGCGAGAGTCGGCCGAGCAACATACCTATCAGCAGATCAATTGCAAGGCAACAAGGATCCTGGTGCAGAAGCCGTCGCAAAGCTGTTTGAGTATTTGGTTGGGCGCGGTGGTTCCTAGGGGTAGAACCGCCCTATCTCATTCACGGGTTAAACCGAAAAGTGGTGGCTATGGCGGGACTTGAACCTGCGACCCCAGCATTATGAGTGCTGTGCTCTAACCAGCTGAGCTACATAGCCATTCAGAAGAGGCGCGAAAGATACTGAAGTTTCTCACCTCTGTCAAAGTTTAGACGTTGAAACGGAAATGAATAACATCACCATCTTTGACAACGTAGTCTTTCCCTTCGAGTCGCCATTTACCTGCATCTTTAGCCGCTTGCTCGCCGCCTAAAGTCACAAAATCATCGAACGCGATCACTTCTGCTCGAATGAAGCCTTTTTCGAAATCTGTGTGGATTTTTCCAGCGGATTGAGGGGCGGTGGCGCCAACCGGGATGGTCCATGCGCGAACTTCTTTCACACCCGCTGTGAAATACGTTTGCAGACCTAATAGCGCATAACCCGCACGAATCACTCGATCAAGACCTGCTTCAGCAAGCCCTAGCTCTTCAAGAAATTCGGCTTTCTCATCGTCTTCGAGTTCAGCGATTTCTGATTCGATCTTATTGCAGATCGGAACAACCTCAGCGTTTTCAGCGGCTGCAATTGATCGAACCGTTTCCAGCCATGGATTATTTTCAAAGCCATCTTCCGCCACGTTTGCAATATACAACGTCGGCTTAATAGTCAGCAGGTGGAGCGTTGCGACGACATCCATCTCATCATCGGAGAGATCGGCCGATCGAACAGGCCTGCCTTCATTTAAGTGAGGTAAGATCTTTTCGCAGACCGTCATCAAGGCCTTGGCATCCTTGTCGCCGCCTTTGGCTTGCTTTTGAGCCTTGTGCATCTGTTTCTCAACGGTTTCAAGATCAGCCAAGGCAAGTTCTGTATTGATGACTTCAATATCTGATGCTGGATCGACTTTTCCGGCCACATGCACAATATTCTCATCGTCGAAGCAACGAACCACATGAGCGATCGCGTCAGTCTCCCGGATATTGGCCAAAAACTGATTCCCAAGTCCTTCCCCCTTAGAGGCTCCCGCCACAAGACCGGCGATGTCAACAAATTCCATCGTCGTCGGTACGACACGCTCTGGTTTGACGATTGCTGCGAGTTGGTCTTGTCGTGGATCTGGGATTGGAACAACGCCTGCATTGGGTTCAATCGTGCAGAAAGGGAAGTTCTGCGCTTCGATACCGGCTTTCGTTAATGCATTAAAAAGTGTGGATTTACCAACGTTGGGTAATCCAACAATGCCGCATTTAAAACCCATGCTGTCTCCTTTAGCGCTGATGCAAGGCGTTCATGGCTTGATCCCAAGTGCCTTGAACGATGTCGTGAATAAAACTGAGGGTGTGATCCATCGCCTCATCAATCTGTCCGCGCTGTTCCGCGGTCGCTTTTCCTAAGACATATCCGTGAACTTTGGATTTATGCCCCGGGTGACCAATGCCGACCCGAATTCTCGCATAGTCCGGGCCAAACACACGATGGAGGTCACGCAAGCCGTTATGGCCTCCGTGACCACCGCCTTGTTTGAGACGAATCTGCCCAGGTTCAATATCAAGCTCATCGTGAATCACGAGGATTTCAGCCGGTTCGATTTTGTAAAATTGGGCAACTGCCAGTGCGCTCTGTCCAGAGCGATTCATGAAAGTCATTGGTTTGAGCAAATGAATCGCATGGGCGCCCGCAAACCCCTTGCCAGCGAGGCCGAAAAATTTAGCGTTAGCCATCAAAGAGGTCGAGGTCTGCTTTGCGAGGGCGTCTAACAGCCAAAACCCGGCATTATGCCGGGTTTCTGCGTATTCAGGACCCGGATTCCCGAGTCCTATGATGAGCTTGTAGGTGCTCACTCGCCGCCTTCAGACTCACCTTCTGCTGCACCAGCAGCTGATTCTGAATCGGCTGATGCGCCCTTCGCTTTGTGAATGCTCACAACTGGAAGGTCTGAATCGTGGGCCAAAGCAATAAAGGTCACGCCTTTTGGTGCTTTGATGTCGGACAAGTGAATCACCTGATCCAGTTCCATGTCAGCCAAATCGACTTCAATGAATTCTGGCAAATCTTTTGGTGAGCACGAAACTTCGATTTCCACCGCATCGTGGTGAATGACACCACCCTGCAACTTCACACCCTTACAGGTTGTTTCATTCAAGAAATGCACAGGAACGTGAACTTTAAGGATAGTGTTCGCAGATGCTCGTTGGAAGTCAGCATGTAAAACCACAGGCTTTGCTGGATGACGTTGAAGCGCTTTTAAGATCACGGGCTCGTCTTTTCCATCGATCTCAAGAGTGATGATCGATGAGTAGAAAGCCTCTTCTTCAAGAGCACGCTTCAGATCTTTATGAGCCAATTGAATCGACTTGGGCGCGTTCTTTCCACCGTACACGATGGCTGGAACAAGACCTTCTAGTCGACGCAGGCGGCGGCTCGAACCTTTCCCTGCTTCTTCGCGCGACTGCGCGGACAAGCGATAATCAGACATTTCATTCTCCTTCAATGTCTCCGTTTTACTTCGACCAGTAAAACGTTCTTCAATCCTCAGTTAGCGAAACATCGCGCTGATGGATTCCTCATTACTGACGCGGCGTACAGCCTCGCCCAGTAGTTCTGCAATGGTGATCACGCGGACACGGCCGGTATCCATGATCGCAGCGGGGACGGGGATACTATCAGTAACCACTAATTCGTCAAGCGCGCTGTCTTTCAAATTTTCAAGCGCACGACCGGACAAGACCGGGTGCGTACAATAGGCGACAACTTCTTTAGCACCTTCTTCTTTCAGTGCTTTGGCTGCATTACACAGCGTGCCTGCCGTGTCGACGATGTCATCAACGATCAAACAGGTGCGGCCGCTGACTTCACCGATAATGTTCATGACCTCGGCCTGGTTGGCGGCTGGGCGACGCTTATCAATAATTGCGAGATCGCTGTCTAACTGTTTAGCCATCGCGCGAGCGCGAACCACGCCGCCAATATCAGGGGAGACGACTACCGCATCTTTGGGTTGTTTGCGTTGGATATCGTCGAGCATCACAGGAGTAGCATAAATGTTATCAACGGCGACATCGAAGAACCCTTGGATCTGGTCGGCATGCAGATCAACGGTTAGCACTCGGTCGATTCCAACCCCGACCATGATGTCAGCCACCACCTTCGCCGTGATCGGAACACGAGCGGAGCGTGGACGTCGATCTTGGCGGGCATAGCCGAAGTAGGGGACGACTGCGGTGATTCGTGATGCGGATGCGCGACGCAGTGCATCACACAACACCACCAATTCCATTAAATTGTCATTGGTTGGCGCACAGGTTGATTGCAAGACAAAGACATCTTGCCCGCGCACATTTTCGACGATTTCGACAGCGATTTCACCATCAGAAAAACGACCAACACTGGCATTACCCAGCGGAACGGCGAGGTAATCAGATACTTTTTTGGATAACTCTGGTGTGGCGTTACCGGAGAACAACATCAGTTGGGCCACGGGTGACTCCTTGAGCGTCGAGCGGTTTGAAAATGGCTGGGGTGGTAGGATTCGAACCTACGAATGGCGGGATCAAAACCCGCTGCCTTAACCACTTGGCCACACCCCAGTTACGCGTTTGCGCCGCAAGTATACAACATTGATCGATGACTCAGGAGACCAACTTGAACCGTTGCAGCATCACCAATGATGGCTTCGGCCGAGTCGGCGTTGACCGGATCGACGACNAACACGCATCCGCCTGTTCCCGTGAGTCTCGGCTCCCCGAACACTTGCAATTGATCCATCAGACGGTCAATGGCCGGATGGATGTCTCGNACAAGTGATTCGCAATCGTTGTGTGTTGTATCCAACTGCGAGGCGCGGATTCTGCAAGAGGGGGTATCTCTTGTCAACTTTGGATGCTGGAAAATNCCCTGTGTTGACACATGAATTTGCGGATCGGCAATCAAAACTTGAGTCCCCGGCCAATGCACTTCTGTGAATTTCTCGCCAACGCCTTTGGCAAAGCAGCTGGATCCAAAAATAAAGACAGGAACATCCGCGCCAAGCCTGAGTCCAATCGCTTGCAGCGCCTCGTTGGACTGCCCGAGATGAAAGATGTCATTCAAGGCAACCAAGGTTGTTGCTGCATCTGACGATCCGCCGCCTAGACCACCGCCGGATGGAAGATGTTTTTCAATCAGAATTTCGACACCGTGAGAGGTTTGGTCGAGTACCTGAGCGGCTGCTTGAAACACGAGGTTCTGTTCGCCAAGTCCTAGGGGGTCATGCAGCAGGTGGATCCCTGGAATCTCAGTTGGACGAAAATGGATCCAGTCACACCATTGCACGAATTGAAAACCAGTTTCGAGCAGGTGATAGCCATCAGCCCGACGTCCGACGATATGGAGAAATCGATTGATCTTTGCGGGAGCGGCAGCTTGAACGCCACCCTCAAGCAAGGTTGAGGGTTGAGTTACTTGGTGATGGCCTGCCATTCAGTACTGGCCCAGCGAATTTCGACGCCTCCACGAGTTGCAGTCAGACGTCTTGGTACTTCAAATCGATGTGAGCCCGATTCGATCGAAATATTGCCATTGTAGGCCAGTTGCCATCCGTCTTGAGCCAGCTCTGTGATGCGACCTTCACCGTCTTTCTCGACCGATTCCAGGGGCATATTTGGCGCGTCGAGACCGCGCACCCAGTAGCGCAAGGCATTCACAGGCAGTGAGATTTCCATCACTTCCCGAAACAGAGTGTCAGCATCTTTTGCCACGGTTTCGCGGTCGTCGGTCTTCAGACGTGCTTCTGATTCAGTCACCGTCAGTTGTGCAACAACTGATCCCGTCGGCGACAGCACATCTAAGCGCTCTTCTGATGGGTTCAGGATCCAGCGAATACTGCCAGATTCGGTTCCTTCAGCGGTGGAGACTGAAAACTTGGCGGTCAGGTCCCACTGGTTCAGCTGATCTGCGGGAAGAAACGTCAAAATCTCAGCATCATCGTCTGACGACCATGGCATGAGAGAGCAACCGGTCAGGGTTGCACTAATGAGAAGAGTGACGATGAAATGCTTCACGAATTTGTTAACCGTTGTATTGTGTCGCGAATCTTGTCACTTTCTGGCGTCGATTCATAGCCTATGTCCCAAATTTCGCGGGCTTTTTGCTGTTGGCCGAGTCGCCAAAGAAGTTCACCATAGTGTGCAGCGATTTCGTGATCTTGGCTCATTTCCCAGGCTTTGACAAAGTAAGGCTCAGCCTCATCAAGGCGTCCGAGTTTCAACAGCACCCAACCCATGGAATCCAGAATGGCGGCAGATTCGGGTTTTTGTGCGAGCGCACTTTCGATCAAACTGAGTGCTTCTTCATATCGATCAGTTCGATCGGCCAGTGTGTATCCGAGCGCATTCAACGCATCCGGATCGTTCGGCTTGAGCTCAAGAATTTGTCGAAGATCATTTTCTGCGCCTCTAATATCGTTTAATTGTTCGTAGGCGAGTGCGCGCGTGTACAGGATTTCGACACTCTCTGGTTCGCGCATTAATGCTTCAGTCAGCACTGGAATCGCTGCATCGGCCATCCGATTGGCCGTTTGAAATTGTGCTTCGGCCAGATAGAGCTCGTGCTTGAAATTCGGGAACAACAGTCGGGCTTCCGAGAACCACCGATGGGCCTGATCAGGTGTCTGTTGTTTGATGGCCAGATTGGCCAATTGTTTTCTGGCCTCAATGACAAGCTCACTTCGATCGACGCGCAAGAAACGGTCGATCGCCAAATCATCTTGGTTGTTTTGAATCGCGACTTCGCCCAAGTGATAGTAGGCATTGGAACGATACTGCTCGGATGCGAGCAAGGATTTGAGGTGCTTCTCTGCGGTGTCAAGGTTGCCTGCCTGCATCTCGAGCAGACCGAGGGTCAGTAAATCTGGATATCGATTTCCGTCTTCTTCAATCACCGAGCGAAGAATGGAAAGAGCTGTTTCTCGATTCCCCTCAAGACCATGCCAGCGCGCCAATTGAGCTCGGACGTTGAGGTCGCTCGTCACCTCCGTGAAGCGTTCGACAAATGCGATAGCCCGTTGGCGATCCGGTAATTCAAGGCGTGACCGAAACAGAACGACATTGGCTGGCGGCACGTGGGACTCGATCCATGCGTCGAGCCAGTCAGTCCCTGTCTGCTCAGCGACTCGATTTTTGGCTTCGGTGACAACCATTGCTAATGAACCATTGTCCGACTGACTTCCAACTCGCGTGAGTGCATTTAAGAATGCCATTTGGTGATCAGGTTCCAGTCCAGCCCAGAAGCTTGCCAACCAGTGCGCGCGATAGTTAGGTTCTAACGCGAACAGCTGAGTCAGTGACTCGTCGAGTGCGTCCAGCCGACTCCGCTCAGCGTTGAAAATAATCGAGGCTTCCAGAGCACCTCGTGAATCTGGATCAATGGCTTTCCAGCGATCAAGTGCCTGCTCAATTTGAACATCGGATCCAGCTTGTCGAGCAAGAAAGGCCGCTCGTTCGGCAACTTCTGGGTTCGTGCTCTTGGCCGCCGCTTTGAGATACAGATGAATCGCTTGATCTAGATGTCCAGCGGTCAGTTCAGCTTCGGCCAGTAAAATGAGGCCCGCTGGCGTTTGGATCTCGCGTGGTTGTGCCGATTCGATCACGCTTTCCATCGCACGATCGGCGGATTCCGTCTGTAAGGTGCCTATCGGCTGACAGCCAGCAATGGTTAGGAAGACCAAGAGCACGCAAGCTCTGCTACAATCCGGCCACTGTTTAGATATGGGTTTCATCGTTTTCTTAAATGGCTCTTTTAACTCTCGGGCTTAACCATACCACGGCGCCAGTCGAACTGCGTGAGCAGGTTGCTTTTGATGCGCAGCGGCTTCCTGATGCTTTGGCGGAACTGACCAAAGAGTTTCCGGGTGTCCGCGAGAGTGCGATTTTATCGACTTGTAATCGAACGGAACTCTTTTTAGCGATTGACGGTGAGAATGAACCAGAAGTGATTCAGTGGCTCGCGAGTTATCATGCGGTAGAAGCCGACGCTTTAGCTCCTCATATCTACTCGTTTAAACACCTGAAAGCCGCGCAACACATGATGCGAGTTGCATCTGGCCTCGATTCGTTGGTGTTGGGTGAGCCTCAGATATTGGGACAATTCAAGGATGCGATCCGAACGGCTCGGGATGCCCTGACCTGTGGAACCGAACTTGAGCAAGCCTTTTCAAAAGTCCTGTCGGTCGCAAAACGGGTGCGCACCGAGACTGCAATCGGTCGAAATCCTGTCTCCGTGGCGTACGCATCGGTGAATTTGGCGAGCCGAATTTTTTCTGACCTTGCCTCCTGTAAAGTGGTCTTGGTGGGTGCTGGTGAAACCATTCAGTTGGTTGCCGAACATTTAAATGGCCAAGGTGTTCGTGGGACCGATGTCGTGAACCGCACGCTGGCGAATGCAGAAATTTTAGCGGCTTCGATTGATGGCCATGCCTGGCCGCTGACAGAATTAGGCGATCGCATTCAGCGTGCAGACATCGTCATTGCATCAACTGGCGCTTCGGTGCCTGTATTAGGCAAGGGGATGGTTGAACGAGCCCAAAAAGTCAGGCGCCATAAACCGATGTTTATGGTGGATTTGGCTGTTCCTCGGGATATCGAGCCTGAAGTGGGAGAGATCGATTCGGTCTATCTCTACACGGTCGATGATTTGCAGGCCGTGGTTGAAGAAGGGTTAGAGCAGCGTCAGGAAGCGGCCAGACATGCGGACGCTCTGATCCGTGAAGCGTTGGACGATTGGCAGCGAGAGATTCGAGGATATCGTGCAGTCGATACGATTAAACAACTTCGCGACGGTGCTCAGGATTTGTCCGAACAAGAGTTGGCTCGTGCGTTAAAAGCACTGGAATCTGGGAAGCCGGCGGCAGACGTATTGACGCAACTCAGCCGTAACCTGACGAACAAATTTCTCCATGCGCCAACTGTCGCTTTACGAAGTGCCGCCGAGCAAGGCGATCTTTCACTTCTGGATGCGACGCATCGCCTTTTTTCGATAGATGAAACAGAGGATTCTGATTGAAACCATCATTGATCAATCGGTTGGATCAACTCGTTGACCGACACGAGGAACTGTCTGCCTTGCTTGCTGACCCAGAGGTGATCAGTGATCAAAAGCAATTTGTTGCCTATTCGCAGGAATACAGTGAGATTGAGCCGGTGGTTCAGCTGGTGCAGCGTCGACGGAGCTTAACGGCAGATCTCAAAGAGCTCGACAGTTACCTCGCGGGTGACGATGCGGAGATGAAGGAGTTAGCCGAGAGCGAAATCCCTGAGATACGGGTAGAACTTGAGTCGCTCGATGCCGATCTGCAAATCGCTTTAGTGCCCAAAGATCCAGCGGATTCACGGAGTGCGTTTCTGGAAATTCGAGCAGGCACAGGAGGCGATGAGGCAGCCTTATTTGCCGGTGATCTCGCACGGATGTACTTGAAGTTTGCAGAGACTCAAGGATGGAAAGCTGAGGTGTTGTCAGAGTCCAAGGCAGAGCTCGGTGGCTATAAAGAAGTCATCATGAAAGTTGCGGGAGATCGCGTCTATGGCCGACTAAAATTCGAGTCAGGCGCGCATCGCGTGCAACGTGTTCCCGCCACTGAATCTCAAGGTCGTGTGCACACTTCTGCCTGCACAGTGGCTGTCATGGCTGAAGCAGACCCAATGGCCGAAACCACCATTGACACGAAAGACTTACGAATTGATACCTTTCGAGCCAGTGGTGCCGGGGGGCAGCATGTCAACAAGACCGATTCAGCCATTCGGATCACACACATTCCGACTGGAGTGGTTGTTGAGTGTCAGGACGAGCGCTCGCAACACAAGAACAAGGCTCGAGCGCTGAGTCTACTCCAGGCGCGTCTTGAGGATGCTGCTCGTCAAGAGCAGCAAGCGAAAGAAGCCAGTGAGCGGAAGTCGCTAGTCGGCTCAGGTGATCGCTCGGAGCGCATTCGAACCTACAATTTTCCGCAGGGTCGTGTGACAGACCATCGCATTAATCTGACACTGTATCGTCTCGATGAAATGATGGACGGTGCTTGTCAAATGATCATTGACCCTCTGGTTCAGGAGTATCAAGCCGAGCTTCTCGCAGGCCTTGATACTGGCGCATGACCTTAGCGGAAGTGCTTCGCTCGGATCCGATTCGAGCGGCAGCTTGGAGCAGTAGTGAGCAACAGTTGGTGATCTCAGAGATTCTGGGATTGTCACTCACCGAGCAAATGCTTCAAGAGGATCAAGCGCTGTCAGAGGCGGTGATTGGAAGACTGTATCAGGTGGCGCAACGTACCCAAGCCGGTGAGCCGGTTGCCTATATTTTGGGTGTCGTTGATTTTGACGGCTTACGGCTTTCGGTATCACCTCAGGTATTGATCCCGAGACCTGATACGGAGACCCTTGTCGAAACCGCGTCGCAGTTGATCGAACACAATGATCTCAACACCATCCATGACCTCTGTACAGGATCCGGTGCCGTCGGAATCGCCTTAAAAACTCGTCATCCAAACTGTGATGTCACACTCAGTGATCTGTCGATCGATGCAGTTCAGTGTGCCAAGGAAAATGTTCAGGCACTTGGACTGTCTGTGGATTGTTATCAAGCAGATTTGTTTGACGGGCTTGGTTGCTATGATCTGGTGACTGCGAATCCACCATATATTGCTTGGGATGATCCGGAGATCGATTCGAGCGTGCGATTGTATGAGCCTGCGGTTGCTTTGTTCTCGAATGCGCAGGGATTGGAATTGATCCGCCGGATTGTCAGTGATGGGATGAATCACTTAACCCCCAATGGCTATCTATGTCTTGAGCATGGTCATCGTCAGGCCCATGATGTCAGAGCGATGGCGGAAGAATCGGGTTGGCGCTCGATTCAGACGCATCAAGATCTGGCTGGACGAGACCGGGTAACCAGGATGCAAAAACGATGATGACTGATGACGAACTGCTGCATTACGCAAGACAAATTCTTCTTTCTGACGTGGATGTCGATGGTCAAGAGCGGCTTCGCAGCGCCCATGTGGTGGTCCTTGGTTTGGGTGGTCTGGGAAGTCCGCTGGCGCTCTACTTAGGAGCGGCGGGTGTTGGGCGTTTGACCCTGGTCGATGGAGACACTGTTGATGAGACCAATCTGCATCGACAAGTGATTCATAGTCAGGCGAGTCTCCACCAATCCAAGGTGGACTCCGCAAAAGACCGCATTCTGGGGATTAATCCCTGGATTCATGTTGACGTGATCAGAGCGCATGCCGATGATCAGAATGTGTCCTCACTGATTGCATCATCGGATTGCATCGCTGATTGTACGGACCGGTTTGCGACGCGGTTTTTGGCGAATCGCTTGGCTGTTTCGCTCAAGCGACCTGTGGTCTCAGCCGCCGCCTTGGGTGTCGAGGGCCAACTGACAACCATCGATCCCCGGCAGGAGAGCAATCCCTGCTATGCCTGTTTGGTTCCTGATGTCCCAGAAGTTGAGCCAACGTGCTCTGAAACTGGAGTGCTTGGGCCTGTTGTCGGTACATTGGGGAGTTTGCAGGCTGTTGAAGTCCTAGGCGTTCTTTTGGGATGGCCTGACCGTTTAGTGGGTCGTTTATTGCGTTTTCATGCCAAAACGATGGAGTGGAAGTCCTTCCGGTACCGGAAGGACCCTGCATGCCCAGTCTGTGGATCAGCTGCCAAGTTTTGAATGAAGGATTTGATTCACTGCTTGTGGATTGGCTTTTCCTTGTGACTTTTTCATCACCTGCCCGACAAAGAAGCCGAGCATCTTCCCTTGTTTATCGGAAGGCGCTGATCGGTAGTTCGCCACCTGATCCGGGTTTTCCTGGATGACCTCATCAACGATGGCCTCAATGGCACCGGTATCGGTCATTTGCACCAACCCTTTGGCTTCGATGATGGCGTTGACTTCACCCTCACCAGCTAACAAGGCTTCAAAGACTGTTTTCGCAGTTTTTGAATTCAGTGTGTTGTCTTTGATGCGACTGATGAGGTCGGCAAGTTGTTTCGCGCTGACAGGAAACTCAGTAATTACACTTCCCGTTTGATTCAGTTCAGCCAAGACACTCCCCATGACCCAGTTCGCAGCAAGCTTCCCTTCACCTGAGGTATCGGCGACCTCCGCAAAATAGTCGGCCACGTCACGGTCAGCGACTAANACGCCNGCATCATAGTCTGTGATGCCATAGTCCTNGATATAACGCGCCTGCCGCGCCTCGGGAAGCTCAGGAAGTGNGTTCCGACATGCCTCGATGAAACTGTCGTCTATCATNACAGGCAACAAATCAGGATCNGGGAAGTAGCGATAATCATTCGCTTCTTCTTTTGAACGCATCGACCGTGTTTCATCTTTATCAGGATCATATAACCGTGTTTCCTGAATCACTCGACCGCCGTCCTCAAGAATTTCGATTTGACGATGAATCTCGGTGTTAATGGCTTTTTCGACAAAACGGAATGAGTTGACGTTTTTGATCTCAGTCCGAGTCCCTAAGACCTCTGATCCTTGAGGACGGATTGAGACATTGCAGTCGCAACGCATCGAGCCCTGAGCCATATTTCCATCGGAAATATCAAGGTACCGAATGATTGAATGGATCACTTTGAGGTAGGCGACAGCTTCTTTGGCTGAACGAAGTTCCGGCTCCGAGACGATCTCTAAGAGCGGCGTGCCGGCGCGATTGAGATCAACGCCCGTCATGCCATCAAAAGCGTCATGAACACTTTTTCCAGCATCTTCTTCAAGATGCGCACGCGTCACGTTAATGGTTTTTATGGTGCCGTCATCCAACGTGATTGCGACTCGACCGGGTCCGACGATTGGCTTATCAAACTGACTGATTTGGTAGCCTTTGGGGAGGTCTGGATAAAAATAGTTTTTCCGATCAAACACAGACTCTTTGCCGATCTCGGCATCGATCGCGAGACCGAATTTCACTGCCATTTCAAAGGCTCGAGCGTTAGGCACTGGAAGAACTCCTGGCATTCCTAAATCAACCAAGGATGCTTGGGTATTGGGTTCGGCGCCAAAGGCGGTCGATGAGCCTGAAAAAATCTTGGATACCGTTGAGAGTTGAACGTGGACTTCAAGACCAATGACTGCTTCGTACATCTTATAAACTCTCCGGACGCAAAGTGTGCCAATCAGTCGCTGTTTGAATTTGATGCGCGGCATTCAAGATCGCACCCTCCCCAAAAGCAGGTCCTGTCAGCTGATAGCCAGAGGGTAATCCATCAATTAACGGTGCTTGGAATGATCCACCTGGCAAGCCCGCCATGTTCGTCGCGACGGTGTAAATATCTTCAAGGTACATGGCAATGGGATCAGCGGTTTTTTCGCCAATGACAAAGGCGGTCGACGGCGTGGTCGGTCCAAATAGGAGGTCACACTGATTCAATGCACGCTCAAAATCCTGTTTGATTAAACGGCGGATTTGTTGAGCCTTTTTGTAGTAGGCGTCGTAGTAGCCTTCTGATAATGCATAGGTGCCGATGAGGATACGACGTTTGACCTCGCTACCAAAGCCTTCGCCTCGTGAGCGTTCGTAAAGGTCTGTTAAGTCTTTTGGATGTTCGGCTCGATAGCCAAAACGGACGCCATCAAAGCGTGACAGGTTTGAACTGGCTTCAGCCGGAGCAATGACGTAATAGGCCGGAATGGCTTCGGCGATATGATCGAGCGAGACTTCAACGGTTGTTGCACCGAGTGAACGGAAGACATCAAGGACATCGTTCATGGATTGTCGCATGGCGGGATCTAAGCGTTCATCGAAAAACTGTGTGGGTAAACCAATCACCTTGCCTTTCAGGGGATCACTCAGTGTCGCGGTGTAATCAGGAACAGCTTGATCTGCCGAGGTTGAATCACGGGGATCATGACCGGCAATGAGGCCAAGACCGAGCGCGATATCTTCGGCGGTGTGAGCAATTAATCCACCTTGATCAAGACTCGATGCAAACGCGATCATGCCAAATCGACTGACTCGTCCGTAGGTTGGTTTTAACCCAGAAGTCCCTGTCAATGCCGCTGGTTGACGAATCGATCCGCCGGTATCTGTTGCTGTCGCTAGGGGTGTCATCCGGGCTGCAACAGCCGCCGCTGACCCTCCAGAACTTCCCCCGGGAACACGTGATGGATCCCATGGATTTCTGACCGCCCCAAAAAATGAGTTTTCGTTTGACGAGCCCATCGCAAACTCATCCATATTGAGTTTGCCAAGGGAGATCAGTCCAGCTTGCTGACAACGACTGACCACATGCGCATCATAGGGCGCAACAAAGTCGGCCAGCATTTTTGAGCCGCAAGTGGTCCTAGTGCCATCGGTACAAAACAGATCTTTATGGGCGATGGGAAGGCCCGCGAAGGCAGATGCTTTGCCCTTGGCTCTGGCCGCGTCAGCGTCCGCCGCTGCTTTGCGCGCATCCTCATGAGTGATGGTGATAAATGCATTGAGCTCTGGATTGAGTGAGTCAATGCGGTCTAAGAAAGCGGTGGTAATCTCGACGCTCGACAGATCACCGTCGTCAAGTGCTTGCTTTAACTGGGCCAACGTAAGGTCTGTAATCTGACTCATTCAACAACCCTCGGGACTAAATACAGCCCAGCCTCCGCCTGAGGAGCCACAGATTGGTATTTTTCACGGTGATTGGTTTCAGTGACTTGGTCGGCACGGAGTGTTTGCGTCAACTCAAGCGGGTGCGCCAGAGGAGCAACTCCATCGGTGTTGGTTTGCTGCATTTGGTCGACGAGTCCAAGGATTGAATTTAACTGTGTCAATGTCTCGTTGGTTTCTGCNTGAGTGAGCCCCAAGCGGGCCAATTTGGCGACGCGTTTGACGTCATCGCTCGTCAGCGACATAGGTTTCTCCGTCATTGAAAATCATATTTGGAATCGCGCATGCTAGCATAAGGCTTCAGTATAGAGAGCGGGTCAGCTAAACTCCCGTTTTTATTGCGCACGCCCAACAGGATACAGCTTGCATGTTTAAAGCCATACGCGGATTGTTTTCGAACGATATTTCGATCGACTTGGGGACAGCGAATACGCTGATCTACGTCAAAGGGAAGGGAATTGTACTGGATGAGCCGTCGGTCGTCGCAATCCGCACCGTTGGAACACAACGGTCTGTTGCCGCCGTCGGGATTGAAGCCAAGCGGATGCTGGGTCGAACGCCAGGGAATATTGTCGCGATCCGACCACTGAAAGATGGGGTGATTGCAGACTTCCATGTCACTGAAAAGATGTTGCAGCTATTTATTAGCAAAGTGCATGAAAACTCCATTATTCGCCCGTCACCGCGAGTCCTTGTTTGTGTTCCAGCACAATCAACTCAAGTGGAGCGCCGTGCGATCAAAGAGTCGGCTCTTGGAGCAGGTGCGCGCGAAGTCTATTTGATCGAAGAACCCATGGCTGCTGCGTTGGGCGCGGAACTTCCTGTCGATGACGCCAGTGGATCGATGGTGGTTGATGTCGGTGGTGGTACCACCGAAATCGCGATTATTTCCCTGAACGGGATCGTATTTTCGGAATCTGTCCGTATTGGTGGTGACCGCTTTGATGAAGCCATTGTCGGCTATGTCCGTCGCCGCTTTGGTACCTTGATTGGAGATTCGACTGCGGAAAAAATTAAGCACGAAATCGGCACGGCGGTCTTGATGCAAGATGAGCACGAAATCGATGTCCGCGGTCGTAACCTGGCTGAAGGAATTCCGAAGCAGTTGACCTTGAAGTCGAATCAGATTCAAGAAGCCTTGGCTGAGCCGCTCGCGCAAATCACGGCGGCCGTGAAAAATGCCCTAGAGCAGTCACCGCCTGAATTGGCCTCGGATATTGCTGAGCGCGGAATCGTTTTGACAGGCGGTGGCGCATTGCTGAAAGGATTGGATGAGATGTTAGCGGCGGAGACCGGATTACCGGTATTAATTGCTGACGATCCCCTGACCTGTGTTGCCCGCGGTGGTGGAAGAGCGCTCGAATTGATTGATCGCGCCTCATTTAACCTCTTTAACTCAGATTAAGATCTGACGGCATGCGGCCGCTGTTCTCTGAAACCAGTGTCGCCGCGGTCCGCCTCATTGTTGCGGTCACGTTCTCTGTGGCCACGATTCTCATTGATTCACGCTTTGATGCACTGACTCTGGTGCGTCAGGTGATCAAGACCGGCTTATGGCCGGTTGAACAAGTCGCATTTCTCCCTGGAAAAGTCTCAACTGAGGTTTTTGGTTGGGTGCAATCCCAGGGGCTGATCGTGACACGGCTGGAATCATTAGCACTCGAAAACGAGCGGCTCCGGACGGAGCAACTAAAATTACAAACCCTGCGAGCGGAAAATTCTGAACTGAGGCGCCTACTCGGCGTTCAGGAGCGTGTCAACGAACGACTCTTGCAAGCGCAAATCGAACGGTTATCCAATGATCCCTTCGTGCATCGGGTGACCATCAATCGAGGATTGCTCGCCGGGGTAGCCGCAGGCCAGCCGGTGATTTCAGCTGACGGATTGGTTGGACAGGTGGTTGTTGCCTACCCTCATGCAGCCGATGTATTGATGATGACCGATGCGACGCATCATTTGCCAGTACAAGTCACCCGAACACGGGAGCGTGCCATTGCCGTCGGTGTGGGGCGGATGGATCGCGTTGAATTACGGAATTTACCTGACACAGTGGACATTATTCCTGGGGATTTATTAGAAACCTCAGGGCTCGGTGAGCGGTTTCAACCCGGAATTCCGGTTGCTCAAGTGAAGGAAGTGATTCGCGCTCCGGGCCAACCCTTCGCGCGAGTGATCGCTGAACCTTTGGCTCCACTGGCTCGACTGTCCTTGGTCATGGTTGATCTGTCAGAGGATGAATCATGATCTTTATTGCCACTTGGCTTGTGACCTTGTTGTTGATCGCTTTTCCCTATCCGGCATTCTTAAGCCTTGCGTTACCGCATTTCGGGTTTTTGTTTGTCACCTGGTGGGGCTTGATGCGGAACTATCAGTTGTCTATGACGCTCTTGCTGATTTCCTCATTGCCGGTTGACGTCTTGTATGGCACAGCCCTTGGGTTACACGGATTATTATTTGCCTTGATTGCGTATGCACTGACGCTGCTGGGCCCGTCGATCCGTCAGGTGAACTGGGTTCGACAATCCACCGTGGTGTTTGTGGTGTTATTGATTGCGTCATCGGTGTCCTATTGGGCAAGAACGTTGACGGGACAATCACCAGAATTTTACATCTTGGTGTTGCAAGCTATCGTCTCCGCTGTTCTCTGGTCGCCAATGCGCTGGCTCTATGATGGTTTGGCTCAATACACTCAGGACATTGGAGCAGAGCGGCAATGATCCTCGCCAGTCAGTCACCAAGACGGCGTGACTTACTGAAACTGATCACGGCTGACTTTCGGGTGATTCCATCGGACGTGGATGAATCCTTTCGTGATGATGAGTCGCCGGCCGATTATGTTGCAAGGCTGGCCGAGGCGAAAGCGCGAGCGGTGGCAACCAAGGCGTTTCCAGATGAAGTGATTATTGGATCAGATACCACGGTCGCATCCGCCGGTGTCATTCTCAATAAACCTGTGGATGAAACTGACTTCCTCGCCATGATGGAACGCTTGTCCGGGACGACTCATCAGGTCTACTCGGGAGTCTGCGTGCTTCGTGAAACCCAGTGTGCGGTCAAGGTCGTTCGCACGGATGTGACCTTTCGTCAACTCTCGATGTCAGAACGGCTACACTATTGGCAAACCGGTGAGCCTTTAGATAAAGCGGGTGGTTATGGGATTCAGGGTCTGGCTGCACGTTTTGTTGAATCGATTCATGGATCCTACACCAACGTCGTTGGGCTTCCGCTGGTTGAGTTGGAGGCTTTGCTGAACGATGCGTCATGAAATTTTACTGAACTTTACCCCGCTTGAGACCCGTGTTGCTGTGGTCGAACAGGGAATGTTGCAGGAAATCTTGATCGAGCGTGCCACACATCGCGGCCTCGTTGGTAATGTGTATCTCGGTCAGGTCGTTCGTGTGTTACCGGGTATGCAGGCCTGTTTTGTGGATATCGGCCTTGATCGAAGTGCCTTCCTTCACACCAAAGATTTTCCATCAAGTCAGGAGACTCACGAGCGTTCGATCCAGCAGCTTGTCACGGAAGGTCAGAGCTTATTGGTGCAGGTGATCAAAGATCCGGTCGGGAGCAAAGGTGCCCGACTAACTGCTGAAGTCTCCCTGCCAGCGCGACATTTGGTACTGATGCCGTTTGCCACTCATGTCGGGATTAGTCAGCGGATCGATGATGAAGCGACGCGTGAGCACTTAAAAACCATCGCCGTTGAAGCACTCAAGGCACAAAACTTAGAATGTGGAGTGATCATTCGTACCGCAGGGGATGGTCAGACCACTGATGACCTCGAAGAGGATTTGGTGTATCTCAAGCGGGTGTGGGACAACATCCTGAAGGAGCAACAGACGGCCAAGGCGCCAGCACTGTTGTTCGAAGAGTTGCCATTAACTCATCGAATGATTCGGGATCAGATCCGTCGGGAAACAGACCGCGTATTCATTGATTCGCTCGAGACCTATACCAAGCTCTCGCAATTCGCATCGAAATTTATGCCAGAGCTCTCGCACTTGATTCAACACTATCAAGGGGATCGTCCAATCTTTGATTTGTACCAAATCGAAGATGAAATCGAAAAAGCCCTGTCTCGACAGGTTGAGCTCAAATCTGGTGCTTATCTGGTGGTTGATCAGACAGAAGCCATGACCACCATCGATGTCAACACCGGTCGGTTCGTGGGAGCTCATACTCTCGAGCAAACCGTCTTTCGAACCAATCTCGAGGCCGCGGTTGCCATTGGTCGCCAATTACGTCTCCGTAATCTCGGGGGTATGGTCGTCATTGACTTCATCGATATGGACGACGACGAGCATCGGCGACAGGTATTAAGAACGCTTGAGCGGTCACTCGATGAGGACCCGGTGAAAACCCGAGTCATCGGGTTTAACGATTTAGGACTGGTGGTCTTGACGCGGAAGCGGTCTCGCGAGAGTTTGTCTGATTTGCTGCAAGAGCCCTGTCCTCACTGCCATGGGACCGGCCAGATGAAAACTGCCGAGACGGTCTGTTATGAAATTTTCCGGGCGGTGATGCGCGAATATCGCGCCTACTCAGCAGAAATGACGACTGTGATTGCAGCACCGACCGTGATTGATCGGTTAATCGATGAAGAGTCTGAAGCCTTAGCTGATCTTGAAGCCTTTATTCATCGGCCGATTCGATTGCAGGTCGATGGCAATTTTTCTCAAGATCGTTATGAGGTTGTGGTGTCGTGATTCGCCATGTACTGACAACAAAAGCCATTATTTTGGTCGTCCTTGCAGCCATGCAAGGCCTGTTCTTGGCTGCGTTGCCGATGGTGAACTATTGGCGGACGGACATCGAGGCACTGTTGTCTGACCGGCTGGGTGCCACAGTCACGATCTCCGAGATTGGTGCGCGAGCATCTTGGACGGGACCTTACCTCGAGGCACTCGATCTTGTCATCCAGAAGGATGCCGGGTCACTGGAGGTGCGGCGGGTGCAAATGTTGTTGGATCTTCCCAACACAATCGCGTCCATGCAGCCGGTGATTGGACAGTTGATTCTGGATGAAGGTGAACTCATCCAGCGCGGCTCTGACGGATCAGGGATTCCTGATCCAACTGAGTGGGCTGGGTTACTAGACCAAATCCGCAACGTCATACAACCGATCGGTGCGTTTCAAATCCATAACTTTGATGTGTTATTGGGTGAGTTTTCGCTCAAACGGTTATCGATTGACATCACGCCAGATGTTGGTGTTCTGGCCCAAGCTCGGGTCGTCACCGAAGAGATCTCAGTTCCGATCGACATTGACTGGCGTTATCCACAGACCACCACCGATGCGCATGATGTTCGAGTGCAGACGCGTTTGCGTCAAGCACTGGTTCCGATGCTCGGTTTGGATGAATTCACGGCAACTGTTGACGCGATAGCATGGCTCAATATCCGCCCAGGGGTTCCAGTCGATGGCACTGTCCGCGTGACTGGTTTGGCGGATCAGGATCAAGGTCTGGCAGGTGATTTGAGTGCACGATTTGAATTGCCTGGTCTATCAAAGATTCAGGCATCATTTGAATCACTTCAATTCCGTGCCCCGGGTCTCCGGATTGCTGGATCTGGCGGTGGTCTCACCTATGATGGCAAGCGCCTGACTGCGTCGATCCCGGCGATCGATTTCGATGGCGGACTGATGGGCGAGTTCATCCGTGACTCTGATCCAGAACCTCAGTTGTACCGGCTGTTGTCGATGAATCAACCAAGACTGTCTGCCAAACAGGTTCAGCTGGATTGGATTCTTGAGACTAGCCCACAAGTCGCGGCAACCATTGATGCATTTGAAATTCAAGCGGCGCGATCGATCCCTGAGATCGGTCCGGTCAGTGGGCAACTGTATTTGGATGGATCCAGAGGTTGGTTTGACTTTGCTGCAAAATCAGCCACGTTCTCGCTACCAGAGATTTTCCCGACGCCTTGGACTGAGCAATCACTCTCGGGGACTCTCGCTTTTGACCGAACCGACAAGGGGCTCAAGCTTCGTGGTCAGGACCTAAGGGTGAAAAGTGTTGAGCAGGATGTGCAAGGCGCATTATTGCTCGATTTACCGCGTGACCATGAACAACAGATGCAGCTTGAATTAACGGTCCAGGCGTCGACTGGGGCCTTGCCAGGGCTATTGCCGTTGGACCTTGACGACGAAGTGGTGGATTTCTTGAGCCGTTCGGTGGAGCAGGTGGTTGTCGATCGCGGCCGAATTTCCTATTCCGGACCTTTGGGATCTGAGGTGGATCGGACGCGNCGTGAGCTCAGCATGCGCTTTCCGTTAACCTCCTATCGCTTCAAGCCNTTGACGAATTGGCCTGCATTTCGGGGNACGCAGGGNGTTGTTGATTTTGTCAGCAAGCGCGCGCGGATCGAATTCAATGAGTCTGACTTTGGGGGTCTTTTAGTCACTCNTGTTGTGGCCACGCAGGCGGCTGAAGACGCTCGGCGAATTGATATTGATGGTCATCTGGTGGGAGAGGCTTTTGATGCGCTGGCTGTCCTTGAACAGGCAGGCGTGAAACCTGATGCTCTGGGCTCAGCGGTGAAGCTCGATGGCCGCCTCTCAGGAGAGGTCTCCTTAGCAGTCCCGATAGGGGGTGATCCCAGTGGAGCCGTGATGATTGCGTCCGAGGATCTGACCGTCGAATTAGCGCAACTGGCCGAACCCTTGATGCAGGTGACAGGCCGTGCCGAATATCGATTAAATGATGGGTTATACACCGATCGACTGGTAGGACAATTGATGGGTGATCCAGTGGAAGCACGGGTCACCATCAGTGACGGGCAGACAGAGATCATTGGCCAAGGACGGTTGAAGACATCAAATGTCGCGCGCCTCGCGCAATTGGGATTGGGCGAAGATCAGTTGTTTGGTTCAGCCGATTGGTCAATCGTCGGCCGTGGTGATGATCAGTCGTTCATCGTCTCGCTGGAAACGGATGGGCGGGGATTGGGAAGTCGTCTTCCTTATCCGTTGGCAAAGGATGAGGCCTCGATCGGCCGGGTCGCCGTCAATCTGACCGACGAGCCCGATGGTCGAACGTTTTCGGTCCGAGTCTTTGATGTGACGGACATTCGGGGAGTCTTGGATTCGAAGCCTTTGACACTTGAAGTGATGACCCCTGAGGCAGATCTGATCGGGTGGGCAACCTTACCAAGTGGTGATGGCGACCGATCGAATCTATCGATTCTTCTTCGCACGGAACGGCTATTGCTCGGAGAGACGCCATTGGCGGTTGATAAGACAGCGATTGTCTTACGTCCGCAAGAATTCAATGTCTCGTTTGATGGATCAGAACTTGCCGGACGCGTCAGCCGTGTTGGTGAAGGTCCGCTGTTGATCGATTTGGAGCGAATGGTGCTCCCAGAGGGCGGTGATTTATTGGATCCGCCAGGTGACGATCCCTTGTTTGATTATAATCCAGGCGAACTACCCTCGATGAAAGTTCGGATCAGTACGCTACTTCGTGGTGAAACTCGCTATCAGGACATGGATTTAGTTCTGGTGTCGGGTGAATCGCGTCTTGATGCGACAACACTTGAGTTTGATCGGGATGGCCAGCGTTTCCAAGGAGAGCTTGCTTGGGCCTATCAAAACGGTCAGGCGCAGACTGCGTTATTACTCAGAGCACAAGGTGATGAGCTCGGCAATATTTTACGAGTCAATGAAGATGAGCCGTTATTGGAGGCTGAATCTGGACGCTTTGTCTCTAATTTGAGTTGGGATGGCTCGCCACTCGGATTTTCTCTGCTCACAAGCCGTGGTGTGGTCGAATTGTCCCTGAAAAATGGACGGTTTTTAGATTTGGGAAATTCGGCCGAAGTCCTTCGATTATTCGGCATTTTGAATATTGAAACGGTGACGCGCCGACTCCGCTTGGATTTTCTGGATTTGGTTCAACCCGGGGTCGCTTTCGATAGCGTTGACGCCAAAGCGCGCATTGCTGACGGTCAGTTGGTGTTTGATCCCGAGTTTACCATGAGCGGCCCCTCGGCCAGTTTTCGCTTGACCGGGGAGGCTGATCTGATCAATGAGAAACTCAAGCAACGTCTCGAAGTTGATATTCCGCTGACCAACAACTTGCCACTCGCGTCCGTCTTGCTTGGAGCACCTCAGGTGGGCGGAGCCATTTATTTGGTCGAAAAAGCCCTGGGGACCAAAATTATTAAAGTCGGTAAAACCGACTACAGGATTGAAGGATCCTTTGCCGAACCCCAAGTCTCTCTGATACCTCCATTCTCAAAGAAAAAGGATTAACTGAATGCCAACTCTCCTGCAAACCGTCAGTGAGTCGATCTTAGCGCCAGGCGGACTATCCCTTGATGATCTTGAACCCTTGGTTGGCGAGTTGTCAGTCGGCGATGTGGATTTTGCAGATTTGTTCTTTGAGCGTGCTGAGGCCGAGACTTATTCGCTCGAAGATGGCGAGGTGAAGGATGCGAGCTATCATCGCGACGCTGGCGTGGGCGTGAGAGCTTGCGCAGGAGATAAACAGGGATTTGCCTACAGCTCCGAAATCACTGCTGCAAGAATTCGTGAAGCGCGTGATGTGGCAATCGCCATTCAGGAGGGTCGCGGACCGCGTGGTGGCGTGAACCTGGATCAGGTGTCGACACCGAAGCTTTACATTGCCAAAAATCCAATCCCCGAGAAGGTGGCGACTGACAAAATCGCGTTTTTACTTGAAATCGATGCCAAGGCTCGCGCGCGAAGTGCCTCTGTCTCACAGGTCCAGGCGACCTTGTCGATTTCTTATCGAGAGATCCTGATCGCGGCAACTGATGGCACCTTAGGTGCGGATATTCGGCCTCTCGTTCGCCTGTCTGTTTCGGTGCTTGCTGAAAAAAATGGCCGACGAGAGCGGGGAAGTTCGGGTCTTGGTGGACGCTATGATTTGCAGCGGTTACTGACAGATGCTCATGCTGATCAGTTGGTGGCTGAGGCTGTCGATCAGGCTGTGGTGAACTTAGATGCCGTCGATTGTCCTGCCGGTGAAATGCCGGTTGTTTTAGCCTCCGGTTGGCCGGGTGTGCTGCTGCATGAAGCCGTTGGTCACGGCTTGGAAGGCGACTTTAATCGGAAAGGATCGAGTTTTTACTCTGGAAAGATTGGTCAGCAAGTGGCATCCAAGGGGGTCACTGTGGTTGATGATGGCACGCTGCTTGATCGTCGCGGATCCTTGAACATCGATGACGAAGGTCACGCGAGCCAACGCAACGTTCTGATTGAAGACGGGACTTTAGTTGGCTATATGCAAGATAAGCTCAATGCACGCTTAATGGATGTTGCGGCGACAGGTAATGGGCGGCGTGAGAGCTACGCCCATCTTCCGATGCCACGGATGACGAACACCTTTATGGAGCCTGGTGATGCCACTCAGGCGGATATGATCGAGTCGGTGGAGCGCGGCATCTTTGCGGTCAATTTCGGCGGCGGTCAGGTTGACATCACTTCCGGGCAGTTTGTGTTTGCAGCAAGCGAAGCTTATCTCATTGAGCAGGGCAAAGTGACTGCTCCGGTGAAAGGCGCAACGCTGATTGGGCACGGTCCACATGTGATGTCTGCGATTTCGATGATTGGAGATGACCTGGCTCTTGATTCAGGCATTGGGATCTGCGGAAAAAATGGGCAAAGCGTGCCTGTCGGGGTGGGTCAACCAAGTCTGAAGATTGATCGACTGACCGTTGGTGGAACAGCTTAATGGGCGATGGCTTCATAAAGCACGCGATACAAACTGCGCGCCTCGCCTTTATCTTTATTCAGTTCTCGTGCTTTTCGGGCCGCTCGGATCAATTGGTTGAGCCGCTGTGCATCGGTTTGAAACGCATCCAAAAAGGCCGTCGCGTCTTTGGGTTCCTTAAGCAATCGATCACGCCATTGCTCGGCTTGGTGATGTTTCGCCTTTTCGGCGTTATCGGTGTGCTCCATCGCATCCAACTGCGCCTGCAAACTTTCCGATTCGACGCCGCGCATGACTTTACCGATAAACTGCATTTGTCGACGTCGGGCTTCATGCTTTTTATCCGGAATGGCACGGTAAGCTTCAAGCGCCTCACGCAGTTTGTCTTCCGGGAATTCAATCTTTCGAAATTGCTTGTCAGACAGCGCAGCCAACGCCTGGCCGAGCGCTTGAAGCGCCAGCATTTCACGTTTTTTTGCACTTTTCGACGGCTCTCTGTAGAGCTCTTCGTCGATCAGATCGTCATTTTGAAGGGAGCGTTTGTCATTCATGTCCGTGAAGTTTAACCCACAACAGGAAAAAAACCGCCTAGAAGAATTAACGCTTCGGATTTTAGAGCGATCCAAGCGAATCGGCGCCGATGGTTGTGAGGTGGGCGCAAGCGCATCAGTTGGCCTTGACGTTCAAGCACGACTTGGAGCACCAGAAAAGCTTGAAATGACGCGAGATCAGTCCTTGTCAGTCACGGTATTTGTCGGCGAGTCGCGAGGATCAGCCACCACCACAGATCTCTCGGATGCAGCACTTGAAAGTACTCTTCAAGCAGCACTCGCCATCGCTCGCGTCACGGCGCCTGATCCCGCGGCTGTGCTTGCCTCGAAGGATCAAATTATTCGGGATGTCCCCAATTTGGAGTTAGATCATCCTTGGGACATCAGTGCGAAAGATGCCTTGGCGTTGGCGATCGAAGTGGAAGCTTGCGGACGACAAGCAGACCCTCGGATCACAAACTCCGAAGGGGGTTCGGTGTCATCGACACGTGGACTCTCCATTCATGGGACCACAGAAGGTCTGTTGGTCAGTCAGCCGACCAGTGTCCACGGTTTGAGCTGCGTTTTACTGGCTGAAGATGGTGAAAGTCGTGAGCGCTCCTATGCCTACACACAGGCTCGGCGTCCAGACCAGTTGTTGTCTCCAGAAGCGGTGGGCAAAGAAGCCGCCGATAAAACAGTTGCCCGCCTGAATCCCCGTAAATGCCAAACTGCCGAGGTGCCAGTCCTATTTGTCCCAGAAACCGCCGCCGGCTTGATCTCGAGTTTTGTCAGTGCGATTAGCGGAGGATCCTTGTATCGGCAATCGAGCTATTTGCTGGATCGCTTAGGCACGCAGGTATTCCCTCAATGGGTGACGCTTGAAGAAACTCCACACATCCCCGGGGCCATGGGTTCTTCGGCCTATGATGGTGATGGTTTGGCAACTCGGTCTCAGGCGTTTGTGACTGATGGAATCTTATCGAGCTATGTCTTGTCCTTGTATTCTGCCAACCGACTTGGTCTTCAAACGACACATAATGCTGGCGGTGTGCGAAACCTCTTCTTCCAGGGTCAACAGGACTTCAACGCGTTGATCGCCCAGATGGGCCGTGGTTTGATCGTGACTGAGTTGATGGGCCAGGGGGTGAACCTGGTTAACGGCGATTACTCGCGCGGTGCCTCGGGCTTTTGGGTGGAAAATGGTGAGATTGCCTATCCGGTTCATGAAGTCACCGTGGCGTCGAATCTTGACCGGATGTTGAGAGACGATTTGATCGCGGTGGGGTCTGATCTTGATCTGCGTCGCTCAATCGCAACAGGCTCCATGCTCTTTGAGAAAATGATGGTTGCCGGCAGCTAATTAGGCATAGACGAGGGTAGCGATGCCGAGGAAGCAGAAGAAACCCACGACGTCTGTAACCGTTGTTAAGACCACACCGCCGGCGAGCGCGGGGTCGATTTGCAACGACTTCAAATAACCCGGTAATAGGGTTCCAACGACCGCTGCGACGATCAAATTCACAATAATTGCCAGCGCGATCACATAACCCAGAGTGAAGTCACCAAACCAGAGGAAGGCAGCGAATCCCACAACCAATGACCAGAACAAACCATTGGCCGTGCCGATCAACACTTCACGACTGACCAGTGCTCGAATATTGGCTGACCCCACGCGACCAAGCGCCATGCCTCGAATTACGATGGTCAGTGCTTGAGTACCAGCGATTCCGCCCATCGATGCAACCACCGGCATGAGAATCGCAAGCGCGACCACCTGCTCTAGTGTGGCTTCAAACATCCCAATCACTCCTGAGGCTAAAAACGCGGTCAGGAGATTGATGCCAAGCCACACGGAACGCCGTTTGACCGTTCTGACCAAGGGCGCAAAGATATCTTCATCTTCATCAAGACCCGCTTGACTCATCAAGCTGTGATCTGCCGATGCCCGAATAACATCGACCACGTCATCGATGGTAATCCGGCCGAGCAATTTACCGGATTCGTTCACCACAGGCGCACTCACCAAGTCTAATCGCTCAAAACGCTGAGCCACTTCATCTTCATGCGTGGAGACAATCAGGGGTTCGACTTCGGTCTGCATGATTTCTCGAATCGTGGTGTTGGGATCAGAAATCAAAATCTTCGAAATGGGGACCTGCCCGATGAATTCATCACGACGATTCACGACCCAAAGGTTGTCGGTCATCGGAGGGAGTTCACGATACCGTCGGATATATCGAAGAACGACGTCGACAGTGATGTCCGGACGCACGGTCACGACGTCGGTATTCATCAAGCCGCCGGCGGAATCTTCGTCATAGGACAACACATCTTCGACGCGCTGTCGGTCTTGAGAATCCATTGATAACAAGACTTCTTCAATGACTGACTCAGGCAGCTCTTGGAGGAGGTCAACCTTGTCATCGAACTCAAAACTTTCGATCAGGTTGGCGAGTTCTTCGGGTTCTAATCGGGCAACAATTTCTGAACGTTCTTCTTCGCCTAAGTAGGCAAGTACGTCAGCGGCCAGTTCTTCGGCTTCAACTAAGTTCCAGAGGATGGTCCGTTGCTTGGGAGGAACCGAGGATAAAAGATGCGCGATATCAGGCGCTGCGAGATCTTCATTGATGAGCTGTCTGGCACGCGCGATCGCGCCTTGCGATAGCGCAAGGTTAATCCGCTCAAGATTGGCTTGGTTGGACTCAACGGCGATTTCGGTGATTGCATCACTCATCCGCAGGGTTCCCCAAAGCCGTCATCAAACAGAGCCTTCAGTGCGGCATTCGCTTGGTCTTGGTCATCTCCGGAGATATGTAATATCAGCTCGCTACCTTGTCCTGCCGCCATCATCAATAGCTGCATAATGCTTTTGGCATCGACTTTCCGTTGACTGCTTGGATCTTCGAGTTCCACAACTGACGAAAATAGAGAGGCCTCTTGAGCGAGAACATTGGCTGCTCGAGCATGTAAGCCCAACAAGTTTCTGACTGTGACCGGCGTGGTAATCATCGTGGAGATATCCTCTATTGGTTCGATGATAGCTCGCGATGCACAACCTGCCTATCAAGTTCGAGATTACTTAACCGTTGATTCAGGGCTTCGGTGAGATAGACGCTTCGGTGTTGACCGCCGGTGCAACCGATTGAGAGCGTAAAATATTGGCGGCCAGATTCGGCATGACGAGGTACCCAGCGTCTCACGTGCGCTTCGATTTCATCGAGAAGCTCAGTCGTTTCAGGGAACTGGTTCAGATAGTCTTTGATGGGTTGGTCGCGTCCCGTCAAGGGTCGAAGTTCTGCTTCCCAGTGTGGATTCGGAAGCGATCTGGCATCAAACACAGTATCAGAATCCATCGGCACCCCACGCTTAAAGCCAAAGGATTGCAGTTTCAAGATGAGTTGCGTCGCTGTTTCACCAGCAACTAACTCTCGGATTTGACTGCGTAGCGTATGAATCGACAGTCCCGAACTATCGATTTTATAGGTCGCAATGGCTTGTATCGGCTCGAGCTGCTGGCTTTCGCGTCGCAAGGCATCAGACAGATGCGTGCGATCGATACCTGTGGATAATGGATGCAGTCGTCGTGTTTCGCTAAAACGCCGCGCCAAAGACTCGTCAGTTGCATCAATAAAGACCACATCGAGTCGGCTGACTTCGCTCTTCAATGATTGCACTAACGCAGGAACATCCGCAGGTTGTCCAAGTGTTCGAATATCAATGGAAACAGCGAGATTTCGGCCTGGAGAAACGGTGAGTAGGGTACTGACTGTCTGTTGGATTAAGGCGACGGGCTGGTTATCAATGCAATAGAAATTCAGATCTTCCAAGGCGCCTAGCGCGGATGACTTTCCCGCCCCAGATCGACCTGAAACGATCAGTAGATGCATTAGGCAGCAGCCGTCTTAAACGCTTGGCTAGCAATGGCGTAAAGTTCGCTGGCATCGGTGGCCATTTGCAGATCATGTCGAAATTGATCGTTAGAAAAGCAGTCGGCAAGCTGGGCGAGTAAATTCAGATGCACTTGGTTGGTTGATTCAGGAACCAGTAGGACGAACAGTAATTCAACGGGTTGGCCATCAATCGCGTCGAAATCAATTCCCTGATTCAACTGAATTAAATAGCCTCGGGTCTCGTCATCATTCAGACAAGACAATCGGCAGTGAGGGATGGCAACCCCATACCCGATTCCGGTTGAACCGAGACGCTCTCGATCAATCAGACCTTGATAGACATCCTCGGAGTCCATTTGACTCTCGTCGGCAATGAACTCCGCGGTGAGTTCTAAAACACGTTTTTTGCTCGCGCCTTCGAGGCTCGAAACGACCCGGCTGGGGGTAATAATGTCAGAGAGTTGCATGATTCCGATATCTGTCGCTGCTGAAAAGGGCGACCTCATGTCGCCCTGCACAATTGTATGACGCTTTTAGTGTCCGTGCATCCGGCTAATGGTTTTTTCGCGATGTTTGACGAGTTGCCGGTCGAGTTTATCAGCCATCGCATCAATCGCAGCATACATGTCATCGTGCTCAGCAGACGCATGGACATCAGCACCTGCAACATGCACATTACCTTCGGCTTTTTGACGCTGCTTTTCAACAGTCAGTGTAATTTCCACTTTGGTGATATGTTCCGCATGACGCTCAATTCGATCCAGTTTTTCTGTCACATAGGATTTGAGTGCGTCTGTGACGTCGAGTTGATGTCCACTGATGCTGATTTGCATACCTTTCTCCTTCTTTTGATGCGTTGAGGCGTCTAATCACCTCATTTCCACTATGCGCTTTTTCGTCACTGACGAAAAGCCTAAAACACTTGTTTACGTTCGCTCGAGCCACCGATACCAAGCATCTCACGGTATTTGGCGACGGTTCGTCTGGCGACTTTAAACCCCCGTTCGGCCAACAGCTCGCTCAGCTTATTATCCGATAAGGGTTTCTTGGCATTTTCGTCGCCGATTAATTCTTTTAAGTGCTCTTTAATCGCCGTTGAGGACGCTTCACCACCCGCATCGGTACCGACATGGCTTGAGAAGAAGTATTTCAGCTCTAATGTGCCACGTGGCGTGTGCATGTATTTTTGCGTAGTGACTCGTGAAATTGTCGATTCGTGCATTTCAACCCGCTCGGCGATATCGGCGAGTACCATCGGCTTCATGGCGACCGGCCCTTTTTCAAAAAACGCAATCTGCTCCTCGACAATGCAGGATCCGACTTTCAGCAGAGTCTCTGCGCGAGATTTCAGGCTTTTGACAAACCAGCGCGCTTCCTGCAGTTGATTCTTCAAATAGTCGTTGGTTTCGCTTTTATCGCCTGATTTGATGAAATTTTGGTAGGTGTGATTGATTCCGACGCGCGGTAAGGCGTCTGGATTGAGCTCCACAATCCAGCCGTCCTCACTGCGCCGAACGATCAGGTCAGGAGTGACATATTCAGGTTCACTCCCGCCAATATGGCTTCCCGGCTTAGGATCGAGGGACCGAATCAGGGTCAAGGCCAGATCAAGCTCCTCATCAGAGCATTTCATCGCGCGTTTCAAACCTGGGCGATCTTTCTTGGTGAGGAGGTCGAGATGGTTTTGAACTAAATTGAGAGGTAGCCGGACATCACCACCGAGCAAGCCAATTGCTGCTAACTGAATCGCCAGCGATTCAGCCACGCCTCGAGCCCCAACCCCTACGGGATCTAGGCGCTGAATTTGATGCAGTACGCATTCGACTTCATCCAGCTCAAGATCATCAAGTTCTTGCCCGAGTGCCTCGGTAATCTCGTCGAGATCTGCATCTAAAAAGCCATCCCCATCGATAGAATCGACCAACACTCGGGCAATCAACATATCGCGTTCGGTTAAAGGCATGAGATTCAGTTGCCACAACAAATGATCGGAGAGTGTTAACGCTTCCGATGTTCGACTCTCAAAGCTGTCGTACTCATCATCTGAGGCACTGCGCGTCATCGGCCGGTTGAGATCAAAATGATTGGTATCTGACCAGTCAGTCTCGACGGCGACCTCGACCGATTCGATGGGTGTCTCTTGCTCGCGGACATCCGAGTCACTGGACTCAGCGTACTGCTCAATTTCATCTTCACGCTCAAGCAATGGATTCTCTTCCAAGGCTCGAGTGATTTCTTGTTGCAGGTCGAGCGTCGACATTTGCAACAGTTTAATTGCCTGCTGCAATTGCGGAGTCATGGTCAGGCTTTGCCCGATCTTGAGTTGCAGTGCCTGTTTCATTCGGGAAGCGTCATGGTGAATTGTTCTCCAAGATAGACTTGGCGCACATCTTGGTTGGCGAGCAGGCTGGCCGGTGGTCCTTCCGCGAGAACTCGGCCTGCATTCACGATATAGCCTCGATGACAAATGCCGAGGGTTTCTCTGACATTGTGATCGGTAATCAAGACCCCAATCCCCCGGTCGGCTAGGTGCCGAATGATGTTCTGGATGTCAGCGACAGAAATGGGGTCAACTCCAGCGAAGGGCTCATCGAGTAACATGAATTTCGGGTTGGAGCAGAGCGCCCGGGCAATTTCGACTCGTCTTCGCTCTCCGCCAGAGAGTGCCATTCCTTTGGTGGCTGATAAATGGCCCAAATGGAATTCATCGAGCAGGCGTTCGCGCTCGCGTTGCCGATCATTGTTTGAGAGATCAGATCGCAATTCAAGGATCGCCATCAGGTTGTCTGAGACTGTCAATTTTCGAAAAACAGAGGCTTCTTGAGGGAGATAGCCGAGCCCTGCTTTGGCCCGACCATGCATCGGTGTTCGAGTGATGTCCTTCTCGCCAATTTTGATCTCACCTGCATCTTGCCTCACCAGGCCGACGATCATATAAAAACTGGTGGTTTTCCCAGCACCGTTTGGCCCTAGCAATCCAACAATTTCACCAGGGCTCACCGCCATCGACAGATCCGAGACGACTTCGCGCCCCTTATAGGATTTTTTCAAATGGCGAGCGACAAGTTGAGTCATTTTTTCTTCGGTTGCATGGTCATGTTCACACGACTTGAACGACTACCGGCGGCCGTGACTTCTCCCGACTTGAGGTCATAGGTGATTTCAGGTCCTGAAAACTCAGAGTCCTCAGAGGTAATCATGGCATCCCCGCTCAGGACCACTCGATCCGTGTCGTACGAATAATCGATCACCCGCGCGCGACCTTTGACAGGCTCTTGATCGGTTTTTCGTCTGAGATTTTCAAAACGCGCCGGTTGGCCCTTGGCAACAAAGGTCTCCACTTCACCATCTTCGTTTGTTTTGAGGTTCACCACATCACCCTCAAGTTTGAGCGTTCCTTGAGTGACAACGACGGCACCTGTGTATTCAGCTTGGCTTTGTTTTTCATTAATCACGGCACTGTCGGCGGTGATCTCAATCGGTTGATCACGGTCTTCAGGTAATGCAAAAACCGCAGGTGCGATTGCCAGCATCAATCCGAAGAAGTAGCGCTTCGCCATTGCGTCCTCACTTTTTCTCCAAGGGTGTATTCATTGGTATTGAGATCCATAACCAGCGCGTCGCCAACGCTTTCTGCAGATCCTTGCACCAGTCGAGTCGTCGTCTTCGAAGTCACCAGATCCGTGGTTTGATCCCAATTTAACGTCTGACCACTTAAATGCCACGGGTCCTTCCCGTTTTCGAGTCGATTGGCAATCACGTTCTGGGAGAGAAAGACTTGATTTCGATCGGCGGTCAGTTCTCCCCGCTCGCCTTCGATATACCAGGTCGCCGGTGGTCTCTCGAGCCACAGCTTCGGGTCTACCAATTCCGCGTTGGCGCGGTCTCCAAAATCCAACAAGCTGGTCGCCACGAGCGTCGTCTCCAGTTGCCCGGCCGCGTCAAATTGACGCTGATAGACCCCTTCCATAAAGGCATCTGGACGAAGGTCAGCAATTTCTTTTAAGGCGGGATCCAGTGTGCTTTTAGTGGTTGGTTCGGTGAGTCCGAACACCAAAGCAAGGGCTCCAAGCGCGATGAAGATCAGTCGGCTCCAACCATTCACACCTGATCCTCCTGATAGAGCGCTAACGGATCAAATCCTTGTGCGACCAACAAGAACTCGCAGAGCTCACGGACCGCACCCTGGCCACCAGCATGGTCAGTCACATAGGCTGCTGCGGCCTGCACTTGAGCCGGTGCGTTCGGCACGCTGGCGAAGAACCCGGTCACATCAAGTGTCGTTAAATCGGGGAAGTCATCGCCCATATAACCGAGATCATTTTTCTCAAGGGCGAGTTGCGCGGCTAAATGTTGAAGCGCCTGGCCTTTGTCTTCGCGGCCCTGGATCACAAAATCGACACCAAGCTCAGAAAATCGCCGGTCAACCATGGGTGATTGTCGACCAGTGATGATCGCGGTTTGGATACCCGCCTTCTGTAACAGTTTTAAACCAAGACCATCCAAAATGTTGAAGGCCTTCAGCGAATCGCCGTCGAGTCCGTAATAGAGAGTTCCGTCGGTGAAGATTCCATCAACATCAAATGCCATGAGTCGGACGGTTTGTGCGCTCATACGACACCCGCCTGCAGGAGGTCATGCATATTGAGTACACCCACCGGAAGCCCGTCATGCACAACCACCAGGGCGTTGATGCGCTTTTCTTGCATGACTCGAACAGCCATCGCAGCTAAAGAACCTCGTTCGATCGTCGCTCCCCTTGGAGTCATAATGTCTTGAATTCGACGATCTCTGAGATCGTGGCCGGCTTCGATTGCGCGACGCAAGTCTCCATCGGAAAAGACTCCAATGAGTTCATGATGTTGGTTTAAAACGGTTGTAAATCCGAGGCGTTTGGCGGTCATTTCGAGTAGTGCCTCGGGAAGCGATGCATCTTCAGACACCGCAGGGAGTGCATCGCCAGTATGCATAATGTCGTCAACTTTCAAGAGTAACTTACGGCCCAAGGCGCCACCGGGATGGCTAAACGCAAAATCCTCGTGTGAGAACCCTTTGGTTTCCAGTAGAGCGATCGCTAAGGCATCGCCCATCACGAGAGCGGCGGTTGTGCTGGATGTTGGTGCCAAGTTGAGGGGGCAGGCCTCTTCGGCGACTGAGACTAAAAGATGCGCATCGGCAGCTCGACCTAGGGTTGAATCTGCATCTCCCGTCATACTGATGAGTGGTGTGCCGAGACGCTGAATCAGTGGGAGTAACAAGACGATTTCTGAGGAGGTACCGCTGTTGGATAGGGCAAGCACCACATCTTTTGATGTCAGCATCCCTAAATCACCATGCGATGCCTCTGCTGGATGCATAAAAAACGCCGGTGTTCCGGTTGATGCGAGTGTTGCTGCGATCTTGCTTCCGATATGACCGGATTTCCCCATGCCGGTGACCACAATTCGGCCTTCGCAGTCGAGACACAATTGACAGGCGCGGTTGAAATCCTCGCTGAGTTGCTGATTCAGTTCCGCGATGGCTTTCGATTCAAGTTGGATAGTGCGTTTGGCTGACTCGATAAAACTCATTAATTCGGCACGATCGTTGCAGAGATGTGCCAAAGATAGCTTACGTACAGGAGAAGCAAAAGGATTCCGTACGAACGATTCAAGGTTCCGTGCGCACCAAAGCGGGCGATGAGTAACAAAAAGACCGTCAAACCGAGTGTCCATGGGAGATCGCGCGTGTAAACATCGGCTTCGATGGCGAACGGTGAAATGATCGCTGCAATGCCGATGACTCCGAGGAAATTGAAGAAATTAGAGCCAATCACTGTGCCAAGCGCCATGTCGGTTTTGTTTTTCAACGCTGAAGCCATTGAAGCTGCGAGTTCTGGAAGCGAGGTCCCGACGGCCACAATGGTCAGTCCAATGATGAGTTCAGATACCCCGAAATGCCGGGCGACTTCGGTCGCTCCCCAAACCAAGGCTTTTGAACTTGCTAACAAGACCAAGAGTCCACCGATGGTCAGAATGACCGATAAGGACAATGAGAGGTCTGGAATGTCTGCTTCTTCCCCCGAGGCAGCCTCATCTTTCATGAGTTGGAGTAACACAATCGGTAAGCAAGCCACTAAGGCGATCCCCGCCCAGAGATCGAAGATGCCGCGATAAGCCAGCGCATAAACGCCGAGACAGACCAACAGTAGTAAAGGAAGTTCTCGCCTGACCAGAGGTCTCGGAATCAGTAACGGAAAGACACAGGCGGTCGCACCGAGCACCAGTGCAATGTTGGTGATGTTAGAACCAAGGGCGTTTCCGAGAGCCAGTCCTGGGCTTTCCTCATAGGCGGCGACTGCTGAGACCAAAAGTTCTGGTGCTGAAGTGCCGACAGAGACGATGGTTAATCCAATTAAAAAATGACTCATTCCTAGTCGTGAAGCGAGACTGGCTGCGCCTTCGACAAACTTGTCGGCACTGACAACAGTCAGTGCAATTCCAACGATAATGGCAGCAGTGGCCCAAAACATGAAAAGACTCCCAAACCTGAGGCGACATTAAACATGTTGCGGCTAAGCTCTGCTACACTCGCCATTAGATTAATTGAATGAAGTGAACCGAATCGATTGTGACTGCATCAGCCTTTGTTGAGATTGAAGACGTTGGTTTTCGTCGTGATCGGCGCGTGATCTACGACGGACTGAATGCGACTGTTCCCCGTGGGAAAATCACAGCCATTGTTGGTCCATCGGGTACCGGAAAAACAACCTTGCTGCGCTTGATTGGTGGGCAGCTCAAACCCGAATCTGGTGATGTGCGAGTTGATGGTGTGTCGGTGCAATCGCTCAAGCGAGCAGAGTTATTTCAGTTGCGCAAGCGCATGGGTATGTTGTTCCAATCAGGTGCGTTGTTTGCTGAACTCAGTGTGTTCGAGAATGTTGCGTTTCCATTGCGGGTGCACACCGATCTCGACGACGAATTAATTCGCTTGATTGTATTGATGAAACTTGAAGCCGTCGGTCTGCGCGGGGCTGTGGATTTGGTGCCCTCTGAGCTTTCCGGAGGGATGCAGCGGCGCGTGGCGCTTGCGCGGGCGATTGCGTTAGATCCCGAAATGATCATGTATGACGAGCCCTTTGCCGGACAGGATCCGATTGGTTTAGGTGTGTTGTTGTCTTTAGTGAAACAATTAAATCAGGCCCTTGGGTTGACCTCGCTGGTGGTCTCTCATGATCTCCAGGAAACCTTATCGATTGCTGATCACGTCATTATGATTGCAAATAACCGGGTTGCTTTTGAGGGGTCGCCGGCAGTCATGCAAAGCTCTAACGATCCCCTCGTTCAGCAATTCTTGCACGGAAGCCCAGACGGCCCCGTTCGCTTCCATTTCCCTGCGCCAGCGCTTGAGGATGCCTTGTCATGATTGATTGGATTGCCGGCGTCGGTCGATCAACCTTGTCACAGGTATCCGATCTTGGTCGTGCCAGCTTAATGTTGATGCAGGCGATTTTTGGTCGCTCCAATGTTGGTGTGTATGGGCGCCTGACCGTTGACCAAATCTATGCGGTCGGGGTGTTGTCACTCAGTATCATCATTGTCAGCGGCTTATTCATCGGGATGGTCTTGGGCCTGCAGGGATACACGATTCTGACTGATTACGGCAGTGAGCAGGCGCTGGGTCAAATGGTGGCGCTATCGCTAACACGGGAGCTCGGTCCTGTGGTGACTGCACTCTTATTTGCTGGTCGCGCAGGGTCTGCTTTGACCGCTGAGATTGGTTTAATGAAAGCCACTGAGCAGTTGGCAAGTCTGGAGATGATTGGCGTTGATCCCTTGCGCCGAGTGGTTGCGCCACGATTTTGGGCAGGTGTGATTAGTTTGCCGATTTTGTCCTTGATTTTCGTGAGCGTCGGTTGTTTGGGTGGCGCCTTGGTTGGTGTGAGTTGGTTAGGTGTCGATTCCGGCTCTTTCTGGGCGAACATGCAGGCATCCGTTGATTTCTTTGATGATGTGTTCAATGGCATGATCAAATCGGTGGTCTTTGCGATTGTGGTGACTTGGATTGCGGTTTACCAAGGGTATGACTTGGTGCCAACATCGGAAGGGATTGCGAGGGCGACAACAAAAACAGTGGTGTACGCATCGCTGGCGGTGCTTGGTCTGGACTTTTTCCTGACCGCAGTGATGTTTGGGGAGATTTAAGTGTATTCGCGGCGTTTAGAATTGAGTGTGGGTGCGTTTGTATTGCTAGGTGCGCTCTGTCTTGCATTTTTGGCTTTGGAAGTCAGTGGTCTGGCGTCGACCGGTGACAATGGAACCTACCGATTAAGTGCTCGCTTCGATAACGTTGCAGGTCTGACGACACGAGCAAAAGTGAGTGCCGCCGGGGTCACGGTCGGACGCGTTGTCGGCATTCGTTATGACAAAGCAACTGCGGCTGCCATCGTTGATATGGAGATCAGTCAAGATTTTGCTGAGTTTTCAGAAGACACCTCAGCATCGATTTTGACGGCAGGTCTTCTGGGTGAAAAATACATCGGATTATCGACCGGGGGTGATCCGAATAATTTAGCTGACGGCGATATGATTTATGATACGCAGTCAGCGATCGTTCTTGAGGAACTGATTGGGAAGTTTTTGTTAAATATGAGTAGCGAAAAATGAAGGTCTGGTTAGCCACAGCCTTAGTGTGTCTATTATCAATAGGTGCCTGGGCTCAAGAAGATCCTAAAGCTGCCGTTGAACCATTGAAGATCGTTCGCGACACGTTTTATCAGGATGTCTCTAAATTTCAGGCCGGACAGTTAACTGAAGAAGAATTGGTGATCCGGATTTCAGAGCAATTTGCGCCACTGATTAACGACCGGACTGTCGCCCTTCGCGTGATGGGTAAATTTGCTCGGCAAGCCACACAAGCAGAGCGCGACCGTTTTACAGACCGCTTAGAATCCAGTTTGGTGGATGCTTACGCTCGCGGGTTGGCAGCCTATGGCGGTGAGCAGCTGGTTTTGCCGGAGGAAGGCGTCATCTTAAAGCCCGGACGCGCAGTCGCTGAGGCACGGCTTGAAAGCCCGGGTCGTGAAGCTTTGCCAATCCAATTTGCATTGGGTTTTGAAGAGGGTAAGGGCTGGATGGTTGAGAATGTTGTGATCGCAGGCATCAATCTTGGCCTCACCTTGAGAAATCAGTTTGCAGATCTGGTCCAATCGACGGGCAGTGTGACAGGAGCCATTGATTCTTGGTCGTTTGAATCAGTGAGCGCCAAGTAGTCGTGTTTTCGGTTGATTCTGAATCCTATTCCAAGCCTTGGGCGGAACTCAAAGCGCTCGGTCTTGATGCCATTCGCCAGGGTGAGTTGGTCATTGATGTTAGCGCATGGACGGAGGCGTCGAGCGCGCATTTAGCGGTCATGGTGTATTGGTGGCAGTCAGCCAAAACGATCGACAGGTCAGTCACGGTGACCGGAATGAACCCCACATTTAAAACGCTTGCCGAACTCGGCGGCGTGACTTGCATTGAAACAGGAGAACCTGATGCTGGCCACTGAAGTCAAAACCTTATTGGAAACCAAAGACACGGGATGGACGTTCTCGGTGCAAGGTGAGGGCCGCAACTTTCAGATCGAAGCGGTCAGTGATGACTTTGAGGCCATGAGTCGGGTGAAACGGCAGCAAGCCGTGTATCGATTGATTGCCGACGAAATCGCCGAAGGAACTCTGCATGCGATCACCATCACCGCGCTGACGCCTCGCGAAAAAGATCAGCGACAGGGATTGGGTATTTAGTATGGATCGTTTTTTAATTCGCGGCGGACGTCGTTTGAGTGGCGATGTGAGAGTCAGTGGCGCAAAAAACGCAGCCTTACCGATTCTCGCCGCCGCGCTGATGGTGCCGGGAAAGGTGCGGTTTGAGAATTTGCCGCATTTGAACGACGTGACCACCATGCTTCAGTTGTTGGGGCGGATGGGTGTTGAGGTCCTGTTGGATGATACCGGTTCTGTTGAGTTGGATGCATCCACACTGAATTCCGTCGTTGCTCCTTATGATCTGGTCAGGACGATGCGAGCGAGTATCGTCGTGTTAGGTCCACTATTGGCTCGGGCACATGAAGCCGAAGTCTCGTTACCTGGCGGTTGCGCCATCGGTGCTCGCCCAGTCAATCTCCATGTCAAGGCACTGGAGCGTTTGGGCGTGGAATTTGAAGTGACTGATGGATACATCAAAGGGCGTGCTCCCGGTGGATTGATTGGCGGTAAGGTCTTGTTTGAAAAAATCACGGTGACCGGCACCGAAAACGTGCTGATGGCTGCGGTTCTAGCGAAGGGCGAAACGATCATCGAAAACGCCGCTCGTGAGCCTGAAGTGAGTGATCTTGCCGATTGTCTTGTAGCGCTGGGTGCGAAAATTGAGGGCATTGGGACAGATACGCTGCGTATTCAAGGTGTTGAAGCACTGCATGGTGGGACGCATCGCATTATTCCCGATCGCATCGAGGCAGGAACCTTTCTGGTCGCGACCGCTGCAACGGGAGGGTCTTGCACCTTAACCGATTGCGAACCCAAACATATGGATGCAACCCTCCTGAAACTTGAAGAGGCCGGGGCACAGATTGAGCAGACTGAGTCCACCATTACTCTAGATATGAAGGGTCAGCGTGCAAAAGCCGTTGATATCACCACAGTCGAATATCCTGGTTTTGCCACAGATATGCAGGCGCAATTTGTGGCGTTGAATGCAGTCGCTGATGGATCGGGTCGTGTGACCGAAACGATCTTTGAAAATCGCATGATGCACATCCCTGAAATGCAGCGCATGGGCGCGAAGATTGATTTGCATGGAGCGACCGCAAGCACCACTGGAGTGGACAAACTCAAGGGTGCGCCTGTGATGAGTACCGATTTGCGCGCATCAGCCTCGCTGGTGATCGCCGGGCTGGTCGCTGAGGGTGAAACGGTTGTGGATCGCGTCTATCACATTGATCGTGGTTACGAGCACATTGAAGAAAAGCTGCGTCGCCTGGGTGCAGATATCGAGCGAGTTCGTGTATGACTCAGCCATTGACGTTTGCGCTTGCCAAAGGGCGACTACTCGAAGAGACCCTCCCGTTACTTGCCGAGCTCGGTATTGAGCCTACCGAATCGCTCACCGGAAGTCGCAAGCTGATGTTCGACACCAATCGCCCTGACGTCAGGTTGTTGGTGCTTCGGGCCACGGATGTGCCACCGTATGTTGAACGTGGCGGCGCACATTTGGGGATCGCTGGTAAAGATACCTTGCTGGAGTATGGCTCTGACATGCTTTGTGAGCCGGTGGATCTTCAGCTCTCAAAGTGTCGGTTGATGACAGCCACCAAACGAGGTGTCGAGCTCCCGGCGACTGGTCGGATCCGTGTGGCAACCAAATACGTGAATGTCGCGCGTCAGTATTTCGCATCGCAAGGCCGCCAGATCGATCCAATCAAGCTGTATGGGGCGATGGAGTTGGCGCCGATTGTCGGGCTGGCCGATGTCATTGTCGATGTGGTGGATACGGGTAATACACTGAAGGCAAATGGCCTTGAAGCGCGCGATCTGATCGCACATTCCAGCGCACGACTAGTGGTGTCTAGGGTTGCAATGAAGACGCGTCATCAACATATAGCTCCAATCATTGAGCGACTGAATGAATGGACGAAGAGAGCGCATGCAACTTAAACCGGTTTCGTTAACCACTGCAGATTCCGATTTCGAGGATCGGCTCACTGAGCTGACCGCTTGGGAGTCGGTGAGTGATCTCAGCCGACAAACACGGGTAGCTGAGATTATTCAGGCGATCCGTCACGACGGTGATGACGCGCTGGTTCGATTGACCCGCGAACTCGATCATTACCCAGTGGCTCATGCGTCTGATTTGGTGTTGGATGCACAAGCGTTAGAGGCGGCCTTTAACGGGTTGTCAGACGAATTAAAGCGCGCGTTGACGACGGCCCGTGATCGCGTCTGGGCGTTTCACGAAGCCCAGAAAGAATCCAGTTGGCGACTGCCTGATCAGGGTGATGGAATCGTCTTGGGTCAGGAAGTCAGACCGATGAGTCGTGTCGGACTTTACGTTCCTGGTGGGAAAGCGACCTATCCGTCATCAGTGCTGATGAATGCGATACCTGCGAAGGTGGCCGGTGTTCCTCTGGTCCAAATGGTCGTTCCGGCGCCAGGCGGTGACATCAATCCTGTGGTCTTGGCCGCCGCTCATCTTGCGAAAGTCGATCGCGTGGTGACTATTGGTGGTGCGCAAGCGATTGCTGCACTCGCCTACGGAACCGAAAGTGTCTTGCCGGTCGATAAGATTGTGGGCCCAGGGAATGCTTGGGTTGCCACCGCGAAACGCCAGGTTTTTGGAAAAGTGGGTATCGATATGATTGCCGGCCCATCGGAAATCTTAGTCTATGTTGAGCCGCCAATGGACCCTGATTGGGTCGCTATGGATCTCTTTAGTCAGGCTGAACATGATGAGGATGCGCAACCGATCTTGGTGTACTGCGATCCGGCGTTTGCTGAACAGGTTCTTGATTCCATGACGCGTTTGCTCCCGACACTCGAGCGTGCCGACATTATCGAACAGTCCATTAATCGTCGGTGCTTGTTTATCGAAGCCAAAGATCGCGATGATGCGATTGATGTGATTAACCGGGTGGCGCCGGAGCACTTGGAATTATGTGTTGATGATCCAGAGGCGATGCTGCCTGAGATCCATCATGCGGGTGCGATTTTTATGGGTCGTCATACCCCTGAAGCTTTGGGTGATTATTGCGCCGGTCCAAATCACGTCTTGCCGACATCCGGCACTGCGCGCTTTGCGTCGCCGCTTGGCGTCTATGATTTTATCAAGCGATCATCAGTGATCCATTGCAGTCCCGATGGTGCCAAGCAAATCGCTGGTGTGGCTTCGACGCTTGCGCACTCAGAAAGCCTAACCGCGCATGCACGCTCTGCCGAGTATCGTCGTGACGCGTGACGATTTGATTCAATCGCTGATCCCTGAACGCGTGCGTCAGGGCGGTGCTTATCAAGTCCCGGATGCGACGGGAATGATCAAGCTTGATGCGATGGAAAACCCCTATCAATGGCCTGAAAGCCTGCGTGCGGACTTGGCTGAACGGCTTGCACATACTGCATTTAATCGATATCCAGATCCGCAGGCGAATGGCGTCAGGGGCCCTCTTCGGGCATTTATGAAAATCCCTGATGAGCTCGAAATGTTGTTTGGCAACGGCTCTGACGAAATCATTGCCCTGCTGATTGCGAATTTGATTGGATCGGGACGAAGCGTCTGTGCTCCCGATCCCAGTTTTGTCATGTTTCAAGTGCTTGCGAATCAGTATTCGGTTCCCTTTCGAGCGCTGCCTTTAGATGCTTCCTTGGATATTGATCTGGTGGGTTGGATGGACGGCTTGGTTGAAGCTGACCCAGCGCTGATTTTTATTCCTCAACCCAATAATCCGACCGGCAATTTGTTTTCGAAAGATCGACTGACAGAGATCGTGGAGTCGACTCAGGCTCTGGTTGTGATCGACGAAGCCTACACCGCGTTTACCGATGCAGATTATCTCGACTGGGC
>JGI10211J34971_10000161_pt1 | contig 51838 bp, 53 predicted proteins | sample Etolagsediment_FD_34971 | JGI IMG/M metagenome (IMG submission 34971) | reverse complement strand
CCGGATCCGGCAAGAGAGCGTGTGGTGCCCGCGTGGAGCTCAGCTACCAGCGTAGCGACTGCTGAAGAGCCACCGTGTGCTAAAGCTCGGACAAGAGCCGAACCCACGATGGCGCCGTCTGCAAAGGAAATGACGTCGCGTACCTGATCCGAGGTGGAGATGCCGAGCCCCACACACACCTGGGTTGCCCCGTTGCTGTAGAGACGCTCCACCAGAGTCTTCGCCGCCACATCAACGTCGTCCCGGGTGCCGGTAATTCCCATGGTGGAGACGGCATAGACGAACCCTCGGGAGGCCTCAGCCGCGCGCGACAGTCGCTCATCAGTTGACGAAGGCGCGGCAAGAAACACTGCTTCCAACCCCAGGCGAGACGAGACCTCTGCCCACTCCGCGGCCTCGTCAGGAATCAGGTCGGGTGTAATCAATCCGGCTCCCCCGGCAGCCTTGAGGTCTGAGGCGAACCGCTCAACGCCGTACTGGACGACCGGATTCCAGTAGGTCATCACCAACACCGGCTTGTCGGTGTGTGACGTTATTTCCGCAATTGCGGGGAACAGGTCTTTGAGCTTGAACCCGTTCTCCAAGGCTTTCTGGGTGGCTTCAGCGATAACAACACCATCCATCACCGGGTCTGAGTAGGGCACTCCAAACTCCAACACGTCGGCACCCGCATCAAGAGCGGCGATTGCGGCCTGAACGCTCTCCCGCATTGTCGGGAACCCTGCGGGCAGATAGGCCACCAGGACACCATGGCCCTCGGCCTTCCTGGTCGCTATGGTCTCGGAAACCGTAGGCCTGGTCATGCGCCCTCCGGCGAGGCTCCGAGCAGATTGAAATACCGCGCAGCGGTCTCCATATCCTTGTCTCCTCGCCCACTGAGGGAGACAAGAATGGACGCATCAGGCCCGAGCTCCCTGCCCAACATTTGTGTTCCTGCGATTGCGTGAGCAGTTTCGATTGCGGGAATGATTCCTTCGGTCTCACTCAACAGACGGAGTGCTTGCATGGCCTGGTCGTCGGTGATGGGGACGTACTCGGCACGAGCGATCGAGGACAACCACGCGTGCTCCGGTCCAATACCCGGATAGTCGAGCCCAGCTGAAATCGAGTGCGACTCGATTGTTTGCCCATCTTCATCCTGGAGGACCAAGGAACGCGCCCCGTGCAACATCCCAGGCTTGCCCCGACTGATGGTTGCCGCATGGTGCGGGGTGTCAACGCCATCACCCGCTGCTTCATATCCCAGAAGGCGCACATCCGGATCGTCAAGGAAGGCATGGAAGATGCCCATGGCGTTACTTCCGCCCCCGACACACGCGGTGACGGCAGTAGGCAATGCTCCGGTGAGATCCAGCATCTGTTGGCGGGCTTCCGCGCCAATCACCGAGTGGAAATCACGCACGATGAGGGGGAAGGGGTGAGGGCCAGCGACGGTCCCCAGCAGGTAATGGGTGTCCTCGACGTTCGCCACCCAATCGCGCATCGCATCATTGATAGCGTCCTTCAGCGTGCGGGAGCCGGTCTTGACAGCGCGAACTTCTGCGCCGAGTAGACGCATCCTGGCCACATTGAGAGCCTGGCGCTCGGTGTCAACCTCGCCCATGTAGACGACGCACTCCATGCCCATCAGGGCTGCAGCTGTGGCGGTGGCCACACCGTGCTGACCTGCCCCAGTCTCGGCAATCACACGTTTCTTTCCCAGTCGCTTCGCCAAGAGCGCTTGGCCCAAAACGTTGTTGATTTTGTGACTACCGGTGTGGTTCAAGTCTTCGCGTTTGAGGAAGATGCGGGCACCACCGCAGTGCTCCGCAAAACGATGCGCCTCGGTGATGATGGAGGGGCGGCCCGTGTAGGTCCGATGCAGCTCGCTCAATTCGTGGGCAAAGGAGGGGTCTGCTGTAGCCTCCCGATAGGCGCGTTCCAGTTCGTCAAGGGCATGAATGAGGGATTCAGGAACAAACCGTCCACCAAATTCCCCGTAATAGGGTCCCGAAACCTCACGCAACGACTGAGTCATGCCCGCACGAACTCCCTCACTGTGTTTTCCGGGTCCGCCCCTGTGACCAGTGCCTCACCGACGAGCACTGCGTGTGCTCCCTGATTACGGTACCGCGTCACATCCTGGGAATTCATCACAGCGGACTCCGCAACTGTGAACACACTGTCGGGAATGAGGTGTTGCACCCTGCCAAACAGGCCCGGATCGAGCTCAAAAGTGGTGAGGTCACGCGCATTAACGCCGATAACTCGAGCGTTGAGTGCGACAGCACGCACGATTTCCTCCTCGGAATGAGTCTCGACCAGCGCCTCCATGCCCCAGAAACGAGTAAGTTCGAGGAGTTCCGCAACAGCACCGTCGTCCAGCCCCGCCATAATCAATAACACCATGTCGGCGCCATGGGCTCGCGCTTCCACGATTTGATACTCGCTCCCGATGAAGTCTTTGCGCAGTACCGGAATGCTTACCGCTTCCGCAACCGCGGAGAGATCACCCAAAGAGCCCCCGAATCTACGCTCCTCGGTCAAGACACTGATCACACTGGCTCCACCAGCTTCGTAGGAGTGTGCCAAAGCGACAGGGTCAGGAATCCCGGACAGGGCTCCCTTAGAGGGGCTGCGCCTCTTTATCTCCGCAATCACATGCACGGAATCGCGCGGAACCAGGTGAGAGAGGTCTCGTGGTGGTCGGGCGACCCGAGCGCGGGAAGTCAGCTCGGCGAGGGGCTCTCTAGCTTCCCTTGCGAGAGCGTCCTCTCTGGCACCTTCGTAGAGGCCCTGAAGCACCTACGCGTGATCCTTAGGTTGATATTTCGGACCGCGAACGCCCCACCCCATAGCGGCCAACAGGAAACCTAAACCCCATCCCACGAGTGTGGCCACAGCACTTGCGATGACCAGCCACCAGATGTGAAAAAAGAAGGCAACAGTCCCGATGGACAGAGCTAGAGTCATAACCACAACTGCAGCCCATGCGGCGGGTGAATGACCATGGCCAGGATCGGACGCGGGGTTCATGCAATCTCCTTTGCGAGTTCTTCGTCAGTCTACCGTTGGGTCGGATCAGTACCGTCGCTCAACGAGTCCCATGCTGACACACTGTCCTCCAGAGAACCCGAGGGTTCGTGGCGGTCAAAACGATCTGATGTTCTCGCCCGATCCTTCATGAGGATCCCCAGTCCTCCAGACGCTGCCAGCAGAATCCCGGCCGCCACGGCACTGAGGTGCCAACCGGTTACCTCCACGGAGTTCACCAGTAGCAGAGCATTGGACCCCGCGACGCCCGTGGCGGCAGTAATGCCCTCAAGGGCCGAGGGGAGCGGATCCGCCGAGACGCCGAGTGCGATGAGGGTAAAGCCAATGCCGCCCGCTGTCTGGAGCGCTGCCGTGACACGTCGCGCGAGACCCCTCAAAGTGAACTGAAGGCCATACGCCGCCAAGACCACAGCTCCGACACTCCAGAGCAGAGCGCTCGCATTCGTGCCGGAGACTTGTATGACGGCCCCGCTGGTGAGGGTGGCGAACCACCAGGTTGTCGCTGAGCCGAAGGCTGCAAGGAGCAACCCCACGACCGCCAAGAGATGGTAAGCGCGCCTCATCGTTGATCCGGCTCCAATGCGTTGGCAATCCGGATGGCACGCGCGGGAGCAGAGGCCTTGTGAATCGTCTCACGATACTCACTCGTCGGGTCGGAGTCCGCGACGATTCCGGCACCAGCCTGCACAATCGCTCGCGGTCCTTGCATCCACACTGTCCGAATGGTGATTGCCAGGTCAGCGTCGCCCGTGTGGCCGAAATACCCCACCACGCCCCCGTAGACGCCACGTTGTGTCGGTTCGAGATCATCGATGATCTGGAGAGCGCGAGGCTTCGGTGCGCCACTGAGAGTGCCGGCAGGGAACGTCGCTCGAAACACATCAACAGCTGACTTGTTCGGAGAAAGGTCTCCTTCGACCGAGGACACTAGGTGCATGATGTGGCTGAAGCGCTCCACCTGCATGAATTCAGTCACATCGACTGTTCCCGGTGTGCACACTTTTGACAGATCGTTGCGCGCGAGGTCGACCAGCATCAGGTGCTCCGCCTGCTCCTTGGTATCCCCCAACAGAGCCTCAGCAAAGGCATGATCCTCTTCCACACTCACACCCCGGGGCCTCGACCCCGCAATCGGGTGGGAGTAGACCTTCCCGCGCTGAAGGGTCACGAGCGCCTCAGGAGAGGAACCCACCACGTGGTAGGTGTTACCCCCAGAGTCTTCGCACTCGAGGAGGTACATGTAGGGGCTGGGGTTGACCGAGCGCAACACCCGGTACACCTCCAAGGGACTAGCGTCCACGTGAAATTCGAATTGTTGCGACAGCACCACTTGAAAGACGTCACCGTCTTCAATGTGCTGTTGGGCGCGCGCGACCATGTCAAAAAACTGAGCCTCGTCGAGCGAGGGCCGTGGTGCCTCTTCCACCGGCTCGGTCTTTTGATGCAAGGTCGACGAGGTGGGCTGCGTGAGCGCCTCGTGCATGAGGTCTAAACGGGCAAGGGCATCCCGATAGTCACTCTCCCCCACTGCGTCCACGGTGTGGGTGAGCGCGACGAGCACGACCTCTGATGAGTGGTGGTCAAAAGCGACAAAATCCCGAACAAGAGCGAGGTGCATCGCGGGCACCTCGTGACTTGCGGGGGGTGGGGATGGTAGGTGCTCCACCAGGCGCACAGCCTCCCAACCAATGTGTCCCACCAAACCCCCAGCGAAGGGGGGAAGGTCAGGCAGCGGGTCTGATAACCACCGTCGATGCAAAACCTCAAGAGCCTCGAGGGGATTCTCGGGCACGACACTCCCAAAAGCGTCTGCGCCAGACATACCGTGGTCGCGCCAGACCGACCGCGACCCATCCTGGGCGAGGACCCCATGAATGGACACCCCCAGGAACGAGTATCGCGACCACTTTCCGCCTTGATCCGCTGACTCGAGGAGGAACGAACCCGGACCGCGGGAGAGTTTTCGGTACAGCCCCATCGGTGTCTCGCTGTCGGCAAACAGCCGCCGAACGACCGGGGTGACGGCCCTCGTGGAACCCCATTCGAGGAACTCCTCCAGGCTTGTCTCAGTCATGTTCATGCTCCGCATCGAAGCAGGTTGCGGCGCCTGTATGGCAGGCAGGTCCCACCTGTTCCACCTCCGCCAACACCACATCACCGTCGCAATCCAGGCGCATTCGCTGGGCAATCTGAGTGTTACCGCTCGTGTCACCCTTACGCCAATACTCCTGCCGAGACCGGCTGAAATAGGTCACCCTGCCCTCCACAAGGGTGCGCTCGAGCGCTTCTCTATCCATCCAGGCCATCATGAGCACGGCCCGTGTCGAAGCATCCTGAGTAATACAGGGAATGAGGCCATCGTGGCTGAAGTGCGCGCGCTCGAGAATTGCTGCGTCAGCTTCCACCACCCACTGGGTACTCATCGAACTACCGCTCCCGCTCCGGCAAGGGCTGCCTTGACATCGTGAACACTGACCATATCGCGGTGGAAAATGGATGCAGCCAGCACGGCGTCGGCCCCTGCCACACAGGCATCGATGGCATCCTCCGCAGTACCGGCTCCACCGGAAGCGACCAACGGCAAAGTCGACACGGCGCGGACATCGCGAATCATGTCGACGTCAAAACCTTGGTGAGTGCCATCCGCGTCGATGGAGTTGAGAAGAATCTCCCCAGCCCCGCGCTCTGCAGCCTCACGAACCCACACCAGAGCGTCGACCTCCGCACTCTTCCGACCCCCATGGGTGGTGACGACATAGCCCGAGGGTTGAGAGACATCTCGCTTCGCATCTACCGAGACAACACACACCTGTTGACCAAAGTGTGCAGCGATGTCATCAATCAACTCCGGTCTGGCCAAAGCCGCACTGTTAACCCCAATTTTGTCCGCACCGTGCTCGAGCAGAGCCCCCACGTCGGCCACTGACCGAACACCCCCACCCACGGTAAGCGGGATGAAAACATTCTCCGCAGTCTGGCGGACAAGGTCGAGGGTTGTGGCCCGGTTATCGACGGTGGCGGTGACATCGAGGAAGGTAACCTCATCCGCACCCTGTTCGCCGTAGCGGGCGGCGAGCTCCACGGGGTCACCGGCGTCGACGAGGTCGAGGAAGTTCACTCCCTTGACAACGCGGCCGTTGTCCACATCGAGGCAGGGAATGACCCGGACCGACAGCGACATCAGATTCGCGCTGCGTGGATGGCGGAGACAAGAATTGCCCGCGCCCCCAATGCGTAGAGCCTGTCCATCACCTGATTCGCATCATCTCTCGGGACCATAGCCCGGACGGCAACCCAGGCCGGATCCCTCAGCGGTGACACGGTCGGAGACTCCAACCCGGGGGTTATGGCCGAGGCCTCCTCCAACAACGCCTGGGGTAGGTCATAATCCATCAGGACGTATTGCTTNGCCACCCACACGCCGTGGAGGCGCCGACGCAACGTCTCAATTCCCTCAATATCGGGCCGGCCACTGATGAGCACTGCCTCCGACTCGAGTATCACAGGACCAAAAATTTCGAGGCCCTGAGCTTTCAGGGTTGCACCCGTCGAGACAACATCCGCCACCGCGTCGGCAACACCCAGTTGAACCGCGGACTCTACCGCGCCATCCAGCAACACAATTTCCGCGCTCACACCCGCATTCGCAAGAAAATCTCCCACGAGTCCGGCATACGACGTTGCGACCCGCTTACCTTCCAAACCGGCAAGTTCAGTAATCTCGGCGGGCCCGGCAAACCGGAAAGTTGAGTGTCCAAACCCGAGGGGTTGAATTTCGAGGGCCTCGGTATCGGAATCCAGCAGAAGATCCCGTCCTGTAATGCCCACATCCAAGGCTCCGGAGCCGACGTAGGTCGCGATATCCCGAGGGCGGAGAAAGAAAAATTCGACACCGTTTCGCGGGTCAGGAACCGACAGCGAACGGGGGTCACGTCGACCCACGTAGCCAGCTTCCACAAGCATTTCGCTGGCGGTGTCCGACAGTGTCCCCTTATTGGGCACAGCGATGCGTAGCGGTCCACTCATAGTTCGCGATACACATCCTCTGGGGTAAGCCCGCGGGCCACCATCAGGACTTGCAGGTGATAAATAAGCTGGGAAATCTCAGCCGCGAGGGCTTCAGGACTCTCGTGCTCGGCGGCCATCCATACTTCTGATGCTTCCTCCACCACCTTTTTTCCAATGGCATGCACTCCCTTGTCGAGGAGGGCGACCGTGGAGGAGCCTTCAGGGCGTTTTTCCTGCAGGGTAACGAGCTCTGCAAAGAGAGAGTCGAAAGTTTTCACGCCCCCAGGTTATCGGGCTCCGCTAGGAGCGCGTACCGAGGAGATCAATGGCGAACACCAGAGTGCGCCCGGAAAGCCGGTGCCCTCCCCCTGCAGGGCCATACGCCCACGCCGGAGGGCAGGTCAAGAGTCTCCGTCCACCAACCCGCATTCCCGGTATTCCTTCTTGCCAACCCTTGATCAAACTGGCCAGAGGAAACTGAATGGACTCTCCGCGACTCCACGAAGAGTCGAACTCCTCGCCGGACTCAAAATCAACTCCCACGTAGTGGACCTCGACAACGGAGCCGGGCAGCGCTTCGTCGCCCTCCCCCACAACAACATCTTCGACCACCATTTCGGTGGGTTCCGGTCCCATCTGGGGTTCAATCTCGGGCTTGGTGGAGTTCACGCGCTGTTCCCTTCGTGGGGCTGCAGGGATTGTCTTAGGTCGCTGATGTTGCNAGCAGGCGTGCCGTGGCCAAAAACACTCGACCCAGCAACGAAAGTGTCGGCGCCGTGTTTCCAGGCTACGGGGAGTGTCTCCGTCGTAATTCCACCGTCTACCTCAACCAGCGGGATGAGCCCGTGCTCAGTGAGGTACGACCGTAGCGCCTCGATCTTCGGCATCATGTCCCGCAAAAACGCTTGACCCCCAGCCCCCGGCTCCACCGTCATAATCAAGACCATGTCGGCCTGGTGAACAAAATCGAGGTAGGGCTCAAGCGGAGTGCCAGGTTTCAGGGCTATCCCCGCGTGACTGCCGTGTGACTGAATCGCCGAAATGGTCGCCCCAATGTCCGTTGCCGCCTCCACATGAAAGGTTACGGACTGTGCACCCAGCTCTGCGTAACCGGGTGCGAAGCGGTCCGGGTCCTCGATCATGAGGTGCACATCCAAAGGTAGGGGTGACACTTCCACGATGCGCTTCACCATCTGGGGCCCAAAAGTCAGCGCCGGGACGAAGTGATTGTCCATCACGTCAACGTGGACCGCATCTGCCGTGGATATCAACTGGAGCTCGGCCTCCATGTTGACAAAGTCAGCAGAAAGAATGCTCGGGTGAAGGCGAATATCCACGGCCCCAGCCTACCTAGGCCACACGCTCAATAAGTTGGATAAACATCGCATCCGTGCCGTGACGATGAGTCCACAGCTGGACGGCGGTCCCTCGCCGGTGGCCAGCAATGGGAGAGTCGACAATCCTGTCGAGGATGGACGGCGTGTCCACGGCGTGGAACCGACTGTCCCCACCCAGCACTCGAGAAACGACCGATGTCGTCTCATCGACGACCGGTGAACAGGTCACATAGGCCAGTACACCGCCGGGGACAAGACTGTCCAGTCCACAGCGGAGAAGAGATTCTTGCAATGTGGTGAGTCCCGGAATGCTGTCCCGGGTCTTCACCCAACGCGCCTCAGGCCTGCGTCGAAGCGCTCCCAACCCAGAGCACGGCGCATCCAGAAGGACTCGATCAAAGCGCTCCTCTCGTGCGACGCTCGAGTCAGACACCTCCACCTGAACAGACCCCGGGAACCGTATAGCCACAGCGCTGGTCGAGTCCTCCACCAAGGTGGCACGATGGGCCGAAATCTCACTGGCCAGAACTGATGCCCCTACCCGGCCCGCCTCGGCTCCAAGAAGAGCAGTCTTGCCTCCCGGGCCCGCACACATGTCCCACACCCGCTCCGCTGCCGCCAACGGGGACATTCTCGTCAGCAGCAGGGCTGCGAGTTGCGAACCCTCGTCCTGGACCCGCACAGTGCGCTTCGCCACCGCCGGGATGCTTTGCGGGTCACCGCCGGGAAGTATTGACCCCACCGGGGAGAAGGGCGTGGAGCCCTCCGCGGAGCGCTCCGACAAGCCAGGGAGGTGACACAGTGTCACGAGCGGTGCTTGATTCTGTGCCCGGAGTGCTTCCTCCAGCTCTCCTTCGCCATCACACTCGGCGAGAGCCCTGTCAATCTCGGCGGCAATCCACGAGGGGTGGGAGTACTGCGAGGTGGTTGATTGACCGATCACTCGGTCCCAGTACTCAGCCGGATGAGCGGACACCGCTCGGAGTGCCGCGTTTACGAGCCCGGCGACTCTGTGCAGCCCCCGGGCTTTAGCTAAGCGAACGCTTTCATCCACGGCGGCGTGGGTTTCAACGCGCATTCTGAGCAACTGATACACCCCTAAACGAAGTAGCGCGGTGACCTCCACCTCGAGACTCGATGGCGCGCGACGTGTCGCCTCCTCAATCACAGAATCCAGCTCTCCCTGCGCCCGCAACGATCCGTAGACGAGTTCAGTTACGAAAGCGCGGTCTCGCTCACTGAGCCCAGCACCACCGAGGGCGGCAGGAAGGGCAAGGTTCGCATACGCTCCGTCCCTCGCCACCGCAAGTGTTACGTCGAAGGCGACCTCGCGGGACTTGGTCGCATTAGGCACGAAAGCGCACTCCTTCGGGCAATCCTCGCCACCAGTCTCCGGCATCCATCTCAGGTTTCCCCGCGGGTTGCACGCGCGTAAGCACGAGTGGCCCTGTGCCGGTACCCACCTGAACGCCCTCCGGGTGGACCCGGAGCTCACCCGGTAGCGGACCGACAGTTTCGGATTCTGGCCAGGCCCTCACAATTTTTACTCGCTGGTCATTGTCGGCCCGCGTGGCGAAGCACCCTGGTTCTTCACCCCACGCTCGCAGAGAGTTGTAAAGCTGGTCTGCGCTATCTAGCCACCGAAGCTGCCCCACCTCTGGGGAGGGCTTAGGTGCATAGGTGGGGTCGCCTCGTTGATCCGTGGGGTGCAGGGAGCCAGCCTGAGCCTTATCGAGCACGCTCAACACAGCGGCGGGCGCCACGTCCGCGAGTTTGCCTAGCAGGGTCGAGGTGGTGTCGTGCGGAGCGATGGGGTGGGGCACCGATGCTGCAACTGGACCGGTGTCGAGACCCTCTTCGATTCGAAAAATCGTGAGACCCGTCTCGGTATCACCGGCGGAAATCGCGTAAGGAACAGGTGCAGCCCCGCGCCAACGCGGCAACACAGAGAAGTGAACATTCCACCAACCGCCGGGCACGCTATCTCGCTCCCGAGCCCCGAGCATCCGACCGTAAGCGACAACAATCGCGACGTCGGGATTCCACTCCTCCATCGCGTGAACGACACCTTCTGCGGAGTCGGGAGTGGCAACGGGGATTCCCCAATCTCCAGCTGCGACAGCGACCGGCGTTTGCGTGAGGAGGCGCTTGCGCCCAACAGGACGCGCTGGCTGAGTCAGAACCCCCACAACCTCGTGGTCGGAGTTCACCAGTGATCGCAACGTTGGAACAGCAACGGTAGGACTCCCCGCAAACACAACCCGCATTCCACCGAGCCTAGTGACGCTCCCCCCGGCAGCTCTGCTCACTCACCGGCGAGCACGTCAAGCGCGAGGGAGTCATCGACCACGATTTTGACGCGCTCTGTCGCGTGTCGTCTCGGGCCACTGGCCAGTCGTTGTCGCCACGCGACCAGTTCCTTAGTCACCGTCTCCCCCAGCGAATAGGGGAACCGCAGTATGGCTAGCACGCTCCCGTCGCCCACGGGAACGGGTCCCAGAGCATCGATGGTCGGGGAAAGTTCACACAGCGCTTTCCTGATTGCCTCAACATCTCCCGAGGGTCCAGATAGAGAGGCGATGCGGACCGTGGGCGGTAACTTCAGGGCGCCCCGCTGTGTCAGCTCATGACGCAACAGGGTGGTCCAATTGCCGGCTGCGAGCGCCATGGCGGGCGCCCCATCCAAATCCGTCACGTAACATAGGCCGCCCTCGGAGACGAAGGAGATGGCGTGCTCCCACGCCTGGATGGACTCTTCCAGTGCGCCGAGCGAATCTCGTTGCAGCATGGCTGCGCCATCGAGAAGCAGCACGACTTTATAGCCGCCGGGAGTGACAGGCTCGGCCCCTCGTGTTGCAACCACGAGCGCAGGCGCGGCCCCTACCTCTGTCACCACATGCTCACCGTCTGAGCGGATCACCGGAACGGAGGGGAAAGACTTTCCCAGGTCTGAAATGGTCCGCCCTATTCCCTGCCCGCGCGGGACCAACTCACGACCTTCACATTCGGTGCAACCCCACGCCCTGGCCACGACGCCACACCACGCACACGCCGGTTGAGCTGAGGCGGAGCCTTTGCGCAGCGGCCCCCCACACTGGGCACAGATGGCTCGGGCCTTACAGCTGGCACAGGACAGCCCTGATGAGAAGCCTGCGCGGAACACCTGGACCAGGACTGGTCCGGTTGCTAACGCCTCCTTGGCGGCCTGATACACAGCAGAGGGAAGGCGCGCCGGAGACGACGTTGCGTCATGCCCCACCGACAGTGATGTGGGGATCACTCGTGGCCTGGTGGAGGCTCCTGCGGACACTTCCTGGACGTAACCCATGTCCACCCAGCGTCTCACTGAGAGACTCGCTTGGATCCCGGCGAAACAGACAGCAACACCCTCCATGGAGTTGCGGACGATTGCGACATCCCTGGTGTGCGGATAGGGCGCCAGTGGCTCGCGATGAGCGGAGTCCGCGTCATCGACCACGACAATCAGCCCGAGGTTGTGTGCTGGAGAGTACACAGCGTGCCTATTGCCCAACACCACGACCGGTGAGGGCTCGAGGGTTCGCAAATACTGCGTATACCTCTGGGCAGGGGGCTGATCGCCCGCGAGCAGAACCAGGTAATCCTCGGGGATGAGTTCGCTCAGCGCGGCGCTGAAATGCTCAATATCTCGCCAATCGGGACAGACAAGGATGACGGAGCGCCCCTGTCCAAGGACGGCGACCGCGATCTGTACGAGCGTGTGAACGGACTGGGGAACCACCCGACCCGTGTCAAGGGTCACAAGGCTGTAGGGCAGGGCGAGACTGGTTCTGGCGCCGGGATCCGCCACCGATGCATACTCCGATAGCCCCACTGTGCTGGGTTCCGAGGGAAGTGGGCGAACCCGTCCCGCTGCCTCGCCGTCACTCCACCAAGACTTCTCAGCTTTGACGTAACGCTTGGGAATCGACAGCCTCAGGACGTCGGCAGGGTTACCCGCGGATCGTCCTGCAACGGTGCTCGCAAGCTCCCACAAACGTGCGGGCAGGACGGGGACCGGCGACACAACCTCCGCGATCTCTGCAAGCGTGCCGGAGTGGTCACTCGCCGTGGCGATTTCGACAACGTAGCCCTCAGCAAGGCGCTTGGCAGACCGCAGCGGCACGCGCACACGAACTCCCTGTGCAACCTCTACCCCTGCGGGGATCAGATAGTCAAAGAGGCGACTGAGCTGAGGCAGGCGAGAGTCCAGAACAACTCGTGCTACTCGCCTGCTATCGCTCACAATCCACTAGCTTGGCGCAACTCCTCCACACGGTTAAGCCGCTCCCAGGGGAAGTCGTGATCGATGCGACCGAAATGCCCATAGGCCGCTGTCGGGAGAAACGGCGTGTCGAGAAGCTCGAGCTGCTCAATGATTGCCTTGGGTCGCAGGTCGAAAACCGTGTCGATGGCCTTCTCGATTGTGTCCGTCGGAACCTTCTCGGTCCCGAAGGTCTCCACGAAGATGCTTACCGGGTGAGCCGTACCGATCGCGTAGGAAACCTGAATCTCCGCCTTGTCGGCCAGACCCGCGGCCACGACATTCTTTGCCACCCACCGAAGCGCATACGCGGCGGAACGGTCAACCTTGGTCGGGTCCTTACCGCTGAACGCGCCACCACCGTGACGTGAAGCGCCACCGTACGTGTCCACGATGATTTTCCGCCCGGTCAGCCCGGCATCTCCATCAGGGCCTCCGGTGACAAACGGACCGCTGGGGTTGATGAGATAACGAGTGTTGCTGGCATCCAGGTCGACGAGCGCGAGCACTGGATTGATCACGTGCTCTTTCAGGTCCGCCTCAATCTGGTCCTGGCCCACACCGGGGTCGTGCTGAGTGGAAATCACCACTGTGGTCAATTCGACCGGCTTCCCGTCCTCAAAACCAATCGTGACCTGGGTCTTGCCATCGGGGCGAAGATACGGGACCGCTCCCGACTTGCGGGCGGTGGACAACTGCTGTGCGAGTCGATGTGCAAGCCACAGCGGCATTGGCATGTAGGACTCAGTCTCGGTTGTTGCGAAACCAAACATGATTCCCTGGTCTCCCGCCCCGAGGCTGTCGTAGGGGTCCACAGAACCCCCAGACCTTGCTTCAAGCGCCGAATCGACACCGTGAGCGATATCCGCGGACTGTTGACCAAGCGACAGGTGCCAGGCAAACCCATCGGCGTCGATTCCGATCGACACGTCGGTGTAGCCGATGGAGCGAACGAGGTCGCGCACAACTTTTTCAACATCGACGGTGGTGTTGGAGGTAACTTCCCCGGCGACGTGGATCATGTTTCCTGCGCTGAGGGATTCGATCGCACAGCGGGAGTTTTTGTCGCCCGCGAGGAAAGCATCGAGCAACGCGTCACTGATTTGGTCACACATTTTGTCGGGGTGACCCTCTGTGACAGATTCTGAACTGAAGTACCTCATGAGCCCTACCTAGAGTTCGGGCAGGGCGTCCAAGAGCCGCCCCGCAACGGAAGATTTTGTTCCTTCGAACGTCAGTGACTGCGGGCTCGCGGTGATCAGTGTCACTTCTGTTTCAACTTCGCCAAATCCTACCCGGTCCCCCACAAGGTTCAGAACAATAGCGTCAGACTGTTTCGAGACGAGCTTTTCACGGGCCGCAGACTCCCGAGCTTGGGGATCTGCGTCAGTTTCTGCGGCGAAGCCCACGACGACCTGGCCTGGGCTCTTCGCTTCAACGAGCTCCCCCAAAATATCGGGTGTCCGCTCGAGACGGGGTTCCCAGTGCTCGGGGTGATCACTCTTCCGAATCTTGTGGTCTGAAGGCTCAACAGATCGCCAGTCCGCGACTGCTGCCGCCATGAGAATTAGGTGGCTCGTCGGTTGCTCAGCCAACAATGCGCCACGCATTTCTTCGCTGGTAGACACAGCGATGCTCTTTACCCCTCGAGGCAGCGCCACCTCGAGGTGTGCGTGGACCACTGTCACCTTAGCCCCTCGGGCCAGGGCTTGCTCCGCCAGCGCAACCCCCATAGCCCCCGTTGAGCGATTGCCGAGATACCGGACGGGGTCCAATGGCTCGCGCGTTCCGCCAGCCGAAATCAACACGCGGCGGCCCTGCAGGGTCTGAGGGGCCACCGCGGCGAGTGCGGCCTCCACGATGGTCTGGGGCTCAGACATGCGTCCAACACCGGTGTCCTGCCCTGTCAAGGCTCCCGATTCGGGGCCAACGATCGTCACGCCGCGGGCGCGCAGGATGTCGATATTTGACGTCACTGCTGCGTTCTCCCACATTTCGGTGTGCATCGCGGGCGCAATGACCACGGGAGCCCGGGAAGCCAACACCGTGGTGCCCAAGAGATCTCCTGCGAGTCCTCCGGCGAGAGAAGCCACGGTGTGTGCGGTCGCTGGGGCCACGACGATGAGATCAGCCTGTTGCCCCAACGCGACGTGACGCACTTCGGCAACGCCGTCGAATAAATCGACGGGGACTGGATTCCTCGAGATGGCTTCCCAGGTGGGTAATCCGACGAACTTTAGAGCGGACGCTGTCGGGATCACGGTGACGTCAGCGCCGCGGAGGACAAATTCTCGAACGACGCCCACCGCTTTGTAGGCGGCAATTCCTCCGGAAACTCCGACGACTACCCGCAACGGCATACCCTGCTCCTCTGAGGAGGACGCAACGCCCTAGGACGCTGGACGGTTAAGAACTAGCTTGCCTTCGTTGATTTCACGAAGCGCGATGCTCAAAGCCTTCTCATCAATGGTGGAGGGAACGAGAGGGCCGACGTGATCGTAGATGTTGCCATCGCCGAGGTCAGAGTAGTAAGCGTTGATCTGGCGGGCTCGCTTTGCTGCATAAATCACCAGCTGGTACTTGGAATCGACTTTTCCCAGCAGCTCATCAATGGGTGGATCGATGATTCCGTCACGGTTTAGCGACATTCTTACTCCTTGGTGGCTTGGGGGTCTCTCGACGCAAGTGCTAAGTCTACGATGCTTTGCCCGGCTTTCTCGACGGAGTCGTTCACGACGACATAATCGAATTCTTTCTGGCGACGAAGTTCTCGCTCCGCCGTGACCAGTCTTCGTCGGCGCTCGGGCTCGCTCTCTGTCCCCCGGGAGGAAAGCCGATCGTGGAGCGCTTCGAAGGAGGGGGGCGTGATGAATATTGATAGCGCGCGCTTCACAGCGCGCTTCACCTGCTTCGCACCCTGGACGTCGATCTCGAGAATCACATGCTTACCCTCGTCCAGAAGCGCCTCGACAGGACCTCGTGGGGTTCCGTACTGATGCTCACCGTGCACGACCGCCCACTCCAGAAGATCGCCCTGGGCTATGAGCGCCTGAAACTCTCCCGGTGACAGGAAGTAGTAGTGCTCCCCTTCTCGTTCGCCAGGACGCTTGGGTCGTGTCGTCGCCGAGACGCTGACGACGAAGTTTGGGAAACGCGAGGTTATCCAGGACACGATGGTGCCTTTACCCACACCGCTGGGTCCCGCAAGAACAATCAACCGCCCTCGCTGATCGGGAAAATACCTCCGGTACAGAGCCAGCACCTCAACACGTAACGCCGCTCGTTGGCGGACCCGAAGTCCACCCAAAGTCGCCGTGGGACTAACACCCACCCGCTCGAGAACTGCCCGGGTCTTGGTCACCCCAAACCCCGGAATGGAGCGCAGGAACCATTCGACTCTGAGCCCCCTTACTACCGGGTCTGCACTGTGGTTCTCGGCATCATCGAACACCGTAATGAGCCGGTGTTCTCCCGCTCGCAACTCTTTCTTGAATTTTGCCCGTAAACGACGCATCTCCACACCCCTGCGAGACGCCGCAACTGCATCAAACTCCGCGGTCACGAGCTGAGCTCGCTCTCTGCCGACTGCACCGCGTCTACGAACCCCTCGTCACCACGGAGCAAGACGGACCTCGCGACAACAGCCACAACGGGGGATGTCTCGGGGAACAAAGACTTCGCGGACGAAAGGGCGGCACCCTGGTGGCCAAACCCGGGAGCCAGTATCGGCATCCCGGGGTAGTCCGTCATATCGATGCCGAAGTCAGCACTCGTCAACGTTGCCCCCAAAACCACGCCGTGGGTCGACACGGTGCTCGGGTGACCCGCCACCCAACTGGCGAGGTCGCGAACGACACTGCTAGCAACAGCGAAACCGTCAGCGCAGAGCGCGCTCTGCGTCTCCCACGCCTCAGGGTTCGATGTTGCCGAGAGGACAAAGACGCCTTTGGAGTGCTCGGCGGCTAAGGCCAACACGGGCTCAAGAGCACCCACACCCTGATAGGGGACAACCGTCAGAGCGTCGACCTCGAAATCGGAACCTGGAGTGAGCCATGCCTCGGCATAGCCCTCCATAGTGGAGCCGATGTCGCCTCTCTTCGCGTCACCGATCGTCACAATGCCGTGACTCCGCAGATCCCCCAGAAGCACCGCGAGGGTACGCATTCCGGCAAGCCCGTGACGTTCAAAAAACGCCACCTGCGGTTTCACAACAGAGCATCCACTGTCCAGGATGAGGGGAACTATGGTGTGGACGAACTGGCCCAGTCCTTCGCCAGAATCGGCCACGCCCCAGGCCTCCAGGACTGATCTGTGGGGGTCAATTCCCACACACAACACTGGAGTGCCGATCGGGAGTCTGTCCTTCATCAGGAGGCTGCGTCTCGTCGTCGCTGATAGTCCTGGAGGCTTGTCACCTCAGGAGTCTCTGGTCGTTGCTCGAGGGACGCCACAGCGGCGCCTAGCTGGGCGATGGTCGTAAAGAGGGCTTTGTCGGCGGCAACGGTGGCTGTTCGGATCTCATACCCATCTGCTCGCGCACTGCGACCCCTCGGTGTGTTCACTACCACGTCAATCTTGTTCGCCTGGATAAGATCAACCACACTCGGACCTGTCCCTGACCCTGAGACCTCCGTGTGTTTACGAACTACCTCGGCATGAATTCCGTAGCGCGCGAGGGTTTCGGCGGTTCCCTCGGTGGCAATAAGGGTGAACCCCAACTGACTCAATCGAAGCATCGGCAGAATGACGCTTCGCTTGTCTCGGTCCGCCACAGATACGAAGACTGTTCCCGAACGTGGCAGCCCACCGTAGGCAGCGTCTTGGCTCTTGGCGAAGGCTTTCGGGAAGGTTGAGTCGATCCCCATCACCTCACCAGTAGAGCGCATCTCGGGCCCCAAAATCGAGTCCACAATGTCGCCTGCTGGGGTTCTAAAGCGCTTGAAAGGAAGCACCGCCTCCTTGACGGCTACCGGCGAATCAAGCGGTGGGCGTCGCCCATCCTTTGCCGGGAGCACGTGAGAGTCGATCAGGGACGCAATACTCGACCCCGCCATCACCAGGGACGCAGCCCTCGCCAACTGGATGCCCAGGGCCTTGGACACAAAAGGTATGGTCCGTGATGCGCGGGGGTTGGCCTCCAAGACATAGAGAACACCGGCTGCAACCGCGAATTGGACGTTGATAAGCCCTCGCACGCCGATCCCCTGGGCAAGCTTCTCCACCGCGTCGCATACGGCCTCAACGACATCCCGGCCGAGGGTGACCGGCGGTAGTGTGCAGGCCGAGTCGCCCGAATGTATTCCTGCCTCCTCAATGTGTTCCATCACGCCACCGATGCAGAGCTGTTCGCCGTCGTATAGGGCATCAACATCGATCTCTACGGCATCATCAAGGAACCTATCGACGAGAAGGGGTGCCTCTGGGCCGACAATCGCGAATTCCTCAATCCGGTCGAAATAGTCGACCAGGCTCGCCTGGTCATAGACAATTTCCATCCCACGCCCACCCAGCACGTAGCTCGGTCGCACCAACACCGGATACCCGATGTCCTGGGCAATGGTCAGGGCCTCGTCAACGGTGGTGGCAGTGCCGTTTTTCGGTGCGACCAGACCAGCCTCATCCAAAATTCTCGCAAACGAGCCCCGTTCCTCGGCTAAATCAATGGCGCTGGGGCTCGTGCCGAGGATGGGAACCCCGGCGTCCTCGAGACCCTGTGCGAGCCCCAAAGCAGTTTGACCCCCGAGCTGGACAAGCACACCCAGCAGGGTTCCGCTCTGCTGTTCCTGGTGGATTACCTCCAGCACGTCTTCGAGCGTGAGCGGTTCAAAATACAACCGGTCACTCGTGTCATAGTCGGTCGACACAGTCTCGGGATTGCAGTTGATCATGATGGTCTCAAACCCGGCGTCACGGAGCGCGAAGGCTGCATGCACGCAGGAGTAATCGAACTCGATGCCTTGACCGATTCGATTAGGCCCCGACCCCAAAATGACCACCTTCGTCTTCTCCGAGGGCGTCACCTCAGAGGAGAGGTCGTAACTCGAGTAGTGATAGGGCGTGTACGCGGGGAACTCGCCCGCACACGTGTCGACGGTCTTGAACACGGGCCGCATATTGAGCTCATGACGTTTGCTACGGATTTCTGCTTCCGTCGCCCCGCGTAGCTGAGCAATTTGGACGTCTGAGAGCCCATGATCTTTGCCGTGGCGCAGGACATCCTCGGTCAGTTCTGACGCGGTCTGGACCGCCTCAGCAACCTCATTGATTAGCGACACCTGGTCGAGGAACCAGGGATCTATTCCTGTTGCGGCATATAGCTCTTCGACCGTGGCCCCCTGTCGCAGTGCCTGCTGGACTGTGACAATCCGCCCATCTGTCGGGATGCGCGCACGATCCACCAGTTGCGCCGCGCTGAGTGGCTGAGTACCCCAGTGAAAGGAGCTGCCGCGTTGCTCCAGAGACCGCAGTGCCTTGTTGAGCGCTTGAGAAAAGTTCCGGCCCAGGGCCATCGCCTCCCCCACGGATTTCATGGTCGTCGTGAGTGTCTTATCGGCGAGTGGGAACTTCTCAAAAGCAAATCGCGGCACTTTGACGACCACGTAGTCGAGGGTGGGCTCAAAGGATGCTGGAGTCACCTTGGTGATGTCATTGGGTATTTCATCGAGGCGGTACCCCAGCGCAAGCTTGGCCGCAATTTTGGCGATCGGGAAGCCAGTGGCTTTGGACGCCAACGCTGAACTCCTCGACACGCGAGGATTCATCTCAATGACGATAATCCGCCCGGTTGAGGGCTCCACCGCGAACTGAATATTGCACCCACCGGTGTCGACCCCGACCAGCCTGATGATGTGGATACCGATGTCGCGCAGGCGTTGATACTCCTTGTCGGTCAAGGTGAGAGCAGGGGCGACCGTGATGGAGTCTCCCGTGTGAACACCCACCGGGTCAACATTTTCAATCGAACAGACGACCACGGTGTTGTCGGCGCTGTCACGCATGAGCTCGAGTTCGTACTCTTTCCAGCCCAGAATTGACTCCTCGAGCAACACCTCAGTGGTGGGACTTTGGTGGAGGCCGTCGCCCACCATCCGGACGAGCTCCTCCCGATTATGCGCGAACCCTGAGCCCAACCCTCCCATGGTGTAGGACGGCCGAATCACGAGCGGATAGCCCAGATCCTCGGCAAACCCAATGGCGTCCTCGACCGTTGTGGCAATGTGGCTACGGGCAACGTCTGCTCCGGCCTCAATCACCAAATCCTTGAAGATCTGCCGGTCTTCACCACGCTGTATGGCCTCGAACGACGCACCAATGAGCTCGACCCCGTATTTCTCCAGAATGCCCTCGGTGTGCAGGGCCATGGCTGCGTTGAGAGCGGTTTGGCCTCCCAAAGTAGGCAAAATTGCGTCAGGCTTTTCCTTCGCGATGATGGCTTCCAACACCGGGGTGGTGATCGGCTCAACATAGGTCTGATCCGCAAAGCCGGGGTCGGTCATGATGGTTGCTGGATTGGAGTTCACCAGAACAACACGAATTCCCTCCTCGCGGAGAACCCGGCAGGCTTGAGTTCCTGAATAGTCAAACTCGGCAGCCTGCCCAATCACGATGGGGCCCGATCCGATGACGAGTACGCTGGTGATGTCCGAGCGTTTGGGCATTAGCGATCCCCTCGGTTCGAGTCGGCGAGGCTGTCGGACACGAGGTCGCGAAAACGGTCGAACAAGTAGGTGGAATCGTGGGGGCCTGCAGCGGCCTCCGGGTGGTACTGGACGGAAAATGCCGGGACGTCCAGCGCGGTTAGCCCCTCCACCACGTCGTCATTGAGGCTCACGTGACTCACGCGGACTTTTCCGAAACCCGCAGGCGAGTCAACCACCCCGTCTCGGGGAGCCTCAACCGCAAATCCGTGGTTTTGGGCAGTGATCTCGACTTTCCCTGTGGTCTTATCCAGAACGGGCTGGTTGATACCCCGATGTCCATATTTCAGCTTGTAGGTGTCGAAACCGAGTGCCCGGCCCAGTAGCTGGTTCCCAAAACAAATACCGAAGAAAGGCATCCTCACACTGAGAGCGCTCTGAAGCAGTGCCACATGATGATCGCTTGCCGAGGGATCCCCCGGCCCATTGGAGTAGAACAGGGCGACCGGCGTCACGGACATGACGTCATCGAACGTGGCGCTGGAAGGCAACACGTGAACATCAAAGCCTCGGGACGCAAGGTGTGAAAGCGTCGACTCCTTCACTCCCAGATCGATAACGACAAGACGACCGAGTGGGTCTCCGAGAGCAGGAACAACGCGCAGTTCTTGGACACTCACATGGTCGGAAAGGTTTTGACCTTTCATATCGACTACATTGCGCACGCGCTGTAATTGGTCAGCCGCCTCAAGTGAGACCTGGTCGCCACTGAAAATTCCACCACGCATCACTCCTGCTTCTCGCAAAATGAGGGTGATGGCCCGGGTGTCAACCCCGCTAATGCTGACGATTCCATCCGACACCAGATCGTCATCAAGGCTTCTGGTGGAGCGGAAGTTGGAGGGGCGGCGCGCTGGGTCCCGCACAACAAACCCATCGACCCAAATCCTTCGTGACTCGGGGTCCTCGTCATTCATCCCCGTATTGCCGATATGCGGCGCGGTCATGACGACGATTTGTCCGGCGTAGCTGGGATCCGTGAGTGTCTCCTGATACCCCGTCATGCCTGTCGAGAAGACAACCTCCCCGAGCGTTTCTCCTCGGGCACCCCACGCGGAGCCCTCAAATCGACTGCCATCCTCCAGAACCAGCACTGCACGGTCGTTAGTCACTCAGTTTTTCCCCTCAACGAATTCACGGTCTCAATGATCTTTCCGGTGTCGGTGTGCACAATCCGAAGGTAGCTATCCAGTGCGGTGCCGTTAAGGCTCCACCGAATCATCACCAGGCCGTCAGGTTCCACCACCCGATCGATTGTCCAGGTGGCGAGACCCGCCTCCAGGCCACCCTCGGAGCCCAGCACCACCGGCGCTTCTCCCTGCGCACCCACCACTAAGCCCTCACGATGAATCGAGAAGTGAGCTTTGGCGCGAAAACTGAGCGGACCCACGGGAACACGGTCCATCGGGTGATCCGCAAGCGTGGTGGCGACATATAAACCCTCAAAAGACAGCAGCGAGGGCGACGCAGGCACGGTGCGAACAAGTGAGCCTTCGAGATGGCGGAATCGAACCCGTCTGTTTCGCCAGCCCCACCATGCCAAACCCAACAACACCATAGCCAGAGCAATCATCATGCTCGCTGCGATTTCCTGCGTCATGCCGTCCTCTCCGGTAGGTCCACAATCCCACTGTCATCAACTGTCTGAGTGCCGGCGTAGAACGTATGGACAACCCTCCCCTTGAGCTCTTCGCCGCGGTACGGGTTATTCCCACTCAAACTACCGTGAGGCTCCCGAGCGAGAGCTGTCGGGTCAACCAGCGTGAGGTGGGCCGGTGAGCCCAAACCGAGCGGCTTTTCATAACCCGCGACCCGTCCAATGGACGCCGGCACGACGGACATGATGCGAGCAAGATCCTGATAGGTCACCAACCCCGGTTCCACCAGGGTTGCCAGGACAACCGCCAGTGCGCTTTCGAGACCGACCATCCCAAAGGCGCCCTCCGGGAAGCTGCAATCCTTGGACTCGCTGGGATGGGGAGCGTGGTCGGTTGCGACAATGTCGATCACCCCAGAGGCCACCGCCTCCCGGAGCGCGAGGGTGTCTTCTTTGCGACGCAGCGGCGGGTTGACCTTGAACAGTGGGTCAAACGACACAACGCGCTCCTCGGTCAGCAGCAGGTGGTGGGGGGTGACCTCTGCGGTAACGGCAATCCCGCGAGCTTTTGCCCACCTCACGACCTCCACTGAACCAGCTGTTGACAGGTGACAGACGTGGAGCCTCGCCCCGACGGACTCCGCCAGAAGAACATCGCGCGCGATAATCGACTCCTCCGCGACCGCGGGCCAGCCCTCGAGCCCCAAAGTGGCCGCGAGGGGGCCATCGTTCATCTGAGCACCTTCGGTCAGACGCGGGTCTTGCGCGTGCTGAGCAATGACGGCATCGAGACTGCGCGCCTGTTCCAGCGCACGTTTCATCAATGCGGAGTCATGGACACACTTCCCATCATCGGAAAACACACGAACTTGGGGTCGCGAACGCGCCATCGAGCCCAGCGGAGCAAGGCGCTCACCCGCGAGTCCTTGCGTGACAGCACCCACCGGCCTGACGTCGACATACCCCGCTGCGACACCCCACTCCCACACCTGCGTCACGAGCTCTGGCGTATCGGAGACAGGTGTGGTGTTGGCCATCGCGTGAACCGCGGTAAAACCTCCAAGCGCCGCAGCTCTGGACCCGCTCAAAATAGTTTCCGCCTGCTCACCACCTGGCTGGCGCAGATGCGTATGCAGGTCGACCAAGCCGGGAAGCGCGACAAGCCCCGTAGCGTCAACCACGCGTGCCTTTCGTGTGCCAGCAAGTTCAGACGGGTCAACGAAAACCCCTCCCGACATCCCAATATCTGCGCGCTTTCCGGCGAGAATCGCGGCCCCTGTGATTACCACGTCGGTCACTGCGTCTCACCCCACACGTCAAAGAGAGTCGCCATCCGGACCGCGACGCCGTTGCGAACCTGATCAACAATCACGGAGCGAGGTGAGTCCGCCACATCAGAGGCAATTTCCACCCCTCGGTTCATGGGTCCAGGGTGCATCACGATAGCGCTCTCGGGAAGCCGATTAGCCCGCTCCACCGTCAGCGAATAGTTCCGCACATAGTCGCCCGACGCGGGCTGGAAGTCACCCTTGATTCTTTCCCCCTGAACTCTGAGCATCATGATCGCATCGGGTCCTTCGTCGATGACGGCATCGAGATTATGGCTTGTGGCAACTGGCCAATCCCCCACGCCGGAGGGCAACAGTTCTGGGGGTCCAACAAGGGTCACCTGGGCTCCCAGGGTGTTCAGCAGAAAGACGTTGGAGCGCGCGACTCGCGAGTGGGCGATGTCGCCGACGATAGCGACATGGAGTCCCGACAGGTCTGCACCCCGAGGGCCTGTAATGCAACGGTCACGCAGGGTTGCAGCGTCGAGCAGGGCCTGGGTGGGATGTTCATGCGTCCCATCACCCGCGTTGATGATGGAGGCGCGAACCCAACCCGAGTGCGCAAGTCTGTGTGCAGCTCCTGACGCAAAGTGCCTCATCACAATAATGTCGGCGCCCATCGCCTCCACGGTTTGAGCAGTGTCTTTTAAGCTCTCCCCCTTGGAGACGCTTGATCCCTGGACCTGAAAAGTCATGACATCCGCGGAGAGACGCTTGGCAGCGGCCTCGAAGGAGAGTCGTGTCCTGGTGGAGTCTTCAAAGAACAAATTCACCATGGTTGCGCCCCGGAGAGTGGGCAGTTTGGGCACGGAACGATTTGCCACGTCGGAAAACTCCCGCGCTGTGTCCAGCAACCTCAGCGCATCCTCACGGGACAGATTTTTTGTGTCGAGCAGGTGCCTCACGTCACCACCTGCACTTCCTCGGTGCCATCCGTGTCGTGCAACCGGACGGTAATCCTCTCCCCTATCGCAGAGGGAAGGTTCTTTCCCACGTGGTCAGCTCTAATGGGGAGTTCACGGTGCCCACGATCGACCAGCACCGCGAGCTTGACCATCCTGGGCCTCCCCAGCGCGGTGAGAGCGTCCAGAGCGGCCCTCACGGTGCGGCCAGAGAAGAGAACATCGTCTACCAGAACAACGACCTTGTCATCGAGTCCACCCTCGGGAACACGAGTCTGTGCCGGGGACCGGTGGCCACCTCTCTGCAGGTCATCTCGGTACATCGTGACATCCAGGACACCGTGTGGGACTGGGCTGCCAGAAATTGACGCAATGAGCTCTCCGAGCCTCGATGAGAGAACCGCACCCCGCGTCGGAATACCCAGGAGAACAAGCTCATCCGAGTCCGGGACTGCTTCGACGATTTCGTGAGCAATGCGACGGAGGGTCCGCTCGATGTCTGACCCTGTGAGAACGGTACGCGCGCTCATCGAGCCCTCCTTTCGCGCCTCACGGGACGCTGGTTAAAGCAGGTCTGCTCGCAACAGGGTAGCGCACAGGTGTCGATTCGCGCTAGGACACCTCGGTGTTTTTTGCTATCGCCGCCAAAATTCCATGGACGAAACCCGATGACGCTTCTGTACTGAGCTCATTCACCAGGTTGACTGCCTCCGCTATCGCTACGGCCGATGGGATCTCGGGGTTGTAGAGGATCTCCCAGGTAGCTACCCTCAGCACCGCCCGGTCGACAGTGGGCATGCGCTCCAAGGGCCATGACTGGGACGTTTCACGAAGATGACGATCGACATCCTCGTCGTGTTCCACGAGGCCCTGGACTATTTCTCGCGCATAGCCCCAACTCGACGAGCGTTCGGGTTCGCCACTGGATCGCGCCTCAGCATCGGACAGGGCTTCAGCAAGAGGCTGCTCATTGATATCGGCGCTGAACAGCACGTCGAGGGCGCGCTTGCGCGCTTTGCGTCGAGCACTCACTCGTCGGACACTCGTCCCAGGTATTCCCCGGTCCTGGTGTCGACCTTCACCTTCGTACCCTGTTCAACAAAAAGCGGCACCTGAATTTCATAGCCGGTTTCCAAGGTGGCTGGTTTGGTACCTCCCGTGGAGCGGTCGCCCTGCAAACCAGGCTCGCTGTAGGTGATTTCAAGCACGACAGACGCGGGAAGGTCGACGTACAGTGGCTCTCCGTCGTGCATCGCGATGGTGACAGCCTGATTGGACAGCATGAAGTTTGCGGCATCGCCGACCACGGCACCGGGAACCGTGACCTGCTCGTAGTCGCTTTGATCCATGAAGACATAGTCGACGCCATCCTCATAGAGGAAGGTGTAGTCACGCCGATCAACGACGGCGAAATCAATCTTCGTTCCGGCGTTAAACGTCTTATCGACGACTTTCCCGGAACGGACATTCTTCATCTTGGTGCGGACGAACGCACCACCTTTCCCGGGCTTGACATGTTGAAACTCGACAACTGCCCACAGCTGACCCTCGAGATTCAGCACACTTCCGTTTTTGATGTCGTTAGTCGTTGCCACGTCAATGCCTCTCTAGCAGGGTCAGAATGTGGGATAGAGCGAGATGGTAGGACTGGTCTCCAAAGCCCGCGATGACTCCCGTTGCGGCCCCCGTGATGACTGACGTGTGCCGGAAGGTTTCCCTCGCATGAGGATTCGACAAGTGCACCTCGATCAGCACAGTTCCCGCTCCGATAACCATCTGGCAGGCGTCTCGCACCGCGTACGAGTAGTGGGTAAAGGCAGCCGGGTTCAGAATCACGGGGCTGGTCGCATCCGCAGCTTCGTGAAGCCACCCGATGAGTGTCGCTTCATCATCGGTCTGTCGGAAATCGAGCTCAATGCCTGAGGGAACAGACGCGGACAGGGCAGCCTCGATATCGGCAAGAGTGTGGGAACCGTAGATCTCGGGTTCCCTCGTACCCAGCCGGCCCAGATTGGGGCCGTTGAGAACCAGAATGCGCGTCATGCCCCAAGCCTAGCTCTCGGTGGAGCCCAGCTCTTGATATGCGGCAAACAGCACTGACTCGTCCGGAATAGCCAATACCCGCGGCTTGCCCGGCGCATCAAGGACCACAAATCGCACAACTCCCCCACGGGCCTTCTTGTCTTTCTGCATGGTGGCGAGCAAGGTCCGCCATCTGCCCTGCGGATATTCCAGCGGTAAACCCAGCTGACCGAGTATTGATCGGTGTCGAGCAACGTCAGCGTCGCCCAGGTTTGCCACAATTCGAGACAGCTCAGCAGCAAACACCATGCCAATGGAAATCGCCACACCGTGACGCCACTGGTAACGCTCAGCGTGCTCAATAGCGTGGCCGAGGGTGTGACCGTAATTGAGAATTTCCCGCTGCCCGTTCTCTCGAAAATCGTCACTCACCACGGCGGCCTTGACGGAAATAGCTCGTCGAACCAGGTCAACAAATACTTCCGAGGCGGTATCAATGGAATCCGCGGGGTTAGCCTCAATCACATCCAGAATGACGGTGTCGGAGATAAAGCCGCATTTGACCACCTCAGCGAGACCGGCTTTGACCTCGTTCTCACTCAGCCCCACGAGAACATCCGTGTCGGCAATGACTGCGGTGGGAGAGTAAAAGACCCCCACCAGGTTCTTACCCTCTTGGGTATTGACTCCCGTCTTGCCACCCACCGCCGCGTCCACCATTCCCAGGACCGTGGTGGGAACTTGAATCAGCGGCACACCGCGCAACCACGCCGCAGCGACAAACCCGGCAAGGTCGGTTGTTGCGCCACCGCCCAAACCAAGGATGGTGTCATTGCGCTGGAAGTCGAGCTGGCCGAGGATACCCCAGCAAAATTGCGCAACCTCCACTCTTTTGGCGGATTCCGCCTCGGGAACCTCGGCAAGAAATACTTCGCACCCTGAGCTGAGCTGGCTCTTCAGCTCCTCCGCAATTCGACCCAAAGCGGGGGCGTGGATGATCAGCAGTTTTTTGCTGTCGCCCGGGATGTGCGCGGGGATCTGCGCCATAGCGCCAGGTCCAACAATCACCGGGTAGTCACCCTGGCTCGAGTTGGTGACGGTAATGGTGTCTGTCATAACCCTGCATCCTCTCGCACCCAGGCGGCAACCTCGTCCGCCACGTCGTCAATACTTCGGTGGGAGGCATCAAACTCGCGAGTCGCAACAGCCTGGTAGACCTCGTGTCGCTGTGCCACAAGCTCTTTCCACGCATCGAGACCTCCGCCGAGGAGAGGACGCTTGTCGTTCTCCAATCGTGGCGCCACGGCCTCAGCGGTGATGGAGATCAACGCCACCCTGTGAGCCACCAAATCGGCCTGTGTGCTGGCGTCCACCACAGCGCCACCGCCCAGGGCAACAACACCGGAGGTGGTGAGGGCGTTCTCCACGGCGTCCCGTTCCTGCGCACGGAAAAAGTCTTCACCGTGTGTGGCAAAAATGCCGGGAATCGGGCCCCAACGTTTCACTACCTCAGTGTCAGTGTCCACGACGTCCACATCGAGGATCCTGCCCAACCGCTTAGCAACGCGGGTTTTTCCCGCGGCAGGCGGACCCACCACAACCACGAGAGGCCTCACGCTCACGGTGCCGAGGAGCCTGGAGCCATCACGTCCGGGATGCTGTCGAGGTAACTCGTGAGATTCCGCTGGATTTCTCCCAGAGAATCGCCGCCAAATTTTTCCACGAGGGCGTCCGCAATGGTCAGCATGACCATAGCCTCCGCGACGATGCCTGCCGCAGGAACAGCGCACACGTCGGAGCGCTGGTGATGGGCCACCGCTTCGCCACCCGTGGACGTGTCGATTGTCCGCAGCGCGCGGGGAACAGTGGAAATGGGTTTCATCCCGGCTCGCACCCGAAGAGGTCCGCCAGTACTCATGCCACCCTCGATGCCACCAGCGCGCTCGCTGAGGCGCTGAACNCCNGAGCCATCGTTGACAATCTCGTCATGCGCCTCAGAACCNCGCCTGCGAGTGGTCGTGAAACCGTCACCGACCTCAACGCCNTTGATGGCCTGAATGCCCATCAACGCGCCNGCCAATCGAGAGTCAAGGCGGCGATCCCAGTGCACATAGGAGCCCAGCCCCGGGGGCAANCCGCGGACCACTACCTCGACGACTCCTCCGAGGGTGTCGCCGTCTTTGTGCGCCTGGTCCACCTCCGCAACCATGGCCTGGGAGGTCTCTGCGTGCGCGCACCGCAGGGGATCCTCATCAAGGCGGTCCCGGTCGGACAATCCAGGAATTTCTGCATCGTCCGGAACCGACACCGGCCCAATGGCAACGGTGTGGGAGACAACAGTGATTCCCAACTCGGTGAGCAGAGCACGCGCAACCGCACCTAAGGCGACTCGAGCCGCTGTTTCGCGGGCACTTGCCCGCTCGAGAACCGGACGTGAATCGTCAAAGCCGTACTTTTGCATGCCGGCGAGATCCGCGTGTCCTGGTCGTGGTCTCGTCAACGCGGCAGCCCGGCCTCCCTCGAGCTCCGCCGGGTCCACAGGATGCGGACTCATCACGGTTTCCCACTTGGGCCATTCGGTGTTCTCCACACGGAGGGCAACCGGTCCGCCCTGGGTTACACCGTGGCGCACTCCGCCGGAGAAGTGAACACGGTCGGCCTCGAACTTCATCCGGGCACCGCGACCNTAACCCAGGCGCCTGCGCGCGAGATCGGACTGGATATCCTCAATCAGAAGNGGGACACCGGCGGGAAAACCCTCCAGNACACCGACNAGCTCAGGGCCGTGTGACTCTCCCGCAGTAATCCATCGAAGCATTGTCGTATTCTCCCACGAATCGGTCTCGCTGTTACTCAGCGGAGAGGCCCACGGCGTCCACCATGGCGGCGAACACGGTGTCTTCGTTCTCCAACGGCTGGGTCGAATCGGAGTTTACGAACAATCGGATCTGAGCCACCGCTTGATAGCTCAGCATCCATAACCCGGAAATCATGGGCTGGGACGAGGACTCCCACGCGTGTGCGTAGTGGGAGGGCCACGGCGAGTAGGCCACGTCAAACAGCGCGGCAGAGTCCACAACGTTGCTCGGTATTTCTGGCAGATTTCCAGCGGTCCCGGGCAATGTAGAAGCGACCAGCTGCGGCGGGATGGCGCCATCCAGGTCCGAAAAGTGTTGGACCTGAATACCCAGTCCGATGTTCCTCAACTGATGCGCAGTTCGCTCAGCTCGGTCGACGTCCCGGACACACAGGGTGATATCTGTTGTCCCTCGAAGAGCGAGGGCGTAGCCCACCGACCGGGCGGTTGCCCCCGCACCGAGAATCCAGGCATGGCTCGCATCAACACCGAACTTTTCCAACGCTCGGTCAACCCCATAGGGGTCGGTGTTGGACAGCGCCCAGGTATCGCCCGAGCGATACACGGTGTTGGCGGCCTGGATCGTGTCAACGATCGAGTCGCGGGGTTGAACCAGGTCCATGACCCGCTCTTTGAGTGGCATGGTGAGTGAGATTCCCGACAGTGCGGCGTCCATTCCCGCCCACGCCGTGGTGATCATCTCCTCGCTGACTTCCCGGTACCGGTAGGACCAGGGCACTCCCAGAGCTCGATAGGCCGCCTGGTGAAGCGCCGGAGAGAGGGAGTGCTCGACCGGGCTCCCCCAGACTTCAAAGGCTTTCTCAGCAGTAGGCACCATTCTCGTCACTCTCCCTGCACCATTCGAGCCACTGGTCTACCGCACGAAGGTGTTGGTTGTACGTCTCTGAGAACACCGTCTCGCCGGTGCGAAGGTCGACGGAGACGAAGTAGAGCCACTCGCCCTCCACAGGGTTGAGGGCTGCGTCAATAGCGAGTTCGCCGGGCAACGAAATGGGTCCGGGTGGCAACCCGGTGTACACATAGGTGTTGAAGGGGTTGTCGGCATCGGCTCGGTCATCGTCGCTAGTACCCGCGCTGCCATATTCGCCCGTCCAATAGGTGACCGTTGCGTCGGACTGCAAGGGCATGGCGACGTCTAGCCGATTGTAAAAGACCCGCGATACCCGGTAGAAATCATCATCGAATCGGGCCTCACGCTGGATTAGTGCCGCCATCGTCAGTGTTTCGTGCCACTGCTCTTCGGGGACACCCGCGGTGTCCAGGCGACTCTTCATTTCATCCACCATCCTGGCGACAATGTCGCCCGCCGTCGCACCGGGCTCGAAGGTATAGGTGGCCGGGAAAAGGTACCCTTCCAGACTTCCGTTAGGGGGATTAACTCCATACAGCGAAGGGTCAGCAACAGCTTCGGTGAGCGAATCCGGGGACAGCGATGCCTTCTCCGCGATGATCTCTAAAGCGCGCTGAAGCGTCACGCCCTCGGTGATCAAGATCTCAATTTGGACCCGATTGTTCGGATCTCGAAGTGCTGCGATGGCGCTGTCTGCTGACATGCCGGTGAGGAGACGATAGGTACCGGGCTGGAACGTGATGGTTGCGTCCTGGAGCAGGATCTCGTACACCGCCTCGAACGAAGCCGTCACGCCAGCCTCGGCAAGCTCTCGCGCTACTGCTTCCCCGATATCGCCCGGATTAACCACAATCTCTATCGCGGGCTCAGCACCGCCACCTTCAAAATTGGCAACCTCTTCTTGCGCAAAGTAGTCGATGACGCGCGTCCCGTATTCATTCCACAGGAGCCACACGCCGGTTCCCGAGAGCACCAACACAGCGAGAGCAATACCGGCAAAGATCCTCTTGCCCCACCCACCGGAAGTGCTCTTCTTCTCGGCACGGAGCTGGCTTCGAGGCCGCAGCGGCGGCGGGCTACTTGTTTCCCCGGGAAGGGTGTTGAAAATCTTGTCGAAATCAGAGTCATTCGTCATTGCTTGAGCCGTTCACATCAACACGATGTCCCGGCGCCACCCCCTGAGCTCGCTCGCTATCAAGCGCATGTTGCAAAAGGATAACAGCGGCAGCCTGGTCAATCATCTCCCGCTGGGATTCGGAGGACTTGCCTGCGCCACGGAGGTTGGCGTGAGCTTGAACGGTGGACAACCGCTCATCAATCATGCGCACCGGCACGCTCAGCGCCTTCGCCAACTCCATTGCAAAAGCCTCGGCGTCGTTGGTCGAAGGCGTGTGAGAACCCGACAATGACAGCGGTAACCCGACAATCACCTCCAGTGGCGACAGCTCTTCGACCAGACGCGCAATTGCAGTCAGCGCGGTGTCCCGCGGAAGGGTCTCGACCGGAACAGCCATCATTCCCTCGGGGTCGCTGCGGGCAATTCCGACGCGGACGGTGCCGACATCAACGCCTAGGCGAGCGCCGGCCCTCACCGCAAAGAGTCCAGCGTGGTCTCAATGTTCGCCAGCGCTGTGGCCAGTGCGGCCCCGTCTGGCCCGCCACCCTGGGCCAGCTGTGGCTTGCCACCGCCTCCGCCCCCCATAGTTCCCGAGGCAACCTTGACCATGTCTCCGGCATGGGCGCCCTTCGCAACAGCCTCGGAAGAGGCCGCTACGACAACGGTTCCCCGGCCATCGATGAGTGTTCCCAGAGCAACCACAGTGGGACCCCCAGGGAGCGAGCCAGAGACAGCGCTCACCAGCGAGCGCAGGTCATCGGCGCTACTGACACCGTTCACCTCGCTCACCACGGAGCCGACAGGCCCTTCCCGAAACAGCGACACCAATGCGGGCACCATCGCGTGCAATCCCGCCTGCCCCGCCTGAGACACCTTTTTCTCCAGAGACTTCACCTGCTCGACAAGTTCCTCAACCCGGCTCGGAATGTCCTCGCGTGGGGTCTTCAACATGTTCGTCAGTCGACGCACCAAAGCCTTCTCCACAGAGAAATTCTCGACAGCTGCCGTTCCCACGAGAGCCTCAATACGCCTCGCCGTAGAGCTCACGGATGACTCACCGAGCACGCTAACAACGCCAATCTGAGAAGACCGACCGACGTGAGTTCCCGCACACAGTTCACGAGACCAGGGGCCACCAATATCGACCATGCGCACCGTGTCGCCATATTTTTCACCAAATAGGGCCATAGCGCCGAGTGCTTTTGCCTCATCCACGGGCAAGATGCGCGTCGTGACCTCGAGGTCATCTCTGATCGCCGAGTTGACAGTGCTCTCAATAGCGACTTCGGCATCATCCGAGAGGGCCTGGTTCCACGAGAAATCCAGTCGCAGATATCCCGCGCGGTTCAGCGAACCCGCCTGGGTTGCGTGGGGGCCAAGGGTGTCTCGCAAAGCGGCGTGAATTAAGTGGGTCGCCGAGTGCGCCCGTTGGCCCTCATATCGCGTGAGAGCGTCAACCTCAGCCAACACAGTTTCGCCCACACCCACGGTGCCAGACTCGACGGTGACCGTATGACTGATGAGACCAGGGATAGGTTTCTGCACATCGAGAACGCGGGCCACTCCGTTATCGCCGCGGAGCGTGCCGTGATCAGAAACCTGACCGCCCGACTCTGCGTACAGGGGGGTCTGGGCAAGAATCACCTCGACCTGTTGGCCCTCGCTGGCGCTCGACACAGAGAGTCCCTCGTGCAGAATCCCGAGAATCTGGGAGTGGGTGCCCAAGGTGTCATACCCGGTAAAAACTGTCTCCCCGGAGGCTCTGAATTCCCGATACACCGACAGGTCGGCGAGAGCCGACTTTTTCGAGCGCGCATCGGACTTTGCTCGGTCTCGTTGCTGCCCCATGAGTGCGTCAAAACTCTCGCGATCGACGCTCAGTCCGGACTCTTCAGCGATTTCTAGGGTGAGGTCGATCGGGAATCCATAGGTGTCATGCAACAGGAATGCGGTGTCACCAGAAAGAGCCGGGGCGCCGTTCTTCTGGGTATCCGCCACCGCAACATCGAGGATTGTTGTTCCCGCCTCAAGAGTTTTGAGGAACGACTCTTCCTCTGCCACCGCTAACCCCTGGACCCGGTCATACTCCTGGGCAACGTCTGGGTACGCAGCTGACATGGCGTCTCGTGACGCGGCAAACAACTCGGGGAAGCTCGGGTCGTGGACGCCCAGAAGCCGCATCGAGCGGATACTGCGACGAAGTAGACGGCGAAGAACATAGCCACGGCCCTCGTTTGCGGGTACCACACTGTCGGTCATGAGCATCAGCGACGAACGAATGTGATCGGCAATAACACGCATTCGGACGTCGTCGTCATGGTCGGCGCCGTACTTCCGACCGGACAGCTGCGACGAGACGTCAAGGACCGGTCTCACCTGATCAATCTCATACATGTTGGAGACGCCCTGCTTCAGGAATGCCACCCGCTCCATTCCCATGCCCGTATCAATGTTCTTCTGGGGCAGATCCCCCACAATGTCAAAGTCGATTTTGCTGCGGACGTTGTCAATGGAGTACTGCATGAACACGAGGTTCCATATCTCCAGATACCGGGTGTCATCGACCGCGGGGCCCCCGTCAGGACCAAATTCCGGGCCTCGATCAAAGTAGATTTCCGAGCAGGGCCCTGCCGGACCAGGCTGCCCCGTGGACCAATAATTATCGGCTCTGCCCATCCTCTGAATTCGGCCCTCGGGGATGCCCGCGATGTCTTTCCACAGCTTTTCGGCCTCGTCGTCCTCTTCATAGACGGTGACCCACAGGTCTTTTTCCTCAAAACCGAGGCCACCTTCGGCCTCCGAGGAGGTCAGAAGCTCCCAGGCATAGCCGATTGCGCCCTCCTTGAAATAATCACCAAAGGAGAAGTTTCCATTCATTTGGAAAAAGGTGCCGTGGCGGGTCGTTTTCCCGACCTCTTCAATGTCGAGAGTTCTGATGCACTTCTGGACGCTAGTCGCCCGCGGATAGGGGGCTGGGACAACGCCGGTGAGGTAGGGAATGAACGGAACCATCCCGGCGACCGTGAACATCAGTGTCGGATCATCGCTGACCAGGGAGGCCGAGGGAACCACCGTGTGGCCTCGATCCCCAAAGAACTTAAGCCACCGTTTCTGAATCTCAGCGGTTTCCATAGTTAGGGCCTCCGGTGACTCTACGAGCGATAGGCGTCCCGGACGCCTTCGGTGAAGGTGTGAAGTGTCGCCCTGGACCGCGAGAAAAAGGTCCGACCCTCGGGAGTCTCATTGAGGACATGAGCAATCACAAACCCAGACACCACTCCGAGTAGCGCCGCGACAAACCTTCCCATCGCCCTCAACCTCCTGATCTAAGCCTAGAACACCGAAAACACCAATGGTGGGGAAGAAGACTCCCCCACCACCGTGTGACAGGAATTAGCGGGCCGCGTAGTACTCAACGACGAGCTGGACCTCGCAGGTCACGGGAACCTCAGAGCGCTTAGGCCTGCGCACCAGAACGGCCTGAAGCTTGTCAATTTCGACCTCGAGGTAGCCGGGAACGGGAGGAAGAACGTCCACGTGCCCACCAGCAGCGGCAACCTGGAAAGGCTCCATGCCTTCGCTGCGGGGCTTCACGTGAATCATTTGCCCTGGCTTCACGCGGAAGGAGGGACGATCCACCAGTTCGCCGTTGACCAAAATGTGGCGGTGCACCACCATCTGGCGTGCCTGCGCCGTGGTGCGGGCAAACCCAGCACGCACGACGAGTGCGTCGAGACGCATCTCGAGCAGTTCGACCAAGTTTTCACCGCTCAAACCTTGAGACTTACGCGCTTCCTCAAAGGTGCGACGCAGCTGAGCTTCGCGGATACCGTACTGAGCGCGCAGGCGCTGCTTCTCGCGCAGACGAACGGCGTAGTCGCTGTCGGTCTTGCGCTTGGTGCGGCCATGCTCACCCGGGGCGTAGGGGCGCTTTTCGAGGTACTTCGCTGCCTTCGGGGTCAGCGGAATTCCGAGCGCGCGGGATAGACGAGTCTTGCTTCTGGTACGTGAACGAGTCGACACGAAAAATTTCTCCTTGGTAACGGGGGTGATGCGGGGCATCACGCTACATCCATGCAAAAACGAGGGATTGTGTCTATCGAAAGACGCGGCTACAGCGACCTTTCTGAAGATCCTCAGCTCCGCAGCCGCGCGATGGAGAGGTCTCAGACCAGAGGCAAAAGTACCACAGAAAAGCCCGTTTCCCTAGTCCTCGCTCTTCGAAAGGATGTCTCTGATGTGCCGAGAGCGCTCCTGCAGCTCCCGCTCCAAGCCCCTGCCCGTTGGCCGGTAATACTGAGACTCTCGGACCGGGTCCGGCGCATACGACGCTGACACGATGCCGGCGGAGTCGTCATGAGGATAGCGATACTTAGCACCGTGCCCCAGGGACATAGCGCCTGGATAGTGAGCGTCTCGTAAGTGCGGAGGCACCTCGCCGATGCGTCCTTGACGGATATCACTTTGAGCCTCGTTAATGGCCACGTAGGCGGCATTCGATTTAGGAGCTAAGGCAAGGTAGACGGTGGCCTCCGCTAAGGGGATTCGACCCTCGGGCATTCCAATAAGCGCGACAGCCTGGGCGGCCGACACCGCAAGATTGAGAGCTGAGGGGTCGGCCAATCCGATGTCCTCCGCCGCAAGAATAATCAGTCGCCTCGCGATGAATCGCGGATCCTCGCCCGCCTCAATCATCCGCGCAAGGTAGTGCAGTGCCGCGTCGGCGTCACTACCGCGCACGGACTTGATGAAGGCGCTGATGACGTCGTAGTGCTGGTCGCCGGCCTGGTCATATCGAACCAGCGCGCGATCGAGCGCCGAAGCTATATGGTCGGCACTGATCACGGAGGTGTCTGCTGCTCGTGCCACACCGGCGACAGCCTCTAACGCCGTCAGCGCCTTACGCGCATCCCCGCTTGCCAGACGAACCATATCTTCCATGGCCTCGTCGGTAAGGCTGAAAGCACCGCCAAGACCGCGAGTATCTTCAACAGCGCGCTCCAGCACCCCTCGAATGTGATCAGATTCCAAAGGCTTCAGGGTTACCAGCAACGATCGGCTCAGCAAGGGTGAGATCACGGAAAACGACGGGTTCTCAGTCGTAGCCGCAATGAGGACAACGAGGCCGTTTTCCACACCAGGGAGCAGGGCATCCTGCTGTGACTTAGAAAAGCGGTGAATCTCATCCAGAAAAAGGACCGGCGCTCTCCCCGTGAGCTCTCCCTCAACTCGAGCGTCACTCATGACGTCGCGGACATCTTTCACTCCGGCGGTCACTGCCGAGAGCTCGACAAACTTCCTTCCCGATGAGCGCGCGATGACGCTCGCGAGGGTTGTCTTCCCTGTGCCAGGGGGGCCCCACAGGATTACCGATGTCCCAGGCCCCTCGCGCTCCGGATCAGCGAGGGAACGCAGCGGGCTACCCTCCGCCAGGACGTGGTCCTGCCCGATGACCTCATCGAGAGAGATCGGTCGCAGGGCCACAGCCAGCGGGACGGGCGCCTGGAAGAGCGATTCACTGGCCATTCCCTCATGCTAGCGAGGTCCCTTCAGCACACCTCTAGGATGAGAGGGGCTTTTCCAAGGGGGATTCGACTGTGGCACACGCCGATAAAGCACGACGCGACCAACTCAAGCAGTTTCAGGCGCGACAGGCGTTCCATGCCCACCAAAAATTGCGCACGAAGAAAGACCAATGGGTCTGGATTCTGGGCGCTGTCGCAGCGGTCACCGTGACCAGCCTGGGTGTGTGGGCGCACGGCACCATCGGACCGGGGAAGCCTGAAACCGTCGCGGACCTCAGTGTTAGTGAGAACCGTGAGTGGTCGGGCGAGCTTGCTTTTGCCGAGACTTCGCTCGAGATCACACTCGACGGAGCAGATGCTCCCCAGGCGGTCGCGAATTTTGTTGACCTCAACTCTCGGGACTATTTCGATGAGAGCTCGTGTCACCGTGTGACGACAGAGGGGCTGTTTGTCATGCAGTGTGGTGATCCCCTCGGCCTAGGCATCGGTAATCCCGGCTACACGTTCGGCCCCCTCGAAAACACTCCTGATGACGGGGTTTACCCCGCAGGGACGCTTGCGATGGCGCGCGCAGCAAATGACGCATCCAGCATGGGGAGCCAGTTCTTCATTGTTTATGACGACAGCGAAATACCGGACGACGCCGTCGGCGGCTACACCGTTTTTGGCCACGTCACTGGTGGCCTTGAGGATTTCATCGAGCGATACGTTGAACCGGGCACCGCTGACGGGTCAACCGATGGGCAGCCCGCGGTGCCGGTATTTATCGAGAGCATCACAATCCGGTAATAACTTCTGGCCGAGCGAAAATCCGCACACATGCTGGAGTAGGCTTGCGGGCGTCCTACCGGTAAAGAACAGTTCGAGGAGCTATGGCAGCAGACGCCAACCCCCACGGTCGCGTTGACGATGATGGGACCGTACTTGTTCATGACCGTGACACCTGGCGACCGGTTGGGAGCTTTCCCGATGGCACCCCCGACGAAGCTCTGGCCTATTTTGAGCGCAAGTTCCACGAGCTCGAGGCAAAAGTCACCCTCGCAGAACAACGTCTAGCGGCAAAGGCGCCCGCCAAAGACTTGGCGGCGCAGATTGACAAACTCATCCAAGACCTCGCCGAGCCAGCGGCCGTAGGAGACCTCGGATCTCTTCGACAGCGAGCACAGACACTGCAGGAAGCTCTGCCCACCCTTGTCGACGCCCAGAAACAGGAGTCTGAGGCAGCCCTCCAAGAAGCACTCGTGACGCGGGAGGCGATTGTGAAGGCCATGGAAGAACTCGCCGCCGAAGACGTCCAGAAGATTCGATGGAAAGCCGCCGGGCAAACCATGACCGAGCTGTTTGACCAGTGGCAAAAGCACCAGCAAACCGGCCCCCGGATTCCCAAAAAGACCGCAGATGTCCTCTGGGGTCGCTTTCGCACAGCCAAAAACGCGCTGGAAAAGGCTCGTCGCAGCCATTTCCAAGAACTAGAGGCGAAAACCAAGGAATCGAAGAACATCAAGAAGGCCCTGATTGAGCAAGCAGAGGCCCTGGCCCCTCAAGGGGCCGCCGGCATATCTGCCTACCAAAAGTTACTGACTCAGTGGAAGGCGGCGCCCCGGGCGCAACGAAGCGTGGAAGACGCTCTCTGGGCAAAGTTCAAAGCAGCTGGCGACGTTCTTTACCAACAAAAAGCCGAACAAGATGCTCAGGAGGACGAAGCCAACGCGGGAAATCTCGAACGCAAACTCGCGCTCATCGCTGATTTTGGGGACATCCTCACGCTCACCGATCGCGACTCGGCGACAGCACGGTTGAGGGCGTTCCACGAGAAGTTCTCCGCCATTGGTCCCGTGCCCAAGAAAGACGTTCGAAGCATCGACCAGTCGGTGAAGAAGTTTGATACCCACGTCCGAACCCTGGATCAAGAGTTCTGGTCGAAGAACGATCCCGAGAAAAAAGCTCGCTCCTCCTCAATGGCAGAGCAACTGGTGGACGCTATCGCGGACCTTGAGGCAAGGATTGGGCAGGTCTCTGACACAGAGAAGTCNGATCTGGAGGCTGAGCTGGCAACCAAGAAGGCCTGGCTCGCGGTCGTCGAGGGCTAGTTCTCCACACCTTCACCAGATCTGGCACCCGGTGGCGAAGAAGTAGTCCATACTCCGGGCATGCACACTCCCCCAGAACACAGCGCACTTGTCGACGGTGAGGCGCTCAGCCTCGGTGGTCTCTACTGGCCTCGGCCCTACTACCCGACGCGCGTGGAACGCGCCGCTCTGATTGCAGCGAACATCCCTGCCTGGGCAACTGCCACCAGTCACACATCCGGCTGGATCTGGACCGGAATGGGCTCACCCCTGCCCTTTGCCGTGCTCCGCCCCAACCAACCAGCAGTTTCGCCCATCGAACGGGAGCGCTGGAAGGCCCGCGAGCTTCGCCAACCAGCGCATCAGACCGCCACCATCGGTGGGTACCGCCTCCTGGACACCAGCAGCACCGAGGCAGAGTTGCTGACCCACACCCACGCCATCGACCGAGCAGCCACTCAGATATTTTTTCTTCGCCAGGAGCCCGCCCACGTTGGCGCTGACGCCCCACTGAGGATGTCCTCAGACCAGCGGGAGCGCGCGCACCTCATCCTGGAGCGAGTGCGTGAGTTGCAGGAGACCTACCCAGACATCACCCGGTAGACGTCATAGACCGCTTCGATCCGTCGCACCGCATTGAGGACGCGATCTAGGTGAGTTACCTCGCCCATCTCAAAGACGAATCGAGAAATGGCAAGGTGATTGTCACTGGTGTTGACGGTGGCCGACAGGATATTGACGTGGTGCTCAGAAAGTACCCGGGTGACATCGGAAAGAAGACCGGGCCGGTCCAAAGCCTCAATCTGGATGTGCACGAGGAAAACACTGCCCTTGGTGGGAGCCCACTCGACCTGAATCATCCGGTCCGGCTCTTCCCTCAAGGCAGAGATGTTGCTGCAGTCTTCGCGGTGAACACTCACACCGGTGCCGCGGGTCACGAATCCCACAATGGGGTCGCCCGGCACTGGGGTGCAGCATCGGGCCAACTTCACCAAAATGTCCGGGGCTCCACGAACGAGGACCCCGGATTCGCTGACTCTGCGCGGAGCTCGAGAGCGAGTGGCGGTGGCAAAAAGGTCTTCATCACCGTCATCATCGGCCTGGACTATTCCGAGAATTTTCTCAATTACGGACTGCGTCGACACGTGTCCTTCCCCGACAGCCGCGTAAAGGGCCTCCACATCGGGGTAATTGAGTTGAGCCGCAACCTCGGCAACCGACTCTTGGTTCATCAACTTCTGCAACGGCAAATTCTGCTTTCGCATCGCACGGGCGATGGCGTCCTTGCCCTGCTCCACCGCCTCTTCACGGCGTTCTTTGGTGAACCACTGGCGAATTTTGCTCCGAGCCCGCTGTGAGGTGACGAAGTTCATCCAGTCTTGGCTGGGTCCAGCGTCGGGGTTCTTGGAGGTGAAAATCTCGACGGAGTCCCCGCTGGTGAGCTCAGTATCGAGAGGAACCAGCCGCTGATTCACCTTGGCACCCATCGTTCGGTGCCCCACCTCAGTGTGGACCGCATAGGCGAAGTCAACCGGGGTTGCACCCTTGGGCAGACCGATGACCTTCCCCTGCGGCGTGAAAACGTAAAGCTCTTTGGCGCCAATCTCATACCGGAGGGTCTCCAGAAACTCAGCAGGATCTGTTGTTTCAGCCTGCCAGTCGGAGAGATGAGCGAGCCATGCCATATCCGTGTCGTGGGAGGCTCGCTCCACATCCTTCCCTTGCGAGGCCATCCGCTCTTTGTACTTCCAGTGGGCAGCAACACCGAACTCCGCCCGCTGATGCATGTCTGTCGTTCGGATCTGAATTTCGACAGCCCGCCCCTCAGGTCCATACACGGTGGTGTGGAGCGATTGATACAGGTTGAACTTGGGCGTCGCAATGTAATCCTTGAAACGACCGGGCAGCGGGTTCCAGCGGGAGTGAACAGCTCCGAGTGCCGCGTAGCAGTCGCGAATTGAGCTGACAAGAATCCGAATTCCGGTCAGATCGTGAATGTCGGTGAAGTCTCTGCCACGATTGACCATCTTCTGGTAAATCGAGAAGTACTGTTTGGGTCGCCCACCCACGTCCGCCTTAATCTTGGCCTTACGCAAATCCTCTTTGACGGTATCGATGACCGAATCAACAAACAGCTCACGCTCCGGAGACCGAGTCTTCACCAGGGACTCAATCTCCATGTAAATCTTCGGGTGCAAGACCGCAAAGGAGAGATCCTCCAGCTCCCACTTGACCGTCTGGATACCCAGTCGGTGGGCCAGAGGCGTATAAATATCGAGAGTCTCTTGAGCCTTCTTCTGCGCCGATTCCGGTGACACAAAACCCCAGGTTCGAGCGTTGTGCAGCCGGTCTGCCAACTTAATGACAAGAACCCGAATGTCCTTGGACATCGCCACAATCATCTTCCGAACTGTCTCGGCCTGAGCGCTCTCTCCGTATTTAACCTTGTCGAGTTTCGTGACGCCATCGACCAGCATTCCGATTTCATCACCAAAATCGGCTTTGACTTGGTCCAGTGAATAGGTGGTGTCCTCCACCGTGTCGTGCAGGAGCGCGGCGGCGATGGTGATGGGGCCGATTCCAAGCTCCGCCAGAATCTGGGCGACTGCCAGGGGGTGGGTGATGTAGGGCTCACCACTGTGCCGTGTTTGGCCGACGTGCGCTTTTTCCGCGACGCGGTAGGCGCGCTCCAACAGATTCACATCAGCTTTGGGGTGATGCTTGCGAACGGTCTTGAAAAGCGTCTCAAGGGCATTATCAGTGGGAGCCTTTGAGAACAGCCGGGGAAGCAGAGCGCGCAAGCTCGACGGAGAAGAGCTTTGAACCTCTGTCATGTCACACCCCCTTCACCACGTTCAGTGTACGAGGGTTGGGTGCGAAACAGTCTGCTCTTAGCGCACAGCGCCTGACGCGGGCCTTGCCTCCCTCACTCGGCGGCCCTGCTTCTTATTCTCCGGTTCGTTTTCCCTCAGGTGCACATACAAAGGAGCGGCGATGAAAACGCTCGAGTAGGTTCCCGCCAGCATCCCGATAAAGAGAGCGAGCGCGATATCGCGCAGAGTACCGGCACCTAACAACACTGACCCGATGAAGAGGATCGATCCCACCGGGAGGACCGCGACTACGGAGGTATTGATGGAGCGCACCAAAGTCTGGTTCACGGCGAGATTAACGGATTCGGCAAAGGTCCGCCTGCTCTCCTCCCCGTCCTGGGAGGTGTTTTCTCTCACCTTGTCAAACACCACCACGGTGTCGTACAGGGAGTAACCCAAAATCGTGAGCAGGCCAATCACCGCAGCCGGGGTAATTTCATAGCCCAGCACTCCATACACACCGGCCGTCACGATGAGGTCGTGCGCCAGTGCTGTCAGGGCTGCGACCGACATTTTCCACGTTCGGAAATACAGGGCCATCACTAGTGACACCAGCACCAAGAACACAAAGAGCCCGATCAGAGCCTGGCGGGTAATGTCTTGGCCCCATGTGGCGCCGATAAACGACGCGGTAACCTGCTCAACATCTACCGCATACGCCTCGGCGAGATCTCCGCGCAGGTCCGTGGTTTGCTGGTCGGTAAGCTGCTCGGTTTGGACCCTCACCGAGTCGCCACCCACGATGGAAACCCGGGGATTCGAGCTCACTCCGGCCACCGACGTCACGGTGTCGATGGCTACCTGCTCGGACAGCGAAGCCGGCGCGGACACGCGGAATTCTGAACCGCCGCGGAACTCAATACCGAAGCTGAATCCACCCCTCAGGATGGTGAGCACAATTGCCAACACGACAATAGACACTCCAATGACGTACCAGCGCACTCGGTTGCCCACGAAATCGAAGGACTTCTCTCCGGTATAGAGAGCGTTACCAAACGTCGTCAAACGAGACATCAGCTCTTCCTTTCCGCTGCAGCTTCTTCAGCTGCCTTGCGCTCAGCGATGGTCTGGCGACGCTTGACCTCGCGAGCGCTCTTTTTGCGTGCGGTGGCGTCAACATCGACGGGATCACGGAATCGGGCACGCCCCCGATACACGGCTCCTAGAGCACGAGGATCGAGACCACTGAGGGGATGACCAGAGCTGAAGAAGCGCGTCCTTCCCATCAGAGTCATCAGCGGCTGCGTGAACAGGGCCACAATGATGAGATCGACAATGGTCGTGATGCCCAAGGTGAACGCAAAGCCTCGCACATTGCCCACCGCCAAGAGGAACAAGACGGCGGCCGCGAGGAATCCCACAGCATCAGACGCCAAAATCGTGCGGAAGGCTCTCTTCCATGCCGCGGAAATTGCCGAATCGAGCACTCGGCCGTCTCGGAGTTCATCCCGAATACGTTCAAAGAACACGATGAACGAATCCGCCGTGATACCGATGGCCACAATCAAACCGGCCACTCCTGCGAGCGACAAGCGGTAGCCCTGAGAGTTGGAGAGATAGGTAATCACGAAGTAGCTGAGGATAAAAGCAACCGTCAGAGAGAACACCGTCACGAACCCGAGGGTTCGGTACTGGAAGAGAGAGTAGAGGACCACCAAGATCAGACCAATTGCTCCCGCCAGAAGACCACTCTGCAGCTGAGTCAGACCCAATGTGGCGGTGATGGTCTCCGCGCTTTGAACCTCAAAACCAATGGGAAGAGCACCAAACTTCAGCTGGTCCGCCAAAACCTCTGCGGAGTCCTGAGTGAACGAGCCGCTGATCTGGGGACGGCCATCGGTGATGGCGGCCAAAGTTCTTGGTGCACTAATCACTCGTCCATCCAGCACAATGGCGAATTGGTTCTGCACGCCTGGCAAGCCCACCAAGCGCTCCGTTACCTCTCGGAAACTCTCTGAACCGCTTTCGTCAAACTCGAGAAAAACCCCCCACTCAGTAGTGACGGTGCCTTGCGGTCCCGGCACCAAACCAGCGATGCCATCCTCGATGGTTTCTCCGCCTACCTCAACAGGTCCCAAAATATATTTCTGGGCGCCAAAATCATCACAGGTGACCAGGGGAAGAGTGGGGTCCGCGACATTCGCACCTAAACCATCGAGCTGATCGCACGTCAAGTTGTTGTAGGCGGTATCCACGTCTGCGGTGATCCACGCCAAATCACTGGGGTTGTCGGGAGTGCGATCGGGCTCTACGAACTCAACACCCTCCACGGGTGCCGTTGCCTCTGTGGTCGCGGCCCCCACCCGAAGGACCGCGCGGAACTCGAGCTTGGCGCTCGAGCGAATTCTCTCCAGTGTCGCCTCATCAGGCACCCCAGGTATGGACACCACGATGTTGGCGCCACCCTGGGTGCTCACTTCCGCCTCAGCAACACCTCCGGCATCGACGCGCTGACGAATGATCGCAACAGCTTGGTCGAGTTGCTCCTCTGACACCGTCTGATTCTCAGATATTTGCGGAGCAAGAATGATTTGCGTTCCACCCTGTAAGTCAAGTGCCAGCTTGGGAACCCACGATCCTGTGCCCTGCCATACCGCGAGCGCATTACCGCCGATCAGCAGCAGGAATATGACGCCAAGCCATAGGAGCCTCCGCCACGCAGAAGACACGGCTGAATTAGATGCCAAAGCAGGAACTTTCCGTAAAGAGAGAAGTTAGGACGACTTGTCAGAGGCTTCTTCGGTGGAAGCCTCCACTTCGCTGGGCTCGTCTTCGACAACCTTAGTGAGAGTTTGACGGTGAACTTTGATGAGGACACCATTACCCACGTCGAGGGTCGCCACGTTGTTCTCGTCGTCGAGCTCCAGCAGCTGTGCATAGAGGCCGAAAGAGGTCATCACGTCAGCACCAGGCTTGAGTTTTTCCTGCAGCTCCTCTTGAGTCTTTCGCTGTTTGCGGGAGTTGCGAATCATGAAATAGATCAGCATCCCGAGGATGGCGATCATAAACAGGGAGATGGGATCCATGGCGAACCACGTGCCTTTCCATTGCCTCTAAACGGTTTGCGCTACCCCGTAACTATAGGTCATTACGGCTGGGCGATTCGTGGCCCATGTGGGCATAGGCCGCGGGAGTTGCCTGTCGACCCCGTGGAGTGCGTTGAATGAAGCCCTGTCTCACCAGGAACGGCTCCACCACAGACTCGATCGTCTCCGCCTCCTCTCCCACACTCACTGACAGTGTGCCCAAGCCCACCGGTCCCCCGGCAAACTTGCGGATCAGCGTGTCCAAAACAGCGCGATCAAGGCGATCAAGCCCTAGCTCGTCAACGTCATAGAGCACCAAGGCAGCCTTCACCGACGACACATCGGGTGGCGTGTCATGTACCAAAACGTAATCCCGCACTCGTCGCAGAAGCCGGTTGGCAATGCGAGGGGTACCCCTCGAGCGAGAGGCAATCTCAGCCAAAGCTTCCGTGGGCCAGGTCAAACCCAAAACGGCACTCGAGCGCTTCACCACCTCGGTCAGTTCAGTTTCGGAATAGAACTCAAGGTGTGCGGTGAAGCCAAAGCGATCACGTAACGGGCCAGGTAAGAGTCCCGACCTTGTAGTTGCGCCCACAAGAGTGAAGGGAGCCAAGTCGAGAGGAAGCGTGGTGGCGCCGGCACCCTTCCCCACCATGATGTCGATACGGAAATCCTCCATGCCGAGATACAGCATTTCTTCTGCTGGCCTCGCCATCCGATGGATTTCGTCAATAAACAGCACCTCACCGGGAACGAGCGAGGAGAGCACTGCGGCGAGGTCGCCAGCGTGATTAATAGCTGGGCCACTGGTAATGCGGAGGGACTGCTGTGTTTCCTCAGCAACGATCATGGCCAACGTTGTCTTTCCCAACCCTGGAGGCCCCGAGAGCAAAATATGATCCGGCGTTCGGTTTTCCTTCTTCGCCGCATCGAGAAGCAACACCAGTTGCTCGCGGACCTTGCTTTGGCCCACGAATTCTCCGAGAGACTTTGGTCGGAGTGCGCCCTCGAATTGGACCTCGCCCTCAGATTCGGGGACTGCGGGGTCTAACTCTGCGCTCACCGTCGGGGCTCTCTATTCGTCTGAGGCCCCAGAATACTCAGTGCCTCTCGCAGGAGTGTAGAAGCATCCACAGGCTCTTCTGGTCGCTGGTCAAGAGCCTGATCCACGCCGGTCTTGGCAATCTTTTCGGACCAGCCAAGGCCGACCAGGGCTTGGATGACGGAGGCCCTCAGGACGTCGGGCACTGACGCAGACGCAGATGAGCTATCGCTCGAACGAGGAACATGGTCAAAGGCTCCCTGAAGGGATAACACGATGAGCTTCGCCGTTTTGGCGCCCACTCCGCTCACGGCGCGGAACGCAGCGTCATTTTCGGACACCACCGCGTCGTGGATTGCTCCAGGGGTCATGTGGCCGAGAACCGCGAGAGCCATTTTGGGTCCCACCCCCGTGACACTCCTCAGGAGCGCAAAGAGCCCCAGCTCCTCGCGAGATTCAAAACCAAAAATGGCGACGTGATCGTCTCGGACCACCATTGAGGTGTGCAGGTGGACCTCTTCACCCAACGAAAAATGGAGGGCACTTCGATCCGGCACCGTAACGAGGTAGCCAATCCCCTGAACCTCGAGTACCACTTCGGGACCGGCAATGTCCGCTACCAACCCGCGGAGAGACGCAATCACCCCTTCAGCCTAGGTCGCTTCGCTTTCGCTTCGGCTTCTCGCCACGCCTGTTGGGCCGGAGTGAGCACCCCAGCCCCAGAGCCGGAACCCGGTGCAACACCCCTCCACGCTTCGGTGATGGCCAGAGCCAACGCGTCTGCCGCATCCGCTGGCTTGGGAATCTCGTCCAAACCCAAGATTGCTTGAACCAGGGACCCCACTTGAGCCTTGGAGGCGCGCCCATGACCAGTGACTGCAGCTTTCACCTCACTGGGCGTCCGAAGAGACACCGGGATGGCGCGAGCATGCGCGAGCGCCAGCACGACCCCACTGATCTGAGCAGTTCCCATCACGGTGCGCACATTGTGTTGAGCAAACACCCGCTCCAGCGCGACAACGTCTGGCTGGTAGGTATCAAGAACAGTCTCCAACTGGAGGGACAAGGCCCCGATACGAGCCGCAGAATCGTCCCCGGGAGGAGTTGTGTAGACATCCACATGCAGTAACGCCACAGTGCGACCAGGGCCGTGGCTGATGACTCCCACGCCCAAACGCGTTAATCCCGGGTCGATACCGAGGATTACTGTCATGTCGACACGCTACTCGTCGAGTGCGTCGAGCGCGCGCGCCACCTCGGGGCTCACATCCATGTTGGTAAAGACGTTTTGAACGTCGTCGCTCTCTTCGAGCGCGTCGACGAGTCCCAAAACTTTCTGCGCGGTGGCTACATCCACTTCGACTTTCACATTGGGCACGAATTCCGCTTCCGCCGCGTCATAATCAATCCCCGCGGCCTGAACAGCGGTTCTGGCCTCAACGAGTTGAGAAGGGTCGGTAATGACCTCGAACCCTCCGCCCCGATCGATGACTTCCTCGGCCCCGGCGTCCAGGACGGCCAGCAACAGGTCGTCTTCCGTGAGGGAATCGGTTTTGGAGATAGACACCACACCTTTTCTGGAGAAGTTATAGGCAACACTGCCGGGGTCAGCCATGGTTCCGCCGTTACGCGACATGATGATGCGCACCTCGGCCGCCGCACGGTTCTTGTTGTCCGTCAGACACTCCACAAGAAGAGCAACGCCGCCAGCGCCGTAACCCTCATACATGATGGTCTGGTAATCGATAGCGTCTCCGCTAAGTCCAGCACCACGCTTAACTGCTCGGTCAATGTTGTCGTTGGGGACACTTGTTTTTTTGGCCTTTTGAATGGCGTCGGCGAGTGTCGGATTCCCCGCAATATCGGGGCCGCCCACTTTGGCGGCAACCTCAATGTTCTTGATGAGCTTGGCGAAAGACTTTGCGCGCCGTGCATCAACGACAGCCTTCTTGTGCTTCGTTGTCGCCCATTTAGAGTGGCCGGACATCTTTCTCCTCTTATCGACACACCATTCTAGGCAGTCTGCAGTGAGGCGAGGCGAAACCCTGCGCTCCGGACACTCTCCACAAAAATTCGGTGCAGCCGGTCATCGCCGGTGATCTCGGGATGGAAGGCGACCCCCATGACCGCCCCCTGTCGAACTCCCACCACGTCGCCATCGGGAAGGGTGGCAATCGCCTCAACCCCGGGACCGACTCGAGTCACCACAGGGGCTCGAATGAAGGCAACACGGACCGGGGGTCCCTGCACGCCCGAGATTGTGACGTCCGTCTCATAGGAATCCACCTGAGATCCAAAGGCATTTCGACGCACGGTCACGTCTAATCCACCGACTGTTTCCTGCCCGGTAATCCCATCCTCCAGTTCGCTGGCAAGCATGATCAGGCCCGCACAGGTTCCAAGGACGGGTAATCCACAGGCGATGGCGTCACGGAGTTCAGTGGACATCTCAAAGATCCGCAGCAGCTTGTCGATCACACTGGACTCGCCTCCCGGGAGAACGAGCCCGTTCAGCCCGACAAGGTGTGCAGGCTTTCGAACCTCACGGACATCACAGCCGAGCTCTTCCAGCATCTGGCTATGCTCTCTCACATCTCCTTGGAGAGCGAGAACACCGATCAGTGGAGTGGTGTTACCAGCCACGCTCAGCGAGCCGGTGTGGCGCAGGGAGATCATTGACGTTGATACCCACCATGGCTTCACCGAGGCCTCGAGACACCTCAGCAATGACTGNGGCGTCGGTGTATTGAGCGGTGGCCTTGACGATGGCTGCTGCGCGCTCTGCCGGGTTTCCCGACTTGAAGACACCAGAGCCCACGAATACCCCATCCGCACCCAGCTGCATCATCATGGCCGCGTCGGCGGGTGTTGCAACGCCCCCGGCGGTGAAGAGAACGACGGGAAGTTTGCCAGTCTGTGCAACCTCAGCAACCAACTCATACGGGGCCTGAAGCTCTTTGGCCTGTACATACAGCTCATCCGGGGTCATCGACGATAGACGGTTGATTTCGCCCCTAATCGTGCGGATGTGCTTGGTGGCCTCGGACACATCGCCCGTTCCAGCCTCACCTTTGGCGCGAACCATCGCAGCACCCTCGGTAATGCGACGGAGCGCTTCACCCAAGTTGGTGGCACCACACACGAAGGGCACGGTGTAGCGCCACTTGTCGATGTGGTTGACATAATCCGCAGGGCTCAGGACCTCAGACTCATCGATGTAGTCGACCTTGAGGGCTTCGAGAACTTGAGCTTCCACAAAGTGACCAATACGTGCCTTTGCCATCACCGGGATTGACACGGTGTCGATGATGCCCTGAATCAAATCCGGGTCACTCATCCGCGCAACGCCACCTTCGGCACGAATATCCGCGGGAACCCGCTCCAGGGCCATAACTGCTACCGCACCTGCATCCTCGGCAATCCGGGCTTGCTCGGCGTTGACAACGTCCAAGATGACGCCGCCTTTAAGCATTTCCGCCAGGCCTCGTTTTACACGGGCTGTTCCTGACGCAACTCCGGTGGTGGGTTCGGTCATGGTGTATCGGAATCCTCTCCTAGCGATGCTCCATCGTGAGCGTCGAAAGTCTAACCCGTGGAACCTGAGTGCCAGCTCGCGCGCAGGATGTCGCGCATCTCCCCTAGGAGTTGTGGCATTGCCTTTGTCCGAGCGATGATCGGAAAGAAGTTGGAATCCTGACCCCAGCGCGGAACAACGTGTTGGTGGAGGTGCTCCTCAATCCCAGCGCCTGCAACCTTTCCCTGGTTAATTCCGACGTTAAATCCATGAGCGCCCGAAACCGCCCGAAGGGTGCGAATGGCGTCTTGCACAGCTTCCCCCATCTCCTGGAGCTCTGCTGGCGTGAGGTCGTCATAATTCGCAACATGGCGCACGGGGCAAATCAAGAGGTGGCCAGCGTTATAGGGATAAAGGTTAAGAACGGCATAGGTCAACGCCCCCCGGTGCACCACGAGGGAATCCTCCTCCGGTCGCGACGGCGCAGTACAGAAGACGCAACTGCCATCCTCGGGCTTGGTCTCCCCCTGTATATAGGCGATGCGGTGGGGCGTCCACAGCCGCTGAAAGGCGTCAGGAACTCCAGGCAATCCCGACGCGTCGAAGGACGCACTTGGTCCTTCCACGCTCTCAGGCATGGGATTTCTGCTCGATCGCCTCGCGGATGAGTGCGTGAGCCTCCTCCCGAGGCACACCATTCTTCTGGGAGCCGTCACGGAATCGGAAACTGACCGCACCCGCGCTGCGGTCGTCTTCACCGGCGATAAGGATAAACGGGACTTTTGATTTTGTGTGGGTCCGAATCTTTTTGGGCATCCGGTCGTCCGAATCGTCGAGTTCAGCGCGAATGCCCTCAGCCCGCAATTCGTCGATGAACTCACCGAGGTAGTCCGCAAACTCCTCAGCGACCGGAACTCCCACCACCTGGACTGGAGCGAGCCAGGCGGGAAATGCTCCCGCATAGTGCTCGGTGAGGACCCCGAAGAAGCGCTCAATTGAGCCAAAGAGCGCCCGGTGAATCATGATGGGTTGCTTCCGCGACCCATCAGCTGCCTGATACTCGAGCTCGAACCTCTCGGGAAGGTTGAAGTCCAATTGAATTGTCGACATCTGCCAGCTCCGCCCAATCGCATCGCGAGCTTGGACAGAAATCTTTGGCCCATAGAACGCAGCACCACCGGGATCAGGAACCAATGTCAGACCCGATTTTTCGGCAACCGACGCCAGCGTGCTGGTAGCCCTTTCCCACAACTCGGGGGAGCCCACGAACTTCTCGCTGTCGTCATCACGGGTGGAGAGCTCCAGGTAGAAGTCGGTCAGACCGAAATCACCGAGCAATCCCAGGACAAAATCAAGGAGTGCGCCGAGTTCGTCCTCCAAAGATTCCTCAGTCACGAAAATGTGGGCGTCATCCATGGTGAGCCCGCGGACCCTCGTCAGACCGTGGACGACACCGCTCTTTTCGTATCGATAGACCGACCCGAACTCAAACATCCGCAAGGGCAATTCTCGGTAGGACCGCTGCCGAGAGCGGTAAATCAGGATGTGGAAGGGGCAGTTCATCGGTTTCAGGTAGTAGTCCGCGCCCTGTTTGATGATCTCGCCCGCCTCATTGCGTTGCTCATCCATCCGCATGGGCGGGAACATGCCGTCTTTGTACCAGGAGAGGTGACCAGAGGCTTCGAAAAGCTCAGATTTGGTGATGTGCGGGGTATAGACGAATTCGTATCCCGCCTGTTCATGGCGACGTCTCGAGTAGTCCTCCATCTCCCGACGAATGATTCCGCCCTTGGGGTGGAACACGGCAAGGCCGGAGCCAATTTCATCCGGGAACGAGAACAAATCGAGTTCTTGTCCGAGCTTTCGGTGATCTCGCTTGGCCGCTTCTTCGAGGCGCTCCAGGTGAGCGCGTAAATCATCTTTCGACGCCCACGCTGTGCCATAGATTCTCTGGAGCTGAGGGTTCTTCTCACTGCCTCTCCAATAGGCCGCAGCGAGGCGGGTCAGCTTCCAGCCATTGCCCATCATCCGCGTTGAAGGGATGTGCGGGCCTCTACAAAGGTCCTTCCAGACGGTCTCACCGGTCTTGTGGTCAACGTTGTCGTACATGGTGAGTTCCCCAGCCCCCACCTCAACGCTTTCACCTTGGTCGACGCTTGCGGCTGAGTCTTTCAGCCCCACCAGCTCACACTTATAGGGCTCCCCCGCGAGATCAGCGAGTGCCTCATCAGCACTCACCACGCGTCGGATAAAGCGCTGGCCGCTCTTCACGATCCGTTGCATTTCCTTTTCCAGAGCACTCAAATCTTCCGGAGAGAACGGTTCCGCCACATCGAAGTCGTAGTAGAAACCATCCGTGACGGGAGGGCCGATTCCCAGCTTTGCCTGGGGATTCAACGCTTGCACTGCCTGGGCGAGAACGTGAGCACTGGAGTGCCGGAGAATCTCTAATCCATCGGCAGAATCCAAAAGAACAGGCTCCACGGTCACTCCGGCGTCAAGGTGGGTGTGTAGATCCCTCAGCTCCCCATTCACCCGGATTGCGACAACGTCCGGCGAGGGGAAAAGGTCGGCACCGATAGTAGCTTCGGACACAACTTTTGCCGCTTCGGAGGAGGGCTCTGGCGTCACGGTGAATCAAGCTTTCTCGAGATCAGGGGGTGCCCTCCCCACCCTAGTGCCGACGAACCCTTAGTCATGGAGACTCGGGCCGGCGGGGGCCACCCCGCCCCGAGAGA
>JGI10211J34971_10000160_pt1 | contig 51849 bp, 51 predicted proteins | sample Etolagsediment_FD_34971 | JGI IMG/M metagenome (IMG submission 34971) | reverse complement strand
CTCCTGATTGACAGACCGACAGTGGTCATCCATCAGTGTGCTACCAGACCTTTGACAGGGGTACTTTTAAGCTACCGCGGAGCGGTTTAGTTCAACAGCCGTATTCAAAGGCGCACCTTTGAATACATATTATCGGGTGCGCTCGAACTTCTATATTATCGAGCGCGCTTTTTAATTCCTGAATCAAATTCTTATCTTCCGGAAATCTGGGTCAGAGCACAGTTCCTAATAATATTAGGAAAAATGTGATCTGCCCCGGTTCTTTGTCTTCCAGCATCGGTAATCTCACTTTTGTATGGTTGATTTAGGCGCTCAACATCTGGCTCACCGGGAAAATGCGAGCGCAGCGAGTATTTTTTCCACTGGAGCTACTTGTTAACCGATTTATCGATGAGTTGACCATCGATGAATTTATGCAAAACACTAGACACTAATGTTTGATATGGCATGCCCTCTTGTAATGCTCGAGCCTGAAGCGCCCGGAGGTCACGTGAGGATAGGCGAATATTAATACGCGCATCTTTTTTGAAAGTTGCCTCAGCAATAGCTTGATGCCGTTTAATTTCTTGAGCCTGATTTTCTACTCGTTTGAGATTACCGGACTCAAAGGCTTCCAAGATTTCTTTCTCTTCGTGGTCTAATTTACGCATTCGAATCACCAGCATATTTTTTGTGGCCTTTCGGCTAGGAATGATGGTTTTCAGGAATAATTCGTTCTCATTTTCAACAAATGGCACCAAGTAGGCATAATTTTCTATCAGCACTACAGAGATTTGTTGGCCAGGGTAACTTTCCTGGTTTGGATGATCGAAGATATCGACCTCGTTTCCAAGTTGGATGTTGAGGACGATTTCTTCAAAGGAGACTCTTCGATCAGCCTTGAGTAGTTCATTTTTCTCAGAATTCCATGCATATACTTTCATACTTCGAGCTTAGTACTGCGTGTGCCTTTTATCATCTTTGGTTTGCGGTTGACTCTAAACCCCTCTCGTCCGGCGCGTTACATAACCAAATCCCAACACCCCCTGTCACCGACCCCGGTCTATTTTTTCAATTTCCAGGCCTTGACCGCCGCCAGGTACTTGTCCATGTTGTGGTCTTCCACGCCATCGATGCCTTTTTCTTTCAGCGCGCTCATGGCGCCGTCGAAGTAATCGAGGAACTTGAACCAGAAGCCGGGTTCGCGGCATAACTCCTGTTCTTCCGAGATGTACATGTAACTGCCGATGTGGCTGTAACCCATGAGGCGGGCGGGCACGCGTGTCACCAGGTCGTTGTTGTTGTGAAAACGGAAGAAGCGCGCACTGCATTCGGAGTTGAAGATGAGCGCGGTACTGCGCGTCATGGCGCGGGGCTGGCCGAAGGTGTAAACGCTGGTGAAGGGTTTGTCTTCCTGGATGTATCGCGCGGCGGCGATGGTGGCCATGGCGCCACCCAGGCTGTGGCCTGTGAAGAATATCGGGCGTTTGCGCTGCTGTTGCAGTTCGCGGCAGCGGCGGTCGATGGGTTCCCATACATCCTCGACCGAGTTCCAGAAGCCGCGATGAAATTCGCCGAACAGGGCCGGCGTGGAGAAGGCGTTGATGTTGTCCAGCCAGTCGGCCAGTTCATTGGTGCCGCGAAACCCCATGCACAGGTAGTCTTCGTGTTCGATCAGGGCGGCCTGGGCACTGTTCTTGTCGACGCCGAACACCGACATGAACTTGGCGTCCTCGCTTTTCAGGTTGTCGAGTATCTGTGACTCGTGCGGCATCTGGTTGCCTTCGGATTGTTGCAGGTAAACCTCTTTGGAAATCCGCGCCATCCAGTAGGCGTTGCCCGCGTGCAGGCCGGTGGTGTAGGGGGCGATCTTTTTCATGTCCGTACTCTCAGGTTGTCGTTATCCCGTTTGAATGCACGCCCCGGGAGGTTGTTTCAGGCTTTTGAATCTACCAAGTCTGTCGGCGTAAAACAATGGATTTAAACCGGGTGAATGCACTGGACACTCGGGTGGGAGCATGTCCGTGCTGATCCTGGCCGGTTGTCGCCGTTGGGCGAAACCGGGTGACGAAAGGTTGGTTCTGGAGTGCCCCGCGTCCTGTCGGTTCGCCATGGCCGGGGGATGCGTATCGAGCCTGAAGCCCGGTGGCCGTAAGGCCGCTGGTCAGTGGCGTGTGCCGCGATCGAACAGGGGCACGCTTTTGTTGCGCATGGGGCCGATCATCAGGGCGCCCGCGGCAAACCCGCCGATGTGCGCCCACCAGGCGACCGGTCCGGTGTCGGTCTGGGTGGCCTGGTAGACCTGGAACAGGCCCCAGGCGATGATCAACAGGTAGGCGGGCAGGCGCAGCGGGATGCGCCCGAGCACCAGCACCAGTATCTTGACCCGCGGGTGCAGCACCAGGTAGGCGCCGAGCAGGCCGGCGATGGAGCCGCTGGCGCCGATCAGTGGCACGGCGGACCCTGCCTCAAACTGGGCATGCGCCAGCGCGGCGGCGATGCCGCAGGCGAGGTAGAAAACGATGAAACGCAGATGGCCCATGGCGTCTTCGATGTTGTCGCCAAACACCCACAGGAACAGCATGTTGCCGAGCAGGTGCGACCAGTTGGCGTGCAGAAACTGGTAGCTGAGCAGTGAGATCTGGGCGGGCAGTTGCTGGATGTCGCCGGGCAGGATCTGGTCGCCGAGCATGACCGTGGGCACCATGCCCCAGGCGTACAGCGCGCGCGTCAGTTGCGCATCGTTCAGTGACAGTTGCCACAGGAACAGGCCGATGCATGCGGCGATGAGGGTGACGGTAACGAATTGAAAGGCCACGATGCGCAGTGGATTCTTGTCGTGTAATGGCAGGAACATCGTGTCGGGTGCTGGTTTTCCGTGGCAAAATTCGGTGTAATGATAACCCACTCACCCAGCGAACGGATATCCCTTCATGCAATCCATCCACCTGCTGCGCAAACGCCGGTTTGTGCCGTTTTTCGTGACCCAGTTTCTGGGCGCGCTGAACGATAACCTGTACAAGAACGGGTTGACGGTGTTCATTGCGTTCCAGTCGGCGGCCATCAGCCAGAGTGACAGCAACGACCTGGTGAATATTGCGGCGGGCCTGTTCATCCTGCCGTTTTTCCTGTTCTCGGCCATTGCCGGCCAGCTCGCGGACAAGTACGAAAAGTCGCTGCTGATCGGTCGCATCAAACAGCTGGAGATTTTCATCATGGCCTTTGCCGGGCTGGCGTTTTACCTGCAAAGCACGGCGATGCTGATCGGCCTGTTGTTCCTGATGGGCACCCAGTCGGCGTTGTTCGGCCCGGTCAAGTACAGCCTGTTGCCCCAGGTGCTGCACGACGAGGAGCTGGTGGGTGGCAATGCGCTGGTTGAATTTGGCACCTTTATGGCGATCCTGCTCGGTCTGATTGCGGGGGTACTGATTACCAGCATCGAGGATACCGGCACCTTCTGGCTGTCGGCCACGGTATTCGTCATCGCCCTGCTGGGTTATGCCGCCAGCCGTTCGATTCCTGCCGCGCCGCCCAATGCGCCGGAACTGAAGATGGATTTCCACCTGCTGCGCCAGTTCATGCAGGCGTTCCGGCATGCGCGCCAGAAAGACTCGGTTTTTTATTCGGTCATGGGCATCTCGTGGTTCTGGTTCATCGGTATCACCTATGTCACCCAGTTGCCCAACTACGTGCGCTACGAGCTGGGTGGTAACGAGCAGGTCTACGTGTTGCTGCTGGCGATGTTTTCCATCGGTATCGGCGTTGGTTCGTTCCTGTGTGAACGCCTGTCGGGGCGTATCGTCGAGATCGGCCTGGTGCCCATCGGCTCGCTGGGGCTGACCGTGTTCGGTATCGATATCTTTTTCGTGCACACCGGCCTGGCAGCAGATTCCGAACTGGTCGGGCCATCGGCCTTCATGGCCACGGGTAACAACCTGCGTGCAGTCTTCGATATCTTCATGCTCGGCGCCTTCGGTGGCTTCTATATCGTGCCCCTGTACGCGCTGGTGCAGCAGCGCTCGGAGCTTGCCAAACGCGCGCGCATCATCGCCGCCAACAACGTGCTCAACGCACTGTTCATGGTGGTGGCCAGCCTGTTCGCGTTGTTCGCGCTGCAGATGGGTCTCGGCATCAGCGAGCTGTTCCTGGTGGTGGCGCTGATGAACGCGGCGGTGGCGGTGTGGATCTTCACCCTGGTGCCCGAGTTCATCATGCGCCTGCTGGTGTGGCTGCTGATTCATGTCATGTACCGCGTGAGCTCGCGCGGGCTGGAGCGCATTCCGGCCGAAGGCCCCTGTGTGCTGGTGTGCAACCATGTCAGTTTTATCGATGCGCTGGTGCTGGCCGGCAGCATCCAACGCCCGGTGCGTTTCATCATGTATTACAAGATCTTCAATATGCCGGTGTTGTCGTTCATCTTCCGCACGGCCGGGGCCATCCCCATCGCCGGTGCGCGCGAAAACCCGGACCTGATGTACACCGCCTTCGATCGCGCCGCCGATGCGCTGGACGATGGCGAGGTGGTGTGTATCTTTCCCGAGGGCAAGATCACCCATGACGGCGCGCTGGCGCCGTTTCGTCAGGGCGTGATGCGCATTCTCGAGCGCTCGCCGGTACCGGTGGTGCCGCTGGCGCTCAACGGGCTGTGGGGCAGTTTTTTCAGCCGCCGTTATGGCGATGCGATGACGCGGCTTTTTCCGCGCGGCATGTTCAACCGCATCGAACTGGTGGCGGCCGAACCCATACCCGCCAACGAGGTGAGCCTGGACAAACTGGAAACGGTGATCAACGGCTTGCTCGACACGACCAACAGGGACCAACGCAATGCCGATCATTCTTGAGGCCAGAGATCTCGTCAAAAGTTATCCCGAGGTGCGCGCGGTGGATGGCATCAGCTTCAGCGTCGAGGCCGGCTGTTGTTACGGACTGCTGGGCCCCAACGGCGCGGGCAAGACCACCACCATGGAGATTCTCGAAGGCATTACTTGTGCCGACAGCGGTCAGATTCTGTACAACGGCCGCCCCGTCGATGACCGCTTCGAACACGAGATCGGTATACAGTTCCAGGTCACTGCGTTGCAGGATTTCCAGACGGTGCGCGAGTCGCTGGAGCTGTTCGCGGCGTTCTACGAGCGGACGGCGGACATTGATGAGTTGATCCGGTTGTGCAACCTGGATGAGTTCGCCGAGCGCGATGCGCGCCGCCTGTCCGGTGGTCAGCGTCAGCGCCTGTTGCTGGCCATCGCGCTGGTCAACGATCCGCAGCTGGTTTTTCTCGATGAACCCACGACGGGGCTCGACCCGCAGTCGCGGCGTAATTTCTGGGCGCTGATCGAGCGTATCAAGAAGGCCGGCAAGACCATCTTGCTGACCACGCATTACATGGAGGAGGCCTACCGCCTGTGTGACCGCATCGCGATTGTCGATCGCGGCCGTTTCATCACCGAGGGCGAGCCCGATGAGTTGTTGAAGCAGCACTTTCCGTCGTCGGTCATACGCCTGCCAGAATCGGCATCGGCACATACCGTCGAGCATGAAAAGCTGCAGTTGCTCGATGGCTACTACGAACTGTTCAGCGATGACGTGCCCGAAGCCATCGCCCTGCTGGAGTCGCTGGGTTTCTCGCTCGGCGATTGCCGCATCAGCGCGCCGACGCTGGAAGACCTGTTCCTGAAACTCACCGGCCACGCCTTGCGGAGTTGATCATGAATCTTAAACGTGTCCTGGCCGTCATGCGCGCGCGTTCCCGCGAGTATTATCGCGATTACACCTCCTGGGCCTGGAACCTGCTGATGCCGGTGCTGGTTATCTTCGGTTTCGCCTTTATCTTCAGCGGTGAGCCCAGCGAGATGTTCAAGGTCGCGGTGCTGGATAACGGGGTTCAGTCCGAACAGGTTGCGCGTTTTCGCCAGACCCGGCACATCTTGTTCATCGATGTCAGTGATCTGCAGGCCTCCATCACCAAGGTGCAACGCCACCAGCTGGATATGCTGATCGAACCGGCCGCGGTGCCGCGCTACTGGGTCAACGAATTCTCCGACAAGGGATACCTGCTGGAGCGCATGCTGAACGAAACGGGTCAGAGTCTACAGGGCGATTTTGTGCGCGAGACGGTGAGTGGACGCGATGTGCGTTATGTCGATTGGGTTATGCCCGGCGTGCTGTCGATGAACATGATGTTCGCCTGCCTGTGGGGTGTAGGCTGGGTGGTTGTGCGTTACCGCAAGAACGGGGTGTTGCGGCGGTTGCAGGCGACGCCACTGACATCGCTGGAGTTTCTCAGCGCGCAGGTGCTGGCGCGCCTTATTCTCATCACCTTGATGACCATCCTGGTTTATTTGGTTGCCCATGCCGTGGTCGATTTCACCATGCGCGGTTCCTATCTGGCGTTGTTTGTGGTGTTCGTCAGCGGCGCCGCCTGCCTCATCAGCATGGGCCTGATCGTTGCCACCCGGCTGCGCACCGAGGAGGTTGCCGATGGTTTCCTGAACCTGATGAGTTGGCCGATGATGATGTTGTCGGGGCTGTGGTTTTCCATGGAAGGGACGCACCCGGCGGCCCAGTTCATCTCGCAATTGTTGCCGCTGACCCATGTTGTCAATGCCGCGCGCCGGATCATGATCGATGGCGCGGGCCTGTCCTCGGTGTTATTCGAGATCGGCGTGCTGGTGGGCGTGACGCTGGTGCTGCTGACGCTGTCAGCCAGGCTGTTCCGCTGGGATTAATGGGAGTGCCGTTGGTTCACCCGGCGCATCGATGCCCCGACCGGTGTGCGATGAGCAGCAACCGGTTATCGCTTTATGCGTTCTCATCGGCGATCGGCGGCAGGCTCAAGCTGATCAACCCGGCGATGACGATGAAGGCCGAGGATAACCACAGGCAGCCTGCCAGCCCGTGTGTCTGGTACACGAGACCTGACAGCACGGTGCCTGCCAGACGCCCACCGGCATTGGCCATGTAGTAAAAGCCGACATTCATGGATACGCGTTCATGATCGGAATAGGCCAGAATCATATAGGAATGTAATGCCGAATTGATGGCGAATACGACGCCGAAGATGATCAGGCCGATGATCAGCACGGCCTCGAGCGACCAGGCCGAGTCCATGCCCAGGGCGATCACGCCGGGCACTGCCGCCAGCACGAAGGCCCAGGTTTTGAGCGAGGTACTGCCGGGGCCGTGTGGTGTGCCCTTGCGCCGGATCATGGCCGGTGCGGATGCCTGCACGATGCCGTAACCGATGACCCACAGCGCCATGAACGTACCGACCCCGGTCACTGGCCAGTCGAGCACGCTGACCAGGAATACCGGCAGGGCGACGACGAACCAGACATCGCGCGAGCCAAACAAAAAGAATCGCGCCGCCGACAGGCGATTGATGGCCGGCAGGGTGGAAAAGACCTGGCTGAACTTGGCCTTGCCCGACATCTTGCCGACGCCGCTTGGCAGCAGGACCAACGTGATGATCAGCACCGCGAACAGCGCGCTGGCCAGCGTCATCAGTGCGCCGCGAAAGCCCAGCCATTCGAGCAATGCCGCGCCCACGAAGAAACCCGCGCCCTTGAGTGCGTTCTTGGAGCCGGTCAGGATCGCGACCCATTTGAACAGGCTAGATTGCGCCGCCTCACCCGCCAGCGCCTTGACCGAGGCCTTGGCCGACATCTTGTTGAGATCCTTGGCGATGCCGGACAGCGCCTGCGCGGCCATGACATAGACCACGCCAAGCCAGGCGTCCGGCACCGTCAGCATGAGCAGCGCCACAACCTGCAGGCCATGCCGATATTCATGGTGCGGTTGAGGCCGATGCGCGCGCCCAGCCAGCCACCGGTCAGGTTGGTGACGATGCCGAAGAATTCATAGAACAGGAACAGCATGGCCACCTCGAAGGGGGAATAACCCAGCTGGTGAAAATACAGCACCACCAGCATGCGAATGGCGCCATCGGTGATGGTGAAGGCCCAGTAACCGCCGGTGACGACGAGATAGTTGCGCAGCGCCTGTTGCATGATGGAATAGGCCGGGACGTTAGCGGATTCGGTAAGCGGCGTGGCAGGCGACGCAGGCGGCGGTGACCTCGGACAGGGCCTTGTAGGCCGCAGCTGGCTCGCCTTCCTGCGCGGTCCGGGCAAAGCGGCTGGCCGCCTGGTGCATCTGCCTGCCGTTGTGGCGCATGCCCTGCGGCATCAGCGGGGCCATGTGACCCGCGCCGTGGGCCTGCATGGAACTCATGCCCAGGCGCTGCTCGGCAATGTCGGCGGCCTGGTCGAAGTGTCCGTCCGCCAGGCTGGCGAGGATCTCGCTGATGGCGGCCAGATGGTCGCGCATGTTGGCCAGCATGTGGTTTTGCATCATCGGGGGCATGTCGACCAGCTGGCGTTCATCCTCGGCGATCAGGTGGCCGGGCAGGAGTAACGCGAGCGTGAGCGGGGCGGTGATCAATGTCTTGTTGTTCATCGTGGGTTGTGCACGGATTGGATTGTGTCAGGGTGGCCGGAAGGCCGTACTCAGGAAATCTGTGGCTACCCCGACAGACCTTGAGTGCTGCCTTGAATTATAAGGCGATGGATGTTTCAGAAGAATTATTTTTGGCGGGTTGGCCCCGTAAAAAAAACGGGGGTCCATGAATGTTCGATATGCCGGATGTGACAGCTAACCTGGATCATGCGCGCCCCGGATGGGTTGCACAACATGAACCGCTTTGTACTAAAATCAGTAGAATGTTAGAAATCTCTAAATTAGTCATCAATGACTTCCCCGGTCTGGCTTTTTCGCATCACCCAGGGTGGGTGAACAGGCAATTTTTATAGTATTTTTCACGAGAGCTCGGAATGATCGATATCGATCAAAAAATACTGTCGGCAAGGGTTCACCAACTGTACGAAAATGGTCGCTGGTCGACGCTGGTGATCCTGGTCAGTGCGCTGCTGCTGGCGTTCATTCTGTATGGAAAGGTCCCGCTGCCGGCGCTTTTCGCCTGGTTTCTGGCCATGAATGCAGCCACGTTGACGCGCGCGGCGCTGATAGCCTGGCACTCGCGTGTTCCCGACAGCGCCAGCGCTGAGACCTGGGTCTGGCGTTTCGGCCTGATCACCTCGCTGATTGGTTTGTTCTGGGGCTGGTTTGTGTGGCTCGGTTATGGCAACAGCGACTGGATGACCATGGTGGTGCTGGTCATCGCCATGGGCGTTGCCACCCTGGCCGTGCCAATCCTGACGCCTTTTCCGGCTATCCTCGTCGCTTACGTTGTACCGTCTTATTTGATAATCATCGGCTTGCTGCTCAGCGAGGACGATCTGGATTCGAAACTGGTAGGTCTGGGCTTCGCGATCTACGTGTTTGTCATCTTGCGCGCAGCGCATAACCATTTTCGCTTCCTGAGCGATGCACTGAAATTGCGCTTCGAGAACGAGACGCTGGCCGGGGATATACAACGCAGACAGAAAACCACCGAGCAGTTGAACGAGCGTTTGCTGAAGGAGGTGCAGGAGCGGCGCGATGTGCAACAGGCGCTGGAGGAAAACCAGCGTAAGCTTGAGCTGCGGGTCAAAGAACGCACCGCTGAGCTGCAGCACGCCATGGAGGCCGCTGAGGCCGGGAACCAGGCCAAGTCCGAGTTTCTGGCCAACATGAGCCACGAGATACGAACGCCCATGAACGGCATCATCGGCATGGCGCACCTGGCGCTGCAAAGCGGGCTCGATGACAAGCAACGCAATTATGTCGACAAGGTGCATCGTTCGGCACAGTCGCTGGTGATCATACTCAACGATATTCTTGATTTTTCCAAGATCGAATCGGGTCGACTGGAAATGGAGAAAAAGGATTTTCGCGTCACCGACGTGATGCGCAAGCTGGAGGATCTGATAGGCGTCAAGGCGGCGGAAAAAGCGCAACGTCTGTCTATTGACGTGGCGCCTGATTTGCAAAGCCGGTTGTTTCGTGGCGATGCCTTTCGTCTGGGCCAGGTACTGACCAACCTGGCGAATAACGCAATCAAGTTCACCGGGCAGGGTGGGCGCATTCGAATTGGCGCGCGCCTGGTTGACGAAAGTGACGGTGCGGCCACATTGCGATTCGATGTCGAGGATGACGGTATCGGTATCAGCGCGGCGCAGCAGCAGAAGCTGTTCCAGCCGTTTTCGCAGGCCGATTCATCGACCACGCGCAAATACGGCGGCAGCGGCCTCGGGCTGGTGATCTCGCGCAAGCTGGTTGAGTTGATGGGCGGTGACATCGGCGTTGAAAGCGAACCGCAAAAAGGCAGTCGCTTCTATTTCAGTGTCCGGGTCGATCCTGGCGATCACCGGTCTTTGCCCCGGGAAGGCTCGACCACGCAGGAAATACTGTCGGTCAAGAGCGCCATCGAACACCTCAGGGGCGCGCGCCTGCTGGTGGTTGAAGATAACGAGATCAATCAGGAGCTGGTGATCGACCTGCTGCAATCGTCGGGTTTGCAGTGCGAGGTGGCGGCCAATGGTCAACTGGCGCTGGAGCTTCTGCAAACACAACAGTTTGATGGCGTGCTGATGGATTGCCAGATGCCGGTCATGGACGGCTATGAGGCCACGCGCAGGATTCGGCAGCAGGCGCGCTTTGACCAGTTGCCCGTTATCGCCATGACCGCCAATGTCATGCCGCGTGATCGTGAACAAAGCATGGAGGCGGGCATGAATGATCATATCGCCAAACCGATCGATCCTGATCTGATGTTTCTGATCCTGGCGAAGTGGGTTCATGTGCAGGGTTCGGAAGGCGGCAGCTGAGCTTTAATGACGTATTGAACGCGTTGTGAACAAACCAGCTTGCATCATGTTGTGCATGTGACTAACCCGGTTCGCTCTTGCGCTGTACCCTGTGATGTGAATCGGCAGTTAAACTTGATGTAAAGAATCGGGGCAACCCGGTCGATGCGCGAACTTCATCGTTACAGTCTGACGTCTATTTATGCGAAATAAGATGTACCTGATCATGGCTCTCCTCGTTATCAGCAGTGCGCTGTTGATGGGGGTTTCACTGGTTCAGTCGTACATCATGGATGGTGTGCGCGCCTACGTGCGCGGTGAAAGCCTGTATTCCAAGGCGCAGAAGGATGCGGTTTTTTACCTGCTGCGATATCGCGATACCGCGGATGAGATTGATTTTCAGCGCTTCGAGGCGTTGCTCGATATTCCCATCGGGGATCGTATTGCACGCGAGGCCCTGCAACAACCAGAGCCCGACCTGCAGCAGGCCTACGCGGGATTCCTGCGGGCCGGCAACCATGCTCGCGACATTCCAGCCATGTTGCGTATCTTCGTGCTGTTTCAAAATTTTTCCTATATGCGCGATGCCATCGCGATCTGGGCGCGAGGCGACACCCAGGTTGCGTTGCTGGCCGAGGCGGGCAGGTCTTTAAGGGTGGCGATGTTGAGCGGTGATGATGGCAGTCTCGAACCAATCCTGCAGGACATTCATACCATCAATCAGCGTCTGGTTGACCTCGAGTACGATTTTTCCGCCGTGTTGAGTCAGGGCGCTGTTTGGACCCGCAAGGTTCTGAACTGGGTGGGGTTTGGTTTCCTGACGCTAGTCATCGCTGTCGCCTGGTTGTTCACACGGCGCATCGCCAGGGTGCTTGGAGAGACCGAACGCTCGCTGCGCAGTGAGCAGAAACGCCTGCAAACGATTCTGAACATGTCGACCGATGGGGTTTTTTTGCTTGATCGGCGAGGCCGGTTGATCGACGCCAATCAGGCCTTTCTCGATATGCTGGGATACGACCGGTCGGTGGTTGGCCGACTGCATCTGCGCGATTGGGACATGGAGCTGGATGAGTCCAACATGCAGGTGAGTGTGGATCAACTGCTTGCAGACAACGGCAAGCTGGTCGTGGAGACCCGTTACCAGCGCAGCGATGGCGCGTTGATCGATGTCGATGTGCACGCCACGGGTATCGCGCTGGAGGGCGAGCCGGTGATCTATGCGGCCTCGCGTGACGTGACGGAGCGCAAACGTCAGCGCCTGGAGCTGGAAAACCTGAACGCCAATCTGGGCCGACTGGTCGATGCGCGAACGCAGGAGCTGGAACAGGCAAAAACCGCGGCCGAGTCGGCGAATCACGCAAAGAGTGAATTTCTGGCCAACATGAGCCACGAAATACGCACACCCATGAATGGCATCATCGGCATGACCGAGCTGGCGCTGAAGTCATCGCTGTCAGAGCGGCAGAAGAATTTCGTCGCCAAGGCCAATCAGTCCGCCAGGTCACTGCTGGGCATCATCAACGATATTCTCGATTTCTCCAAGATCGAGGCCGGTCGCCTGGAATTGGAAGAAACGGCCTTCGACCTGGATGATGTCATCAAGCAGTCGCTCAATCTGGTTCGGCTCAAGGCGGACGACAAGGGTGTCGCTCTGGATGTCCACATCGATTCGGATATGCCGCGCCAGCTGATTGGCGATCCGCTGCGTCTCAACCAGGTGCTGATCAACCTGATGGACAACGCCATCAAGTTCAGCGCCAGCGGTGATACAGTCGAATTGAAGGTGGTCGTTCGCGAGGACCGTGACGAGGATTGCGATCTCATGGTATCGGTCAGCGATACTGGAATCGGTATTTCCAGAGAGCAGCAGGCCCGGCTGTTCCAGGCATTCAGCCAGGCGGATAATTCGACCACGCGGCAATACGGTGGAACCGGTCTCGGGCTTGTCATCTCGCGCAAGATTGTGGAATTGATGCAGGGCGAGCTGTGGCTGGAGAGCGACGTGGGCAAGGGCAGTACCTTTCATTTCACGCTCAGGTTGTGGAAGAGCGATGGTGAAGCTTTAGCCGCCGAACTCGGCGAGGACGATTACCGGCGACGGGTCGATGAGGCCCTCAGGCATCTGCGCGGCCGCCATTTCCTGCTGGTCGAGGACAACGCGATCAATCGTGAGCTAGTGGTGGAGTTACTGCAGGGAGAGGGCATCAAGGTCAGTGCTGCGGTCAACGGCGAAGAGGCATTGGCGATGCTCGATGCGCATGCCTATGATGCGGTGTTGATGGATTGCCAGATGCCGGTGATGGATGGTTGCGAGGCGACGCGGCGAATTCGTCAGGATATGACCCTGCGTGACCTGCCGGTAATTGCGATGACGGCCAACGCCATGAAGGGCGATCGCGAACAGGCGCTGCGAGCGGGCCTGAATGATCATATCGCCAAACCGGTCGATCCTGAGCAGATGTTTCTGACCATGGCGAAATGGATTCCCAAAGCGTCATCGCAGGCCCAGTGATGACGGGCCGTCAGGTTTTCTCGCCAGGTTCAAGCGGCTTCGGTAGCGATTATTTTTTCAGCAGACTGTCCAGCGACACGCTGTTTTCGGTTTCGATCTGCAGATCCTTCGATGCTGTATTTTTCGTGATATGAAAGTATTTATTGCCGTTGAGCATGGCCGAGATCTGAGCGCCATGGCCTTTGACGTCATGTAATACACTAAAGCCGATATGGGCAATGCTGAAATACAGGATCACAGAGCTGGTGAAGGCATGCAGGCGGGTCATATCGATACCCGCGATGTGGCTGCCGGTCGCCAGGCCGGACAGGGTCGCGACGATCAGAACCAGAATCATCAGCAGGTAAAGCGGCTGCCACAATGGATTGTAGGCGTACCAGTCGGGGCAGTTCAGGCGTCCCAGCGATGCATAGAATTTCAGGGTTTGCAATGCGATATGGCGCTGTTCGCGCGTGGGCACAAGCAGCCGCCAGTAGCCTGATCCCTTTTGCAGCAGCAGGAACACCCGGTAGGCCAGCGCCACGATGAGGGCCTGTCCGACCATGGCGTGCCAGTCAGCCCAGGCGATGGCGTCGATGTCGGCGTGTTGAATCAGCCAGGCGCTGGTCAGCTGGAAAATCACCGCCAGTGCGATGAGCCAATGCAAAAGACGCTGCTGCAGGTCGAACACGCTGCGGCGGATGATTTGTTCGGAGCTTTCGAAGTTCATGTTGAAAAGCCTGATTGTAGAAACAAAAAACCCGGCCGAAGCCGGGTTTTTTATGGGGTTAAGGATTAACGGCGAGGTTTGCTCTCGATGTTGATGCCATCCTTTTTCTGGCCGCCGCCCACGCCAAAGCCGCCGGCGTTGGGATTGGAACCGGCCTTGTTACCGGTGACGGTACGGTCGCCGTAGGTAAAGCCGTCGGCGAAGTCGCGTATCTCACCCGGAAAGTCGGTGGAGGCATCCTTGAATTCATCGCCCACGTCGATCGGATTCGGTACTACCACGGTCGGGGCATCCCAGCCGCCCGGCATGGTGCCGAGTGCGTGCGGGGTGAACAGGGCATCTTCCCACATCACGGCAGCGCCTTCTTTCGGGTCGTCCATATCGAACCACTTGGTCGGTCCGCCATCCTTGCCGTACATGTCGGCGTAGTCACGGTTCCACGGTGCCTTGCCCCAGTCGCGGTTCCACGGGCCATCGATGGGCAGGGCGTCTTCCCAGACGCTGTCACGACCGGGCCACATTTCTTCGGCGAAATCACCACCGTTGAAGGGGCCGTCATTGAACATGCCGTTGTTCTTTTTCTTCGGGTACCAGGGACGGTTGGGATAGGAATAGGCGTAGGGTTGACGGTAGTTGCCCGGGTTGGGGCGATAGCTGTTTGGTGCCATTGCATTGGGCGCGCGGTAGGCATTGGCGCTGGCCGCCGGATTCTGCGACGGGGCAGGTGCGCGGTACTGGTACTGCGGGCTCGGTGTGGTGTAGGACTGGACCGGGCGACCCTGGTTCGGTGCAGCCGCTGCGCTGTTGTTTTGCGGTGCGCGATAGGCGTTGTTGTAACCGCTGTAGCCTTGTGGGCGGTAGCCGTAGTTGGGGTAACCCTGGCCGGGGCGGCCGTAGTTATTGTAATTGGAGCCGTAGGCGCCGTAAGGGTTGCGGTAGTTGTTACCGGAATAGTTGTTGGACCAGTTGTTGTAATAACTGTATGGCGAATAGCTCTGCGCGATGACCGACTGACTGGAAAAAACCAGTGCAGAAAGACCTGCCAGCAATATCTGCTTAAATGACAACATGTGTGTTTTCTCCAGCCTTTAGTAGTAAAAAAACGCTGCCGAAGTGGCAGCGAGTGGCCAGAAGTATAGCGAAAACAGGTGTTTAAATCAATATAAGTATTTTCTAATATAGGTCGTAATGTTTTTCCGCTGCGGTCACCGTCTGCGTGATCAGGGTGGCGATCGTCATGGGGCCGACGCCGCCCGGCACCGGCGTGTAGGCGTGACAACGGTCCTTGATTGCCGACAGTTCGATGTCGCCGATGGCGCCCGGATGGTAACCGGCATCGATGACGACCGCGCCGTCCTTGATCCAGTCTCCGCGTATCAGTTGCGGTTTGCCGACCGCGCCAACGACGATGTCGGCCTGGCGCACAAAATCAGGCAGGTTTTCGGTGCGTGAGTGACAGATGGTGACCGTGGCATTTTCATTCAGCAGCATCATCGCCATGGGTTTGCCGAGGATGGCGCTGCGCCCGACAACGACCGCGTGTTTGCCGGCAATTGGAATGTCGTAGGATTTGAGCATCGTCATGATGCCCGCAGGGGTCGCCGAACCGTAGGCGAACTGCTGCATGGCCATCTTGCCGAAACCGAGCGAGGTCACGCCATCGACATCTTTTTCCAGTGCGATGTGGTCGAAACACAGCCGCTCATCGATCTGTTCGGGCACCGGGTGCTGCAACAGTATGCCGTGCACGTCCGGGTTGGCGTTGAGGGTTTGAATCTCGTGCCGCAGCTGTTCGGTGGTCGTATCACGATCGAGCATGACCTGGATGGATTCCATGCCCACCCGGCGGCAGGCATTGCTCTTCATGCGCACATAGGTGGCCGAGGCCGGGTCGTCGCCGACCAGTATTGTCGCCAGGATGGGGATGATGCCGTTGGTGTGCTGCTTGATGCGAGCGACGCGAGCGGCCAGTTCAAGTTCGATCTTGGCGGCCAGCGCCTTACCGTCCAGGAGGATTGCGGACATGTTGGTTTACATAAAGGGTGACAAAAAGGGCGGGTATTATATCGGCACAATCGAGGCGGGTCTAACCCACTCTGGGGAGCTCGACAAGCCGCAAGAACACGGTCATTTGCGCCGTGCCGTTTTTTTCGGTACGGGCGCGCGCAGTGCCGCCTCCAAGGCCCTTAGCGCCCAGGATTGCGCCGCGTCGCTGTCTTCGAAGAAGTCTTCCGGCGCCAGGTGATAGGCCATGCTAACGGCCTTGCCCGACGCCTGGGTGTAGCTGAAACGCGGCAGGTCGAGGGCGTCGAAATGAGCCCGGCTGTGTGCGTCGGCTTTCAGATACAGCTCGTTGTCGGCGATCAGCGCGAACATGCGGCCGTCGAGGAAGATGCCGTGGCCACCGAACATCTTGCGCGCTGAAACCGCGCCCAGCGTGTGCATGCGCTCCAGCACCTCGGTGACGAAATCACTGTCGTTTTGCATCAGTTTTCGACCTGCGCATCGTCGGCGTTGGCGTATTCACGCACGCCTTCATAGACGATCTTCCAGGCATCGCCCTGCTTGCGCCAGTACAATTCCTTGGCGCTGTCGATATTCAGAATGTTGCTTTGGTAGACCTGGTCGTAATGCATCAGCGCCAGGTTGTGTTCGCCGGGATAGCGGTAGATCGCGAGGTTGTTGTATTCGATCTGTACATCCTGTTTGTTGCGGTTGACCCAGCGCTGGTGACCCTCCCAGGCGCGGAAATCGCGTCCGTCAGCATTGAATTCGTCACGCGAGTAGTGATCGATGTAAGCATCATGCTGGTTGTTTTTCCGATCATCGACCCAGCGGCTGAGCGTCTGCAGCAGTTCCTTGCGCTGTTGCTGCCACTGGTCTGGATCGATCCACTCGACCTGGTCAGCAACGATTACGGGCGTGTGCAAGGTGGGGTCGATGTATCTTTCCACAGCCTTGAAATCATCGTTGCTGACGACCATGCAGCCATCTGACGACCAGGGCGCGCGGTTATAGGTCCACGAGGGAGTGCCGTGCAGCCAGATGCCGCCACCGGTGCGTTGCATGCGAATATCCCAGACATTGGGGTAATTGACCGGAAAGGCGCCCTCGCCGTACAGGTCGGGCAGTTCGTCACCGTCGATATAACGCGTGACATGGTAGACCCCAACCGGCGTTTTTTTGTCGCCGCTTTTCTGTTTGCCGGTGCCTTGCTGGCCGATGCTGAAAAAGAAGTCGGCCTCGGCCACCGGGCTGCCCTGCTGGTTACGGAATACATACAGTCGAGACTGCGATTGATCGAACAGCAGAGCATAGGGCTGGTTATGGGCGAGCTGTATCAGGTTGCCCGGCATCTGCCCCGGGTCCGCTGCCGACTGGCTGGCGTTGAAACGTTGCCTGAGCTCGAAGGTCAGGTCTTTCAATTTAGGGTCAGAGCGAATGCCATGGCCAATTTCAGGCAAGGCCCCGGCCATGGCCATGAGCTGGTCGGCGTACAATAACTGCCCCAGTTTGCTGGTCGGGTGTTGTGTTACGAACTGGCGGGTTCGCTCCATTGCCTGGTCGAGCCGGGCCTGTTGCATGTCTTCGAGGGTGCTGAGTAATTGTTGCTCGTAAGCCCCGGGCTCGGCATCATTCGCCGATAAGGGAAGAACCAGCGCCAGCATGATGATCAACAGGGTAATGCGAATCATAGAACGGCCAGGGTGTTTTCGCGGGCGATTTTCCAGGCGCCCCTGTCATTCACCAGGACGACTCGTTTGGCCACCTTGTCGCGGTAGTTGGGTGAGCTGTAAGCCTGATGAAAATCGATCACGGCGCGATTCGCACTGCGCGAGTGAACGCGGATATTGCTGAGTGTGACGCGAATATCGCCCGGGCGCAGGACGCGGCTGCGGCGAAACTTGACCCAGGCGTCGTGATTGGCTCTACGTCCCCTGTAATCATCGGTGTAGGCATTGATATAGGTATCGAAGTCTTTCTGATCCCAGGCTCTGGCCCATTTTTCGATGGTGGACTGCAATAGCGCCTCGCTGGGTAGTGCCGGTGCTGCCGCTTCGGGTGTTGCGGGGGGCGCTTCGACAACAGTCGCTGCGGGCGTGATGACGGCAACGACGGGTTCGGGTTGTGCTTGCGGCGGCGGGCTGGCCGGGGGCGGGGTAGCCGCAGGCGGTTCGCTGACAGGGGCGGGTGTTGGCGCGTCGTCGATGACCTCGACCACGCTCGGCGGCGGTGTTCGGTCAGCCGCCGCTATCGATGGCTGCCCGGGTGTTGCTGGGGTGGAGGGCGATGCGGTTTTATTGTCAGCACCCGGGGCAGGCCGATCATGCAAACTGTCCAGTTCGGCCAGCTGCAACTGCTTGATCGAGGGCCGAATGTCTTCCTGCTCGCTGAGCGCGCGGCGGTAGGCGTCGCTGGCCAGTCCGCGATACAGTTTGCTCAGGTTTTGCCAGGCCGTGGCATAGGCCGGGTGGGTGTTGATCGAGGCGGTGAGTAGTTCGATGGCCTTGTGATGGTCGCCCTGTTGCTGGTAGATGGCGGCCATGTTGTTCAGCGGTTCGGGTAATGACGGATCGATTTCCAGCATGCGCTGGTAGTGGCGAATGGCCTGTTCAGGCTGCTGGTTGTTGTGAAAGGCCTGGGCAGTGAGGAACAGGGCTTGCAGATCGTCCGGGTTCTGACGCAGCAAGGCCAATCCCGTGGTGGCGGCGCGAGCATATTTTTGTTGCTGCAGTTCGCTGCGCAGTTGCTGGATCGAGTCGCCGAAGGCGTTGAACGAGAGGCCGCAAACCAGCAGCGACAGGAAAAGTCCTCGCATGTATCCGTAACGTTTATAATGAAAGCGCCCGAGTATAACGCGAAAAAAAATAAATGCGCAGCCTGTACCTGATCGATTCCAGTATCTATGTTTTCAACGCCTGGTTTGCGTTGCCCGCTTCACTGACCAATGACTCGGGGCAGCCTAATAACGCGTTGCTGGGCTTCAGCGATTTCGTCTACCGGTTTTTGCATCAGGAACGTCCGCAACAGGCGGTGTTTGCTTTTGATGAGAGCCTGAAACATTCGGCGCGTAATGAAATCTACCCTTTATATAAGGCCAACCGCTCGCCCGCGCCTGAGGAACTCAGGCGCCAGTTCCAGTGGTGCCGCCAGTTTGTGCAGGCCCTGGGTTTCAGCCAGGTGGCGAGCGACCGTCACGAGGCGGATGACCTGATCGGCAGCCTGGCGTTCATGCATCGCAGCGCTGAGCAGCGCATCGTCCTGCTGAGCGCTGACAAGGATCTGGCGCAACTGGTTCGCGAGCATGATGAATGGTGGTCATTTGCCGTCGGCCACAGACTGGGCTACCNCGCTCTGCGCAAGAAATTCGGGGTCAACCCNGAACAGATTGCTGACCAGCTCGCGCTGGCAGGTGACAAGGTCGATAATATTCCCGGTATTCCCGGCATCGGCATGACCATCGCCGGGCGGCTGTTGATCAAGTTTGGCAGCCTGGACAAACTGCGCGAGAACATCGATCGGGTTGGGGATATGAAATTTCGCGGCGCCGGCCGGGTCATGGACCTGCTCCGGCAGCATGAACAAGTGCTGGACATCTCGGCGCGTTTGACCCCGATCGATTGTCATGTCGATGCCATGCGCGAGGTCAGCATCGACCGCCAGCCAGCGGATTACGAGCGGCTCGAGGCCATGATGTGTGAGCATCGCCTGGGCGAGACACGCCGCTCACGCTGGTTAGAGCTGCTCGATTCAATGAATCCGAACAACCCCTGATATGAGCCGCATCGTACTGTTCAATAAACCGTTTCGCGTGGTCAGCCAGTTTTCCCCCGATGGCGACAAACCCACGCTGGCCGACTATATCGACATCAAGGATGTGTACCCCGCGGGACGTCTCGATTATGACAGCGAAGGGCTGATGCTGTTGACCGATGATGGGCGCCTGCAGGCGCGCATTACCGATCCGCGCCAGCGCAAGTTCAAGAGCTACCTGGTGCAGGTCGAAGGCGATATCGGTCGTCCCGCGTTGAGCGCCTTGCAACGAGGCGTGGAACTCAAAGATGGCATGACGCTGCCCGCGCGGGCGCGTAAAATGGATGAGCCGGACGGGTTATGGCCGCGCGATCCACCGATACGTGAACGCCGCAACATTCCGACCAGTTGGCTGGAGTTGCAGATTCGCGAGGGGCGCAATCGACAGGTCAGGCGCATGACTGCGGCGGTTGGATTTCCCACCTTGCGCCTCATCCGCACGGCCATCGATGACTGGCGACTCGATGATTTGCAACCCGGACAATACAGGATAATCGAAAAGCCATGAGCCTCTGGCAACAGGTTGAACAGGATATTACTGCCTATCTTGGGCTGACCTTCAGGATCACCGATCGTCACTCGATTGGCGGTGGCAGTATCAACAATGCCTATCGCATCAGTGATGGCAAGCATGGCTTTTTCGTCAAGACCAACCGGGCGCGCCTGTTGTACATGTTCGAGGCCGAGCAACAGAGCCTGGCGGAGATATTCCGCTGTGGCTGCATAAAGGCGCCTGAGCCGATTGCGAGCGGTGTATCCGGCCACGAAAGTTATTTCATCATGAGCTGGCTGTCGCTGCAGGGCCAGCCACGGACCGAGTTGCTGGCCGCGCAGCTGGCGGCGCTGCATCGCACCACCGCCGATGGGTTTGGCTTCGATATCGATAACACGATTGGCTCTACCCCGCAGCTCAACGCCTGGGATGAGGACTGGATCAGTTTCTGGCGCAAGCAGCGCCTGGGTTATCAACTCGACCTGGCAAAACGTAATGGTTATGGTGGCAGGCTGTTTGATCTGGGTATGCGCCTGATGGAATATGCGCCGGTGTTGTTCGCCGATTACCAGCCAAAGCCCTCGTTGTTGCATGGTGATCTGTGGAGCGGTAACTGGGCGGGGGATGAGCGTGGCGAGCCGGTCATTTTCGACCCGGCGTGCTACTACGGCGACCACGAAGCGGACCTTGCCATGATGGAACTGTTCGGGCATCCGGGTCAGCAGTTCTTCGCGCTCTACGCCGAGCATTACCCGATTCATGAGGGGTATCGTTTGCGGCGCAATTTCTACAATCTCTACCACATACTCAATCATGCCAACATGTTTGGTTCGTCTTACGCCATGCAGGCCGAACACATGCTGGAAAGCCTGCTCGCGGCGGTCAAGGCCTGAGACCGGGGCGGACCGGGCGTCGCGCTGGCGCTATTGGATGCCGGATTGTTCAACCGGGTCGGGCGATGAGTGGATCGATTCCATCCAGCTCTCGTCGATGGTTGGAAAGGCCGAAACGGCCTGTTGTGGAAACAGTTCGACGGCCAGCCATTGAAGAATGGGTTTCCATTGCACCAGGTCCTTGATGACCTGGCGGACGGGTAATTCGACCAATCCTTTCCCCTCGGCAGCGGCTTTCGGATAGTTCTGCGTTTCACGCAGTTCGCCGATCAGTGGGAAGCTGATTCTAAGGTCGCCAGGCTGGTAATGATGGTTGTTTTGCCGCAACCGCCCTTGGGGTTGCATACCGCGATGACCTTCACCCGGTCTCTCCCGGGGCTATTAAGCTGGCGCTGCACATGAATTCTTGAGTGTGGGTGATCGGCTGAGATTTAAACAGCCTCAAGTATGGTTCAGACGAAAGCGGTCAGCACGATTTTTGCCGATCCTTGTCGTGCTGCTTGCGCTGGATCAGGCAACAGGCAATCAGCAAGCATCATGGCGCCACGAGTCGCCAGAGTTTTAGCGTGGCAATGATGATAAACCCGATCACCAGGCCGGTAGCCAGTTCGGCGCCAATGGCCGGCCATGCATGCAGGGTGTCATGGATAAACGCGATGTTGTGCACGAACATGCCACCACCCACCAGCAGCATGGCGATGGTGCCAACCACGCCCAGCAGGCGGATGACGTGAGGCAGCGCCGCGACGAGCAGGCCGCCAACGCGGGCGAGCGATGCACGACCCCAGCCCTGCAGTGCATTTGCTCTGTTCATGAGGTACAAGCCGGCATCGTCCATGCGCACCAGCAAGGCGACCAGACCATACACGCCAACGGTCGCCAGCAGCGCAATGAGACTGACCACCATGATCTGCAGGCCGAGACTGGCGTGCATGACCGTGCCCAGCGTTATGACGATGATTTCACTCGACAGGATGAAATCGGTGCGGATGGCGGACTTGATCTTGCTGGCCTCGACTTCAAGAAGGCTGTGCGCGTCGGCGGTGTTGCGAGCGGCGACCTCGGTATGCGGGTGATGGCCGAACCATTCCAGCACCTTCTCGGCACCCTCGTAACTCAGGTAGGCGCCGCCCAACAACAGGATGGGAACGATCAGCCACGGCACGAAGCTGCTCAGCAGGAAAGCCACGGGCAGGATGATCAGCTTGTTGATGAAAGAGCCCCTGGTGATGGCCCAGATCACCGGCAATTCACGCGATGCCTTGAAGCCGGTGGCTTTCTCGGCATTGACGGCCAGGTCGTCGCCGAGCAGGCCTGCCGTCTTCTTCGCAGCAACCTTGCTCATGACGGCGGCGTCATCCAGCAGTGCGGCGACGTCGTCGAGGATTGCAAAGATACCACTGGCCATTCGGGATTCCTTTGTTGGGTTTGTTCAGGCGCCGCCATTATAGGGCAAAGGCGCAGGCTTTTTTGCAATGAGCTGTTAATGTCAGTACTGTGTCGAACTTTTACGAGCGGTTTTACATCATGTTCAACGGCCTCATTTCAGCGGCCCAGCTGGCGCAGGAACTCGATCGTTCCGACCTGCTGATTTTTGATTGTCGATTCGATCTGGCCAATGTCGACAAGGGCCAGCGCCTGTACCGCGAATCGCATATCCCGGGGGCTGTTTACGCGCACCTTGATCATGCCCTGTCGTCCCCTATTACGCCGCAGTCCGGCCGCCATCCGCTGCCGGATGAACAACAATTCTGCCGCTGGCTGGGTGATTGCGGGTTCGATGGCAGTCAGCAGGTGGTGGTGTACGACGACAGCTTCTGTGCCATGGGCAGCCGCCTGTGGTGGCTGTTGCGATGCATGGGGCATGAGCGAGTGGCCTGTCTTGATGGCGGCTGGCAGGCCTGGTGCGAGGCCAACGGCCCGGTCGATGCGGAGCTGCCAAGGCCCTTGCCTGCTGCGCCGCCTGAAATGACCCTGAGCCAGGACTGTATCGTAAGCACGGATGAGGTAATGGCAAACCTCAACAATGTCGGCTTCTTGCTCGTCGATGTGCGCACCGGTGAGCGTTTCCGTGGCGAGCAGGAACCCATCGACCCGGTGGCCGGGCATGTGCCCGGTGCGCGCAACCTGCCGCTGGCGAGTAACCTCGACGCCAGCGGGTGTTACAAAAGTCGCGCTGCGCTGCGTGAGTTGTACGCTGATTTGATGGCGCTGCAGCCAGTGCAGCAACAGGTGTATATGTGTGGATCAGGCGTAACGGCCTGTCATTCGCTGCTGGCGCTGGTAGCGGCGGGTTACGACATGCCCCGGGTCTACGCCGGTTCCTGGAGTGAATGGATCCGCGACCCCAACCGCCCGATAGCAACAGGTGAATCATGAGCGATGAAAATGTCATTCCCTTCCCCGGCAAACTGAAAGATGGGGTCGATGAGCAGCAGTGGAAGGCGCTACAGGCCGAGTTTTACCTCGACTGCTACTTTGCCGCGAAGGGTTATCCCGCCAGCGATCCTGAAGAACTGCAGGGCTGGCTGCTGGATGCGCGCATCAAGGCAGACATCGAGAACCCGTTTTTTCGCGGCTGGCTGGTGCGGCGCTTGAGTGAAGAGAGCACGGTGCCGGTCGGGAGCTGAATATGCATGGAAGGTCATTCGCTTCGAGCGGAGTGATCGGTCTGGTCGCAGCGTTGGTTTTCTTGCTCATTTCGACGGTGTTCCTTTTTACCGGGCGCGATGAACATGCGATGTTACCCCGCTCTGCCAAAGAGATATGGAATCTCGGACATGTGATCTATTTCTTTGTGCTTGTCGCTCTCGCTAGGAGGTTTTTTTTTCTGGCGCGCTGGCCCACCTTGCTGCAGTGGTTCTTTTACTGCGTTTTAATTTTCGCTTTCGGGGCTTTGATAGAATTTATTCAGATGACTCCCCGGATTCCGGTTGACTGGATTGATGTTTCTCGCGACATGGTCGGTGGATTGGCTGCTTTGGCAGTGACTGAACGTCCGCTGGCGAAGGCGCATCTGTTTTGGCGCAATAGCGCGTTGTTCGCGCTTGCGATTGCTGGGCTGATTTTATTGTTGCCGGCAGTAAAATCGGGGCTGGATGAAACCCGGGCGCTGATGCAGTTTCCGGTTTTGTCTGATTTTGAGTCTTCGCTTGAGCTCGGGCGTTGGAGCAGTCGCTATCCAATGCGCATTGTTACGCTGGATAAAGAGCAACCAGGCAAGGTTCTACGGGTGGATCTGGACAAAGCGCAGTATGCGGGTTTGTCACTTGAATATATGCCCAGAGATTGGCGAGGCTACAGATGGTTGGAGCTGAGTATTTATCAGCCGAAGGCGGAATCTTTGTCGATCACAGTGAGGCTTCATGATTTCGAACATGAGCGAGGTCGCTCAGCCTATGCTTACAGTGACCGTTTTAATAAAAGCTATGTGTTGCGGGAAGGCTGGAACCAAATTCGGATTTCTCTGGACGAGGTCCGAATGGCGCCGTTTCTTAGAGATATGAATCTCGGCGAGATGGTGAATCTGGGTATCTTCGTGGTCAGGCTCGACCAGCCATGGGCTATTTATTTATCCACGGTCTCGCTTTCGAACTAATAGCTGCGCTGCACCGAATAGTCGGCGACAAATTCCAGGGCCTGTCGGGCCGGTGTGTCTGGCAATACCTGTAGTGCCGATTTCGCCAGCTGCGCATGCTGTATCGCCTGCTGGTGGGTATAAGCCAGCGCACCGGTGTCGTTGATGATGCGGGTGATCTGTTCGATGTGTTCCAGTCCGCCCTGTTCAATGGCCTCGCGAATCAGTCGGGCGTCGTCTTCACTGCCTTGCTGCATGGCCCGGATCAGGGGCAGGGTTGGCTTGCCTTCAGCGAGGTCGTCACCGACGTTCTTGCCCAGTTCGCTGCTGTCAGCTGTGTAATCCAGTGCGTCATCGACCAGTTGAAAGGCGATGCCGAGATTTTTGCCGTATTCCCCCAGCGCCTGTTCCTGCGTATCGCCTGAGTCGGCAATGATCGCGCCAATCTTTGCCGCGGCTTCGAACAGGCAGGCGGTCTTGCGGTAGATCACCTGGTAATAGGCTTCCTCGCTGGTGTCCGGCTCGTTGATATTCAGAAGTTGCAGCACCTCGCCCTGGGCGATGGTGTTGGTGGTGTCGGCCATCAGGTTCATGATGCGCAGTGAATCGGTCTTGACCATCATCTGGAATGCGCGCGAGTATAGGTAGTCGCCCACCAGCACGGCAGCCTGGTTGCCCCAGATCGAGCTGGCAGTCTCCTGACCACGACGCATGCTGGAATCATCCACCACGTCGTCATGCAGCAGGGTGGCGGTATGAATGAATTCGATGATGGCGGCCAGCAGGGCGTCGTGCTGCCCGGTATAACGGCAGGCTTTAGCGGCCAGCATGACCAGCATCGGGCGCAGGCGCTTGCCGCCGCTATGGATGATGTGCTGACTGAGCTGGTTGATCAGGACCACGTCGGACGCGAGGTATGACTCGATGACGCTGTTGACCCGGGTCATGTCATCGGCCGTGAATGCCTTCAGGGATTGCAGGGTGAAGCTGTCGCTGATGATCGGTTCGGGCTGGCTCATGGTGATAATGCTTACAGGTTTTTTTTGCCTTGTAAATTTATAGTTTTTTTCAGTGTTTCAGACAGTCTGATTTCAGTCGTTTTCGAGCAAAACACCGGGTATGTCGGGTGAATTTGACACATCCGTTACCGGTTGGATAAAAAAGGGCGGATGATCCGCCCTTTTTTATTGCCTGAGAGCGCTATCGGTCTATCAGTTCAGGGACTGATAGTAGTCGATCAGGATCTGGGCTACCTCGGGACGCGAGAACTCCTTGGGTGGCGCAATGCCATTGCCGAGCATTTCGCGTACCTTGGTGCCGGACAGCAGGATGAAGTCTTCCTTGGAGTGGTCCGGGGCCTCGTTCATCATCACGACCTTGTTCAGCTTCTTTGACCAGGCGGTGTGGTCGGCGCGGAAGATCTCGATGTCCATGGCGCCAGCCGGCACCTCGTCATCGAAGATGGTCTGCGCGTCGAACGCACCGTAGTAGTCGCCAACACCGGCATGATCGCGGCCGATGATGAAATGGGTGGCGCCCATGTTCTGGCGGAAGTAGGCGTGCAGCACGGCTTCACGCGGGCCGGCATACAGCATGTCGAAGCCGTAACCGGTGACCATCGCGCTGTTCGGCGGGAAGTACAGCTCGACCATCTTGCGGATGGCGGCGTCACGTACCGGTGCCGGGATATCGCCCTTCTTCAGCTTGCCCAGCAGCATGTGGATGACCAGGCCGTCACAGCCCAGACGGTCCATGGCCATGTGGCACAACTCTTCGTGCGCCAGGTGCATCGGGTTGCGGGTCTGGAAGGCCACGACCTTTTTCCAGCCGCGCTCCATGATTTCGTTGCGGATCTCGACCGCGGTGCGGAAGGTATCCGGGAAATCGTCCTGAAAGTAGGAGAAATGCAGGACATGGATCGGGCCGGAGATGGCGATGCGGCCCTGGCTGTTGAATGCGGCGACACCGGGGTGTTCGCTATCGTCTGTGCGGTAGACCTTGTCGGTCATGGTGGCCATTTGCGCGTCGGAAACGGTTTCGATGGCCTCGACGTCCATGATCGCCAGTACCGGGTTGCCTTCCATGTTGGGGTCGCGCAGGGCGATGCGCCTGGCGTCGCCGATGGCGTCAGTGCTTTCGACCAGGCACATCACTGGAACAGGGAAGAACGAACCATCGGTCAGGGTCATTTTTTCGGCCGCGCCCATGGCGTCGGCGACATTCATGAAGCCTTTGAGCGGGTTGAAGTAACCGGCGCCCATCATGACGGCATTGCCGGCGGCCTGTGAGCTGATCAGGATGGAGGGCAGGGTTTCGGCCTCCTTCATCAGGGCGTGGTGTTGCTCAGAATCGTATACGAAACGAGGCTGCAGCTCGTCTGAACCGATGGGTTTGATCATGAGATGTTCTCCAATGTTATCAGGGATTGTCGAAATCCGTACAAAACGGCGGGATTGTCCGAAAATGGCGCGCAGATTACCGCCGGGCCGGTTCTGGCGCAAGCGCATCTGTCTATGCCTTGATAGAGGTGTTTTATATATAGAGGTGTTTCATAAACGTTTGTCGTGACTATTGGCAGTCGCGCAGTACATCGGTTATGTGAGCCAGGATATCGATGATGGAATTCATCGTTTGCGGATCACCGAGAACCCGAATCTCTTTGATGTTGAGGCCATGCGCTTTGGCGACCTGTTGCGCCTGGGCGCTGGCGGGCAGGCGATCCACCAGCAGGCATCTGGCGTGATGTGTATCCAGTGATTCATGCAGGTGGCTTAAGTGGCGCATGCTGCCGCCATGGTCGTGGTTGTTGCGCAGGCTGCCCCCGTTGTGCAGACCCAGATCGCGTTCCAGGTAGGCCAGGAAACCGTGATCGAGAATGTAGCGTGGTTTGATGCTGTTGAAATCCTGCCGGGTCGCACTCAGCCAGGCATCGATGCGTTGCTTCAGGTTGTGTGCGTTGCGCTGATACAGGGCGGCGTTTGCCGGGTCCAGACGCGCCAGGTTTTCAGCGATGGATGGCGCCAGATGGGACAGGATGGATGGCGATAGCCACAGGTGGCCGTCAATATCGTGACCCTGTCCTATCAGCATACTGGCTGGCAGGAACTGACTGAGTTGCAGGCGCAGGGTGTTTTCGGGTAATTGCTGGTGCAGGCGCGCCAGGCCGGTTTCAAAGTGATTGTCGATCCAGATGACGGCATCGGCGCGCGCAAGCTTGCGCATCTGCGAGGGTTTGAGCTGGAAATGATGCGGCGACTGGCGCGCATCGATCAGGGTCTCGACCTGACCTTGTTCGCCGATGATGCCGGCGACGACCAACTGCAGCGGCGGCACCGATGTGACAACGTTAAGCGCCGCTGCGGCGGAAGGCAGTAGCAGTAAAAATATCAGGAATGGTGACAGGCGTTTCATAGGTCGGGTATACAGGGCGAGTCATTCGAATTGCACATGAGCCGGGCGGGTTTTTGCTACAATCCCCGCCCCGGCCGCACGGCATATTAGCAGGAACATTCAGACATGGCACTCATCAGCGCTCGCAATATCGGTTACCGAGTCGGTGAGCGCGTCATTCTGCACGACGTTGATTTCGACATAGAGCAAGGTCAGATCACAACCATCATCGGGCCGAATGGGGCTGGCAAGTCGTCGCTGGTCAATATCGTTATCGGGCTGAATGCCAAATTCGACGGTGAGTTGCGCCGCAAGCCGGGTTTGACGGTAGGTTACATGCCGCAAAAACCCAACATCAATCCGCTGATGCCGATCAACGTCTGTCGCCTCATGGCGCTGACACGCAGCTGCACGCGCCAGCAGGCGCTCGCGGTGCTGGGCAAAACCGGTGTGCCTCACCTGATTGACCACCCTGTCAGCACCTTGTCGGGCGGTGAGATGCAGCGCGTGATGCTGGCGCGCTGCCTGTTGGGTAAGCCTGATTTGATCGTGCTCGATGAACCCACGGCAGGGGTCGATATCACCGGTGAGGCGCAACTGTACGAGCTGATCGCGAAGATTCGCGATGACAGCGGCTGTTCGATATTGATGGTGTCGCATGACCTGCACCTGGTTATGTCCAGAACCGATCAGGTGTTGTGTCTCAACCAGCACCTGTGTTGCTCCGGGCAACCGGAATCGGTGAGTAAACATCCGGAGTATCTTGCGTTATTTGGCGGCCAGGCGGATGCCATCGCGATCTATACCCACCATCATGATCACGTGCATGATCTCGATGGCGGCTGCGACACCCCTATGCATGAAGGGAGCAAGGGTCATGGATGATTTTCTGATCCGCAGTCTTGCCGCCGGGATCTTGATGGTGCTGGTCGCCGCGCCCATGGGCTGTCTGATGGTCTGGCAGCGCCTGGCTTTTCTGGCCGATACCCTGGGGCATGCCTCGGTACTCGGTGTGGCGCTGGGGCTGGTGCTCACGGTCAACCCGATGTTGGGCGTGGTTGTGGTAATTCTGCTCATCATGGTGCTCATTCACCAGAGCATGGGGCGTCCGCTGGCGTTGTCCGAATCGGTTCTGGCCATTATCTCGCATACCGGGCTGGCCGCCGGCATCCTGTTGCTGGGCATAGGCGGATTTACCCATATCAGCCTGGAATCGGTATTGTTCGGTGACCTGCTGGCGACCTCGGCGATGGACCTGCTGTTCCTGGCCCTGACAGTGATGCTGTTGCTGGGCCTGTTATGGCGGCACTGGCGCGCCTTTGTGGCCCTGTCGATCAGCCCCGAGATCGCCCAGGCCGAGGGGGTGGCGGTACAACGCATGAACCTGATGCTGTATCTGATGATCGCGCTGCTGATTTCAGTGATGATGAAGGTGATGGGTGTGTTGCTGGTCGGCGCCATGCTGGTCATACCGGTCAACGCCGCGCGCTTCTTCAGTCGTAGCCCTGAGCAAATGGCGCTGTTCAGCCTTTTTTTCGGTTTGCTGTCGCTGCTGGGCGGTATGGGTATGTCGTGGCAGTTCGATTTGCAGACCGGGCCGTCGATCGTGGTCATGGCAGCGATTCTGCTGGTGTTTGCTTATCTTGTCACACGGCTTAGAAAATCATTGACCTGATGCGGTTCGGCCTATAAAATCCGCGTCCTTTTCGAATCAGGTTTGGAGTAACACAAATGTACGCTGTCATCGCCACAGGCGGAAAACAGTACCGCGTCACCGAAGGTGAGACGCTGAAAGTCGAGAAGCTGGATGCAGAGGAAGGCTCTGAAATCGAGCTGGATCAGGTGTTGATGGTTGCCGATGGCGACAACATCCAGGTAGGTACTCCAGTTCTTGAATCCGGCAAGGTGACTGCAAAGATCAAGTCCCATGGCCGCGGCAAAAAGGTCGAAATCGTCAAGTTCCGCCGCCGCAAGCACCACCGCAAGCAGATGGGGCATCGTCAAAGCTATACCGAGATCGAAGTTACCGGTATCAGTGCATAGGAGATTAGAGAATGGCACATAAGAAAGCGGCGGGCTCAACCCGCAACGGTCGCGATTCACAGTCGAAACGCCTGGGCGTTAAGCGCTTCGGTGGTCAGGTGGTTGTCGCTGGCAACATCCTGGTTCGCCAACGGGGCACCAAATTCCATGCAGGTGACAATGTGGGCTGCGGCCGCGATCACACCCTGTATGCCAAGACCGACGGCAGCGTCGAATTCAAGGTCAAAGGGCGTCATAACCGCACCTTCGTGAATGTGGTTCCTGCTTCCTGAAGCCTCCCTTGTTTCGCGAAATAAAAGCCTGGTTTTATCCAGGCTTTTTTTATGCCTGTGATCGAGCAAGGTCTATGCTTGCGGCCCACGCGGGCGATGATTTCTGATTTAAGTCAGTCAGGGCTTTGAAAGTTCGCTGATTTATCCAATACCCCTCCCCACAATGCGATTCATGTGCTTCACTCTGAACCCTCAATTTGTCAGTTTTTATCAAGGGTAAAAAAATGAAAGTCATTAGCTGGGATGACTCCCTGAGCGTCGGTGTGGAAGAAATCGACCAGGATCATCGCCGCCTGGTCGAGTTGTTCAACCTGCTCAGTGAGGCGGTTGAAAACAGGGAATCGGCCGATTATATCGATGCCTTGCTGGTTGAGCTGATCAGCTGCACGGAATGGCATTTCCGTCACGAAGAGCGCCTGATGATTCGCCACGGCTACGATGGTATGGAAGATCATAAGGATGAGCATATCGATCTGGTCGACAATGTGCGTGATCTGCAGCGGCGTTTTTACGAGGCGCACCAGACCCTGACCACCGACAATATCAGTTACCTGGCAGATTGGTTGACAGGGCATATCGTTGGGGTCGATATGCGCATGGGCTATTTTCTGGCGCAAAAAATGTAAGCCGCGCTGCCCATTTGCCCGTCACAACAGTAGCGACCCCAATGGGCGATCTGGTCGTCTCGATTCAGTCAATGCCCCGGGGTTTACGTAGAGCTCGTCGGCCGAATCGTTTCCACCCTGCGGTGCTAACAGCAGCTTGATTTACTGCTGCTGGAAGGAAAGCCGTCGCAGCAGGCTGACTTGGCATGCCGGTCGCTGTCGGTGACACTGTCCACGCCAAAAATATCCACATCCTTCATGGTCACGAAACTCTCCCACGGAATGCCCGCCGGGTCGAAGCTCCAGGATTTCACGGATTCGGCATAACAACAGGTGGTGCCATCCACGGCGCCGGGGTTCATGCCATCCTTGTCCAGGCGGTGCCTGAGGGCCGTCAATTCGTTTTCATCATCGAGCTGTATACCCAGATGATCGAGGCCTGTCTTGCTGCTGCGCGTTGAAATGGCGAAATTGACCCGCGGGTCCTCCAGCTGCCACTTGGCATAGTCATTCATGCAGCGTGTGGGTTCGCAGCCAAACATGCTGGTATAGAAGCGAATGCCCTCGTCCAGGTCGGGTACGGACAGGTGTACATGTAAGCGTTTCATTGAATATCTCCAGTTAGGTCAGCAGGTTTTACCGTCATCGTCGACACAGCAGTTGGCGCGCAGAAAATCGATCAGCGCCGACATGGTCTGGTAATTGGCGGAATATACGATCGAACGACCATGGCGTACCTTGTGCACCAGGCCCGCCTGATATAACTCCTTGAGGTGGAATGACAGGGTGGGCGGTGGCATCGCGAGTTCATCGGCCATAGCGGCCGGGTTCAGCCCTGGCACGCCCTTGCGCACCAGCAGGCGAAAAATTCGCAACCGCGATTCATGGGCCAGTGATGCAAGCTGGGTGATTGAAGTCGATAATTCCATAATTCTGGAATTATAAAAACATAAAATTCGAAGTCAAGCGGCCATTAATCGTCAATGTAATCACCGAGTTTTACCAATTCATCATTAACTCATATATAATCGCGCGTCTTTTGTCAGCAGGCCCGGGGCCTCGCCATTCCCATGATTGAAAAACTCCGCAACATCGCCATCATCGCGCACGTCGATCATGGTAAGACCACGCTGGTCGACAAGCTGCTCGAGCAGTCCGGTACATTCGATGAGCGCGCCCAGCTGGGCGAGCGCATGATGGACAGCAATGAGCTGGAGAAGGAACGGGGCATCACTATCCTGTCCAAGAATACGGCGATTCGCTGGAACGGCTACCGCATCAATATCGTGGATACGCCCGGGCACGCCGATTTTGGTGGAGAGGTCGAGCGCGTGATGTCGATGGTGGATAGTGTACTGCTGCTGGTTGACGCGGTCGATGGCCCCATGCCGCAGACCCGCTTCGTAACGCAGAAGGCGCTGCAGCAGGGTCTCAAGCCGATTGTCGTTATCAACAAGATTGACCGCCCCAGCAGTCGCCCTGATTGGGTTGTTGACCAGACATTCGATCTGTTCGACAGGCTTGGCGCAACCGAGGATCAGCTCGATTTCGAGATTGTATACGCCTCGGCCTTGCAGGGTTATGCCTCGCACGATCATGAAAATCCGGGCACCGACATGACGCCCTTGTTTGAGACCATTGTCGACAAGGTGCCGCCGCCGGATGTCGACCTGGAGGGGCCGTTGCAGTTGCAGGTCAGTTCGCTCGATTATTCCAGTTATGTCGGCGTGATCGGTATCGGACGTATCAAGCGGGGGCGGATCAAAACCAACGAATCGGTGACCGTCATCGACAAGGAAGGCAAGACGCGCAAGGCCAAGATACTGCAGGTGCTGGGCTTTCACGGGCTGGAACGTATCGAGGTGCCCCAGGCCGAGGCTGGAGACATCATCGCGTTCACCGGCATTCAGGGGCTGCAGATCTCGGACACCTTGTGTGACCCGGCGGCCGTCGAAGCGCTGCCTCCGCTGACCGTTGACGAACCCACGGTGTCGATGAATTTTCAGGTAAATACCTCGCCTTTTGCCGGTAAAGAAGGCAAGTTCGTGACCTCGCGCCAGATTTTTGAACGCCTGCAAAAAGAGCTCGAACACAATGTGGCTCTGCGCGTTAAACAGACCGATGATCCGGACCGTTTCAAGGTGTCCGGGCGCGGCGAGTTGCACCTGGCGATCCTGATTGAAACCATGCGTCGTGAAGGCTTTGAGCTTGGTGTATCGCGTCCGCAGGTCATCTACCGTGAGATCGATGGTGAGATGCAGGAGCCTTTCGAGTCGGTCACCATCGATGTCGAAGAGCAGCATCAGGGCGCGATCATGGAAACCTTTGGCCTGCGTGGTGGTGAATTAACCGATATGGTGCCCGATGGCCAGGGTCGAATCCGTATGGATTTCGTCATTCCTTCGAAGGGCCTGATCGGTTACCGCAACGAATTTCTGACCGTTACCCAGGGCACGGGGCTTATGTTCAGTGTGTTCGATAGCTACGGTCCACTGAAAAAGGTCGAAACCTCCGCTCGAATCAATGGCGTTTTGATCTCCAATTCGCAGGGCAAGGCGCTGGCGTATGCGCTGTACAACCTGCAGGACCGGGGGCGGCTGATGCTGGGGCATGGTGATGAGGTTTACGAGGGCATGGTGATTGGCATTCATAGTCGCTCCAACGATCTGACCGTGAATCCGCTCAAGGCGAAACAGTTGACCAACATCCGTGCCGCCGGTACAGATGAAAACCTGATTTTGACCAAGCCGATACGCATGACGCTGGAGCAGGCCATTGAGTTCATCGACGATGATGAACTGGTCGAGGTAACACCGAAATCGATCCGCATTCGGAAGAAATTTCTGACCGAATCGGACCGAAAGCGGGCCTCGCGGAGTGCATAAAACGGCTGCGGACCGTTTAACAGCGTATAAAAAAACTGGTCGATAGGCTAAGCTCATTGGTAGCGGTCTAACGAGTGGTAACATGGCAAACGGCGAAAAACTACCGGTCATACTGCTGGTCAGCGATTCTGCGTTGACCAGTAAGTCTGTCAACCGGTTGCTGGCAGAGCAGTTTCAGGTTTTGCAGGAAGACAATATCGAGAGTGCCTGGGAGTCGATACAGGTACAGACCGATATTTCGGCAATACTGTGCGATCTTAATCCAACCATGGATTATGAGGCCTTGCTCGAGCGTATTCGCACGGCCCAGAACAAGGTCATTTCGGGTCTGCCGGTTTTGCTGCTGGTCAGCGAAAAGGTCGACGAGCAACACCGTGACCGGGCCTTTATGGCCGGCGCCACGGATTTCATCAATACCCCTTTCTCCGCAACCGAGTTGAAGGCACGTGTGCGGCTGCATGCGCGCCTGTTCAATCTGCATCGAGGCCAGGGCGACTACGATCTGGCCGAGCAGCACACCGCTTTCGATATGCTCAATGCGATGATGCACGAGCAGCATTTCATGGGGCGTCTGGAACAGGAACTGTCGTTTGCCCTGCGTCACAAGGTTTTCATCAGCGCCTGTCTGTTGCAGGTCGACTCCGCAGACGAGTTGCGCGAGCAGTATGGCAAGAAGGTGTTTTCCGGCATCATCCGCAGCGTAGCGACGATCATTCAGAAGCGCATTCGGCGTGAAGACACCTACGCCTACCTGGGTGATGCAACCTTTGCGTTGCTGTTTCCGGTCACCAATGGGCTGGGCGCCAACGTGGCCACACGACGCATCGTTGAAAAGGTCGATGCCACCCATATCAAGTTGCAGGGCGAGAAGTTGCCGGTGACACTGAGCGGCGGTTTGTTATCGGAACTGCCGACCGAAGAACAGCATGCTGATGAGATCATGCAGGTGCTGCGCAGCCGCTTGTTGAAGGCCGTGAACAAGGGTGGCAATCAGATCGTCAGCAGCAAAACGGAACAGGAGCAAAGCCAGATCACCCTCGAACAGGCCCTGAATATGATCAGTTTTGATCGTACCGAGGGTCTGGAGAAACAGATTCCCCATCTGCTCGATACCCTGATGCCGCTGCTGGAGTTTGCCAAGCAGCACAATGAAGTCGAGTTCGAAGGCGTCATCGGCAGTCTTGAATAACAAACTCGCCAGCGACTCACCGTCTTTGTCGCAGCGCGCCCTGAAAACCGCGCGCAGTCTGCTTTTTTACGCCTTGATAGTCGTCGTCGGTGCGGTCGCCGGTAACCTGTGGATGACGCGTAACCAGGCCAGTGGCCCGGCGCCCGAGTTGATCGGGCAGGGACTGGATGGGAAGCTGATGCGTATCGATTATGCGGCCTTCGAGCAACCGCTGGTGGTGTACTTCTTTGCCGACTGGTGTCCCATCTGCAAACTGCAAAATTCAGCCATTGAGTCGATTGGCGAGGACTATCCCGTGATTGCGGTGGCGATGCAGTCGGGTGATCTGGACAATGTCATCGACTATGTGCGTGGCGAGGGCATTGAGCTGAATGTGATCAACGATCAGTCCGGCACGCTCAGTCGCAACTTCTCCGTCAATGGCGTTCCCGCCAGTTTCATCATCGATAATTCCGGGATCATTCGTTCCAGCACCCGCGGATATACCAGCCAGTTCAGCCTGCGCGCGCGCCTGTGGCTGACCGAACGCGGCTGGATCTGAGCGGTCCTTACATCAGCGAGCCCAACCTGGCATGCCCCTGTGTAGTGGCGCCTGATAGCGGTCGCAGGGTTGGAGAATGACCTGAAGTTTGAATACCCGCACAGTTGGATGGAACTAAAAGTTGCAACATGCAACTAATTGCAATATAAATTCCCAAAGTCCAGCCGACAAACCAGTATAAACGTCAGCCGCGGTTGGACCTGGATCACCAAGCGGAGGCAATGACCATGAATATCCTCGTTTTTTTGGGTGGAATCCTGATACTGTTTTATTCCATCGCACACTTTTCCCTGTCCAACCGTCAGATCGCCGTACTGGCTGGTCTGGGTCTTATGGCTTTCACTCTGTTTGGCGGATTCAGTCCCGCATGGGCGCTGCTGTGCTGGGGGCTATTCCTGCTCCCCACCATGGTGCTTGGGGTCAGTTCGCTGCGCCGCCGCTTGCTGTCGGCACCGCTACTGGCGCGCATCAGCAAGGTGTTGCCGCCTATGTCTCAAACCGAACGCGACGCCATCGAGGCCGGTAGCGTGTGGTGGGAGGCGGAACTGTTTCGTGGCAACCCCGACTGGTCGAAACTGCTCGACTATCGCAAGTCGACATTGAGCAAGGACGAACAGGCCTTCATCGATGGCCCGGTGAACGACTTGTGCAGAATGATCGACGACTGGGACATCACCCACAACCGCCAGGACCTGCCCCCAGAAATGTGGCAGTTTCTCAAAGACAACAAGTTTTTCGGCATGATCATCCCGAAACAGTATGGCGGCCTGGAATTCTCCGCCAGCGCCCATTCCGAAGTGGTCATGAAGGTCTCCGCGCGCAGTATTTCGGTGGGTGTCACGGTGATGGTGCCGAACTCACTGGGGCCGGCCGAGTTGCTGCTTGAATACGGCACGCAGGAGCAGCGCGATTACTACCTGCCGCGCCTGGTGGATGGGCGCGAGATCCCCTGTTTTGCTTTGACCGGGCCCGATGCGGGTTCTGACGCGGGTTCGATACCCGACAGTGGAATCGTGTGTGAAGGCGAGTTCGAGGGTAAACAGGTGCTTGGTTTACGTCTTAACTGGGACAAGCGTTATATCACGTTGGGTCCAGTGGCCACGGTGCTGGGCCTGGCGTTCAAGGCCTACGACCCCGATCACCTGCTGGGTGACACGGAGGAACTCGGTATTACCTGTGCGCTGATTCCCGTGACTACGCAGGGGGTGGAGATTGGCAACCGCCATTTTCCGTTGAATGCGGCCTTTATGAACGGCCCCAATCGCGGGCATGATGTGTTCATTCCGCTCAGTTACGTCATCGGTGGCAAGGACATGATCGGCAAGGGCTGGCGCATGCTGGTCGAATCCCTGTCGGCCGGGCGCGGCATTTCGCTACCGGCGGTAGGCGCCGGTGCAGGCAAGGTCGCCTCGCGCGTGACGGGCGCCTATGCGCGTATTCGCAAGCAATTCAGGACCCCCATCGGACGCTTCGAGGGTGTCGAAGAGGTGCTGGCGCGTATCGCCGGTTTGACTTACTTCATGGATGCCGGGCGCTTGCTTACGTTGTCGGCGCTGGATAGTGGCGAGCGGCCCTCGGTGGTCACCGCCATGCTCAAGTATCACAATACCGAAAAAATGCGCCAGGTGGTCAACGACGCCATGGATATACACGGTGGCCGCGGAATCTGTATGGGGCCGACCAACTATATCGGCCGGGCCTATCAGACGCTACCGGTCGGTATCACGGTCGAGGGCGCTAACATTCTGACCCGCTCCATGATCGTGTTCGGACAGGGCGCCATTCGTTGTCATCCCTACCTGGTGCGAGAGATGCAGGCCGCCGCCGAAACGGATCAAGATAAGGCTATTCAGTCCTTCGATACAGCACTGGCCGGGCACATGGGGTATTTTTCGCGTAACCTTGTGCGCGCCTTTCTGTTTAGCGTGAGTGGCTCGCATCTGGCGAAATCACCCACTGGCGGCCGCATGCGGCAGTATTACAAGCGCCTGGCGCAGATGAGTGCGGCGTTTGCGGTGATTTCCGATCTGGCCCTGATGATGCTGGGCGGTGCTTTCAAGCGTAAAGAAAAACTTTCAGGCCGCTTTGCCGATGCCCTGGGTTATATGTTTTATGCTTCGGCGGTGCTCAAGAAATACGAGGATGACGGATGTCCCCGAGCCGACCTGCCATTGGTCGAGTGGGCCGCCAAGTACTCGCTGGATCAGGTGCAGATCGCGCTGGACGAAATCCTGCGCAATTTTCCGGTCAAGGCGGTCGGTCTGGCGATTCGCCTGATGGTGTTCCCATTGGGGCTGAGCCTGCGCCAGCCGAATGATTACCTTGGTCAGCGCGCGGCGTCGATCCTGCTCAAACCGGGTGAGGCGCGCGACCGCCTGACCAAAGGCATGTTCGTGTCGGACGACCCCAAAGACATCACCGGCGTGCTGGAATATGCCATGGCTCGGGTCATACAGGCCGACCCGATCGACAAGAAACTACGCGCCAAGAACCTCAGTCGCCCTGATCTCATGGCGTATGACGAATGGCTTGCACAGTTGCAGCAACAGGGTGAACTCAATGCCGAGGAGGTACAGTTGTTGCGCCAGGCCCAGGCAGCCACGCGTGATGTCATAATGGTCGATGAGTTTGAGCCGCAAAACATGACAGGGGCAAGGATGCGGCAGCCTGAGGCAGCCTGACAGGCCAGGGGAAACAGGATTGGATAGTCATTACGAAATAAAAAAGATATGATATTTCCAAAATAATCATGACAAGAGGAGTTACCGGAATGGACAAAACATGGTTGCAATCCTATCCGCAGGGTGTCAGTCCCGACATCGATGTTAACGCATACCAGTCGGTCGCCGAGGTGTTCGATGAAGCGGTCGGCAAGTATTCCGAACTGCCCGCGTTCACCAATATGGGCGCGACGCTCAGCTATGCCGACATGGATCGCATGACCCATCAGCTCGCAGCATACCTGCAGAATATTCCAGGCATGCAAAAAAGTGACCGGGTCGCAGTAATGATGCCCAACCTGCTGCAAAACCCGGTCGCTATCTTCGCCATCTTGCGCGCCGGATTTACCGTGGTGAATACCAATCCACTGTATACCGCGCGTGAACTCAAACATCAGCTTAATGATTCCGGCGCCAAGGTCATCATCATTGTGGATAATTTCTGCCATACCCTGCAGAAGGTGATTGCAGATACCGAGGTCAAGCAGGTGATCACCACGCAGTTGGGTGACCTGTTGAAGTTTCCCAAGTCGTTGATCGTCAATCTTGTGGTGAAGTATATAAAAAAAATGGTGCCAGGGTATTCCCTGCCTGGCAGCATTACCTTCAAACAGGCCTTGTCAGAGGGTGCTGGTTTAAGTTACAGCAAACCACACCTTGGCCATGATGATCTGGCCTTTCTGCAATATACAGGCGGAACCACGGGTGTTGCCAAGGGCGCGATGCTGACCAACCGCAACATGATCGCCAACATGCAGCAGGCCTCGGAATGGATCCGTTCGCGGGTAGAGGAACGCAAGGAAACGATTATCACCGCGTTACCGCTTTACCATATCTTTTCCCTGACGGCGAATTGCCTGACCTTCATGAAATTCGGCGCGCTGAATTACCTGATCACCAATCCGCGCGACATGCCGGGTTTTATCAAGGAGTTACAGTCGGTCAAATTCACCGCAATAACGGGCGTCAACACCCTGTTCAACGGGCTGCTCAATACACCGGGATTCAAGGAGATCGATTTTTCCTCGTTGAAGCTCACCCTGGGTGGTGGAATGGCTGTACAACAGGCGGTGGCCGAGCGCTGGCAACGAGTCACTGGAAGTCCGCTGCTGGAGGCCTACGGGCTGACCGAGACCTCACCGGCGGTGTGCATCAATCCGCTGGATCTCGATCACTACAATGGCAGTATCGGATTGCCCGTGCCGGCGACCGAGGTCTCGATTCGCAGCGACGATGGCGAGTTCTTGCCCCAGGGGCAGGTTGGCGAACTGTGCGTGCGGGGTCCGCAGGTGATGCAGGGCTACTGGAACAAACCCGAGGAAACCGCGTTTGTACTGGATGAAAAAGGCTGGCTCAAAACCGGTGACATTGCGATGATGGATGAAAAGGGTTTCTTTTTTATCGTCGATCGAAAGAAGGACATGATACTGGTATCCGGCTTTAATGTTTTCCCCAATGAGATCGAGTCGGTGATCGCGGCCTGTCCTGGTGTGCTGGAGGTCGGTGTCATCGGCGTCGATGATGAAAAAAGCGGTGAAGCCGTCAAGGCCGTGGTGGTCAGAAACGACGATACCCTGACCGAGCAGGACATCATCGATCATTGCCGCAAGGAGTTGACCAATTACAAGGTGCCCAGAATTGTTGAGTTTCGCAGCGAACTGCCCAAGACCAATGTGGGCAAGATCCTGCGCCGTGAACTGCGCAACAGTTGATTCAGCGCCAGGAACAGCCAAGACCGGGCCGTCATCCTGGCGTTTCAGAAGGATTCACAGATGGCCCACATGCAGGGCCATCTGGCATTGACTGATTTATTTTTCCACCCACTTGCCATGGCTTTGCTGCCAGATACGCGCGCGGTCCGGTGAGTCGAAATCGCCGCCATCGATACGTCCGTTATACTGCAGGGTATCACCGTAGTAATTCCACATGTGGCCATGGTCTGTATCCAGAATCAGGTAGGACTTGCCATTCCAGTAAGCCTGGTAGCGGCCTTCGCCTGCCAATGCCGTGCCGCTGACCAGTGCGGCTGCCGTCATCAAAATCAATGCCGGTTTGAAGAACTTCATTTGTTATCTCCTGTAACGCCATGCCGTAACTGGCATAAGCCTGATTATAGCCCCTAATCCCTGTTCGCTGGCAATTTGGCTCAAGGTGAATTAATGCACCTGTTGGCGCAGCAGCCTGAAAGGCTTGCGAGTTTTAATTATGCCCGCTGATTTTGGCATGCAGGGGTTTGGTATCTTCGAACTTCTGCAACTGTTGCGCACTGGCCGGGGCCTGATGCTGTTGCTTCCATTGCTCGATACTCATGCCATATACCTGCTCCTGAGCACCTGCATAATCCATGTCCAGGCCCTGATTCTTGGCCTCGGCAAGATACCACTTGGACAGGCAGTTGCGGCAGAACCCGGCCAGGTTCATGAGGTCGATGTTTTGCACATCGGTGCGTTCCTGCAGGTGTTTTACCAGGCCGCGAAACGCGGCCGCCTCGATTTCAATCTGTTGTTGTCTGGTCATGTTAAACTCGCGCGTGATGAACGCTGACGATAACACAGATTGCAGGCGAAATTTACCCTCTGAAACCGAGATAAAAGACTGGTCCGGCAATCTCTTTTCAGCCTTGACCAATTCACGCCAGCGGCTGTTATTTATATGCCGTGGTGACGCGGCCTGGTGTCACGCGATCCCGTCACTGATCCCGGGGCTCGATACCGCTGCCATGCTGTCCGACAACGAGGATCTGGCCGGGGCCGTGCGGTTGTCGCGCGCCGAAAGCCTGTTGGGTCTGGAGGCGACAGGCGTAATCTTCGATGGCTTCAGTGGTTTCGATGCCGACGTTTTCTGCATGGCCGCCGGGCTGGTGCGCGCCGGGGGGGTGCTGACACTGTTGTTGCCCTGGCCGTATGATCCGGCCCGTGATCCTTACGCCTGCTGGCAGGGGCGGGTGACTGCGCATACCTGGTTCATCGAATACCTGCAAACTGCATTCAAGGGCCGGTTGGGCGTTATCGAATGGCGCCAGGGCGCACCCCTGCCATCGCCGGGTATGCTGCCAGCGGCGCAGCTAACGTTAATTGATCAAGGCGTCAGCGCCGATCAACGCGCTGTCATTACCCAATTGCGGCGCTGGTGGCAATCGCGCAGCCCCAACTTCGTGCTGACCGCTGAGCGTGGGCGAGGCAAGAGCACCACTCTGGCGCTGTTTGCGCTTGAACAGGGTGCGGCGCAAAACACCGTCGTCACCGCCGCTTCCAGACGCCAGGCCTCGGTCCTGCTCAAGGCGGCGTCTGATCGCGGCCTTGAGCTGACATTCATGGCGCCTGACGAAATCATCCGCAGTGAGCGGCGCATTGAGCTACTGCTGGTCGATGAAGCGGCGATGCTTCCGCATAACCTGATATGGCAATGCCTGAACCGGGCAGACAGGGCTATTCTCGCGACCACCACCGGTGGTTACGAAGGCACCGGGCAGGGTTTTCTGCTGCGTTTTCTAGATCGCCTGCAGCAACCCGGATACATCCGCGCCACGCTGCAGCATCCAATTCGCTGGGGCGACGGTGACCTGCTCGAACGCGCGCTGAATGACGTGTTCTTTTTGCAGGGCAACACAAAAGGGATCGCAGCAATCGAGGCCGATACCATCGAGATTCGCGCCGTCGCCGCCAACACACTGGTTGCCGACCACGAATTGCTGGGGGCGGTGTATACGCTGTTGCTGCGCGCACATTATCGCACCCGCCCATCGCAACTGCGCCAGCTCATGGAGGATGAAAACCTGCGCCTGCTGGTGGCGTTTTGCGCCCATCAGGTGGTCGGTGTTGTATTGTTGAATCAGGAAGGCGGCTTCGATAAAGCCTTGAGTGAAGAGGTTTTTCTCGGCCGTCGCCGTCCGCAGGGCCATCTGTTCGCGCAAATGATCACGGCACAGGCCGGCGTTCGCGAATTCGCCTGCGCCTGCGGGTATCGCATCCAGCGCATCGCGGTTGACGAATCCTGGCGCCGTCAGGGTATTGGTCGCAGATTGGTCGAGGCGGCCGAGGTCATGCTGCGTGAGCAGGGTCTGGATTACCTGGCCAGCAGTTTTGCCCTTGATCCCGATACGGCAGCGTTCTGGCGCGCGCTCGATTTTCACCTGCTGCATATCGGTTCGGGTAGTGGTACATCGACAGGTCGTCAGTCGGTGGCAGTCATTCGATCTGCCAGTGCGCGGGTCGATACATGGGTTGCCCAACTGCAACGGCGCCTGAACGATAACCTGCAGCTGTGGCTGCTGACCTATTGCAACAATCTACCGGCGCAGGATGTGCTGGCGCTGTTGCAATGGGTGCATGCGCAGAACAGCCTGACCCCGCTCGAACTGGACGAGATCGAGGCATTTTGTTACGGCTTTCGCGGATTCGAGCTGGCGCAGTCAGCGCTGCAAAAACTGTTGTTGCAGACATTACCCCGTTGCCCGCTGGCGCAGCCGCAGGCCATGTTGCTGGTGCAGCGGATCCTGCTGAATCGAGCATGGCACAGTTTCGATGGTGATGGCGGTAAAGGTAAAAAGGCCATGCTGCGCGAGATACGCGGCGCGCTGACCCTGTGTTATAAAACCTACCTGGAGCAGAACAATGAATGAGCAGGAAATACTCGACCTGGACCGTCAGCATGTCTGGCACCCCTACTCGGGTATGCATGCAGACAATCCGTTGCTTGCCGTGCATTCGGCGCAGGGCGTGCGCCTCAGGCTGGTCGATGGGCGCGAACTGATCGATGGCATGTCGTCGTGGTGGTGCGTCATCCACGGCTATAACCACCCGCAGTTGAATCAGGCGATTACCGACCAGCTACAGGATATGGCGCATGTCATGTTCGGCGGTCTGACCCACGAACCAGCGGTGACACTGGCGCACAAACTGGCGGGGCTCGCGCCGGATGGTCTGGAATCGGTATTCTTCGCTGACTCCGGCTCTGTTTCAGTCGAGGTTGCGCTGAAGATGGCCATCCAGTACTGGCACGCCATGGGGCAACCGCAAAAACAGCGAATGGTCACGCTGCGATCCGGCTACCATGGAGATACCTTCGGCGCAATGTCGGTGTGTGACCCGGTGACGGGCATGCATGGCCTGTTCTCCAGCACACTGACCCAACAGTTTTTTGTCGATTCGCCGGCGTGCAGGTTCGGGCAACCCTGCCTGCCTGAAAATATCGAGCCAGTGCGCCAACTGCTGGATGAGCATCACCGGGATATCGCCGCGTTCATACTCGAACCCATCGTGCAGGGTGCTGGCGGCATGAAGTTCTACTCGTCGGAATACCTCCGGCAGGTGCGCGAGCTGTGCAACCATTACAACGTGTTGTTGATCGCTGATGAGATCGCCACCGGTTTCGGGCGTAGCGGTCGGCTGTTTGCCTGCGAATATGCCGCTATCTCGCCCGACATCATGTGCGTGGGCAAGGCCCTGACTGGAGGTTACATGACCATGGCCGCGGTCATGACCACGTCCCGGATCGCGCGCGCTATCAGCGATCATCCACCCGGAGTGTTTATGCATGGCCCGACCTTCATGGCCAACCCATTGGCCTGCGCAGTGGCGAATGCCAGCATCGACCTGTTATTGGCGAGCGACTGGCAGGGCCGGGTGGGCAATATACAAGGCTGGCTGCAACAGGGGCTGGCGCCCTGCCGCGAGCTGCAACAGGTTGTGGATGTGCGCGTACTGGGCGCTATCGGAGTGGTCGAGCTGCAGAATCCTGTCGACATGCGCCAGGTACAGCCGCGTTTCGTTAACAAAGGGGTCTGGGTGCGGCCGTTTGGGCGGCTGGTTTACCTGATGCCGCCATTCGTATGCGGCGAACAGGACGTGGCCCGGCTGACGCGGGCGGTGTTCGAGGTGGTACGCGAAATCGAAACGCCGGGTTAATGCTCACTCAAGAGTCGGAGTTCGTGGTGCGGTGGCGTGAGGGTGGCGCCGTTGCGCAACTCGGCGTGAAACTATCCGCGCAGGCTCAGCGGCCGCTTGCAGGCTGCCCAGGCTTGGGCGAAGGCGCTTTGCTGAAACCGGCTTATGGAATTCATGAGTTTTGAACGCCGAAACTCGAGTGCTAAAAGCCAGACGCCGGACTGATGAGTCCGGCGTCTGGGTTATACAAGCGGGGGCGATGCCTGGGCCCAGTGGTAAAACCGGGCCTGTTTGCATCAGCTTTTTGGCAGCAGATCTTCGATGATCGCGCGCTCTTCGAGCAGTTCATTTTCGGACAGCTTCATACGCTCCCTGTCAGTATCGTCGAGTTCCAGTCCCTGAACGATTTCGTAGTTGCCGTCCTTGCAGGTGACCGGGAACGAGAACACGATTCCCTTGGCGACGCCATAGCTGCCATCGGAAGGGATACTCATGCTGACCCAGTCGCCTTCAGGGGTGCCCAGCGCCCAGTCGTGGATGTGATCGATCGCCGCATCGCCTGCTGAGGCGGCCGAGGATGAGCCCCGTGCTTCGATGACTTCCGCGCCACGCTTCTGCACCCGTGGCACCATTTCTTCGAGCGCCCAGTCGCGGTTAACCCGGTCGAACGCAGGAACGCCATTGACCAGGCAGTTGCTGATGTCGGGATACTGGGTCAGGGAATGGTTGCCCCACACGGTCATGCGCTTGATGTCGGCAACCAGCGCGCCGGTCTTGTTGGCCAGCTGGGCCTTGGCGCGGTTGTGATCCAGACGGGTCATCGCGGTGAATTGTTTCGGATCGAGGTCGGGCGCATTGGCGGCCGCGATCAAGGCGTTGGTATTGGCCGGGTTGCCGACGACCAGCACCTTGACGTCACGCGAGGCATAATCGTTGATGGCCTTGCCCTGAATGGCGAAGATCTTGGCGTTTTCGGTGATCAGGTCCTTGCGCTCCATGCCTTTGCCGCGCGGCTTGGCGCCGATCAGCAGGGCGTAATCAGTGTCCTTGAAGCCGACAGCCGGATCGTCCGTCAGGATGATGTCATGCAGTAATGGAAATGCGCAGTCTTCAAGCTCCATGCCGACGCCTTGCAGCGCGGGCAGCGTGGGCGGAATTTCCAGCAGTTGCAATATGACCGGCTGGTCCGGACCCAGCATCTCGCCGGCGGCGATACGGAAAATGGTGGCATATCCGATGTTACCGGCAGGACCGGTAACCGTGACTCTTACAGGTGCTTTCATATCTGTGATGTCCTTGGTTTTTAGACGATTGTAGTGGGCGCTAAGTATATGTAAGTGACAGGGTCGGAAAAAGTCCCGTTGTCTTGCATTCAATTAATAGTTGATATAGGCCAGTGTTATTCGATTTAATCCCCGCGCTCCCGGGTCGATCGGGTAAACTGCCGCGCCAACGCCTTGGAAAATGCGATTCTGGAACTATCTGGGGCATCGTATATCCAATCCCCCGTCCATTTCGGTGAGAGGTTTTCATATTGTCTCTGCAACAAAAAATTCATCAGGTCCGAACATTTGCCGAGAGCCAGATCATTGGCCAGCAAAAGCTGATTGACCGACTGCTCGTCGCCCTGCTGGCGGATGGCCACCTGCTGGTCGAGGGCGCGCCGGGTCTGGCCAAGACCCGCGCCATCAAGGTGTTAAGTGATTGTATCGAGGGTGATTTTCACCGCGTCCAGTTCACGCCCGACCTGCTGCCCGCCGACCTGACCGGCACCGATATCTACCGCCCCCAGGATGGCAGTTTCAAGTTTCAGCAGGGGCCGTTGTTTCATAACCTGATTCTGGCTGACGAGATCAACCGGGCCCCGGCCAAGGTGCAGTCGGCCCTGCTGGAGGCCATGGCCGAGCGCCAGATTACCGTGGGCCGGGATACCTACACCCTGCCGAAACTTTTCCTGGTGATGGCGACGCAGAACCCCATCGAGCAGGAGGGCACCTATCCTCTGCCCGAGGCGCAGCTGGACCGTTTTCTGATGCATGTCACCGTCGACTACCCCGATGCCGAGGCGGAGTACCAGATCCTGAGGCTCAACCGCACCGAGGCGTTCCAGGACCAGTCCGACGCCGCACGGCCCGAAGCCCGGCTGAATCAGCAGGATCTGTTCGATGCGCGCGATGCGGTGCTCAATACCTACCTGGCCGAAAATCTGGAGCAGTACCTGATTCAGCTTGTACTGGCGACGCGCAACCCCGGTGTGTATGGGCAGGAACTGGCTGCCTGGCTGGAATTCGGCGCCAGCCCGCGCGCTACCATAGCGCTGGATCGCTGCGCGCGCGCCATGGCCTGGCTGGATGGGCGTGATTACGTGACCCCGGACGACATTCAGGCCATCGCCTTCGATGTGCTGCGTCACCGGGTTATCCTCAGCTACGAGGCCGAGGCGGAAGGGATTACCACCGACCGCTTCATCAATGAACTGGTCCATCGAGTCGCCGTGCCCTGATGACGATCATCCGCGACAGCGATGATGGCGTGGTGTTCGCGAGTTCCGCGTTGCTGATCGCCGCGCAGCGCGAGGCGAGGGTGCTCAAGCAGCCGCAGGGACCGGTATTATCGCGCATGGCCGGTTCCTTTCGTTCGCCGTTCAAGGGCCGCGGCATGGAGTTTGACGAATCGCGCCCCTATCAGCCGGGCGACGATATCCGCAACATGGACTGGCGCGTGACCGCGCGCACCAGCAAGCCGCACAGCAAGGTCTTTCGCGAGGAACGCGAGCGCCCGGTATTGCTGTGGGGCGATTTTCGCTCCAGCATGTTCTTTGGTTCGGCAAACTGTTTCAAGTCGGTGCTGGCCGCGCGCGTGTCGGCGCTCCTGGCATGGAAGGCCAGCCAGCAGGGCGATCGTCTCGGGGTTTTATTGTTTTCCGAGAACCGTCACCTCGAACAGCGGCCGAAGGGCGGTAAACCCGCCACGCTGCACATCATCAAACAACTGGCGCAGTTCACCCAGCCAGCGAACCAGGCGACAAGCTCCGATGATCATTCGGCCGAGCATGCGCTGGGTCGCCTGGTCAAGGTCGCGCGTCCGGGCAGTCTGATCTACCTGGTGAGTGATTTTCGCTTTTCCTACACCGCGCTGGAACTCAGTCTGAATCGTATTGGGCGCCATAACGAGGCAGTGCTGGTGCATGTCAGCGACCCGTTGGAGCGCGATTTACCCGCTGCCGGAATCTATCGAGTGACTGATGGCCAGCGTGAAAGCGAGATCAACAGCGCCGACCAGCGTCTGCGGCAGGGCTACCTGGCGCGCTTCGATAGGCATCAACAACGCCTGCGCGAGTTATGCCGCAAATCGCGAGCGCGTTACGTCACCGTGTCGACGCAATTCAGCGCGCTCGACGGATTGATCAAGGGCCTCGGCCCGGGTAGCAGCGGGCCATGAGCGAAGCGCTGGTTTTACGCGATATCCATTTCCCCGACAGCATCGACTGGTTTCCGCCCGCGCCAGGCTGGTGGTTGTTGCCAATATTGCTGATCGTATTGATTTTATTGCTGCGCCGCCTGCGCAAAAGACCCCGCGCTGTGCGTATAGACAAAGGTGTCAAAGCACAGGTCGAGGCCGTGCTGACGAATTACCAACAAGACGCCGATGTGCTGCGTCTTGTTCAGCAATTGTCGGCGTTATTGAAACGTGTGGGCATGACCTACCTGTCGCGCGAGGAAGCCGCCGCCATGTCCGGGCTGGCGTGGATCGAACGTGTCGATGGTCTGGCTGGTGGGCGCCGCTTTTCGCCGCAGGTACGCGAGTTATTGGCGACCGCGCCGTACCGACAACAGGTCGAGGCCGATGCGCTACTGATCCAGGACCTGATCAATCAGATGCGGCGCTGGTGCGCCGACCTGCCGGCCCGGCGTGGAGGCCGCGGGCATGTTTGAGATGTTGTGGCCCTGGGCGCTGGCGCTGTTGCCGCTGCCATGGCTGGTGTGGCGCAGCCTGCCGCGTGCGGCTGAGCAGCAGGAAGCTGCGCTGCGCGTGCCCTGTATCGACGATTTTTCATCCGCTGCGGCCGTGGCGTCGAGAGGTGCGGCCTCGCTGGGGGTGAAATTGTTACTGATCCTGTGCTGGTTGCTGCTGGTGCTGGCCACCACTCGGCCGCAATGGGTCGGCGATCCGTTGGAGTTGCCGGTCAGTGGGCGCGACCTGATGCTGGCCGTCGACCTGTCGGGCAGCATGGAGATCGCCGACTTCGAGGTGCTGGGGCGCCGTGTCGACCGCCTGAGCGCAACCAAGGTGGTCGCGCGCGAGTTCATCGAACGGCGCAAGGGCGACCGCCTGGGCCTGATCCTGTTCGGCGAGCAGGCCTACCTGCAAACGCCGCTAACCTTCGATTTGCAAACCGTCAACACCTTGCTCATGGAAGCCGCGATCGGCTTGGCCGGCAAGGCCACCGCCATTGGTGATGCGATCGGTCTCGCCATCAAACGCCTCAAGGACAATCCGCGCAGCAACCGGGTATTGATCCTGCTCACCGATGGCGCCAATACCGCCGGTGAAATCGCACCGATCAAGGCTGCCGAGCTGGCGGCCGGGCATGATCTCAAGATCTATACCATCGGCATTGGCGCCGATGAAATGGTGCAGCAGACGCTGTTTGGCCAGCGCACGGTCAATCCATCTGCTGATCTCGATGAGGATACGCTCATCGCTATCGCTGAAAAAACCGGTGGGCGCTATTTTCGTGCGCGCGATACCGATGAGCTGGAAAAAATCTACGCCGAGCTCAATCGGCTGGAGCCGGTCGAGGTTGAACACCAGACCTTTCGTCCGGTCAAGGCGTTGTATATGTGGCCACTCGGTGCGGCGCTGGTCCTCGGCATGCTGTTATGGCTGGGCCGCCTGCTCGGATCGGGGGTCAGGTGATGGGCCTGACCTTCCTGCGCCCGGAGTGGTTTGCCGCCCTGTTACCCTTACTGCTGCTGGCGATCTGGCAATGGCGACGCAAACGCGGCAGCCGCAGCTGGGCTTCGGTTATCGATGCCCGCCTGTTGCCTTACCTGCTATCGGAAAAACCGGGGCGCAGTCGCACGGGCGCCTTTGTGTTGTTACTGCTCGGCGCGCTTGGGGTGATTGTGGCGCTGGCCGGACCGGCCTGGCAGAAACTGTCGCAGCCGGTTTACAAGCAGCAGGGTGTGCTGGTCATCGCGCTTGACCTGTCGCTGTCGATGAACGCGGGGGATATTCGCCCCAGCCGACTCGAACGAGCGCGCCTCAAGCTGACCGATCTCCTGAACCGGCGCAACGAAGGACAGACTGCGCTGATCGCCTATGCCGCTTCACCGTTTACGGTTACCCCGCTGACCGATGACTTTGACACTATTTTATCGTTGCTGCCCAGCCTGACCACGGATCTGATGCCGGCGCAGGGTAGTCGCGCCGACCTGGCATTGGCCAAGGCCATCGAGCTGCTGGATAACGCCGGACGCAACAGTGGCGACATACTGCTGGTAACCGACGGTATCAACGATACCAGCCTGCAGCACATCATGGAGCGGCACATGCCGGGCATACGCCTGTCGGTGCTGGCGGTGGGCACCGAGCAGGGCGCACCGGCGCGCACGGCGAAGGGGGAATTCGTCAAGCAGCGCGGTTCCATCGTCATGGCGCGCAGCGATTTTTCGCGCATGGCGCAACTGGCATCGGATAAGGACGGGGTATTCCAGGTCATGAGCATCGGTGATCGCGATATCCTGGCCATCGAGGACTTTGTCGAGGGGGGCACCGGGCTGGATGACAACAAGCAGACCGAGTTCGAGGCCGACCAGTGGCGCGAGGAAGGCCCATGGTTGTTATTGCTGCTGACGCCGCTGGCGGCGTTGGCGTTTCGACGAGGACTCATTCTGCCGATGCTGCTTGCCGCTGTGCTGCTGCCGATGGCCAGACCGGCTGATGCCGCGCCGGACTGGTGGAATCGTCTGTGGTTGAATGCCGATCAGCTGGGCAAACAGCAACTGGAACAGGGCAATCCCGAGCAGGCTGCCGGTTTGTTCGATGACCCCAGTTGGAAGGCTGCCGCGAGTTATCGTGCAGGCGACTATGAGGGGACGCTGCAACAGCTGCAAGGCCTGGAGTCGACCGATGCCTTGTACAATCGGGGTAACGCACTGGCCAATCTGGGTAAGCTCGACGAGGCGCTGGAAAGTTATGACCAGGTGTTACAGCGCGACCCCGATCACGAAGACGCGGCGTATAACCGCGATCTGGTGAAGCAGGCCCTGGAACAGCAGCAACAATCGCCCGGCGATGATTCGTCGCAAAACAAGGATGAAGAAAAGGAGGACAAGGAACAGCAGGAACAGGACAACAAGCAGCAGGACGAACAGGACGGCCAGCAACAGGACGAACGACAAGGTGATCAACAGGGTGATCAACAGGACGGGCAGCAACAGCAGGGTGGCGGTCAGCAGGACAAGCAGGATCAGCAGGATCAGCAGGGCGGCGATCAGCAGCCGGATGAATCGCAGGCCCAAAAACAGGATCAGCAGGAGTCCGGCTCTAAACAGCAAAACGAACAGCAGGATGGCGAATTCGCGTCCGGCGCGGAGCAGCAACAACCCGATGAGCCGCAGCCCGGCCCCGATCAGCAACAGGCCGAAGCCGCGCAGCCCGAGCAGCCCGAACAAGATGAAACTCAGCCAGCCGCCGACGATCAACAACAGTATAATTCGATGAGTCGGCCCGAGCCGCAACAGGACATGTCTGAACAGGCCGAAATGCAGTGGCTACGACGCATACCCGACGACCCCGGTGGACTGTTGCGCAACAAGTTCCGCTACCAGTACAGTCGGCAGCGCTCGGCCCAGCAGGAGAAAGAACTTTGGTAGGTAATCACTTTATGAACACGACGGTTTATTTTGTCATCATGCTGGTGATGCTGATGGTCTCGCCAGCTGTCAACGCAGCAGAAATTCTGGTGCAGGCCGACCGCAACCCGGTGGGGCTGGATGAAACCTTTCAGCTTACCTTCAGCAGTTCGGGTGATGTCGATGGCGATCCCGATTTCCTGCCGCTGACGCCGTTCGTCGAGATCATCAACCGCAGCCAGCGCAGCAATATCAGCGTCATCAACGGCCTGTACCAGAGCACCAAGAGCTGGACCCTGACCGTGATGCCCAAACAGCGTGGCAACATAACCCTGCCCGAGATCGCGTTTGGACGGGACAAGAGCCCACCCTATGAGATTCTTGTGAAAAGCGCGGTGGTGCGCCAGGATGAACAGACCGAGATGTTCACGCGCATCGATTTCGACCAGACAAAGCTGTATGTGAACCAGCAGTTGGTCGTCACCCATACCCTGTTCAGCGCCACCAACCTGACCAGCTACGATCTGGGCGAGCTCAAGTTCAGCGGTGTCGATGCGGTCATTGAACCGCTGGGTGACGCCAGGCAATACACCAAAACGGTCGGGCAGACCCCTTTTCTGGTGATCGAACAGCGCTACGCTGTATTTCCGCTGGCGAGTGGCACGATGAAGCTTGACATCATCGTGTCCAGGGCCGAGCAGGCCATCAGTCGTGGCTCGTTTTATCTGCCGTTCGGTGGC
>JGI10211J34971_10000159_pt1 | contig 51930 bp, 87 predicted proteins | sample Etolagsediment_FD_34971 | JGI IMG/M metagenome (IMG submission 34971) | reverse complement strand
TATTAAGTATCATATTGCAAAAGATATTCCTTTTGCCGAATCTATTTTTAGATATGGTTCAGAAAAATACTTTGAAGTAATTAATGAAGTTCGTAGAAGATATGAAGAAGAGGGTCTAGAACTTACACCTCTTGACGAAGATTTTCTTAATAGTGATATTGGAAATTTTGCTGAAGTAGATGGTGTTGATGTTCCTCTAGACTTTCCTATGATAGATGAAGAAGAGACACCAGAATTAAACAAACCAAAAAGAGGTGGACCTAAGAAGTATTATGTTTATGTGAGAGATCCATCAACTAAGAATATTAAGAAAGTGACTTGGGGAGATACAACAGGGCTAAAGGTAAAACTCAATGATCCTGGAGCACGAAAGTCATTTGCAGCAAGACATAGATGTCATATGCAAAATGATAAAACAACAGCGGCGTATTGGGCTTGTCGTCTTCCTTATTATGCAAAGAGCCTTGGGTTAAGTGGCGGAGGATCCTTCTTTTGGTAATATATACTGATAATGGTGATATTAGAACATTTGATAACCCAAATGAAGATGATTTAGTTTGGCACCGTGACAAAGAGAATAGACACATAGATGTATTAGAAGGTGAAGGTTGGTCATTACAATATGAAGATGAGTTACCAACTGAAATGCATGTAGGTGATGAATTTTATATACCAGAAATGGTATTTCACAGATTGATAAAAGGTTCAACAAAACTAGTATTAAGGTTAGAAAAATATGAAAAGTCTGGAAAACACTATAAGAAGTCTGTTTAGGGATGGGTACAGTTATCTACAAGAAGACGGACATACTGATGTTGCTAGTATGATTACTAAACTACAGTCTCTCGCTGAAGATGCTCAACAACTACAAGAAGTACTACAGGCTATGGACAAAGAGAGTTCACTACCAACTTGGTTAACAAACAAAATTGCAGTAGCAGGAGACCATCTAAACTCTGCTAGAGACTATCTAGTCAATCAGAGTGAGGATAATATAAATAATAGAAAAACATAGAGGAAATAAAAATGTCTTATATTCTAACTCCCACAGGTCGTCGTTTTCTTGGTGAAGAAACCATAGAAGAGAAAAAAGACGGCGAAGATGTTAAAGATACCATGCATGATTGTGCTACTCATGTAGTACATGAAGAATATGGCGAGGGTATTACTATCTCTGAACAACATGCGGATCCAGATGATAATGGTCAAATTGAGTGGTATACAGTTGCTTTTCGCAATGGTCTAACAGAGAAGGTTTCTACTAAAGACATTGAAATCACCAAATCCGAATCCCACATGCATAGTAAAAAGAAGAAATAAAATGTTCCCTAAGAATCTCTTTAATAGCCCGGATGATCTTGTTAAAGCCGTCACAGAAATTATGACGGGTAAAAGCAAGAAAGAAGCGTTAGATCCTGTAGATGCGAAGGCATTAAAGGGTTCTCATGCTGATCGTAAAGACAAAGACATTGATAACGATGGTGATGTAGATAGTTCAGATGAGTATCTACACAATCGTCGTAAAGCCGTAATGAAGGCAATGAAAGAAGCCACCAAGGTCAAAGAGAACGATGATAATGACGATGATGATATGGAAGATGACGAAGATGAAATGACCGATGCTCAAAAGAACGATATGGATGGCGACGGTAAGAACGACAAAAAGAAAAAGAAAAAGAAAGATGATGAGTTAAGTGATAAACCTGACAAGATCGACACTAAACCATCAATGGACGATGCTCGTACAATGATGGCAAAAGAAGAAGTTGACCTTGATGAAGAACCAAAAACACTTAAACTCGCTCATGATTCAGCAGTAAAAAAGGCAGTTTCTAAAATTCATTCTTTGATGAAAGTTAGAAAAATTAGTCCTTCTCAAGCATACGCGGAATGGGAAAAGGGGACAACTTTTGGTCCTAAATTGAAAGCGCAAGTCAGAGATTCATTGTCACCGCTTCATGAAATGTCTGATGTTCAGATGAAGAAGCGTGAAGAAATTGTTAAAGGTATGAAGAAAAGCAGTGGTGATCTGAAAAAACGTTATGGCGATCGTTGGAAAGATGTTATGTATGCAACTGCTACAAAACAAGCGATGAAAGAAGAAGTAGAAATTGATGAAGCTCGTGGACGGCCAAAGAAAGAAGATGATGTATCCTCTGATTCTAACTTTGTTATGCAAATGAGGAAAGCAATTTCTCTAAATGGTAATAAAGTAAACTTCTTAGACGGTACGTCATCACAAGTTTCTAGTAGAGATGCACAACAATTTATGACAGTATATAATAAACAAAAATCTTCTATCGATAAAGGTAGATTAATGAAAAGCGCCCATAAAAGCTTGAAACATTTTAAAATGGCTCTACAAGGTAAAATTGAAAAGCCAAAAAATCCATTAGACTTAGATTGAGGAGAAAGTAATGTCAGAAAGTGAATTGAAAAAAATGTCAAAAAAAGAGTTAGAAGATCATGGGAGAACTCTTGGTATTGAATTAGATAGACGCGAATCAAAGTGGAAACTAGTACAAAAGGTTTTAGAAGCAGAAGCGAATGCATATTTTGCTGAAACTGAAACTGAAGAAGAAGTTGTAGAAGAAATTTCAGTTGTTCAACCAGAAACTGTATCAACTAACTCAGAGTATGTTCTAGAAAAGAATGGTTCATTCTGGACTGTTCAATATAATGGTAGAGAAGTAAAGAAATCATCAAGTTTAGAAGTATGTCAGAGATTTATTGCTTCTAGATAATTTATATTATGCCGAGTAGGATAATTGATTAAAATCCGAAAAGAGAAAGGAAAATAAATGTCAAGTTGGGATTTTAGAAGAGAAAGTACAGCCGTTGCATCAGGCGCTAATACTGTAGCTGGTATTGTTGCTGGTTATCAACCATTCCCAGAAGCCGATAATTTGGCTTCTAAGAGAAATGTTATTGCAACTAGAGTAGGTTGGGTTCGTCGTCAAAATAAAACTGATATGCATGGTAGTACCCGCACTATCGATGAAGTTTTAGTCGCGGCTGCTCCAGGTTCAGGATTTTACTACACATCCAATACACATCTAGGTAAAACAGATATCGCACAAGTGTATGTAAAGTTAAACGCTAATGGCGTTATTTCTGCTAACGTGTCTGCAAACCTTTATGTTGTATTCAACGGACCAATTAAGTTTAAGAATAGTGGTAACGCATTATCAATTAATCTTTCTAACACCGCCGGTGGTAATAATGGTGTTGCTAGATTTACCGCACAAACAGCATCTAATCTAATTGGTGCTAATAATACACTGGTATTTACAATGCCTGCTCTACAAGGTGGATCTGGTTCTGCTAGGGCTACATATCATGTTAATGCACAAGCGATATCTGTAACTGGTATGCCACTGTACAACCCAGAAGAAGGTGTTGCTTATGCTGCTAACGTTACAATTACTGGCGCTGTCGCTAATAACCTTACTAATGGTGCCGGCACTCGTGTTACTAACTTCCAGGTTAGCCCAAAAGGCGTATAAGGATATAACTAATGGCAGATAAGAAGGTATCACAGCTTACAGCTTTGACAAGTCCCAATGATGAAGACCTTCTTCTTATTGTGGACGATCCTAATGGAACGCCTGTAAGCAAGTCGATTACCGTAAAGACTCTCCTAGGCGCGTTACCGTCAAATACTTCTATCACAGGAAGTTTGACGGTATCCGCTAATGGGTCATTTACTGGTAGTAATGTTAATTTCACATCAAACGTTGTAGTGACTGGTACAACTACAATGTCTCAGATTGTTGGTGCTACTAATCGTATCACAATCAAGACAAGTAAAACACCAGGAACAAATAACTCAACAACCGAGTTTGGATCTCCTACCACTGATAGACCCCATGATGGTTCTATCTTCTGGGATTCAAACTATCTCTATTTGTGTACATCAAATACGGTGATTAAAAGGGTAGCTTTATCAGTGTTCTCATAAGGAGAAATAAATGTCATATTATTTGTTATCATTATTATTAGCTTTACCGTTATTTGTTACTTGGTCATATAGAGGCGGTTCAATACCCAATCAACAGAGTTGGGGGTTTCTGGGTAAATCCAGACCCCTTACTCTATTGGGCACACCTTTATTTCTTTTATTATCAATGACGGCGATAATTTGTAACAAACAAGATTTAGGTCTTGTTGGTTCTAGTTTAGCAGTTATTGGATTTTTAGCATTCTTTGCTGCCCAAACTACTGGATGGGGCAGACAAATGGATCTTGGCCGTAATGACAGACCAGACGATGAATTAGGTTGGCAGATTAGAGATATTTTCTTTACAGAAAAATCTTCATTTAGTAGAGACTTAGCTGGTCTATATATGAGAATGGCTCAATTTTTAATTCCCGCCGCACTATGGTATTTTGTCAATCCAATGATGGCTTTACCTTGTGTTGTCTTAGCATTATTAGCACCATTGTTATGGGTTGTCGAACATAAAAAGTTTTATCTAAAGGATTTAAATCCCGCTGAACATGCACCATTTGGAGGTAAACTAGGACATTCATGGGTGGAATTTTATATAGGAACAATGTTGTTTGTCTCAACGGTTATCGCAAATACAGTAATCTATATGACATGAATTTAACTGATCTGAATTTAGAATTATATGCTGCTAAGTATTATAATAATCCTAATTGTGTAGATATGGAAGAATTTTATGAAGATTTCAATAGATTAAAATATGTGAAAAGACTTATAAAAAGACATGCTGAAGGTGGTGAATTAAAAGAAAGATTGATTCTTAATCATATTGTCATTTTATACAATGTGTTTGAAAATGAAGCGTGTACTAGAATGATTTACTTTAAAATGAAAAAGTATCTATCTTATGTTGCACCATTTCTTATTTTAATAAGAAGAATGCCTAAAAAAATATTGGATGAAAATAATAATATATATTATACATCTAATATTAAGTTAGATGAACATGTGATAGAAAAATTAAGGAATATTTAATGTCACAGACAGTAGATTTATTTTTAGTATATCAGTTCATAAAAAGATTGTCAACACCTTTCAACGAAACTAAGGCTTTTCGGTTAGGACTGATTGATGAGAAAGGAAAGAAATTAAAGAAAGCGTCTTCTTCAGAAGAGAAGAACGCAATGACTTATTATGATCGTTTGATATTCAATCTCAAAAGACTTCTATCTAAAGTTGGAGTAGAAAGTAAGTTTACGACATTTGCCGCAGCACTATTTCTTATCAAAGAAGGGAATAAACCTAAAGATAAGAGAGTGACTTACATTAGTGAAAGTGATTTTTATGAGTTTAAGAACGAAAATAAGAAACTTTTGTTGAGTTTAATGAATGAAGATGCTCCTGTTAATGCTGTGGGTGGTGGCAATATTGCTGGTGCTGGTCCTGGTGAAGATCCACCAATGAGAAAAAAAGTTATTGATAGATATAGAAAGAAAAATAAAGCACAAGCAAATACTGTAGGTCGTAAAGTCTATTCGATGATAAGGAAGGCCTGATGGCTCAGTGGCGCAGAGATACACAAGTCTATAGATCAGGCCAAGATACTACTACTTTTGAAGTAGCGATGAGATCTGACAGATATGGTAATATTATAGACGACGGTGCTACATCAGTGAGTGCTTTCGATGAACCAATTTCAATTCCCGTAACTCCAGTCATTCAAGCAGATGCTTTATACGGTCTACCATCAAGAAAGTTTGAAACTTATAACGCTATTGGTGGTTCGGCAACCACTACAGAAACTCTATTTCAATGTTCTACTGGAACTAGTCAATATGGATATGGAGTTATTCGATCAAGACAGGTTGTAAGATATCGTCCAGGTCAGGGAGCGTTGGCAAGATTTACTGCTGCTTTCACTACTGGTGTATCTGGTTATACACAACGTGCTGGTTTCTTTGCTCAAGAACAAGCAATACAGATAGGTTATAATGGCGAAGACTTTGGTATTTTAATAGAGAATGGTGGTAAAGCTCATATAGAAAACTTTGCTGTAACAACATTAGATGCAGGTGATGTTACTGTTACATTGAACTCGGTTGCCTATGCTGCTGTTACAGTATCTGGTGGAGATCTTGGAACTAGAATAGCATCTCTTGTTGTTGGATTGGAAGCGATAGGTGCATTTGATGATGCATGGATAGTAGAGTTTGATTCAACTAGTATTCGTTTTCTTGCTAAGTCAGTAGGTGCTAAGGGTGGTACTTACTCTATGTCAAGCACTGCCACGATAAGTGTTACTAATACCACACAACAAACTGGTGTAGCACATACATCTACCTGGACCGCACAGTCTTCTTTCAGCGAAGATAAGTTAGATGGTACGGGTTATAGTGGTATGACTATAGATCCTACAAAACTAAACGTGTATCAGATAAACTTTCGCTGGTTAGGAGCTGGTGAGATAAGGTTTGCTATCGAGAACTCTGAAGATGGAAATATGATTATTTTCCATAAAAAGAAGTTTGCTAATTTAAATAGTGATGTTAGTGTAGATAATCCATCACTAAAAATAGGTTATGTAGCAGCTAGTCTTGGTGGTAGTGGAAGTAATATCGTAGTTACTGGTGCTTCTATGATGGGTGCTATTGAAGGATTGATATCACCATCTAGTATGCCAGTTTCAGCAAGTAATACGAGAACTTCTGGAATGACTAGTACATCTTCAGAACATGTTCTTCTAGCGGTAAGAAATAATGTAATAAATAACTCTAAGATAAATACGCGAGAGGTATTGTTAAGAACAATCAGTGCGGCTGCAACTACTGCTGGTGGTCAACCAGTTACTGTTACTTTATGGTTTAATGCGCCGACTGCTGGTACTTTAGTTTGGACTAATAATGGTAGTGACTTCTCAACTTCATATAGTTCGACAGCCACTACAGTTACTACAACAGGACAAACACCAGTATATAAATTCTTAATCGCAAACGATGGTCATGGAAATATAGACGTTGAGAAATTAAGAGTTATTATACCACCGAATAATTATATGGTTATATCTATTAAGGCTCCTTCTGCTATCAGTAGGGCAACAGCAGCATTAACTTGGATTGAAGACTAAACAAAAAGGAGAAAGAAATGCTAGAATGGATCGGAGCAGTATTGGATCACATTAGCTGGTTTTGGCTAGTCGTAGGTCTATTAGTAGGTTGGAACGTATTACCACAACCAGCTTGGGTTTCTAGTTCAATCGCATGGGTTAAGAACAAAGTTAAAGGCGCTGGTGCGTAATGTCTCGTATCTTAGTTCCTTTAATTCTTCTGTTAATCATCGGTGGATTAGGCGCCGGTGGTTACTTCTATACGCAAATGCTTGAAGCTAAACTTGAAGCACAAGAGCAAAAAACTCAGCGCGCATTAGAAGTAGCAGAAGAACAAAAGGTAACAATGGAGAGAATGCAAGCAGACATTCAAAAGATGGCTGAAATTCAACAAGAGTTGAATACCAAGATAATTGCCGCTGAACAGAATGTAGTTAATCTAAATAATAAGTTTGATACAGACTCTAGCGGCAAAGCGCGTGACATTGGTAGAAAAGCAATAGAAGATCCAGTCAAATGGAGCATAAAGATAAATAGAGCTACAAAGGATGCTCTGAGATGTAATGAATTGGTCACTGGAGCAAAACCATTACCAGATGAAGTAAATGGTCAATGTCCAGATTTAGTTCCTGGTAGTTTGCCAACAAAGACTGAAGAAAAAGTAGATATAAGGAAGACAGTTAAATGACAGCAAGATCTTATTTAGGAATTGGAACTGCTCCTCCAGCGGGTGGTGAGACAGATTCACTCTTCAATAATGTAGAACTTTTATTAATGCCAGAAGATGGTGACGCAACTATTCTCGATAAGTCATCGAAAGCACGGACGGTAACTAATACTGGACCAGTATCAATTGTCTCGGACGCTGCCAGTCCAACGGGATATGCAATGGATTTCGGAACTGAAGCTCAAGTATATTACTTAACTTTTTCAGACGATGCTGGACTAAAACCCGGAACAGGTGACTTCTGTATTGAGACAATTGCCTTATGTACGGGGACAACATCAGGCTTGAATTGTATGACAGGTGCGTCCGTCGATGCCAATCACGGTTCGACACTTAACTTTCCTTGGTTCTATGATACTACATTAGGACCATATGCATATCCACCGGCGGCAGAGATGGGTTGTAATGATGGCAGTGTAGCTTCTAGTGCCAGCGGGGTTACTTGGAATAGCGGGGCCTATCATCATTGGGCCTTTAGTCGTTCTGGAACTACCTACCGTTTGTTTGCTGACGGTGTTCAAGAAGCAACAGGAACTAATAGTACTGATATCGGCGCATCTCCTTGGGTCGCGTTTCGTATTGGTTTATGGGGACTTTCAAGTTTTCGAGTTTTCCAAGGCAAAATTGCGATGTTCCGTCTAACCATTGGAGACGCTAGATACACTTCTAACTTCTCACCATTTAATCTGTTTCCTAAATCTTAAAATGAAATCAATACTAGCACTCATACTCATAACACTCTTAGCAGGATGTTCTCAAATAAAAGAACGTCTGATGATTAAACCCAAGATTGTTGAGAGACCATCACTTGTTTTACAAGAAACAAGACCTGTACAGAGTAAGAATGTAGAGTTTGTTATTATTACAAAAGAGAATGTGGATGAAGTTTTTAGTAACTTAGAAAAAAGTGGACAGGATATGGTTTTCTTTGCACTTACTGACAATGGATATAAAGCCTTGTCACTAAGTGTCGCAGATATGAGAAGATATATAGTACAACAAAATGCAGTAATTAAAGCATATAAAGACTATTATCAACCCAAGAAAGAAGAAGCAAAGAAGTGATTGGTGAGATTAGATATTGTGAAGACTGCGGTCATAGGTGTCACTGTTATGATTCTGTATGCATTGAAAATGTCGGTATAGGCATGAAAGATAAATCAGAAAAATGCGGTTGCGGAGTATGCAACTGTTTAGGAGGACACCATGGAAGAGAATCAGGAGAAACCAAAGACTAAAATTGATTGGTTATGGTCTGCTCCTGAGTATTTCAGTCGTTGGCGTTTATTTCCCAGAGCATTTATTAGCATGAATCTCGGTATTAAATAATGTCAAACCTAGAAACAGAAGTAAAAATTCTTCAAAAAGATTTAGTAACATTTCAAAATATCTTAGATAGATTTGATATTACTATCAATAAACTTACTGAGGTTAGTAATAATTTAAATAAAGTTATTGCTGTACAAGACTCTCGTATCGATACACAAGAAAAAGCAATAGAAATAGTACACAAGAGAATAACCGATATGAAAGACGAAATACACGAAGAACTTTCAGATCATTATCAAGTTATTCTGGAAAAGATTAAAGAGTTACAAGTAGAACAAAAGATACATGCTGATGAAATGTCTAAAAGAGTTGATGCACTAGAGAAATGGAGATATATTGTTATGGGTGGTGCTGTTGCTCTTGGTTTCTTACTCAGCAAAGTAAATATCATTGATTCATTATTCTAGGCTAACAATATAATTCTACAGTCTGTCAACCGTTTTGTCAACTAAAAAATGTAGTTGACAGTAATAATTTTATCATGTATACTTCTATCATATTGGAGGTACGAATGATTTGGATTGACACAAAATACGCAGGTCTTATTTCGCCAAAATTAGATAAATGGAAAGTTAAGCAGACAAATCCCTTTGTCGCTAATTTTCGTTGTCCTATTTGTGGTGATTCGGCTTCTAATCCTAATAAAGCCCGTGGTTATCTTCTTCAACATAAAAACAGTATGATGTTGAAGTGTCATAACTGTGGAATTTCTATGGGATTAGATAAGTTGATAGAAAAACTTGATTCTTCTCTATATCAACAATATAAATTAGAAAAATTTGGAAAAAAATTTGAGAAAAAATCTTTCGATTTTAAACCTAAATTTGAAACAAAAAGTATCGAAGACCTTCCAGATTTTATCGAAAATATCACAAATCTAGATGTAAATCATCCGGCAGTACTATATTGTAAAAGTAGAAAACTACCAGATTATAAATTAAAATACATCTACTATATTGATGATGTCTCAAGAATTACAGAGGTAGTAGAGAAATATAAGAATCGAATTAAGACTAACGAAGGTAGGATCGTATTACCATTTTATTCAAAAAATAATGATATAGTAGGATTTACTATGAGAGCGATTGATAAAAATCCTCTTAGATATATAACTATTCGACTTCGTGAAGATGAACCTATGATATATGGATTGGAACGGATTAATTTAAAGAAAAAAGTTGTATGTGTAGAAGGTCCTATTGATAGTTTATTTTTGTCTAATGCAGTTGCTGTCAGTGGTGCTGACATGAAGAAAGCCACGGAGATTTTACCAAAAAACACTATTTACGTTTTTGATAATCAACCTAGAAATAAAACTATTTGTAATTTACTTGACAGAATGATAAGAAACAATTATACTGTTTGTATCTGGCCGAATAATCTCTATGGTAAAGATATCAATGATATGGTTTTGACTGGATACAGTGTCGAGAAAATTATATATAATAACTCATATTCAGATCTAAGTGCTATGTTAAAATTTAATGAATGGAGAAAAGTGTAATGTCATGGCCACATAAGAATAGACCAAGAAAAGGTCGTAGAAAAATTGGATCAACCAAACGTAAGAATGCCAGTAAAAACCGTAAGAGGAAATAATGTTTAACGAAAAACATATAATTATAGCTACAATAGCCATAATTATGGCTATTCTTATTCCTATGAATGTTAACGCAGAAGAAATCAAAATTAAAGATATATATAAAACCCAACAAAGAGAGATACCTAAAGTAGAAACTGTATGTACAGATAGGCAGGTTCCGATATATAATAATCAACAATCATCTGATGGTTCTTCAATTTTAGGAACTATCATTGGTGGTGTAACAGGTGGATTACTTGGATCTACAGTAGGTAAGGGTACAGGAAAGAGTGTTGCTATAGGTGGTGGTGCTGTTGCTGGTGCTTTAGCTGGTAATCAAGTTGGTAAAAACATGGGTAGTAGTAATGATGTTGTTGGATATCAGAATGTACAACAATGCACTCCTCATACGAGGTATGATTATGTAAATGAAGAAATATATAGTCATAGCGAAATCACTTTCTGGTACAATGGACAATATAAAACATTAACATTTATTAAGTGAGGTTTTATGAAATATTTTGATTATAGTACAAAATTGGTATCTATTACAAAACCAGTGATTGAACAATGTGAGACTTCAGAAGAACTAATCGCTTATTGCGCTAGAGTATCAAATCCCGAAAATCAGATGAATAATGAGACTGCGAATAAACTTTTACAATATTGTAAGAAAAATTCGCATTGGTCAGTATTTGAAATGGTAGATGCGACTATTGAGATTAAATGTACAAGAGATATTGGTAGACAAATCCTTCGTCATAGATCGTTTAGTTTTCAAGAGTTTAGTCAAAGATACGCACAAGCACAGGAGTTTACATGGAGAGAACCAAGACTACAAGATAATAAAAATAGACAGAATAGTATAGAAGGTGTAGACAAAGACACTAGAGATGCATGGCAATTGATACAGACAAATGCCTTAGTTCAGGCCAAGAAAGATTATCAATGGGCATTGAATATGGGTATTGCTAAAGAAGTAGCAAGGTCTATTTTACCAGAAGGTCTTACAATGTCTACGATGTATATGAAAGGTTCATTGCGTTCATGGATTCATTATTGTGATCTTCGTATGGGTAATGGAACCCAAAAAGAACACAGATTAATCGCAGAAAGTTGTTGGCAACTACTATCCGAGAAGTTTCCAACCGTATTTTTAGAGGGAAATTAAATGCAAAATCATCTTCCAACCGAATATCAACAGTTTATTCATCTATCACGTTATTCACGTTTTATGTGGGATCAGGGTAGACGTGAGAGTTGGACCGAGACAGTAGGTCGTTATTTTGATTTCTTTGAAGAAGATCTACAAGACAAACATAATTTTAAGTTAAGTAAGAAGGATAGAGACGAACTAGAAGATGCTGTATTAGATCAAAAGGTAATGCCCTCTATGCGATGCCTTATGACTGCTGGACCAGCATTGAAGAAAGAGAATGTTGCCGGTTATAACTGTTCATATCTTGCGATTGACCGTGTTCAAGCGTTTGATGAATTATTGTATATTCTTATGAATGGTACTGGTGTAGGATTCTCAGTAGAACGTCAGTTTGTTACTAAACTCCCCATTGTTGCCGAAGATTTCTTTGATTCGGATGTAGTAATCACAGTAGCAGATTCTAAGATTGGTTGGGCAAAGGCACTCAAGGAACTTATTGCTCTTCTCTATCAGGGTCAAGTACCTTCTTGGGATACCTCTAAGATACGTCCGGCTGGAGCACCATTAAAGACTTTTGGTGGGCGCGCATCTGGTCCAGAACCACTTGAAGATCTTTTCAAGTTTGTAACCTCAATTTTCCGTGGAGCTGCTGGTCGTCGTTTATCTTCGCTTGAATGTCATGATATCGTATGTAAGATTGCTGAGATTGTAGTTGTAGGCGGTGTTCGTCGTAGTGCTCTTATCTCACTATCTAATCTATCTGATGATCGTATGAGACACGCAAAAGCCGGTCAGTGGTGGGAACAAAATCCACAAAGAGCACTTTCAAATAACTCAGCATGTTATACAGAGAAGCCTGATATCGGTATCTTTATGGAAGAATGGTTATCCCTATATAATTCTAAGTCTGGTGAACGTGGACTATTCAATCGTGAATCTGCAAAGAAGCAGGTAGCAAAGACAGGTCGTAGAGATGTAGATCATGAGTTTGGTACTAATCCATGTTCAGAGATTATTCTGAGAGACCGTGAGTTTTGTAATCTTTCAGAAGTTGTGATTCGTTCTACAGATAGTCTAGAAACACTAAAGGAAAAGGTACGTCTTGCTACTATTCTTGGAACGTTTCAGTCAACATTGACAAACTTTAGATATCTATCAAAGAAGTGGAAAGAGAATTGTGAAGAAGAACGTCTTTTGGGTGTTTCATTAACAGGGATTATGGACAATGATCTTACAAATGGAAAGAGTGAGAAGAAAGGCAACATTAAGACTCATCAAGTTCTACAGGAACTTAAAACCGTCGCAATCGAAACAAACAAAGAGTGGTCTAAGAAAATTGGTATCCCACAGTCAGTTTCGGTTACTTGTGTTAAGCCTAGCGGCACTGTTAGTCAACTTGTTGATGCTGCCAGTGGCATTCATGCACGACATAATCCTTACTATATACGGACGGTGCGTGGCGATAAAAAAGACCCTCTGGCGATCATGATGAGAGATGTTGGTTTTCCTGTTGAAGATGATGTAATGAAACCAGAACATACTTATGTGTTTTCATTTCCAATGAAGTCACCGGATAGTTCTGTGTTTCGAACTGATATGTCTGCAATTGAACAGTTGGAACTATGGAAGACTTATCAAGACGCTTGGTGTGAACATAAACCTTCTGTAACTATTTCTGTCAAAGAACATGAGTGGTTAGAGGTTGGTGCGTGGTGTTATGAAAATTTTGATTATATGTCCGGTGTATCATTCTTACCATTTTCTGATCACACATATCGTCAAGCACCATATCAAGATTGTACTGAAAACGAATATCAACAACTACTAGAGAAGATGCCAAAGAATGTGGATTGGGCTCTTCTACAGAATTATGAGACAACTGATCTAACACTTGGAGCGCAGGAAATGGCTTGCGCCGCTGGAGGATGTGAAATTATTTAAAAGATTAAAAGTAACTCGGAGTATCAAATGGAAACGATAACATGTGAGGAGTGCGGAGCAGAATTTGATATACAACATAATGAAATGAATAAGGTCGTATACTGCCCATTCTGCGGAGAAGTCATACAACAAAATGAAGATTTTGATGAATGGACAGAAGACCAAGAATTTTGGGATGAAGAAGACGAATAATGTATGATAATCCTTGGATGTACCAAGGAGAAGTATTTGATGAGAATTTAGTTGACAGGTATCATGGTTTCGTTTATTGTATTACTTGCCCCGATGGTAGAAAATATATTGGTAGAAAGACATTTTGGTTCATGAGAAAAACTCGTGGGGCGAAGCGGCGTAGTCGTATCGAAAGTGATTGGCGTGATTATTATGGTTCCAGTGATGTTGTGAAAGATCTTATAAATCAATCTGAGACAAGTAATTTTCAAAGAGAGATACTATCATTACATAAGACTAAAGGTGAAATGAACTATACTGAAGTTAAAGAGCAGTTTCAGAGAAATGTTTTAGAATCGTCGGAATATCTCAATGATAACATCAATGGCCGGTATTTTAAGTCGAGAGTGGAGAAATGGTTAGAATAATGATGATGAAATGGAGCTGAATATGCAAAATGAATTGCCAGATCATTTGGGTGGTCAAAATGGTAGGAGTTGGACGGATGATGGATCGCTTAATATTATGTGGAATCTTGGTTGCCGAAAGATGCTTGATGTCGGCTGCGGATTTGGAGGTCAAGTTAAATTAGCAGAATCTCTTGGATGGGAATCTTATGGCGTTGATGGTGATTGGACAGTCCTTCCTAAAGAATCCAATTTTCATTTAAATGATTATACAAAAGGAAGTCCTACTTTAACTTATGAAGTTGATTTAATTTGGTGTGTAGAATTTTTAGAACATGTAGAAGAAAAGTATATGGACAACTATATGTCTACATTTCAAGATAGTAAAGCAAAATATCTTATCGTCACCCATGCTGTACCAGGACAAGCCGGTCATCACCATGTTAACTGTCAAGAGGAAGATTACTGGCTAGATGCTTTCAAAAGATATGGATTTGAATATGATGAAACACTTACTAAACAAATTCGAGAAGAATCTACTATGAAAAAACCTTTTGTTGCCAGAACAGGATTAGTATTTAAGAGGAGTTAATAATGTTGTATAATGATGTATATAAAAGTTCTCATAAAACTCTTGATAGGTATCCTCTAAATGATGTAGATTTAACTGAGAAAGGTATTCATCTATATAGAAAACTTCAGGCAGAAATTAAACACTTTCAAAGATTAAAACAAGTTGACAAAGAGAACTTAGACTATTATAATGTAGGATTAATAGTTCATAAAGGATTTGTTGGTTCTAGTGTTGACGTTGAAAGGGCTTTAAAAGAATTCGAAAATTTCGAGGTAGCGGTATCTAAAAATTCTAACAATATTCTTTCAATGAATAGAGATAAGTCTAGATTATTATATAATATATCATTACTAATCTATCCCCACATTTATAAACTTATTGGAGGAGATGAGCGAGAAGTAGAAACCAAGTTCAGAAATAACACATTTGCTCAAATCGTAAGAAATAGACCAGGAGATGACGATCATCAAAAATTAATGCATCTAGATACATACTTTCCTGCAATCAAGTTTTGGTGGTTTCCAAAGAAAGTCGATGATGGTCCATTAATGTTTGCTAAGGGTAGTACAAAATCAAACGAAAAAATGCAGATGTGGTATTATCAACAAAGTGTAAAAGCGTGTAAAAAAGAATACGAAGAGTGGAGAGCAAAAGATCATTATGAAGGATCGTTTAGAGTAAGTGAAGAAGAATTACAAGAGATGGGTTATGAAATGGAACCCATCTACGTAAACGAAGATACATTAGTTATTGCTAATGTTGGTGGTTTTCATTCCAGAGGTAATACAAAAGAATTGAATAGAAGATTTGCTATTCATGGCAGTGTAAGATTAGATAATCCATTGGGAGATACAATATATGTTAAAGATATACTCAAAAGTTTATCCAGATAAGTTATGTCATATGGTATATCGTTCTGACGATTTATCAGAGAATAGAGAAGATGTTGCACCAGAAGATCAATTTATTCAAGTCTCGGCTTTAAAATTAGAAACAGGAAAGACGTTTCGACCACATAGACACATTTGGAAAAATGCCCCTAGAAAACAAGTTGTCGCTCAAGAATCTTGGTGTGTTATGGAAGGTAAAGTAAAAGCACATTTCTATGACGTGGATGATACTATTTTAGAAGAAATTGTTTTAAATTCAGGAGATATTTCACTTACGTTTGAAGGTGGTCACACATACACAATTTTAGAAAACGCTAAAGTTTATGAATACAAAACTGGTCCATATGAAGGTGTAGAAAAGGACAAGGTATTTTTAAATGGGGACGTATAACGTTCGTGGTGGACTAGGCACTCAAATACTATCACTTTATACATGTTATGCCATAGCTAAAGAAAATAATACAACAGTAAATAAAATATTGTTTAACACTGGTGGTTATTGGCAAAATTCAGATATTATAATGGATGAAGATCGTATCTTTTTCGACGACTTTTTGACGTTCAAAAAAAGACCAGAAATTACTACGGTGATTGGTACTAATAAAACCAATCCTTTCAAAGAACCTAATGTTTCTCTCTTACTTAAATGGTGGGAAAATATTAATGAATCTGAAGTTAGTTTAAATTTGAACGGTTGTGATTATGTTAATTCTGGTAAAACTGTGATTCATGTCAGACAATCAGATAGACCTTTGATACCAATTGAAGTATATGATGAAGAAATTAGATATCATAAAAATCCTATTATATTATCTGAAGACAAATCTGTACATAAAAGATATGGTATTACACCAACAAACGATACTATAAAAGATTGGATGACTATATATCAAGCGCATACTGTTATTGGAGGATTTTCTTCTTTTGCATTACTTGCTGGTATGTGGAACCCAAGTCTAAATGTTTATTTCTTTAATAAACTTTTGGCAAATCCAAATGTATCATTCGATGTCTGGAATATTATACATAAATTTGTAGAAAAATTCCCTAACATTAATTGGACATAATATAATGGAGTCTTAAAAATGAAAACTGTTTTGATACTCGGTGGCAGTGGTGGTATCGGTAAAGTTTTAACAAAAATTATGAAGGATAAATATAATGTTACATCTTTATCATCTAAAAATTTAGATGTAAGAAATCGTAAAGAATGTGATATATATTTTAAAACAAATCATTTTGATATTGTAGTAAACTTGGCAGCGTATAATGCTAATGGTTTTACACATAGCATTGGTTACATTGATACTGCCAATCAAGTAGATACAAACGTTTGGGGTACTCTAAATGTAGTTCAACTTTGTTTGAAACATTTTATGAGAGAACGTGGTGGTAATATTATTCTCGCCTCTTCTATTCTAGCGGATAAAGCTCAAGTAGGAACTTCTATATATTCAGCAACAAAGGGATTTATAGAATCATATGTTCGTACCGTTGCCGCAGAAAATTTTAATAAGAATGTTTATATAAACGCTATTCAGTTGGGATACTTTGAAAAAGGTCTAACAGAAACTATTAGTGAAGATATTCAACAAGAGATAATGAAGAATATTCCCGCCAGACGATGGGGTAGAATTGAAGAAGTGTACAACACAATTGAATATATATTAAATACTAGTTATGTTTCTGGTCAAACACTTCGCATTAATGGCGGTCTGTTATGAATCCTGAATTAGTAGATCATGGTTCATTTTGTAAGTATAAAACAGAATCAACGTTTGGAGATTACGTTGTTCTAGATTATAACGTATTTTCTTCTGTTATTATGGATATTGGTGACTGGGTTCATATTGCTCCACAGGTTGCTATTATCGGTGGCAGGACTTCCAAGCTTGTTATGGGTCATTTTAGTGGTATCAGTGCTGGCGGCAAAGTTATTTGTGGTGGAGATGATTTTGCTTCTGGCTCTCTTATGAATCCACAAGTACCTAGTAAGTACCGAATTTCAAATATAACTACAGTAACATTCGAGCCATTTTCTTGTATTGGTGTTAATAGTGTTGTTATGCCTGGAATTACTCTAGGTGAAGGAGCAGTAGTAGGTTCAAACTCGACTCTTACTAAAGATGCCGAACCATGGACAATCTATGTAGGCAGTCCTGCAAGACCTATAAAGAAAAGACCAAACGAACTTGCTTATAAGTATGCTAGGGAGTTAGGTTATGACTTTTAATAAATTCTGGAATAGTGAAGGTTATGATATCATTGATTTGGAGTTGACTGATGCCGAAATTAATGGTATAAATGATGATGTGACAAACATTCTAGCACTAGAGAATAAGACGATTCAAGCTGATCATTATCAATATACACAGTGGCCTAGATTATTTGAAGCGTGGAAAAAGAGTAGAAATATCGCCAATCTCTGTATGAATGAAAAAATACTTCGTCATCTAGAAAATTGGTATATGAAGAAGGCATTTCCGTTTTCTACAATCAATTTTACAGGTCCATCTAATCAACCCCTACATAGCGATTGTATTCATTTTCATACCATACCAGAGAGAATGATGATTGGTGTATGGGTTGCTTTAGAAGATGCGACTATAGAGAATGGTGCTTTGTCTGTAGTTCCAGGTAGTCACGACTGGGATATATATAACTATGAATCTCTAGGTCTTCCACATCCAGACGATATAGAGAATGGTGAAGAGATAAACTATAGAGAATATGAGAAGTTTATAGAGCATCTTGTTTTGATAAAAAAAGGAAAGAGAACTCCTGTTCCCGTGAAAAAAGGTGAAGCGATTATATGGGAAGCAAATCTTCTACATGGCGGTACATTTACGCCACACAAAGATAAAACAAGAAAAGCACAGGCGATACACTACTTCTTTGAGGGGTGTTCTGAGTACTATCATCCAATGTTCTCTAGACCTAGCGAAGGTAAGTATGCTAAAAAATGGTGTAACGAGAATAATAATATAAGAACATATCTGGAGGATATTGATGGTAGAATATAACGCATGGCCAATAGGACAACTACCTAAACATTTACAAAGACCAGAGCTAGACCAAATTAGAGAACTCGGTTACGATTGGAAAGATCCACGCGATGTAGTAGATATGTTTGAAAAAAAAGTTGCCAAATACGCAGGATCAAAGTACGCGGTTTCTGTAGACTGCTGTTCGCACGGTATCTTTCTAGCATTACAATGTATAAAAAGACACAGAAAAAATATATCAACTATTACTATTCCTAAACACACATATGTTTCAGTACCTCAACAGATAATACATGCTGGATTTAAAGTAAAATTAGAAGATAGAGAATGGTCAGGTATATATCAGTTAAAACCTTATAGGATATGGGATGGAGCTACTCGTTGGCAAAGAGATATGTATATGGGTGGATTTCATATCGTTTCTTTTCAATTAAAGAAACGAGTACCTATTGGTAGAGGTGGTATGATTTTACTTGACAATAAGAACGAATACGAGTATCTTAAAAAGATTAGATACGATGGTAGAGATTTAGATGGTAAATATGATGAAGATTCCTTTGAATACTTGGGATGGCATTATTATATGACACCAGAAGACGCCGCTCGTGGTATCATTATTATGGACCAGATTCCTGAATATAATGACGATAGTGGTGATTGGAAGAATTATCCTGATTTATCAAAAGCGAGGTTTTTTAATGAAAGCGTTAATTACAGGTATTAGTGGACAAGATGGTTCTTATCTTACAGAATATCTTTTAAGTCTTGATTACGAAGTACATGGTATTGTCCGTAGACATAGTGTAGCAGAAAATCAAAGTGCAAGATTAGAAAAATTCTCTGATAATATTGCCGGTCTTCATTACGGCGATCTATTAGATGTACACTCATTATATGATATCATTAATAAAGTTAAACCAGATGAAATCTATAATTTGGCTGCTATGAGTCAAGTTAGAATTTCTTCTGACATCCCCTCTTTTACTATTAAAACAAATTCTCTAGGTGTTTTAAATATGCTAGAGATTACTAGTAAACTCTGTCCAGAAGCAAAGTTTTATCAAGCATCTTCTAGTGAAATGTTTGGTAACAGTGTAGATGAAGACGGATTTCAAAGACTAACAACACCAATGAATCCTGTCAGTCCATACGGCTGTTCTAAAGTTCTTGGTTATAATCTTGTAAGACATTATAGACACGGATATAATATGCTTGCTTGTAACGGAATTTTATTCAATCACGAATCTCCTAGACGTGGAACAAACTTTGTAACGAATAAAGTTGTGAAGAACGCTGTTCTAATCAAGAAAAACAAACTCAATAAACTTGAGATGGGTAATATGGATAGCAGTCGTGATTGGGGTCATAGTTCTGATTATGTTAGAGCAATGCACAAAATTATTAATCATAGTGATCCAGACGATTGGATTGTAGCAACTGGTAAATCCTATACTGTCCGACAAATGTGTGAATATGTCTTTGGCCGACTAGATTTAAATTATGAAGACTTTGTAGTACAAAATCCAAAGTATATGAGACCAGAAGAATTGAAATATCTCTGTGGTGATTCAGAAAAAACTAGAAAGATACTAAATTGGAAACCTAACTATACTTTTGAGTTGATGTTAGAAGAGATGATAGAATATTGGATGGGTAAAACATGAAAATTGTTTTCGCCTGTTGTGATCCCATCTATTTAAAAGAACACGGAGAGGCGTTTGCTAAGAGTGCGATAAAGAATGGCGAAACACCTTGGATTCATATTCTTTGTGACGAAGAAACGAAACAAGAGATTCTGAATCAGAATTCTTTTGATTGGCATATCGGATGTCATTTTAGTTTTAGTGACATTGAACCAAAAGATCGCATGATGTATGCTTGTTCTAGATTTATAGTTGCTTCTGATATAATTAGACAAGACAATGTTTCTGAAATGTTGATTGTTGATATTGATGGATTTCTAAGAAAACCTATTGATTGGGACGATTTTAAAAATTGTGATTATTCAATTTTCACAAGAGATCCGTTACCAGGAACAGTAGGATGGGAAAATGAAGGAACCCATGTAGCTGCTGGTGCTATGTATCTGAGAAAGTCGGGTTATAGTTTCATTGATACCGTGGCACATAATCTCATGGAAAATATCAAAAAACATGGCTGTATTTGGTTTATGGATCAAGTCATTTTGTGGAAAGTTCATCAAAATATAAAAGACTTGAAGTTTGTTCAGATGCCCTCTAAGTATATTGATTGGGAGTTTAATGAAGACAGTATCATCTGGACTGGCAAAGGTAATCGAAAAAATCAAAAAAACTATCTAGAGGAACGCAAAAGTGCAAGTTGATATATACATGCCTAGACTAGACGTTATGTTTAAAGAAGGCCCTGTTCCAGAACAAAGAGGACCAATCGCTCCAATACGAGTCCATTGGATAAAGTTTATTGAACAACTATATAATGCTCATGACGTTTTAAAAGACGACGTAAGAGTCATTGAAGTTCCTTTGTGGCAGATTACGACTGAATTTGTAAAAGAACACAGCAAAGACGCTGATGTTTATTATATACCACACAAGATGGAACAAACTTGGTGGTTAGATAATCGTGTTAGATATTATATGCAGATGGTTATACCACATATCTTTTCTATTGATAGTAAAGGTTGGTGCGCTACTGCTTCATCTTATCCTATGGAAAATCTTAGTAAGAATACTGAAAGACACCATCTATTTGATAGAGTTGATTCTGGTGAGACAAAGTTTGATCAACCTAGTTCAAACGATACAGCTTTATCTTTCAAACCATATGTGTTTTTTCCTTGTCAGATACCACACGATGAGACTATCATATATCATAGTGACGTGAAAGTAGAAGAAGCTTTGGAGATGACCCTAGATTGGGCTTCAACAACTGCTAAGAAGGTTGTTATCAAAGGTCATCCTGTCAATCCAGGTTCTATGGAATCTATAAAAAAAGTTGCTAATCGTTATAATTGCGTTTGGGTAGATAATTTCAACATCTTTGATTTGATAAAAAATAGTGAGATGGTTGTGACTGTAAACAGTGGTGTGGGGTTAGAATCTATCTTAGCCGGCAAGAAAGTTGTCACATTTGGTAGGGCAGATTATGATACCGTCACATGGAAGATATATCCTAAAGAATATCGTGATTCTTTATCTAATGCTTATAACACTGATTGGATTAATTTTGAAAGATACAATAAATTCATTCACACTTGGTATGAGACTCATTACGATTATACCAATCCAGAAAGTTTTAAAAAATTAAAAAATTTCTGTTGACATTTAATCAGCATGGTACTATAATGATTAAAGTGAGTGAGACAAAGAGGGTTTTTGAAATGCAATACACCGTGAAACAAATCCATTTGACCGACGATCAAATCAATCAGGTCAACACGAATCCTGATGTGATTCCCGATTTCTATAAACGTTATCTTGACGCTACAATGTTTCCGAAGTCTGCGAAAGTGATTCAAGCCGCGTATGATGATTATAAAGTTGTCGCTAAGATTGATGCATACGATCTTGAAGAGGTGTTTAAGATTGGAAACGGTATGGGCGATAAAACTGCGATTACGCGCCTCGCACCAATGCACAGTGTGAGTGTTGGTGATATTGTTGTCACTGAAGATGGTAAGGAATACTATGTCGCCTCGTTCGGTTGGGCGATATTCGAAGAGGTTTGGTAGTGAGGATTAAATCGATAGACAAATCAAGTCTAAATTGTCTTGGTTTAAAAATGATGAAACAAGGGGTTTCAGGTATTCTTCGTGATATCACGATTGAAAAGATTACTGAGATTCTTGGTTTAGAACCTAATATCGATTATCGCCCAGCAGCACCGGGCAATAGTTATGTAAAGTCTTGGGGGTTTAAATGTGATATGTATGAGATTGGAATCTGGGATTTCAAAGGTTCTTACGAATATTTGGCAAATCCTTGTATTAATGTAAATGAGTTCAGTTTCTATGGAGACCTATGTCTTATGAAACGACTGTTTGGGAAATATATAAAGGTAGTATAATGGAAAAGATAATTGTCGCTGATTGCGACGGTGTACTTCTGAATTGGGAGTACGCTTTTGATTGTTGGATGAATGAACGTGGATTCTTCAAAGGTCCAGAGTCTGATCTCTATTATGAGATTGGATCTCGATATGGTCTCACAAAACAACAAGGTAAGAGTTTTATAGCAGAATTCAATCAATCTGCTGCAATTGGTTTTCTACCAGCCCTCCGAGATGCCGTTTGGTACGTCAAGCGACTCCATGAAGAACATGGATATGTCTTTGATGTTGTAACCAGTCTCTCTACTGATAAACATGCTGCAATGCTACGTGAACGGAATCTTAAGAAGGTTTTCGGCGAGAACACTTTTCGTAATATCATCTGTCTTGCTACTGGTGCTCGAAAAGATAAGTATCTTAAAGAACACTACGAAGATTCAGGATACATCTGGATTGAAGATAAGGTAGAGAATGCAGACGATGGTCTAGCTGTTGGTATGAAACCTCTTCTAGTAGAACACGGTTTCAATATGAATGAAGAGAATCTTTCATATCCAATCGTCAAAAACTGGAAAGAAATTTATGAAAGGGTGTGGAGTTTATCATATGACTGATATTGATGAAAAATTACTGAAACAAATATACGACGAGGTACTTGATAATACAGTAAAACACATTGATAATTGTAATGGTAATGGTCTTATAGTTGCAGGTGTATTGTTGGCTCAAGCATTGAGTATATACAAAACAATGTTGACAGAAGACGGATTTGATGATATAGTAGAAGGTATCGTGGCAAGCAAACGTCATGTAAAGAAGTTCAATGTTCCTACTACAACTAACAAAACGTTACATTAGTAAAGGAGTTGACCAATGAAAGTTTTTCTGATCATTCTAACCTCATTTGGCGGTCTTGCCGGTGATATTAGATACGAACAAGAAACATCTTCTTACCGAGATTGTGCTATTGCTGCTGAATCTATCAAGAACAATCCCGGTAAGTTCTATCGTAATCTTGAAGAGTATACCTATAACCATATTGATGCATGGTGTGAATACCGATGAATATTTTTGCTCTATCAACGTGTCCAGAAGAATCTGCACAGATGATGTGTGATAAACATGTTGTCAAGATGATTGTGGAAACTGCACAACTTCTATCAACAGCACATCGTATTCTAGATGGCGAACAATATACCGATAAGACTGCTAACGGTAGGTCTATCAAACGATGGCGACATCCTAATCATAATTTAGAATCTAGTCTCTACAAAGCATCACATGTCAATCATCCTTCTGCGGTATGGGCGCGGGAATGTAACAATAATTACATTTGGTTACAATGTCATTTTGAAGCCTTGTGTAGTGAATATACATATCGATATCACAAAAAACATTTGACAGAAGAGAAACTTGTTGATATACTGTCTCATGTACCAAATAATATTCAACGAGCCAAGTTTACACCCATTCCACAAGCAATGCCAGATAAATACAAAAGTTCTCATTTCGTAGACGCCTATAGGAGTTATTATGTCGGTGAAAAAGCAAGTTTCGCAAAGTGGACAAACAGATCCGTACCTCAATGGTGGAACGATCCCTCTTATAAATCATGATGAAACAGACGTACAATGGCTTGAACCAATGCAAGCTAAATGTCTGTTAGAAGCTCCAAACTCTTCATGGAGATACGCCCATATATACTACAGAGAACAAGCAGCAAAGTGGGAAGAGAAACTAAGAGTACTAAACAAAGAACTCATTTTACGACAACTAAATCATTTATGAAAGGAAACTGAGTTGGGTAAGAAGAAGGCTTCAGGCAAACATTACGTATCTAATGGTGAACGTCCAAACGTTAACAGGTCTACTGTAAAGTCGGTCAGACGTAATATTACGCGAGTGGACCGATTGGATGATATTATGAAGGCGTGGCGACGTTTAGAGAATCCTTGGATTACGATTCCTAATCCAAATACGAAGGAAACAAACAAACGCCATATTCGTGTTCGCACTAATGACTTGTTTGGAGATCCAAAGGGAGAGTTTCGAATGGCGGTTAGTACGACATGACAAAGCTAGAAATATATACACAAAATGGATGTTCTTATTGTACAAGAGCAAAAACTCTTTATCTAAGTAAACAGGAAATGTTTCCTGAATATGTTGAGTATAATATTTCTGAAAGCGAGGTTTGGAAAAACGGATTGAAAAATAGAGTGCCAGATGTAAAAACTGTTCCACAGATCTTCATTAACGATAAACATATTGGCGGATATGATGAGTTCTGTGATTGGATTGATAATCATTATAGTGGGAGTTGAGAATGCAAGAATTTGATCGTGATTTGTTGGTTCATGCTTTACGTACAAGTGTAGTTCGTCTTGAGTTTACTAAGAAGAGTGGTGAATATCGTGTAATGAAGGCTACTCTAAAGGAAGATATGATTCCATCAGAACATCAACCTTCAGGCGAAGGTGTTTTAAAGACAGCAGAAGTACGCCCTGTATATGACCTAGATAATATGGGTTGGCGATCCTTTCGTTGGGATAGTCTAAAAAGTTGGGCGGATTGGGAGAAATTTGAAGTATAAATAATATGATAATTTTGAAGGAGATATTATTAACAACAAAAAGGTAAAACTATGTTTAAATATATTAAATATCTACCTGTAGTTACTTTGTTATTTTTAACAACAGTTTCGGTAGCAAAGGCGGAAGAATCAACGACAAAGGCGCCAGAACTTGTTCCTGGTCTTGATTTTATTATTAGCGCAGACAATATGTATTCTGTTGAATCAGCAAATTTTAAGACTGAATTTGGTATAGAAGCGGAAGCTACTAATTTAGGTATTCTCGTGGGATTGTATCCTTTAGTACATTGGGATTCACAAGATGCATCTGAATACAAAGCAGAGATTACTTGGGATCTTGATGCCGAATGGTTTCAACTATCTCCACACGCAGACGTTATCATGGACAGAAATTTAGAACATCAAGAAACAACAGTTGGTGTTAAAATCTCAAAAAGGTTTTAATATATTATAGGGGGTGAAATTCCCCCTATAATCATAATGGAGGATATTATGTCGCATAGAAAAGATGATTACCCAGATTTTATAGATGAAATTTATGTACCAAGAAAAAACGAAATCTGTGAAGAATGTCAAAGACCTGCTATTACATCTACATTAGATAATTGTCATAGATTAAATTGTCCATATAACAAAGATTATTATACTGATTAAAGGTTTTTAAGAATGTCGTTGAAAGTAGTTATGAATGAAAACGAGTTAAACAATTCTATTGGTATTGAGACAAACGAATTGAATAGAAATGCTATGGGTGGCACAGAGATGATGCAACATGCATTATATTCAAAGTTATCAAAGGAGTTGTTAGATAGATTCCAAATTATTCCATCTAGAGTTAGGAATATTGATCCTAATCGTCTTCCTATTCTCTGGTTGCACGATTTGGCGGAAGACCCTGAATCCAGGCACCTCAGTGATAGTGGAAATCGGAGCAGATTCAGACGACTTGTTTTTGTATCCCACTGGCAATTTACAACTTATCATAAAGTTTTAGGTGTCCCCTACAGCGATTCTATTGTTATTAGAAACGCTATTGAACCTATTCCTACTCACGAAAAATCAAAAGAAGGTCCATTGAGACTTATCTATCACACTACACCACACCGTGGTCTTGATGTGTTGTTAGCTGTTTATCAGAAACTATCTGAAAAATGGGGCGATAGAGTTCATCTAGATGTATATTCATCTTTTAATATCTATGGATGGCCACAGAGAGATGAACCATTTGAACAATTATTTCAAATTTGTCGTGATCATGAACATATCACATACCATGGAACTGTATCCAATCAAGAAGTAAGAGAAGCATTACAAAAAGCACATATTTTTGCATACCCCAGCACATGGCAAGAAACTTCTTGTATTGCTGCGATTGAAGCGATGAGTGCTGGTTGTTGCGTAGTTTGTCCATCTCTAGCGGCACTTCCAGAAACTACTTCTAACTTTTCTCTTATGTATCCATTTGATGAGGATAAGAATCAACACGCTCATATGTTCTACCAAGTTCTAAATGCGGCTATAGAATCATATTGGGAAGAAGACATGCAAACAAAATTGCAGTTTCAGAAACTCTACACAAACACATTCTATAGCTGGGATCTACGAGCACAAGAATGGGAGGGATTATTAAAATCCCTATTAGATCACGAAAAGTAATTATAGTTTGTTTAGAGGGTTATTCAAGGCTTTTTCTATAGTCTTGTTTACCCTATCTTCTAGTTCGCGAATATCAGATTCCACTTTTCTTCGCGATGCATCCATTCTATCATCCGCAGAGTTAATCATCTCTCTCATATCTTTTTCAGTAGATCTCATAAGTTCTCTGATTTCGCGTTCTGTAGCAGTATTCTTTTTCTCTAGTTCGTATATCGTGTCTGATAATTGATTCATATCGTTCTTTAGATCGGTACGCATATCTCGCGCGGTTTCTTGAGCCTCACCTACTAGTACATATGACTCTTCGACCTTCTGTTTCAATAATTCTACTCTTTTATCGAAGCCAGAAAGATCAGGAGCAACATATGTTGTAATCTTTTGTTTCATTGTCGTATAATCTTTATAGACCTCAAAGGTGCCGTACAAACCACCAATTAAAGTGGATAGCGCCATTGCGACAGCAACCATCTTGCCACCCTTGAATTTAACTCCAGCAAATTCTATCTCTGCCATTTTACCTTGTACCTATTACCCTATTATTGAATTGTGATCTTTCTAACTCATTAAACTTCTGATCATTCATCAAGAATCGACTAATAAATCTGTTATCCTGTATACTTCCACTAGGAATCTGTGTTTGTTCATAAAAAGGTTTATCCTGTAACTGCACGCCAGTATAATCTTTAAATCCCGGAACATATCCCATCATAGCGACGATTGATGCCTGTGCTGCTACTTGTGTTTCAAGTGCTGCTGACTCACCCATCTTTTCTGCTAATGACTCAATACGTTCCTGTATAGCTTGTTTAATTCGTACTTCTTTAGAAGGTTTTTCTTTTTCCTTCTTTGCTTCTTTCTTTTTGGGTTCTTCTTTTTTCTCTTCTTTTACTTCTTCTTTAGTCTCCTCTTTCTTTTCCTCCTTCTTCTCTTCTTTCTTTTCTTCTACAGCGGCAACTTTAATTTCTTCTTTTGTTTCTTCCTTAGTTTCTTCTTTGACTTCTTCAGTATTAGTCTCTACTTCTGCTGCTATCTGTTGTTCAATTTCTTGTTCTACCTCAGACTCAATCTCTGCGACTACCGCTTGTTGTTCTGCTGCTACAGCTTGTTGAACCTCTTGTCTAGTTTCTGCTTGTAAAGTTTCTACTCGTGCGGTAAACGCCGCTGTTGCTGTATCTAGTTGTGATACTTCTGGTATAACTACAGTTACATTAGGAATACCTTCAACTTCAACTACTGATGTTGTAATCTCTTCTTTATTTGTTTCTGTGACTGCAACAACTATAGTCTCTTCTGTTGGATTTGCTTCTGCTACTGTCTCTACTTGTTGTTCGTCTTCAGTGGTTTTTGTTTCTTCTGCTTGTTTCTCTTGTTGCGCTGCTAGTGCTGCTGAATATCCATCACATGTAGGACTAAACAAAGGATCTATATTACAGTTTCTAGCGATAACCGCCTGTTCGTAACCCGGACATCTTGTATCATATAATGGATCTAAAGAACACTGTTGATTGTAGTAAGCAGTTGCGTAACCTGGGCATTCTGTATCATAGAGAGCGTCAAGACTACATTGCTGATTATAATAAGCGGTCTTATATCCCGAACAACTAGAATCATATAAAGGGTCTAAAGAACATTGTTGATCGTAGTATGCCTGTGTGTATCCAGGACATTCACTATTATAAAGAGGATCTAAAGAACACTGTTGGTTGAAATATGTTTCATTATAATCAGTGCAGTCAGTATCATATAAAGGGTCTAAAGAACATTGTTGATCGAAATAAGCTTCTGCATAACCAGTACATTCAATATCATATAAAGGGTCTAAAGAACACTGTTGATTAAAATAAACTTCTGCATATCCTGAACAGTCTTCGTTATATAAAGGGTCTAAAGAACATTGTTGATCGAAATAAGCTTCTGCATAACCAGTACATTCAATATCATATAAAGGGTCTAAAGAACACTGTTGACTAAAGTAGGCATCAGCATATCCTGAACATCCACTATCATACAGAGCGTCTAGTTCACACTGTTGATTATAGTATGCTTGAGCGTAACCAGAACAATTCTCTGAGTATAATGGATCACTATCACAAGGATCAGAAGCAGATGCAGTACCAGCAGTTCCATCACTATAACTATACACGTTATTTGTCGCTGACCAACCAGTTACTCTATCATCGGCTGTAGAAGATCCAAAATTATATAATGTACCACCTGGATTTGTATATTGATATTGTGTCCATTCGCCTTGTGTAGCATCGCCTATAACACCAATAGTGAAAGCATGGTTTTGTATGTTGATCATTTGATGATACATATCAAAACTACCATCTGGACGAATTTCTAGACCTACTGTATTTCGATTGCTGTTATAATATTCACTTATATTATTCCATTGATATCTTTGGTAATTTTCATTACCCTGTGTGTAAAATCTTCCTTCTGTTGAATTGTCTATCAAGTCTGTCCATAATACAGCAATTGCATAGTTATAAGACGAACTAAGAGTTGAATTGGTGTCTAAATTAATACCACTACAACACCAACTCGTCGTTGGGTTTACAAATTGAACAACACCATTGCTATGCATATAGGACGTGGTATAAGTATTTCCATAGAAAGGAAATGAAAATCCTAGATTTACCTGTGTGTAACCATCGTCGCTGATATTATGTTCAACGATTGTAGGTGCACCGGTAGAGGTGTCAAATGTTTGAGCACTAGCGTTATAGGAGCAAAAGCAAACCAAGAATGCCAAGAATGCCGACGCCAAATACTTTAGCTTCATCGTCATCTACTTTGTCTCCATCTAGATCTTTTGATTCTGCATCTGGAACCATTTCGGGGTTTGCATCCCACTGGTCAGCGGCTGGTTGTCCAATTTGACCAAGATAAGGACAGGGTGTACCTGCCATTTTCATGGCATCAAACACTCTTCTATCTTGACAGAGAACACTAACAGCGGCGACTTTCATGCCCATATCATAAAGAGTTTTACTCAACTTCAATCTCTCACAATTTGGGTCACGAACAGTGGTCCCTTTACTGAGACCCAAAATCTGTGTTTGTACAGCAGTACTCGCACCCGTAGTGCAAAGATCCATATTATTACTATTAATACTTGGAGAAATAGCGCTGGGTGGTGGATTAATCACTATCGTTTTTGTATCAGTGTCAGTAACGACATTACTAGTACTGCTACTATTACTCGTATTCACATTATTGTTATTGTTATTGTTATTTGTAGTAATAGTGCTTTGAGCAAACACAGAAGATGAAAACATAAAAACCACGATAAATACCAAAAACGGTATTGCGGTTTTCATTTTTGCCTTACACCTCCTTATTATTGTCTATACGGTTTATTTATATTTAAGGATATTTAAAATGCTCACAATAAAAACTTTATTAGCATCTTTTATGATATGGATGAATGTTCATACAGGGTTGACAATACCTCATTTACCAGATATAATGTTAAAAGATAAAGAACAGTTATTTCATATGGTTTATCCAGGAGTGAAATATGAAGGTCCTGAGAAATCAGTAAATGTGATGGGAGTGTATGTATCTGATACGATATATCTACCAAATGATTTTGATGTGAATGATATATGGGATCAAAGCATTTTATTACACGAACTCATTCATCATTATCAAGAATATAATGACATTGAGGATTTATACGAATGTCCACAACGAAGAGAATATCATGCTATAATGATTCAGAAAGAGTGGCTGGATCAACAAGACAAAAATATCTGGGAATATTTAAGTCCATTGTGGGTTCTTGGGGCAATGAGTTGTCCTGGATTGATGGGAGATGGCCGAGCACGATGAGAAAACCACCTGACCATGCAGGATACGTTAAACCAGACGATCCCTGGTGTGATGAGTTTATAGATTATATCGATACGAGATATGGTGGTCGTGTTGAGTTACAGCAGTTTCTCAAAGATATGGATTGGAAGGGAACAGATACACCATGGGGGCCCGGATTGAGATGGACCTACGATTTTGACAAAGACCAAAAATTTTATATCACAACAAAAAAAGTTGTTGACAAAAAATAAAATTCCTGGTAGGATATACCTATGATGAATGAAGGAGTGAACAAGATGACTACTTTTGATTTTGGTACTGATCCAGTTCCTGCTCACCAACATCCTAATGGTGGTGGATGGGTTGCTGATACCGCTACTGTTTTTGAGACCGCCTATGTTGGGCCTAACGCTCGGGTGACTGGTAACGCTAGGGTGTATGGTCGCGCTGTGGTATCTGGTCGCGCTGTGGTGTATGATAACGCTAGGGTGTTTGATAACGCTCGGGTGTATGATAACGCTCGGGTGACTGGTTACGCTATGGTGTCTGATAATGCTGTGGTGTCTGGTCGCGCTGTGGTGTCTGGTCGCGCTGTGGTGTCTGGTCGCGCTATGGTGTCTGGTAACGCTCGGGTGTCTGGTTACGCTGTGGTGACTGGTTACGCTGTGGTGTCTGGTAACGCTATGGTGTCTAATGACGCCGTGGTGACTGGTGACGCTGAGGTGTCTGGTAACGCTATGGTGTCTGGTAATGAATGAAGGAAAAGTCTAAATGTCTCTTAAACCTCGTAAGAAACGTGTACGTGCTCACCGAGTAACAGGTCTTAGTGGTGCCCCTAAGACTCCTGGACGGGCGGCTGATTTTTATTTTCAATACGAAGTTGAGAATAAGCAGATTATAGAATTGGTCAAATCTTGGATTCGTACTGAGTTTCCTAAGAAAATTGCCACATCTATTCTAAAACAACCAGACTGGAAATTTATGTTTCCACACTGGGCATGTATTATTCACACAAACGATTCCTCTCGTATGGACTATCTTCGAAATAGAATTTCTCAACTGGCAGAGGAAGAAGTGAAAGTCGTAAAATCCCCTAATAAGAATACGACACAAAAAGATAAGATTGATCCAGTAAAAGAATGGATTGGCGAATTAGAAGAGGTAGTAGACCGACAAGATGACAAGTTTGACTTCTATCAGTTTGCTAGAATCAAAAATATGAACAAAACACAAATTGAGAAAATTACTCAATATTATAAAAGAGAATATGAAGAACTCTTGGAAGCAAAGAAAGGTAAGAATGAGGATCTTAAAGAAGCCTGGGGATATCTAAAACGTAAAGGTTTGACAAATCGTATTGCATTTTTTGAACGTCTATTGACTGAACTAGACAAGCATATAAATAATAGAAAGGTAATACGTCGTCCACGTAAACCAAAGGTAAAGTCTGCCGCACAACTCGTAAAAAATATTCAATATCTCAAAGAATCGAATGAGTTGAAAGTTGTGTCGATAAGTCCAGAAACAATTGTTGACATGAAACAATTGTGGGTATATAATGTCAAGTATAAGAAATTGACTTGTTATAACTCTTTGGAGGGTGGTTTTAAGATGAAAGGAACCACACTTCAAAACTTTGATATGGAAACAAGTATGTGTAAGACATTACGTAAACCTCAAGAGCAACTAGGTGAGTTGCTAAAATCGGGAAAGGTCAAACTCAGGACTTTCATGGATAAACTAACAACCAAACCATCAACGTTTACAGGTCGTATCAATAAAGATACACTATTAGTGAGAGTATTATGAGCAATGTGATTCAGTTTCCTTTGGAACGAATGGGTGTATCGCCCATTGTAAAAGAAAGGAATCTTCCACAATCTGAAGAAGAGACAATAAAGGCTATCACAATCAATCGAATGATGTTGGTAGACGAAGTAGTCAACACAGAATTTAGCCGTCTTGCTACGAAAATGATGATGCAAGGGTTTCCTATAGAAGATTCTGGATTCTTCAAGGATTATATTCTTGTTGGAGAGATGATGAGAGCCATACTATATAATAGTGTGGATATCGAACATCCTTTATATGATGTCATCTTAAACAATCGTGACCGTCTCAAGAAGATGATTGAGAATGGCGATATTGTATTTGGTGACGAAGAGGAAGATGACGAAGAATAAGGTGTGATATGATTTTGTTAGATTTTTCACAGGTATGTCTATCAGGCATTCTGGCGAGTGGCAATAAAGATTTTAGTGAAGATCTTATTCGTCACATGGTACTAAACTCAATCCGTAGCTTTAAGACACGGTTCTCTGAATACGGAGAAATGATACTCTGTTGCGATGACAAGAACTATTGGCGTCGTCAAATCTTTCCTTACTATAAGGCAAATCGTAAGAAGAGTCGAGAAGAATCACCACTCGACTGGAATCTTATCTTTGATACGCTGAATTCAATCAAAGAAGAGATTCGAGATAATTTTCCATATGTCGTAATTCAAATCGAATCTGCCGAGGCTGATGACATCATTGCTACAATGGTCGAACGATTTGGTGGTAATGGTGAAAAGATCATGATTGTCTCTGGCGATAAAGACTTTTCACAATTGCAAAGGTATAAGAATGTTGAACAGTATTCCCCTATTACGAAGAAGTTTATTAGAGTTGAAGATCCTATGGCTTACCTTTACGAACATGTTATCAGGGGCGATGCCGGCGACGGAGTACCTAATATTCTTTCTCGTGATGATGTTTTCGTCGTTGGTGCTAGACAGCGGCCATTAACAAAGAAAAAGGTTGCTGCAATGATTGATGATATGAATCGTGGTATCACTCCTTTTGATGGTGAAGTACATCGAAACTATATGAGAAACATTCAGTTGATTGATCTATCTCGTATACCAGAAACAATCCGTACACAAGTTATAGATACATATAAGAACTATGAAAAAAAGGATAAATCAAAGTTGTTGAACTATTTTATTAAGAAGAGGTTGAAAAATCTAATGTCTGATATTCAGGAGTTTTAAATGAAAGATGGTATTGCTGAAATTATTGAAAAGGCGTCTAAGTTAAAGACAGAAAATGAGAAAATTGCGTATTTACAAGAATCGTCAAAGACCTGTATACCATTGATACTTATGTTCAGACTAATGTTTGATCCGAAAGTATTATTTGATCTCCCAGAGGGTGATCCACCATACAAACCACAACCAAAAGAGTCTGATTTACAAAATTACCTATATCACGATTTTCGTAGAATAAAGTATTTTATTAAAGGTCAGTATGAAAACATCAAACCGATTAAACGGGAAACGATGTTTATCGAATTTCTGGAATCTATGGATCCAGACGATGCTCTAATGATGTTGTCCATCAAAAATAAAAAGAGTCCTTATAAAGGAATCACTAAGGCGCTTATTAAGAAAACTTTCACAGAAGCAAAGGATTGGTAATAGTTATGTCTAAGACTTTTCGGGCTCGCCGTAACAAGTGGGATGAAGATTACGATGATTATGATAATCCACGACGAGTAAAAAAATTTCGAAAAATGAGAGAAGAACGCCAAGAATCTTTAAAAAATAAATTTAATTTAAATGAAGGTGAAGATGTTTCAGAAGATACCATTCATAAATCGTAAATCGGCTGTTATTATAGGTAATGGTACTACAAGACAAAATTTCAATTTAAATAATCTTGTTAATAAAGAAAATCTTTTAATCTACTCGTGTGGCGTTGCTTACAAAGGATTTGACGATCCTAATAAAGTAGATTATCATGTTACCATTGAAGAGTATAGGAGAGACCAGTTAGAAAAAGAAGACCAGTCCCCTATAATTTATCCAGAAGATATTGAGGACCATGTAGAGTCTATGTTTTATCATGGACACGCTGGTCCTCGTCCTCGTTCTAATACTGGTATGTTTGCTATGAAATGTGCTATAAGAACAGGTTGTTCGGTGTTATATATATTAGGATTCGACTCTTTAATTAAAAACGACGAGACTCAATCTATCAGCAATATGTTTAAAGGAAAGGCTGAAACAAGAACAAGAGCTGCGGATAATCCAAATAGAATTAGATATCTAGATTGGTTTATGTCGCATAATCATCTTGTAGACTTTATATTTGTTTTTGATAAACAATATGAGTTTTACAGATGTCAATCCAATAATATGCATGGTTTGTCTTATTCAATGTTTGAGCAGATGTTAACAGATGACATTTCTTTTTGATCCACTAGAAAAAGCAGGAAGCACTACTTTAACCATATTCATAGGATATGATTCTAAAGAAGATTTCTGCGCTAAAATACTAGCGCATACAATTAGAAAATATAGTAATCATAGAAAAGATTTTGTAATTATTCCTTTGATCTACAATCAACTTTATGCCAATGAATATACATCAAGAAAATTAGATAAAAGAGGATCTACAGAATTTTCTATGACTAGATTTCTTTGTGTTCCTATCACAAGATTACATATGCAATATCCTGAAAGTATAGAAAATAAATATAAAGGTTTATTAGAAAGATATTCTTTATTTTTAGATTGTGATATGATGTTTACTGAATCTGTTTGGAATTTATTAAAAGTGGCGGACTTGTCCAAACCAGTTTCTGTTTGTAAACACGATTATTCTTCTGCATCTCGTTATAAGATGCATGGTACTCCCCAAGAGAATTATCCTAGAAAGAACTGGTCTTCTGTTACACTGTGGAATTGTCTTCATGATAAAAGCAAACAGATGACCTTTAAATTAGCTGATACAAAAGATCCGGCATATCTTCATAGATTTCAAGGGTTCGATGATAATGATATTGGAGAACTTCCTTTAAAATGGAATTATCTAGTAGACGAACCAATGGATCGAGATTATTACGGATTAGAAAAAGATGAACTTCCATCTAACATTCATCATACTTTAGGTTCACCTGTTTTTAGATTATATCAGGATAGCGAATATTCTGATCTTTGGAAAGAAAATTTCAAAAGCGTGTTTTCTAGAGATTTTGATGAAACAAAAGACACTATTTGATAAATAGAGATAAGGAGGACTAATGCCAACTTATACATTTTTTAATGAACAATCAGGCATGGAATGGGATGACATTATGTCAATCTCAGAAAAAGAAAGTTACCTTAAAAAAAATCCTCAAATTAAACAAGTCTTTAACTCTATGAACATTGTTTCTGGAGTTGGAGGTTTGCGTAATGATGGTGGTTGGAATGATATAATGAGTAAAATCTCTGATGCTCATCCAACCAGCGAACTGGCCGCTTCTAGAGGGTCAACAAAGTCAACAAAGGAGGTTAAAACAAGACAAGCCGTAGAGAAGTGGAGAAAACAGCGAGCTATACGTGGAGATTCTGTAAAACTTTAACTCGCACAAAGGAACTAATAAATGTCCCTTATTAACCTAGAAGATTATGGCGTAGGTAAACTTACAAAAAGGCAAAAAAGAGAACTGAGAAAACAACAGAGTAATTCGCTTAGAATACGATCTATTCAACCGAAAACACAAAATCAAAAACGAGCCTTTGATCACTATGACGAAGAATATAATCTTCTACTGCATGGTCTTGCAGGAACAGGAAAGACCTTCATATCACTCTACTTAGCACTGTCTGACGTTTTAAGCCAAGACTGCGACCAACATAATGTTACCATTGTTCGCTCGGTAGTCCCAACAAGAGATATGGGATTTCTACCAGGAAGCGAAAAAGAAAAATCCAAAGTATACGAAGCGCCATACTCTAGCATCTGTAGTGAATTATTTGGAAGAGGCGATGCATACGAGATTCTGAAAACAAAGAATCTTATCAACTTTGTTACAACATCTTATATTCGTGGACTAACATTAGATGATACGATTGTAATAGTTGATGAGGCTCAAAATTTAAACTTCCATGAGTTGGATTCTATCATTACCAGACTTGGTGAAAATAGTCGTATTATGTTCTGTGGTGACTTTAGACAGAGTGATCTTATTAGAGATGAAGAAAGAAAAGGATTATTGACATTTATGAAAATTCTTGATACAATAGAAGAGTTTCAAACAGTAGAGTTTGAGGAAGACGATATTGTGCGAAGCAGTATCGTGAAAGATTATATAATCTCAAAAGCAAAGCATGGAGTTTTGTAGATATGCGCGAAAAGTTGATTGAACTTGTTTTAGATTACTGTGTACGTAATGAAGAAGATTGGGACATTCCATATAAAGCAGATGAACTTCGAAAGTATACAAATGAGTATCTATTGGAACTGATTGAAAAACAATTAGATTGTTATATGAATGTAGTTCACGGTACTCGTTGGCGAGAAAAGGTCGGAGTTCATCTAATGAATAATGATTTTTTATATGGTTACGGCGATGTAGACCCTTTGTTTCCTGATATTGGTGCTCCAGACAATGTTGCTGGATATGAAGCAGAAGACATGATTGTGAGTGGATTAGATGATTTTTCAACATCGCCAAATAAGTTTACCTGATATCAAGGCAACAACGAATAAGGAAACCGGCAGGATGTATCATACTCCTGCCGGTGACTTACCTTCTATCACCACTGTTCTTGGTCGGTTGTCTCGTGACGGTATTATGGCATGGCGAAAAAAAGTTGGTGAAGAAGAGGCAAATCGAATTTCAGGACAAGCATCTTCCAGAGGTACTAGGCTTCATAAAATTTGTGAAGACTATATAAATAATGTTGAACCTGTTTTCAAGTCTCCTTTAGATAAGGAGATGTTTTTAAGTGTTCAAAATACACTAGATAGTATGATAGAAGAGGTTTATGGGCAAGAGGTTCCGTTATATTCTGAGTATCTTGGTATAGCGGGTAGAGTAGATCTTGTCTGTAAATGGAATGGTAAAGCGTCAATCGTTGATTTCAAGACTTCTCGTAAATTAAAGAAACGTGATTGGATCGATAATTATTTTATGCAATGTACCGCATATTGTGTGATGTTTGAAGAACTAACAGGTACGCCAGTGGACCGATTTGTCGTTTTAATAGCAGTAGATCAGGAATCGGAACCACAAATTTTTCTCGGCAAGAGAGACGATTATATCTCTCCGCTGGTCGATGCTATTAGAGGATTCTACGATGAAAAGAATCTTGTTCATCCTAACCCTGCTCTTTTCGGTAGGTTTCAGTAATACCGCTGACGCTCAACGAGTTACCTGTATTCCTTATGATGATGGTATCACACCTCTTATTGAGACATATGAAGAAAAAGTTTTATATAGAGGAATTACGGACAATAGCAGATTTATGGTGGAAATATGGGCAAATGTTGAAACGGGTTCATTTACCATTGTTCGTATTGGTTATATAGAAGGGCAAAAAACGATTTGTGCCACGATTGCTGGTGAAGGGTTCCATGAGGTAACAGTACAGCCCAAGCCCGAAAAAAAATCTCCAAAATCGTAAAAAAACTGTTGACATTTAATCTCTACCGTATATAATGATTATAGTGAATGAGACAGAGAGAGACAGAAACATGACAGGCATTTACAAAGTTTTCCAGATCAACCTCACCGATGCAGAAGTTGACACCATCAACGCCGCCGGTGATCACGGCGCTGTTCCTAAGAACGTGCTGCGTATGAAGATTGATATGTCGTTTGGTAAACCTGTTGGACATCTGGTCAAGGAAGCCTTTGAGAAAGGTTACTATGAGCATGTCAGCAACATCACCGCTAATAGCCTTGATGGTGTGTTCCATGTTGGTAATATGGGTCCAGAAGAGAACATCGAACGGTTTCTTCCCATGCACAGCCTGAGTGTTGGTGATGTGATCATGGATGAGAACGGCATGTACCACATGGTTGCAAGTTTTGGTTTTGATGAGGTGGACGAACTTAATTTGAAGATTGCATAAAAAAACTGTTGACTTTTAATCTCCATCGAGTATAATGATTATAGTGAGTGAGACAGAGAGAGACAGAAACATGATGAAGTTTGCCAAATACGACACCAAAGCCATCGATATCAAGACCGCTTGGATGGCTACCAATGCCGTAAGTGAAGTTGACATCATTGAAAATATTAATGATGAATACGAACTTTGGATTGGCAAAAATTTCGTAGAGATGTACGAAACCTTCGACATCGCCAAGCGGAATGCTGAGGCGAAGGTTGGTTTCACTGTCAAGTGGGAGGATTGATATGGCGTTTGCTCCTTATACCAACGACCGTCGCACGATTGGAATTGACTCCAAAGTTCTGGGTCAGTTCCGAGAAAAGGAGTATGATCACTTGTTTGAGTTTGCTGAGAATGATGATTGGTTTGCTGATGAATATCCCCACAAGATTTTCGTTGGTAACGATGAAACTCGTATTGGTCTTGTTAAGAAGACTGTAGCGTATGTGGTCGTAGATGAAGGCGCCGATGGATCGCCGGTCGTTCAAAAATGGTCTATCAAAAATTTTCGGGAATATGAATAATTTTGCTTGACATTTAATCTCCACTGTAAGATAATGATTATAGTGAGTGAGACAACGGAACAAGCAAAGGAGAGATACTATGCAAATAGGTGATCAAATCCAGCTCAAAGGTAAGAGCAAACACGGTAAGAATCGCATCCAGCAATTTGGTACGGAGTTTTGGATCAGCGAGATTCGCGACCGTATTCAAACAACCAAACACCGTTCGCTGCCAGGACCTTTTGCAATGGTGTTTAGCCCCACGGGTGACCATCGTTGGATCGCTTTAAAAAATGATCCAGATTTTGAGATATTGGTTGACAAAAATTAATTCTTTTGGTATGATATAAACATGATGAACGAAGGAGAGAAACGATGTTGAATGCTCTGAAGATGTTGGTCGAGTTTACTGCTTTCTCTTGTCTGATGGCACTTATCCTAATGTACATGGTAGCGTTCTCTTAATGAATTTATTCCTGGATAGCTCAGTGGTAGAGCTGGCGGCTGTTAACCGCCCGGTCGGGGGTTCGAATCCCTCTCCAGGAGCCAATACGCTCCTATAGTTAAACGGTATAACAGTTGATTTGTAATCATCAATTCGCAGTTCGATTCTGTGTGGGAGCACCATTTTTGGAGATGATATGAGTATGCATCTTGTGGGACCGTGGATGACAACAACATCCACTCGTAAACGTAAATCTAAAAAGACCAAACGTCAATTACAAGCCGATATCGAACATGATAAATGGCTTCGTAAGATGGGTGTTCATGCAGATAAACGGGGATTGGCTCAGTCTGGTAGAGCGGGCGCTTTGGGAGCGTCAGGTCGTTGGTTCGAATCCAGCATCCCCGACCAAATTCCTCTCAGTAACAAAATTGTACCGATTCAAACGAATAAATCAGTTGACAGAGAGACAAAACTGATGTATAGTTCTCAATATGTTGTCGGTCAAGCGTATAACAAAGGTGGTCTACAGGTACTATCTAAAGAAGACGCTAATGATCCAACCACTGGAAAGAGGCGAGGATGAGATATTTTTCTTATGATGAACTGGCATACCCAGGAGAAGGAACGTCTATTGTAACAGTATCAGAGGATGATATCAGAAAAGAATACTATCCTTGGTGGTATGAGAAGATGTGTAAAAAGTTTGGTAAAGAAGAAGTGGACAAAAACTGGTCGTTTGAAGACTGCCTAGAGGACTGGATTACAACCAATTATGCGTGGGTAGTAGATGAGTGAGGAGAAGATGATTAAACACGAACCACTATTTGATACTGACAAGATTTGTGAACACTATACTAAGAAAGATGGTGTTCCTGTTACCTATGTGTGTACAAGTGCTCTGGGCTATGAGGCATGGGCAATGGATATCTTTTACAGAGAGACTCCACATCCTGAGTTTGGTAACCATTACTTTGGATTATATTACAATATGGTTGATACACGAGTAACACAAAAGCCACAAATTATGATTACCAATGCAGATCGAATTGAATCTGTAGAGTTTGGGCTTGTTGAAGATGGTGATGGCAATCTACAGTACAGCGCACATCGCCATGATTATAAACGGTTTGAGAACGGCAATATGATAGACGGAGGTCGTGCTTATATTAAGTCAAGTATGTGTGAAGTTAAACACTACGTTGTTCGTAACGGTGAAATGGTGGAGAAGAAAGATGTTTAAATGATGCCAGAAGAAACAGACTGGTTAGGAATGGATTATTAAATGAGTAAAGATTATGTTGTCGTAACCTGTATTTCATCTCATCGTATGCGTTATGTGATGCATAAAGATGATTTGCAGAAATTGAATCCTGATGAACCTTGTTGGCCGGAAGAATGGGCAAAAGATACAGTGAGTATGGAAGAATGTGAAGAGTTTTCTCAAAAATATATGGGCGAATATATTGTAGACAGCACTCTTGTCACTGAAGAAGAAATGTTGGATCTGTTCGACAAAGACAATGCTTATCTTAGCGAGTGGTCCACTGACTATAAGATTAACTGGGTTAGAGAAAAACTAAATGATAAAGAAATATAGGATCACCACAACTCTTCGCCCCGGTATCAAAGATATGCAAGGCGATGCAGTAGCAAATGCTTTACGATCTATGGGATATGATATGGTTGAAAATGTTAGAATCGGTAAGACTATCCATATTGAATGTGATGAAAATTTAGTTGACGACATTGCTAAGTCTGTATATAATGAAGTAATGGAAAATTATGTGATTGAGGAACTATGAAAAAGGTAATCGTTATCAGTCTTGGTCTTTTGGTTTCAGCTTGTGCTGTAACACCATTGACACCTATTGGTATTGCTTATGATATGGTAACTCTACCATTTGAGATGGGACATGTAGTCGTAAAGAGAGTATTGCCTTGATTAATTGGTATATGGTAATATTAGTTTTGTTATCATTTTTACCCTTTGCATACGCAATTTCGAAATTGTGTTGGAACTGTTAATTGGTCTCGTAGCTCAATTGGATAGAGCAAGAGCCTTCTAAGCTCTAGGTTGCAGGTTCGAGTCCTGCCGAGATCGCCAAATATGCGCCCATAGTTTAACGGTAGAACACCCGGCTTATATCCGGCATATGGTCCCCAGATTAGGGAGCGGTCCAGGTTCGAATCCTGGTGGGCGTACCAAATATAAATAACACCGTGCTGCTGAGGCTCATTTATGTGAGGTACGGCAGGGATGGCAGATGGAGTACTGAAAGAGGGGAAAAATCGTGGCCATCATTTTTTTATAGAAAGGATGTTCTAGTTGATGAGGCAAATTCTTCAACTTTTTTGTTGACATTAATTCATTTCTGTTGTATTATATAAAAATGATGAAACAGTGAGTGAATGTGATGTTTGAACTTATTGAGTTGTATGAAGAAGCGTTTCGATATCCTAAGATTCGTGAGGAATACGAAGAATATCTGGACCGGCTTGCAGATGAATTTGATTATGTCAAGAGTCTAGAGATGAATAATATAAATATTAAATCTACCGTCTGAGAGGAGATAGAATAAACGTTCAGGACACGGGGGCAGTACCCGTCACCTCCACCATAAGCATATCACCGTCTCTAGTAATGAGACCTTGCTAGACACGAAAGAGTTTGTTGTGGTATGCTTATGCGGGGGGTGATATTAGGTTCGACTGACGTAGTAAAGATCAAATCGAGGTAGACGCCATGGTACCAGCGTATCGGACCAAAACTATAAATGCTAACTTTAATGTTGCAAATGACAATCACTTCGAGGATATCCGCCTAGCGGCTTAATCGACTTGTAGTCACGGGGTATGGGTTCCACCCTGTCATATAACGGGCCCAATCACTTATAACAATCAAAGGATATAACATTGTTTAAATTCTCCGAAGAGGGAATCGCAAAGTTTATCATTTTTTGTTTTGTCTACTTAATTCTTATTGTTGTATCTATGGCAACATTGCCGGGTAATGCTGACAGTCACGAAGTAGATAAAGATAGTCTGAACTGTTTAGCTAAAAACATATACTTTGAAGCTAGAGGAGAAGAAATCATTGGTCAATATGCTATTGGTCTCGTAACTCTAAATCGTGTAAAAGACAAAGATTTCCCTAATAACATCTGCGACGTTGTATATCAGGCAATAAAGATAAACAACAAAATAGTAAAATATAAGTGTCAATTTTCTTGGTATTGTGACGGTAAATCAGATACACCAAAAGATTTACAAACTTGGTATAAAGCTATTAATATAGCAGATACATTACTACACTTTAATGTAGAAGACTTCACAAGAGGTTCTAGATTTTATCATGCGGATTATGTCGTACCTAAATGGAGCAAAAATAAAAAGGTATTAATTAGAATAGGAAAGCATATTTTTTATGAATAATTTTTATAATAGTCTCGCTAACGATAAGAAACTATCGATTATTGCTGGACCGTGCGTTTTTGAAAATCAAGAGTTGGCAGTGGAAATCGCAGAGACTCTAAAAGAGATTTGTGACGATTTATCTGTCAACTTTTGTTTTAAAATGAGTTTTGATAAAGCAAATAGAACATCATCCTCTTCATACAGAGGAGACTTTGATGGTGCGTATTATGCATTTGATTCAATAAGAAATAGAGGTATACCTACATTAACAGATGTACATGAATCTTGGCAATGTGCCGTAACTAATGCTGATATTCTTCAAATACCAGCATTTCTCTGTAGGCAAACCGATCTTCTAAAATCAGCTGCCGAAACTGGTAAACCTGTGAATGTAAAAAAAGGACAATTTTTATCTCCATGGGAAACGAAAAATATAGTTGACAAGATAAAATCCTTTGGTTATAATGAAGTAATGTTAACTGAACGAGGTACAACATTTGGATATAACAATCTCGTTGTTGATATGCGTTCATTAGAAGTGATGAAAGAATATGCACCTGTCATTATGGATTGCACACATGCCGTACAATATCCAGGAGGTCAGGGAGGTTCAAGTGGGGGTGATAGACGTTTTGCTTCTGTTATTGCTTATGCAGCTACCGCTGTATCAATAGCAGGACTCTTTATGGAAGTCCATCCAGATCCTGATAATGCACCGAGTGATGGTCCTAATATGATTAAATTAAAAGATTTTCCAGAAATAATAGAAAAAATTTTAGAAATTGATGGAGTGGTTAAAAAATGATTTATGGTAAAGTTTGGGGTCAGACAGAATCTCTTTTAGTGACTCCCATGATTGAAGTTCACAGAATCATTACAAAGTCTGGTTATAAATGTTCAGAACATTTACATAAACACAAGTGGAACGGATTCTATTGTATTAGCGGTAAAATGAATATTTTTGTACGTAAGAATGATTATGATCATACAGATAAGACAGAACTAAGACCAGGAAATTTCACTACAGTGAAGCCGGGTGAATATCATTGGTTTGAATGTGTAGAAGATGCTGAGGTACTAGAAATCTATTACGCTGAAGCAATCTCAGAAGATATTGTAAGAAAGAATACTGGAGGAATTATTTCGAAATGATTGATAAGAATAAGTTCAATCAAGAAATTGAAGATTTTGTGTATGAAACTGGTGAATCTTATATTGACGCAATTATCAATTTTTGTGAAAAGAATAATGTAGAGATTGAATCTGTTGCTAAAATGATTAATAAAGTTATCAAGGCGAAGATTGAATCAGAGGCTAGTGATTTAAATTTACTAACAGAGAAATTATGCAGATTGCCCATGTGATGTCGTTTCCTGGTTTCAATGCGTATAAAACTTATCTTGCGCTGAGAAGTCATTTTACGACTGATTATGATTACTTTAAATATAATGGTAAACTGAGAGTAAAGGAGGAATCTTTTTTAAGACGTAAAGACAAGTTTTTCTTCGAGAAGATAGAAAGGAGGCATAAGAAGGAACTTGTTCCATTCTTCGTTTCAAATCTAATCAAGGAGGATAATAATTGGAGTGGAGGTCTTGTTTCTGACAAGGCTGAACAAGTCTTTAACGAATGGAAGAGAAAGTTCCAGTCACTTAAATATTCATTCCGTGAAGATATGAGTAAACTTCGTGATTATATGGATCGGAATGATCTTCAGTTTGATGAGGTGTTTCAGTGTGATGATGGACAACATCCAATAATTCTGAAACTTCTCATCTCTGAAGATATATCAATCGAGTCTTTTATTATACTAGACAAAGTGCTAGGATTCGTGAAAAAGATCAATAAATACGTTGACGATTTCATTTGGATCGAGTATAATAAGAAGATAGTAAAGTATTCGTCATTTATTGAAATTGATCCAAAGGAGTATCGTCATGTCGTAAAATCTATATTTGTTTAAGTCGTATAAAGTCGTATTAAGTAGTTTTAAGGAGAATCAAAAATGGCAGCAACATCTTTTGCCGCACTCAAGAAGTCAAGTAAGTCATCACTTAGTGACCTAGTAACAGCAGCCGAAAAGATTACGGCACGAGACGAACTCAACACAAACGAAAATATCTGGAAGCCTGAAGTAGACAAGGCAGGAAACGGATACTCAGTCATTCGATTCCTACCAGCAGCCCCTGGTGAAGAACTTCCATGGGTCAAGGTATACAATCATGGATTCCAGGGTCCTGGTGGTTGGTGGATTGACGAATGTCGAACCACAATTGGCGAAAAGTGTCCAGTTTGCGAACACAACTCTATGCTTTGGAACTCAGGTGTAGAGTCCAACAAGGATATTGTTCGTAAGCAGAAGCGTCGATTAAACTATTATTCCAATGTTTTAGTCGTATCAGATAAGGCAAATCCTCAGAATGAGGGTCAAGTGTTTCTTTATCGGTATGGCGCAAAGATCTTCGAAAAGATGCAGAATGCAATGCAACCTCAATTTGAAGATGAAGATCCAATGAATCCTTTCGATTTCTGGGAGGGTGCTAATTTCAAGTTGAAGATTCGTCGATATGAAGGTTATCAGAACTATGACCTATCAGAGTTTGATAAGAGTTCTGCTGTATCTGACGATGATGCAAGGATTGAAGAGATTTGGAACTCTCAACATCCACTATCTAAGTTTCTTGATGTATCTGAGTTCAAGTCATATGAAGAACAAAAGACTCGACTCAATCGTGTTCTTGGTCTTGATGGTGGTCCTGAACTAAGTGAAGTTGCTCCAGCACCTCAACCTCGTGTTGCGGCAGCTAAGGAAGAAAATAGTGTTCCTTGGAGTAATGATGATGAAGAAGATGACGATAGTCTATCATTCTTCAAGAAATTGGCAGAGGAGGATTGATAAAATATCAGAGGGGACTTCGGTCCCCTCTTTTTCCTCTTTTTTGTCTGTATAAAATATAATAAAAGATTAATAAAAGGATAACACGTCTGTAACAAAATTTTGTTAAATATGAATGTAACATACGGTTACAAGTTCGAAAGGAGATCAAAGCTTTGATTAAAACATTAACACTCGCTGCCTTAACATCGGTACTTATTGTAACATCTGCATCTGCAAGGGAGCAGATTCGTATCGTTGGTTCTTCAACAGTATATCCATTTTCCACCACAGTTGCTGAAGAGTTTGGTAGGACTAGCGGATTTAAAACGCCTGTTGTAGAATCAACTGGTTCAGGTGGTGGATTCAAATTGTTCTGCGCTGGAGTCGGAGAAAAACACCCAGACATCACAAATGCTTCACGCAAAATTAAGAAATCGGAAGTAGAGCGTTGTGCAAAGAATGGTGTAACACCAATCGAATACGAGATTGGTTTTGATGGTATTGTAATTGCTAACGATAAATCAGCAACTCAATATAATTTTCAATTGAAACACATTTTTTTAGCTCTTGCCGCTAAGGTTCCAGTAGATGGTAAGTTAGTACCAAATCCATATGTGTATTGGTCTGATGTAGACCCATCTCTTCCTAATGTAAAGATAAGGGTACTTGGTCCTCCTCCAACATCTGGTACGCGTGACGCTTTTCTAGAACTCGCTATGGAAGGTGGAGCTAAACAAATTTCAGAACTAAAAGCTCTTCGTAAAAAGGACAAGAAGAAGTTTAAGAATATTGTTCACCACATCCGTGAAGATGGTGTTTATGTTGAAGCAGGTGAGAACGATAATCTAATTGTTCAGAAGCTCCAATCAGATCCAAATTCTCTCGGCATTTTTGGATACTCATTCTTGGACCAAAACTCTGATGTTATCCAGGGTTCAATTGTTGAAGGTTTCGAACCTACATTTAAAAACATTGCAGACGGTAAGTATAAAATCTCTCGGTCTCTTCAATACTATGTGAAGAAAGAACATATCGCAAAAATTCCTGGTATTCAGGAATTTGTCAATCTATTTCAACGTATGCAAATGGCAGATGGCCCACTTGAGGATAAAGGATTAATCTCTTTAAAATAAACTATGAAATATACTAGGGGGGGACTTCGGTCCCCTCTTTTTTTTATGTAAAAGCTACAGAAAATCGAGACGCAGCAGATCTTGTTGGCGATTGTGTATATTGAGAAATACCACCAGAAATAGTAGTTTGACGATTACTATTATTGATAATAGTCTGTGATTGATCTACACTAGTTGGTGAAGAGGTACTAGGTGACGCTATAAATATAGGAGCTGATGGTTTCATTGCGTTATTCATTGAAACCATCTCCGCTTCTAAACCATTCATTCTAAGAGATCCAGCTCTAAATGTTGGTGCCATTGTTTGGCCTTGGCCTTCGAACAATGGGTAGTTTCCTTGATCACCCATGGGAGCCATGGGAGATGCATCGTTTCCTCTAGTTAGTTTTTCTCTTCGTTTTGATAATTCTTCAATTTCCTGTTCTCTTTTATCTATTAGTTCACCGCGCCTTCCTTCATATGTTAGCTTATCGTCCGCTATTTGTTTCTTTTTCGCTTCCTCGATCTGGTTTTGTTTTTCTAAAATTTGTTTATCTATTTCTTCAAGTTCTTTTGCTGGTGCTGCTTTTACTTCTTCAAGGTCCTGTTTTGCTTTAGCAGCCTGTTGTGTTGATCTAAATATACTTCCTGCATCGGCTGAGCTTATACGATCTAGGTTTTTAGCCTCACGTTCTTTATTAAGAGCTTGAAGTTTCTTATCATCAACCATACCATTTTCGTTCATTACGGAAGCAATTTCTTCTTCAGTAGTTACATATTTTTCTAAACTTTTATTTTTTGATGCTTCTGTTTTTTCAACTTTTTCTGTTCCTTCTTGTTCTTTCATTCCCTGTGTATCTGAATATTTTTCTATAAACGCTTTTACACCATCTGGGAGCGCCCAAGAAGGAAGGCCGGTTAATAGATTGGCAACACCACTAAACAATCCATCTATAATAGCATCCCATATCTTTGACATACCATCTTTAAAACCTTGTATTTCTGCATCATCAAGAGAAAATATACCGACTACTGCTCCTACTAGTCCACCTATAGCCGCTCCTATAGCAGTACCTATAACTGGAATTACACTACCTAATGCAGCACCATACGCTGCAAACTCAAGTGCTTGACCTCCAACTTTTGCTAATGCCGGTGTCGCTTCTTGAAGACCCGTCATAGCCTTTCCCATTGCAGTATTAGCTTCTTCACTAAAATCTTTTTTCGTAAACCAATCTGCTATACCGTTAACTGCCGTTTTTGCCATCATCCCAGCGGCAACAGCAATACCAGCAATACCTAAAGCCTTAGGTGTAAGACCTTTCCCTAACGCTTCTGGAAGAAGTTTTTGGGCACCTTCAAGACCTGTTTTTATAAGACTGCCCGATGAACTAAATAAACCTGTAATAAGTTTTATAGTGGTTCCTGGCATTAGCGTAGCAAACAATCCTACTGCACCAGCTATCTCACCAGCGTTTTCTCCAAACCATCCATCAAATGATGTACCTAACCATCCTTCTAATTTTTCTTTTAACCAGTTTCCTGCAAATTTAAATAGAGAGAATATTATACCTCCTCTAACACCAAGGATACCAGTAACAACAAGATCAGAAAAATTTAATTGACTAAGATAATTTCCAATACCTTTCATTATAGAAGGTCCGTATTCTTCTACTTTTTCTTTAATAGATTGAACAATTTTATTAAATTTTTCTGGAGCAAAAAATGCTGCTAGAAGCGCCCCACCAAGAAGAGTACTTAAAACACCACCAAGAGATATACCCTTTCCTACTTCTATAGCTTTATCTTTTACGTCCGTCGCCGCGCTTTTTAAAGTAGTACCAAATTTAGACTCTCTTTTTTCTTCAGCGGCCGCCGCTCTTTCTCTAGCACGATTAATTTCCTCAGTAGTCTGTTGTTTTTTATCTAAGTTTAAATTTTCAGTGTTTACCTTCAAAACAGATGCGAATAATTTTCTAAGACCTCTGATATTCTCATCTATGCTTTGAACAGCATACATGGTGCTTTCTTGAAATGATAACGCCATCATATCAGAAGTAGCTGCACCAGATGGATTAGGGTTAGGAAGCATTTTGTCTGTTCTTCTCTTCTTGTTCTCTCAGATGTTCTAGCAACATCTGAATGTATATTTCTCTCTCAAACGGTATCATATCATCTAATTCAGTCAAAGAATATTTATGATATTGCATCAACGAAAAGTTAAGTCTATAATAACTAGCTAGACTCGTATGACAGAGACTTATCCAAAAAAATCTTCAAAGCCAGATACATCTGTTTCAACCTCTTCATCACATTTTTCACATTTATACTTTGCTCTTAAACGACTGCCAGGCATAGTTTGAAAGAATCTTGTAATTTTATCAAATTGCTCTTTAGAAAGACTTTCTAAAAATTCTAAAACATCTTTTTTTGTAAAATCGTTGTAAACCGTTTCTTGATCGTAAACATATTCTATACTAGTAGAAAAAATATCAAGAACATTTGTAGGATCAATATCCATAAAGTCAGTCAAAGAATTTATATTAGGATACTTCATCTTCACACCAATATTATCGTTCAATAAAAATGTATCAGTATGATCTTCATTTGTATTATAAACAATATTATCTAACTTGACTTCTACATCGTTCATGTGGCCACAATTTTCCACATCATGTTTTAGTTTAAACTGTGCCGTTTCTCCTACACTTTTAGATCTTATAAGAAGAAATATATGTTCAAAATCAAAATAAGCTAAACTATAAGGATCAATATCCTCCGGCTCAATAACACAATTTTTTAACATTTGACAGACAGCGTCTATCATGTCTTTTCTCTCACCACTTTCAGCAGCTATGAGAAGCAACTTTTCCTCTTTTACAAGAAAAGGTCTAAATTTAACATCAACTCCATTTGACGGTAGTTTAGTCGTAAAGTGTGGAGCTACTATTGATGGTAAAGCCATTTTATTCTCTCCAAATCAGTCATTTTTATTAAGTAGATAAATTAGCAGTACTTGTTGATCCTGCTGCGTTTTGTTCATAATATCTATAAGTGAACGTTACATTAATTCTAGGTATAGCATCAGAAGCCCAAGATAAACTTACTGGAGCGACTTGTATAGGATATGCTTCTATCAATTTTGTATTATATCCTTTGGCACCAGTTCTTCGTAGATTGTAAATATCTATCGTTCCAATATAATCATCATAATAACCAGAACGAAATCTCGAACCATCTGATACGGTACGATTAATTCGATGTGTTCCTACAACCTTATCTAACCATCTATCAAAATACTCTTTAACACGATAATCGTCTGATTCTATGAAAGTTATAGTAGTCTCTAGATAAAGTGCTGCATACGCTACTTTTCTTTGAGGTCCAATATAAACCTGTTCTGTTGTAGCAATACTTCTTCCAGGCAATTGTACAGAGTCTGCTCTATATGTTAAATCTGGATCACCAATTCCAGCTGGACCACTTATTATAATTTCGTAGTCGCTTTCTCTCGCTGGAGGAACATTATTAAAGATAGAAGTAAATCTATTTAAATCTATAGGCATTATATCATCCTTCTTGAGTCTGCCCAGACTTTAGTCTTCGACGCTTTCGCAAATCTTTCCAGTGGTAGGAATAGGGCAATATCCCATTCACTAGACGATATTTCAATAAATCTAGATCTAACATGATTTGATAGATATCTTTTGAAAGTTGGTTTAAATGGAGCAAAACGAGAAGCCGCTTTTAATATCTGATAACCAATCTTCAATTTAGTTTTTTCATCGTATCTTCTGTCCGTAGACAGTTCGTATAATTTATCCATTAACTTTGCTCTAAGAGTTAGTGGTAAATAATGCATGTTGATACCATAGAAACCACCTGGAGCTCCTTCTACTGGAAAGATCAAAGGATATCTATCATAATATGGTAACGTATCTTTTGTTTTAGGATCATAATTGAAAAGATACATCTTTCCTATTGTGGTCCTATTTTTATATTTCGCTCTCTCACCCCTAACAACAGCTTCCGGCGTAACACTAGTCGTTCTCGCCGCGTTGCGAAACCAATCTCTAGACGTTTGTGTCCTAGCTGGTAATTGTCCAGACCTCACTCCCTGAGCCAGAATTTCGTCAAAAGTTTTTGATGCCATGTTCGTTTTTCTGTTGACAAAAAATAAGATACGTTATATACTATTTATATGATGAAAACAGGAGATAAGAACATGATTGCTAAGTTTCGTTCCATTCCTTCGCTTGACCGTTGGGTTTCCATGAACTGTGCAGACCACGAGATCGTCATTCGGAAGCATCCTGATGGCGGTTTTATCGCTAAGGTAAGTGGTGCTAAGTTCTCAAACTTCCCTCGGTCGTGGGATGAGTTGATTCGTGAACTGGAAGCAAATTTCGCTTGGCGTGTAGATTTTGGTAAAAAAAGTTGTTGACAAAAATTAATTCTTTTGTTATAATATAAACATGATGAACGAAGGAGTGAATGACATGACTGTTTACACCTACGACGAAAACATCTTCTCCGATTTCCACAAGGACGCCTATGGGTTCCGCCCACGTGGTCATGAGTTCTACACCGTCACTCCTGCCCGCAAGCAGGAGATTTGGGATTCCGTTGGTCGTGCTTTCGATATTCGGCAAGAAGAGGAGGCGGAGGAAGAGGCTCGCGCTCTTCGTGAGTTCGAGGCTGAGATTG
>JGI10211J34971_10000153_pt1 | contig 52578 bp, 51 predicted proteins | sample Etolagsediment_FD_34971 | JGI IMG/M metagenome (IMG submission 34971) | reverse complement strand
CGATATCTTCAGGATTAACTTCAGGGACGACTAAAGGCACATTGGGATCCATTCTGAAGTGAGAAGTGTTGTCTATGACCACTGCTCCCGCTTCTACAGCATACCTTGCATAATGTGCTGAGATACTGCCACCTGCTGAAAAGAAAGCAATATCGATATTTCTTCCTTCAAATACCTCTTCGGTCAACTCTTCTATCTTATATGATTTTCCTTGAAACTCGATGGATTCACCTGCAGATTTTGCACTGGCCAAAGGTAAAAGGTTTCCTATAGGAAAATCTACCTCTTCTAACACTCTAAAAAGTTCTTCACCTACGGCGCCACTTGCGCCGACTACTGCTACGTTATATGTTTTACGATTAGGCATTGCATGCCTCACTGTATTGAATTTTAATGCTTGTCACTTATTCTAATCCTAATGTATCATCTGTATCTTCACCATCATTTTCATCCGGTGTCTCTTCTTTCTGACATTTTGCAATGCTTACCACTTTGTCTTTTGCATCAACACTAACGATCTTCACACCAGAAGTGTTACGTCCTGCTTTACGGATGGTTTCCATGTCGACACGTATCATCTTACCGATACTGGTTAAACACATCAAGTCTTTGTCCTCTTCTACAAATACCACGCCTACCACATCACCGGTTTTAGCTGTGAGCTTCATAGAGATAACCCCTTTACCAGCACGGTTCTGTTCACGGTATTCACTTGCAGTCGTACGTTTTCCAAGACCTTTTTCACTCATCATAAGAAGTTCATCATTTTCATCTTCTATGGTAATACCACCACAAACGTAGTCGCCTTCTATTTTAAACTTGATCGCCGTCACACCACGTGCCACTCTTCCTATCTCTCTTGCATCTTCTACTTTAAATCTAATACATAGACCTTTTTTCGTTGCAACAAAGAGCCATTTGGTATCTGGTTTCACGATCTTCGCTTCTACCAACGCATCATTTTCATCAAGGTTAATCGCCCTTACGCCATTGGATCTGATATTTGAATATTCTGAAAGGTTTGTTCTCTTCACGATACCATTTTGCGTAAAGAATACCAGTCCTTTGTCTGCTTCAAAGTCAGTGGTAGGGATGATCGCCATGATCTTCTCATCTTGTTGAAGATTTATAAGATTGACCACTGCCTTGCCTTTGGCTGTACGAGATCCTTCAGGGATACGGTACACTTTGAGCCAATAAAGTTGTCCTCTGTCTGTTACAAACATGAGTGTATCATGCGTATTTGACGTAAAGAACTTTTCGATGAAGTCATCATCATACGTCGTTACAGCGATCTTACCTTTACCGCCACGATGCTGTTTTTCATACTGCTTCACTGGTACACGTTTGATATATCCACGGTGTGTGATAGTGACAACCATTGGCTCATTTGGAATGAGGTCTTCAATGTCTATGTCATCATAATCATCTACGATTTCTGTACGACGCGGCGTTGTATATTTNTCACCTATNTCTACCAGTTCTTCACGGATGATCACATTGATCTTCTCTTCACTTTTCAAGATACCTTCAAGTTCTGCGATGAGTTTAAGGAGTTCATTTAACTCATTTTCGATCTTCTCTATCTCAAGTCCAGTAAGACGTCTAAGTCTCATCTCCAAGATAGCTTTTGCCTGTATCTCTGAAAGCTTGAAACGCGCCATGAGATTTTCTCTGGCTTCGACATCATCTGCAGAAGCACGAATGATTTTAATCACTTCATCAATGTTATCTACAGCAATTTTAAGACCTTCTAAAATATGCGCTCTTGCTCTTGCTTTTTCAAGTTCAAAGATCGTTCTTCTAATCACCACTGTTTTTCTGTGTTTCAAGAAAAGATCAAACAATTCGACGAGTTTAAATACTTTTGGTTCTTTGTTCGCAATAGCAAGCATAATGATACCAAACGTCACTTGCATCTGTGTAGATTTGAAAAGGTTGTTTAGCACAATCTCACTCATCGCGTCTCGTTTAAGCTCGATAACCACACGGATACCTTCTCTGTCCGATTCATCACGAAGTTCAGAGATACCTTCAATGTGTTTGTCACGCACCAGTTGTGCAATGTTTTCTATGAGTCTGGATTTGTTCACTTGAAAAGGAAGTTCATCGATGATGATAATCTCTTTGGAACCTTTTTGCTCTATATGTGTCTTTGCACGTACTTTAATACGTCCTCGTCCTGTAGTATAGGCATCCGTGATACCCTTACGACCAAAAATAATACCGCCCGTTGGGAAATCAGGACCATGTACGATCTTCATCATGTCTTCCACTGTAGAGTCTGGATTGTCTATGCGTAATACTAGGGCATCTATAAGCTCATCAAGTCTGTGAGGAGGAATGTTCGTAGCCATACCAACCGCAATACCGCTTGAACCGTTAAGAAGTAAGTTTGGGACACGTGAAGGAAGTACATCAGGTTCTTGCATAGAATCATCGTAATTTGGTACAAAGTCTACGGTATCTTTTTCAAGGTCAGATAAAAGCTCTTCCGCTATTTTTGTCATACGTGCTTCGGTATATCTCATCGCCGCAGCATTGTCACCATCAACGGAACCGAAGTTTCCTTGCCCGTCGACAAGTGGTGCCTGCATTGAAAAATCTTGTGCCATACGTACAAGTGCATCATAGACAGAACTGTCACCATGTGGGTGATACTTACCGATCACATCCCCGACGATACGTGCAGATTTTTTATAGGGACTTCTATGTGCAAGATGAAGATCATTCATCGCATAGAGGATCCTTCTATGGACAGGTTTCAACCCATCTCTTGCATCTGGTAATGCTCTACCTATAATGACACTCATTGAGTAGTCAAGGTAGCTTGCTTTCATACTATCTTCAATTAGCACTTGTCCGGTATTTTGTTGGTCTTCAAACAGATCGCTCATGCATTTCCTTAGGATGTAAAAATTGCATTCATTGTATCTAACTACCGCTTAAATAAAAAGGGTTAAACACGCTTAAAATCGATGCTAGGTATCTTAAAATGGATTTATCAGGTTTTTAACACTATTTCTATATAATGCATGACTAAATCATATTATGAGGAAAAACAGTGCCAATAGAACAAATAAAAGATATCGTAGATTATGGAATCATAGGCTTACTCTTTTTCTTAAGTTTCATTACCTTCGCCTACGCCATAGAAAGAGTACTTTTTTACCGCAGCATCAGCGTGACAGACTATAAAAATAAATCTGCGCTCGAACTCGACATTTCAAAACGTTTACCAACCATCGCATCCATAGGTTCAAATGCCCCCTATATAGGACTTCTTGGTACGGTTCTTGCGATTATCCTGACTTTCTATATCATTGGTGACCAGCAAGATACTATCAATCCGGGTGAAGTCATGAAGCACTTGGCTCTGGCACTCAAAGCAACTGCTGCAGGTCTGGTAGTAGCCATCCCTGCAACAGTCATTTACAATGCGTTGCTTACACAGGTAGATAGGCTTTTGGCTAAATGGGATATAGCGCAGGATGAAAGATAAAATGTTAAACATTTTTTTCACAAAATTCAAAAGCCATCAGTCGCGCGACCACTCTTCTAAAGAGTCCTTTGTTTGGCTTTGCCAAAAAAGGAACCGTTAATGAAACGAGAACGCTTTGACAAAATGAATGTCGTTCCATTCATCGACATTGTGCTAGTACTCCTGGTCATCGTACTTGCTACTGCTACGTTTGTCAAGAATCAAACGATTCAAGTAGACTTGCCCAGTGCAAGTACTAAAAAAAGTGAAGATAAAAAGAATATTCAAATTGCAGTGAACAAAGAAGGTGTTTATGCATATGAGGGAGAAATATTGTCTCTTGAAGTTATCAAAGAGAAACTCTTCAAACTTGATCCTAAAAAAGACCTTATTTCCCTACGTATGGACAAAAGTAGTGAATTTAAGTATTTTGTAGATGTAATAGATATTCTTAAAACCAAAGGGTTTGAAAATATTTCGATCATTACTAAACAGTAATTTTTTTCTTAGGTCAATAGAATCGACCTATACTACTTTTTTTAATTAAATTTCCGATTTATTTTGACTGTGGCATTGTTCTTCTCTTTACTTTTCTAGAAAAGTAAAACAAAAGTCGACACTATTCTCAAATCGCTCTGCTTATAAGGGTGTTCATAGTGTCAGAACGTACAGTGTACAATTTATAAAAATTAATCACGCAACGCGTGCTTTGTCATGGTGAACGACCTTGAAAGCGCAGCGATTCGAGAGCCATGACGCTTTTTTGCTTCGTTTTTTCTAAAAAAATGAAGAGGGAAGCAACACCACAATAAAAATGAGATGTAGTTAAATAGATAAAATGTGAATATTTATTCAGTCATCATTGTATAAGGACGTTTGAGTTTTTCAGTTAACTGATGTAAACTCACTGCACGCCCTTCTCTTGCAAACTCTCTTCCATCCATAAAGACTATCATCGTAGGGACTGAAAAGACTTGAAAGTAGGCTGAGATCTCTGGGTTTTCATGCGCATCAAGATAGATCTGCTTAAGTTGAGGAAAGTGGGCATCAAACACTTCGTTAAATTTGGGTCTTAAGGCATGACACACATTACAATTTTCTCCAGAGAAATAGAGCAAAATCCCTACTTCTGTTTTTATCGTATTTTGTAATTCTTCTAAGCCCATCTATTATCCTTATGTGATTTTTAAAATTATAACGATTACGAGCTACAACTCAGCTTCTTATTTTTAAATTCATTAGGTGTCGCCTCTGCCCATCTCTCAAACTCAGGGTGTTCATCAAATGGTTTTTGAGCGATCTTAAACAAGTCATCTACTATAGAAAAGTCACCCTTTTGGGCTGCGTCTATAGCCTCTTGAAGCATATAGTTCTTCAATACATATTTTGGATTTGCCCCTAACATCTGTTTTGTGCGTTCTTTCTTGTCTATGTTTTCAATACGTTCATCATATCTGTCTAGCCATACGTTCATTGGCTCATGGTAAATCCCTGTACGTAACAGTGCCTCTCTGTCTCCCTCATAATGACTCAGTGTTCTAAGAAAGAGCGTATAGTCCACTTGTAAGGTTTCCAACATATCGAGCATATCGTCTATCAGTTCTGGGTCTCCCTCAACTGTCCCTTCAAGTCCAAGTTTTTTACACATATAGTAGTGAAAATATCTCATATAGATTTTATCATAAAGCGCCAAGTTCTTTTCCATCTTTTCTATCGTTGTTAAAGGACTAAGTGCCATCATCAGCATTCTAAGATTCCATTTGCCTATCTGGGGTTGGTTTGCAAAAGAGTAGCGTCCCTCGACATCTGTATGATTACATATATTTTCATGGCGGAAATCGTCTAAAAATGCATAAGGTCCATAGTCAATGGTCAATCCGGCTATAGACATATTGTCTGTGTTCATCACGCCATGGTTAAAACCAACAGACATCCATTGTGCCATCAGTCTAGCTGTGATGATCATCACATCATTAAAGAGTAGTGTATAGCGATTATTTTTACCATGAATATGTGGGAAACTTTCATCGATCACATAATCAGCCAAAGCTTCAAGCTCTTTGAACATCCCTTGTTGCGCATAATATTCAAAAGTACCAAAGCGCACCCAGGAAGTACTTACACGGCAGACTATAGCCCCTTTTTCCATCTTCTCACGTCTTACATCATGTTCTGAACCTATCAGTCCCAAACACAGAGTTGTGGGTATACTAAGCCCCTGCATTGCTTCGCTCATAAGGTACTCTCTTATGCTTGAACGCAATACNGCACGTCCATCACCATTACGCGAATATTTAGTCACTCCTGCACCTTTAAGTTGCAGATGATACTTNTCTATCGTACCTATATTGATAGCTCTTCCATCTCCAAGTCTAGGGACAAAATATCCAAACTGATGCCCAGCATAACACATGGCAAAAGGTTCGGACGCTTCTACTGCATGCTCACCATTGAGAAACTTCACAAATGCTTCGGTCTGTAGTTCATTTTCATCAATTTCAAGTATTTTTGCTATATCTTTGTTGGCATGTATAAGGTGAGGTTTCACAAGAGGCGTTGGTGCTACGCTATCGTAACATTCATCTGAGAGTGTTAAGTATGGGTTGCTTAATTTTAATTCATTTAATTTCATGCTTGCATTCTACACACAGATGCTTTGAACTTACTTAAGTAAAATAGGAGTATAATCACACAATTAAATTTGTAAGGAATATCACTATGGGTAGAGCGTTTGAGTACCGTAAAGCAGCGAAAATGAAAAGATGGGGAACCATGTCAAGAGTTTTTCCTAAATTAGGTAAGATCATTACTATGGCAGCTAAAGAAGGTGGCCAAGACCCAGATATGAACCCCAAACTTCGTACAGCAATTCTCAACGCTAAAGCACAAAATATGCCCAAAGACAACATCGATGCAGCGATAAAAAGAGCATCTGCCAAGGATGCAGCCGATATCAAAGAAGTCTCTTTTGAAGCAAAAGCTGCAAATGGTGTGCTCCTTTTCATTGACTGTGCTACAGACAACAATACCAGAACTGTTGCCAATGTGAAAGCTATCTTAACACGTAACGGGGGAGAAGCCCTTAAAAATGGTTCCCTTGACTTCATGTTTACGACAAAATCTGTATTTGTTTTTGAAAAAACAGAAGAGATGGACAGTGAAGAACTTGAACTTGAACTGATAGATTTTGGTCTTGAAGAGATAGAAGAAGATGTTGAACCACAAGAAAATAGTGATGACAAAGCGATTATTAGAATTTTTGGTGAATTCGCATCATTTGGTGAATTGAGTAAAGCCTTGGAAGAGAAAGGTATACAGATCAGCAAAGCAGAAATCCAACGCATTGCAAATACACCTATAGAACTCTCCGATGAACAACTTGAAGAAGCAGAAATACTCATCGATAAACTCGAAGACGATGAAGATGTACAAGCTGTCTATACCAACATCGCCTAAAAAAACACCAACTAGCTAAGCTGTTTTCATCTTTGGACTGACCCAAAGATGAACATCATTATTGTTCGTACTGCTCCACAAATGATTCATACCCACCTTCAAAATCGATCACTGTGCCATCTTCATTGATCTTAATGATACGATTTGCAAACGCATCAATAAGTTCTCTATCATGAGAGACACAGATTACCCCACCTTTATAATTATGCAGTGCTTCACCTAAAGCGACGATTGCCTCAAGATCAAGGTGGTTGTTGGGTTCATCCATGACCAAAAAGTTCGAAGCATCCATCATGATTTTAGAAAGCATAACACGGTGTTTTTCACCACCAGAACACGCATTTACCTTCTTTTTCTGTTCTTCACCAGAGAAAAGCATACGACCGAGTGTTTTTCTTATGTCATCTATGTGCCATTTCTGATCAAACCCTTGTATCCATTGTGGTAACTCTTCATCTCCTACTACTAAGTCTGTTGTATTTTGTGGAAAGTAAGAGTGTGTGATAGTCTGTCCCCATTTAAATGTTCCACTATCTGCTTCTGTCTCTTCCATAAGAATTTTGAGAAGTGTCGTTTTACCTACACCATTCGTACCAATCAGTGCAATCTTCTCATCTTTATTTATCTTAAAGCTAAAGTTTTCAAATACTTTTTCTCCATCATAGCTCTTAGAAAGACCTTCGACTTCAAGTACTTCATTACCGATCTCTCTATGTGCTTTAAACATAATAGAAGGATCACGACGTGAGGAGAGTTGGATGGCTTGAACATCGAGTTTATCTAATTGTTTTTGTCTTGATGTGGCTTGCTTCGCTTTAGAGGCATTGGCAGAAAATCTAGCAATAAACCCTTCAAGCTCTTCTTTCTCTTTTAACGCTTTATTTCTATCTGTTTCTGCTTGTTTTGCGATAAGATTTGCCGCGATATACCACTCATCATAGTTTCCTGTAAATTCACGTATATTTTGGAAGTCCAAATCAAGAATGTGTGTCACGACACCATTGATGAAGTGTCTGTCGTGAGAAATAACAAGCAGTGTACCTTCATGGCGTTTAAGTTCATTTTCCAACCAAGTGATCGTATCCATATCAAGGTTGTTTGTAGGCTCATCCAGTAACAGTACATCTGGTTTTAAGAAAAGTACCTGAGCCAATAAAATCTTAAATTTATCTCCACCGGTAAGAGAACTCATCAATTCTTCATGTTCTGATACAGAAAAACCCAAAGATGCAAGAAGTTTTTCTATCTTTACATCAGACTCATAGGTAGGGTCTTCATCTGCACAGATCATTTCAAGTTCACCCAAACGGTTGTTGACCTCATCACTCTCAAAGTCACCTTCCATATAGAGTTTTTCTTTCTCTTTTTGTGCATCAAAAAGTTTTTTGTTTCCATAGAGTACCGCGTCTTTGAGTGTAAACTCTTCAAAGGCATACTGGTTTTGGCTAAGCATACCAAGTTTCAGTCCTGGCTGAAGCTGTACTTCACCATCACTTTGTTCGATTTCTCCTGCAAGTATTTTCATAAATGTTGATTTTCCTGCGCCGTTTGCCCCAATGAGACCATAACGTTTACCTGCATCTAAAGTGATATTGATCTTATCAAAAAGCACTCTTTTTCCATAGCGCTGTGTTAAATTTACTGTACTTAGCATATCTTATCCTTGTATATAATGATTGGAATTTTAACATAATGGTCTGAAAGTCGAAAAAGTGGTCATGAAAGCGCTTTAATACCTGTTAAAAACGCTTGAGATGTGTCAAAGTATTAAACTAAAATGTCAATGATATTTTCAATAGGACGACCGATCGCAGCTTTACCCTCTTTGATTACAATTGGTCTCTCTATCAGTTTTGGATTAGCCACCATCGCCTCTATGAGTTTCTCTTCGTCTGTTTCTTCTTTTAGATTTAGCTCTTTATAAATTGCTTCTTTTGTTCTCATTAATTCTCTTGCAGAGATTCCCAACATTTTTAGTACTGCGATGAGTTCCTCTTTCGTTGGAGGTGTATCGAGGTATTTAACAACTTCTGCATTTATACCTTTTTCTTCTAAAAGTGTGACTGCATTTCTTGATTTAGAACATCTTGGGTTATGCCAGATGGTTACATTTGCCATTTATTTTCCTTATATTTAGTGTCACGATTTCTGATCTTGTGGTTAATCATCTTTTTCACCATTTAACGCTTTAGGTATCTTTTTGTTTGTCTGCGCACCCAATTCTTTGAGTTGTTGTACCTGCCTGACAAGGTTACCTTTGCCATCACTCAATTTGCTACGCGCAGCAGAAAAACTACCCTGAATGCCGTCTATCTGTTTAGATATCTTCATCAGATCTTCCGAAAAGCCGACGAACTTATCATACATTGCCCCTGCTCTTCTGGCTATCTCTTGGGCATTTTGATTTTGACGTTCATACTTCCAAACATTTTCTACTGCTCTCATAGCAACCAATAGTGTCGTTGGTCCTACAAGAAGTATTTTGTTTTTAAAGGCATTGTCATAAATACTGCTATCATGTTCCAATGCTAAAGCGAGGGCACCTTCTATAGGCATAAACATAAAAATAAAATCTAAAGTATTAACTTCTTTGAGGCGTTCATAATTTTTATTTGCAAGTCCTTCTACATGTGCCCTTATAGAACTTAAGTGTGTCGTAAGATGTAATGCTTTGCTTGTATCATCTCCTGCATTGACAAAACGCTCATAAGCCACCAATGATGTTTTTGCATCGATGATAAGGTCTCGGTTGTCAGGTAAATGCACCACCACATCAGGTCGTAAGATTTCATTTTCATCGGTACGTAGACTTACCTCACGTTCAAACTCAAACCCTTTACGAAGTCCGGAAGCTTCCAATACATTTTCAAGTACCATCTCACCCCACACACCTTGGGTTTTACTGTCACCTTTGAGTGCATTTGTAAGGTTTATCGCATCCTTGCTTATCTTTTCATTGAGTTCTTTCAATGAATTAATCTCATTTTTCAACACTGCCCTGTCTTGACTCTCCGTGTTATAGGTATCTGCTACCTGTTTTTTAAACTCTGAAATTTGTGTTTGTAACGGTTTGATCATGTTGTCCAGATTTTCTTTTGAAAACTCTGCAAACTTTTGAGAATTGCCGTCAAACACTTTTTTAGCCAATGATTCCAACTCATCTTTGATCTCTTTTTTGTGTGTAAGCATCATCTCTTTTTGAGACAGTGTATGTCTCTCTTCACTCTCAAGTTTCATCAATAAACGTGCATTGTTTGTACGGTATCTGCTGTTATCTTCAAGTATGCTGTCTTGACGTTCTTTTAGTGTATTGTGTTCCTCTAAGAGCGTTGCATAGATGCTGTTTGCACTCTCAAGTTGGGCCCTAGTCTGACTAAGTTCTTTTTCCAATTCATTAAATTTTCCCTGCAATATCAACAATGTTTCATGGGTCGACTTGAGTGTTTCCTTCGTCTCTGCAAATTGCTGCAAGGCCTGTTCATTACTTGCATTCTTGATTTTATAAGCTTCAAGCTCAAGTTCCAAAGCAGAAATATGTTCTGTTTTTTCCTTGTTATCTACTTCTGTATTCCAAAATTTATCTTTATAAATTTTGACTTTCATGGCTGAGACCACGATCACCAGTAAAATAACCAAAAGTATGACCAATGCCAAACCCACCATGAGCATTAATGTAGAATCACTCTGTATTTTTAACACTAATTCTTGCATTATTTATCCTCGTATCATGTCATAGTTTTGTGGGTAGTTGCACTTCATACTTTGGGTAGGGAGATTTCCTTTTCCATACTTCATGCGCTTAAAGACTATCTGCACTTTGTTATCTAGATCATCGTAATAAGCGATACTCTGAAGCTTTTGTTGCTGATCAACCTGTATTGTATATTGCTTATTTTTGTACGCTGCAACATAGATGTTGTCACGATGTAAGGTTGCTTTTTTTAAAATATTGGCGATATCTATACCCTGAGTAATACGATACGCAGAAACCTGTTCAAGATCATGGTCTACCACAAGCAATTCCAAACCATCGGTACATACTTCTTTCTTCGTTGGTTCTGTGTAATTCCACTTAAACAATCTCTCATTTGAAAAACGTACTTTTCCACTGTAAATGATCACTTTTTCTTTCGTATTTGTTATTTTCTGAATGAAGTCTGCTTGAAAATTTTGAGGCAACTCTATGTTGGCACAGAGGAGTGAAAATGCCAATGATAATAACGATAATAATTTCATTCTTTTTCCTTATAATTTGAAATATACCAAAATAGCACTTGTATCGTGGTAATATATGGCATTTTGTCATAAAATTGTGAGCTAAGCGTATGTATACATTGTCTTTTTCTAACGGAATATTAATTACTATTTAGATAAAATAATATCAATTTATGCAAAGGCAACACCTACAATGATAAAAAGCGTACTTAACCTCTTTGGCACACAAAATGACAAGATCGTAAAAAACTATCTCAAAAAAGTAAAAAACATCAATAGTCTTGAAGATCAATATGAAGCACTTGATGATGAAGCACTCAAAGCTGCATTTGACGTACTTAAAAGTGAAGTACAAAACGGTACAAAGACTCTAAATGATGTACTTTACGACTCTTTTGCGATTACCAGAGAAGCTGCGAAACGTGCTTTGGGTATGAGACATTATGATGTNCAGATGGTTGGGGGTATGGTACTCAATGACGGTAACATCGCAGAGATGAAAACNGGTGAAGGTAAAACACTTGTAGCGACACTTGCCGTAGTACTCAATGCCATGNCAGGCAAAGGTGTCAATGTNATTACCGTCAATGACTATCTTGCGAAAAGAGACTCCCAAGAGATGGGTAAACTCTATGAATTTTTAGGCTACAGCGTAGGATGTCTTACTGCTGAAATACATGATGATATGGGAAGAAAAGCACAATACAGTGCAGATATTACCTATGGTACAAATAACGAATACGGTTTTGACTACCTTCGTGACAACATGAAAGTGAGAAGTGAAGAAAAAGTACAACGTGAGCATCACTATGCCATCGTAGATGAAGTAGATTCCATCCTTATAGATGAAGCCAGAACACCGCTTATCATCTCTGGACCTACACAGCGTGACCATAACCACTACGCAAAAGCGGATGCTATCGCTAAGCAGATGAAACGTGGAGAAAAACTAGAGACGAAGGCCGGAGAGCCTGAACAGACTACGGGTGACTTCATTGTAGATGAGAAAAATAGAACTATTGTGATGACAGAAGATGGACTACAAAAAGCACAAGACCTATTTGAAGTAGATAATCTTTATAACTTGGAAAATGCTGTCCTGTCTCATCATCTTGACCAAGCACTTAAGGCACACTATATCTTCGAAAAAGATGTCGATTATGTAGTGCAAAACAATGAAATCATCATTGTTGATGAATTTACAGGAAGACTCTCAGAAGGCCGTAGATATTCTGAAGGATTGCACCAGGCACTTGAAGCCAAAGAAGCCGTAGAGGTACAAGAAGAGTCACAGACACTTGCAGAGATCACCTACCAAAACTACTTTAGACTTTATGAAAAACTTGCCGGGATGACAGGTACCGCACAAACTGAAGCCACAGAATTTTCACAGATTTATAGCCTGGATGTTATCTCTATTCCTACCAATGTACCTATTGCCAGATTCGATAAAAATGACCTCATTTATAATACGGAACGTGAAAAGATGAACGCTGTGGTAAAAAGAGTAAAAGAACTCAATGAAAAAGGACAGCCTGTTCTGATAGGTACAGCTTCTATCGAAAAATCTGAAATGATCCACGAACGACTTAAAAAAGAGAAGATTGTACATAACATCCTTAATGCCAAAAATCACGCACAAGAAGCCCAGATCATTATCAATGCAGGACAAAAAGCTGCAGTCACAGTGGCTACAAATATGGCAGGACGTGGGGTTGACATCAAGATAGACGATGAAGTAAGAAGCCTGGGTGGGCTGATGATACTTGGTACAGAACGTCATGAAAGTAGACGTATAGACAATCAGCTTAGAGGCCGTTCAGGACGTCAGGGTGATCCAGGGGAGAGTCAATTTTTCCTTAGTCTTGATGACAATCTTCTTCGTATCTTTGGTGGAGAAAAAATCAGAAGCATCATGAGCAGACTGGGTGTTGAAGATGGAGAATACATCGATTCCAAGATCGTTACACGTTCTGTAGAAAAAGCGCAGAAAAAAGTAGAGAACCAGCACTATGAGTCCAGAAAACACATCTTGGAGTATGATGACGTAGCCAATCACCAAAGAAAAGCGATCTATGCATTTAGAAATCAACTGCTCGATCCTGAATTTGACATTGCTGCAAAGATCAAAGAGAACCGTTTAGAGTATATAAACTACCTTTTAGTGGAAGCTGAGATTTTTGCAGGTATGCCTACAGAAGATTTTGATGTAGAGAGACTTGCTGCATTGATCAAAGAAGAACTACATATAGACGTACAAAGTGAAGAGTTTAAGGACAAAGAGGTAGAAGAGATTACTTCTATGATCATAAAAATGATGGAAGACCTTTATGAAAAGAAAATGTCTCAAATCGATCTAGAGCAAAGACAAGAGATAGAACGCATCTTGTACCTTCAGGTACTCGATCCACAGTGGAGAGACCACCTTTATGAGATGGATGTACTTAAAACCGGTATCGGGCTTAGAGGGTACAACCAAAAAGATCCACTGACAGAGTACAAACAAGACAGCTATAAACTTTTTACAGATCTTGTAATCCGCATCAAACTTGAAGCAGTAAAAGTACTTCAACTTGTACAGTTTAACTTTGAATCTCCGGAAGAAGAAGAAGCTGCTGTTGAGCAGATAAGAGAAGAACTAGAGAGTGATCTAGCCGATGCGAAATTGAGTACTGATGTAGCAGATGAAGCGAAAAAAAAACCTTTAACCGGAACAAAAAAGCCTAAAAGAAATGAGCCATGCCCATGCGGTTCTGGTCAAAAATATAAAAATTGCTGCGGACAAAGTGGACCTAAAAAAGGGTTGTTATCATCCCAGAACGCATAAGAAGCAAAGCTCCTTATTGCTACGCTAACGCTGAGTTCTCTTCNGCAGAGNGCTCACGCGACTAGTCGCTTAATAAACATAACAAGAACGCATAAGAAGCAAAGCTCCTTATTGCTACGCTAACGCTGAGTTCTCTTCAGCAGAGCGCTCACGCGACTAGTCGCTTAATAAACATAATGGATACAGTATGAATATGAAAGCTATTTCCTCTCCTAATAAAAAGTTTATTAGGCACATCATCAAACACTATCTCAAATATGACAAAGAAAACCCTTTTATTTTTATCTCTGCGATGCTGGCCTTTTTAGGTATATCAGCAGGAGTGATGGTACTTATGATCGCTATGGGGATCATGAATGGCACACAAAAAGAGTTTACCAAAAAGCTTTTTGTTATGAATTATCCTCTTACGGTACTACCACTGGAAGAAAATGCAGTCAATGATAAGCTTGTCGATTCACTAAAGAAAAAATTTCCTCATCTTAAGTTCAGTCCTTACTACACCACTCAAGTCATCACCAAAAATGACGGTGCCGTGCAAGGATCTTTAGTCTATGGTGTGGATTTTGATAAAGAGAGTGAGATAAACACCATTTTTAAAGAAGCCAGAGGTAATGAGCTAAGTACGTTTAGGGTGGTGATAGGTGAAGGGCTCTCCTTTGAAATGAATGCACCCAAAGGTGAGAAAGTCACACTGTACTTTTCTGAACAACAGGCTATTGGTTTTGGTACTATGCCACTACAAAAACGCTTTATTATTGATGGTGTTTTCAAGTCTGGTCTGAAAGCCTATGACAAAGCGATCATGTACACTTCTTTAGAAGCATTTGAAAAATTGCTGGGACGTACACATGGAAGCTATGATGGTCTACATATCTACACTAAAAACCCTCTTGATGAAATAGCCGACATTAAAAAAGATTTACCTGAAATGGTCATCATAGAAGGTTGGTGGCAACAAAATGGAAACTTTTTTGCAGCCATGGAAATGGAGAAAAAAGCACTTTTTTTAGTCTTACTTCTTATCATCCTTGTTGCATCGCTTAATATCATTTCATCTCTTCTTATGACAGTGATGAGCAGAAGAAGAGAGATAGCTCTTATGCGTACATTAGGGGCAACAAAAACAGAGATAAAGTCTATCTTTTTTAAATTAGGTCTTATTATAGGGAGTACTGGTATCTTGGCAGGGACACTTCTTGGTACACTTGGTATTTGGATACTTACTACTTTTGACATTATCTCCATGCCTGCTGATGTTTACGGTACATCAAAGCTTCCAGTAGATCTCACGCTCAATGACTTTGGACTGATTATTCTGGGTACAAGTGTGATTATACTGCTCTCATCGCTTTATCCTGCGAAAAAAGCATCACAAACAGACCCTTTAACCGTACTTAGAAATGAATAATTTTTTCTAGTTAAACATATCCATCACTGAGTTTCCATGTTCGAATACATCAAAAATGGAAGCTTCCTCTTCCTCTTCAAAAATATTAAACGGTGAGTCGTCAAATACCCCAAACATCGTATTATACATTTTAGAAGAATTGTACATCATTCCAGACATCATTTCTGCCGATTGCCCAGAATATTTAGCCCCTTTATAAAGAGAAGTGCCCGAATCTTTAATATCCCCAAGAAAACCAATACCCATTACGCTATCCAAAATACCACTCTCTTTTTTCTTACTCTTTCCGCCAAAAAGAGTCGGTATACCAACGTCTATGCCGATGGTATCTCCAAAATTACTCAAACTGTTTGTAAATGAAAAACCTTCATCTTTCTTTTTCTTATCTCCCATACCTATGGTACTTTTGATACTTGAAAGAGCATTGTCTATACTTAATGCATCCAACCCTTCTTTCACATCCTCTACCCTTCTATCTAGCCTACTCTCATTTTCTGGAGTCCTATAGCCCATCTTTAATTCTTCTCTTATCCCGTCAACTCTTATCGTTCTGGTACTGGGTTCTTCAATATTTAATGCTTCTTTAATTCTTCTTAGCTTTAGCTCTTTAGCACTTGGACCCTGAATATTTAATTCTCTACGTATCTTTTCTATCTGGAGATCTTGCTTTGTCTTACTCTGCACATTTTGGGGTTTTTTAGCGCTCTTTTTTACCGGTAAACTGCCCCGTTCCAAGATCTTTGGTTTTTTAATATCCTTTTTTATGTCATGCTCAGGCATATCAAATATTTGTTCCATAGGCAAAAGTTCAGCATCTACATGGGTAGGTATTTGGGTCGTTTCGTTGGGTAAAAGTTCATTATCCAAAGTTATAGAGATCTCTTCAGCATCATTCTGTATGGTGTATGGTGCTTTCAGATCAAGTAAAGCCCCCTTTTCATCATGAATCAAATCGGCCCATATAAACACACTTAGTACCTGTATCATCAAAAGAATCTTTTTCATTATTTTATACTGCCTTATACGCTAATTAGTCTTTCTATTATACACTATTCTTATTTATTTAAAATATACCCCGGTGACTCAATGGCTCTTTTGAGTATCTTCAAAGGCAAGGCAAGGATATCGTCTCCTGCAGAGGTAGTAACTTGCGGATTATCTAATGCACCTGTAATCTTCAATCCAAATGTCATGCTCTTGTCTCCTCCTGTAATGATATAACCTACCAATGGTACACTTCCCACCAGTTTACCCAGTTCCCTGGCTGTTTGTATCGCAAGATCAAGATTAATCGTTTTTTGCACCAGATCAATTTCTCCAGTTCCGGCTATCGTCGCGGAAGTTCCCTTGATATAAATCGAGTCAAATATGATTTTATCTTTTTTGATCATTCTGTATTCAGCCACCCCTTCTTCTATAGTAAAGCCTTTGACAGAGTAGCCCGGATTTTGTAAAGATGCTAGAGCAGGTATTGTATTGATGAAGGCTAAAGTATTATTGTATGCCTTAAAATCTTTCATCACTCCACCCTCTATGATAATTTTTCCTTTTACCGTTTTCTCAGGATCGCCTAATGCCTTAATAGAATATCGTCCATCCTGTAAACCCCTAAAATCAATCAAAGGGTGCAGAGCTTTGTCTTTTATACGTAATGCATGTAAAGAAAAAATATTTTTCTTTTTAGAAAACTTTATAATATCATTCGATACACTGCCTATGGCTATAATGTCACCGTTTGGTTTCAATTCTACATCATAACTATCAGTAACCAGGGTGTATGCACCATATCTTAAATGGCTGTTTGTACCTAAGAAAACCAATGACTTCTGCTGTGTTATTGTATCTGCTGTGTTCGCTTTTTCTTTTCTACTCTCTTTCTTTTCTGTTTCCAAAAATTTTGCCAGATCAAAATTCAAATTTGTTAATTTTATTTGCGATTTGGCTTTATTGTAATAAAAACGTTTTTCAAAAGCAAAAAAGTCTATATCATTTGCGCTTACCTTCGCCCAAAAAGGCACTCTGGCTTTACATTGATGATCTTCTTCATATAAAAAACAGGTTGTTCTTTTGAGTATTCCCTCTATACTATATGTTTTAAAATCTGTTGTGCTTATATCGACATTGCCTCCTTGCTCGATAAATTCTGGGTCCAGAAGATAGGGTTTTATTTTATTGAGGTCTGTTAAATAAATGTGTGTTTCATTCAACACATTTGTAAGCCTAGTATAAAGCTTAGGAATAACGATCTCAATGCCCTTCTCATAGTTTAATACAAAAGGTAATCTTTCATCTTTTAATATAAAAAATGTCTCTTTTTCATCTCCAAGTGTAATNATTTTGGCATCTAAAATCAAATCCGATTTTTTCTTTTTNAAATCTATTTTTCCATTAAGCTCACCTTCATAGCGAGNATCTTTNAAATAAATATTTTTTAAATTGATGTATCCATTTTTATACTGAAGATTACCTTTTTCAATGGAGAGATTCACTTTATCTAACCCTATATCACCTTTACTAAAGTCCACATTGACATAGAAATCCTGATAACTGTTTTTCAAACCCAAATCAGCCATAAACAGCGCATTAACTGTACCGCTTTTTTGGTTTACGGGTATCTTGAGATTATATGCTTTTAATAAATGCAGTATTTTACTATCGAAGCGGGTATTGGCTCTAATTTTGAGTTTTAAATTACTGTGTGTATTAAGTAAATTAAGTATTTTGACTTCACTTCCTTTTAAACTTATATTTTCATAGCTTGGTTCTTTCAAATCAAAATAAAGCCCACCATGATGATAAGTCAAGATAAAACTTGGTGCAAGAACTGGAGCAAGATTTTCTTTAAAATGTATTTTCGCATCCGTAAAAAGGACCTCACCGTTTAAAGCTTCAAAATCCATTTTAAATTTCTTATTCTTGATATGGCCTTGACCAGTCAAAGAGAGCAATTGATAGTTGTCTGCTTCTACTTTATCGACGATCCAACTTCTTACATTTTCTTTAAGATTAAATTTATCGATAATAGGTTTTAACTCTGAAAAAGTATCGCTTTTTAGTTCAAAAACTATCTTGCTATTTTCTTTACTTGCACTAAATTCTCCATTGATGTCTTTAAATATAAAATGACCCTCAGTAGCCAAAATATCTTCATGCAGATCATACGTAAATTTTCCGTCGATCGTAACATTATGCTCGTTCAAATGCAGTAAAGGTATACTGGCTTTTATCATTTTGCCTTCGCGTCTTACCGTCCCTATAATTTCATACTCTTTACTTAAAAGCCTCAAATAATCATCATGATATTCTATACTCATTGTATTATTTTCAAAAATGATATTTTTAAGTTCTATTGAGTCAAAAAAAGTAAGTATATATTTGACGCGTTCAAAGGATTCAGGAATATTATGAAAAGAGGTGTTTTCTTTGCTTTTGGGGATAATGACATTGTCCGCCTTCAATATAAGCTTTTTATCGAGTTTAATGTATAATCCATCTACATTGTAATCAGCTATTTTAAATGTATCAAACTTGATACCTACAAGAAGCCAGATAAAAAACGCTATAAAAAGGAGAACTAAAAAAATGAGTGTATTACGTAGAAGCACATGGATGGCATGGGCAGAAAATATTGCACTGGTTTTGATCATCTCTTTTGCCTTTTATACTACACTACCCATTCAAACAACACGCACACTTTTAGTGCCTCAGGGCTCTATTACACATATTATATCACAGCTGACGCAAAAAGGGTATGCATTAAGCCCTATTGATAAATATATATTAGTCTTTTTGGGTAAACCGCAAAGTGGNTGGGTAGATATAGGGGCAACACACTTAAACCGTATCGATTTTTTACATCAACTCACCACAGCAAAAGCAAAAATGGAAGAGATNACACTCATTCCGGGTGAAACCAGAGAGNTCTTCTTATCTTCTGTGGCCACGGACCTGAAACTTGATAAAATAAAACTAGAAACTTATTATAAAAAAATGTCAAAATATCCTGAAGCCGGTATCTATGCTGATACTTACTATGTACCTTATGGTATTACAGAAAAACATTTGATCTTTTTTTTACTTTCAGGATCTGAAAAAAAATATGAAGAGATCTCTAAAAAAATTTATGGCACCTATAATCAAAAGCAGTGGTTAAATATTCTCATCATTGCCTCTATCATACAAAAAGAAGCGGCCAATACAAAAGAGATGCCTATTGTTTCCTCTGTAATTTATAACCGTCTTAAAAAAGGTATGCCTTTACAAATGGATGGGACACTCAACTATGGTAAATATTCCCATATCAAAGTAACCCCTGAACGCATCAAAAATGACACAAGTAGGTTTAACACATACAAATACAAAGGCTTGCCACACTCTCCTATCGGTTCGGTCTCTTTTGATTCGATTATCGCAGCGATCAAACCGGCAAAGACAAATCACCTTTACTTTATGAAAAATGCCCAAGGCGTACATGATTTTACCAGCAGTTACACAAAACACCGTCAAAATATTCAAAAAGCACGTTGATAAGTATTTCAACGCTTGAGCAGACTAGGAAGTAAGTACTTCCAAATCATTCAGATCAAATAAAAGTAATGTTTCATCTTGTGTTTGTAGTAACTCATTTGAAAATCCACTTTTAGAAAAAAGTGCATAGACCGCTACTTTTATACCTGATTCCAACGCTTTTGCTTTGAGCTTAGTCAGTTCGTTTTTACATACTTTTCGGTCTTTGTATTTACACTCTCCTAAAATGATCTTTTTATCTTTAGTCACTGCTAAAATGTCAAATTCACTATGAATATTCCAAAAACTTCCTCTGCTTATGAGTGGATTTTTATCTTCATAATGTTGGGTCAAGAGTGCATCACAGAGTTGTTCATAGACCAATGAACGCAAACGTTCATAGTGTTTTTCAAAGTTTTCTAAAAAAGCATCACCCTGTCCTAAAAGCAAATCTTTTTTATAATATATCACAAAGCCAAACCAGAAGCGCATAAAAGGTTGCACAAAGCGAAGCTTGTCTTGCACACGGTAGGAACGCTGCTCTTTTTTAAGTTTGTGTTTGGGATGCATACGTAATGGAGACTCTCTTGAAGCTTCAACCTTTAAAACATTTAAGTTCACCAACTCTTGTACTATTTCCTCTCCCAATGTCTCACTTAACTTTGCTTTTCTTAGTACTGAGTAACGTTTTCCATCCCCCCTTGCCACAGCGATAAGTATTTCCCTATAAGGACTTTCTAAAAGATAAGAAGGAGATACCAGTGACTGAAATTTTGAGAAGTTTTGTATGAAATTAGACTCTACCATAGAAAAAACATCATCAAAATAATCTAACTCTATATTTTTACCTATGCCACCCAAAATAGAAAAATATTCAACAGCCTGTTCTAGTTCCAAATAAGAAAAATGGTGGTAAAATCTTTGAAATGATGCTTTGATGAAGTCCCTTTATTGTATAAATTAAATTATTTTAACATACTTTTATTTGAATTTTTGTATGATCAATTATTAATCAACATTAAAGAGTATCATGGAAACATTTTTCAGCACATCAGATAAAATACAACATATTATTAAAAGTTTTAACCTCACCAAAACACTCTTTGTCTCCTCTATAATCATAGGCGAGTCACATACTGGTAAAAAGTCATTGGCACGATATCTTTTTCCAGATACACTTTTGGTTTCGGGGAATGATCAAAAAAAAGTTGAAGAGGCACTTGAAAATAATAATGAGCTCATCATCACAAATTTTGAAAAGCTCAGCAATCAAAATGCTCTTGATTTTACAAACAAGCGTATTATTGCTACCGCAGACTATATGGGTAACCAAGACCTTATTGATGACCTTTTTGCATTTATTTATACTATGCCACCCTTGCAAGAACGTCCTGAAGATGTCAACCATATAAAGCACCTCTTCATCAAAGAAGCACTTTCCATTTTAATGATAGAAGAGCATAATTTTGAACTTGATGATGTCCCTATAAATCTCACTAAAAACAATAAAAGTCTGAAAAGGTCTATCTATATGCATCTTATGAGACAAAATATGGATGCACAAGATATAGAAAGTGTTCTTTATCATTATTTGATTAAACACCTTGATGGTAATGATGGGTACAGAGAATATCTTGGCCTCTATGAAAAACCTTTGATAGAAGCCGGTCTTAAAAAGTTTGGCTCACAACTTCAACTCTCGCAAGTTTTAGGTATAAACAGAAACACACTCAGAAAGAAGATACATGAACACAACATCGATTGATTTTAAATCTTTTATAGAATGGGACAACAACCCTTTCATACTCTTCAGTGATCAAGGAAAGATACTTTATCTTAATAATGCTGCAGAAATTTTATTTGGGTATGTCACAAAACAAGAGCTTTATAATATATCGTTATCTTATGCACCTCAAAATTTTGGCTATAAAACAACTTCACTGACATTGAACTACGACACATTTATGTTTCATGCCATCACAGTAGGATATGAGAATGAAGAGCAAATTTCATTACGCCTTTACAATACACCTCGCATTAAAACCGAACGTAAAATAGAAAAAGATAAACTAATTACAACAGATATTAACATCTTACTTGAAGCCAATATAGCACTCTTTAGAACCAAGAACACAAATTCTCTCAAACTCTTAACTGACCAAGATTTACCGGCATTCAAAATAGATCAAAATAATTTTTCCAAACTTTTAAGAAAAACCCTCGATGCATTCAGAGCTTCTGATTCCATTGATATTTCTCTCAAACTTATGTTTGGACAGCATGTCTTAATAGAAAACAAAAGGGAGTCCATAGCTCAATTCTCTATAGTTGCTAATGGACGATACACAAATACAGATGCTGAGATACGAACACTTGCAGAAGTAAGTCAGATCAAATGTATGATGAAAGAGCATCTATCAAACTTGAAATTCCTCTTATCCAATAATCCAGTCATTGATTAAAAATTAATCAATGACTGCCAATAAAAAATCATCATTCATGTTATTATTGTCTTGTAAAATTTAATTTAAAGGAAATAGCATGAAATTAAAACTTTCAGCTCTAATGGCAATGTTTTTGCCTATCTTCGCTTTTGCAGAAGATAAACTGGATACGGGTGACACAGCATGGATGATGGTATCAACAGCATTTGTACTTCTTATGACACCTGCAGGATTGGCACTCTTTTATGGTGGTATGACAAGAAGTAAAAACGTATTAAATACTTATTCTATGGTTATGGGTGCATTTGTTCTTGCTTTTGTAGTATGGATTATTGCAGGGTATTCTATCGCATTTGGAACCAATGAAAATGCCATGCTTCAAAATGTATTTGGTGGATTTGGTCATGTCATGCTAGATGGTATTAAGTGGACGGATCTTTCTGGTACTTACCCTACCTATGTATTTATCGCATTCCAAGGTACATTTGCCGCTATTACGGTAGCGATCGCTTCAGGTTCTGTAATCGGACGTATGAAATTTTCTACCTGGATGGTAATCGTTGCATTATGGGGACTTCTTGTCTATGCTCCAATAACACACATGGTATGGGGTGGAGATGGTGCACTTCTTTTTGATGCTGGTGCCCTTGACTTTGCGGGTGGAACTGTTGTACATATGAATGGTGGTTTAGCTGGTCTTGTACTTGCTATCTTAGTAGGAAAAAGAGCTGGACACAACAAAGTAGCGATGAAACCATACAGTATTCTTCTTACAGCGGTAGGTGCTGCACTACTATGGTTCGGTTGGTATGGATTTAATGGTGGTTCTGCATTTGGTGCAAATGCCATTGCCGGTCTTGCTGTGATGACTACGACTGTTGCTACGGCTTCTGCTGCTGTAACTTGGATGCTACTTGAGTGGTTTATCTTCAAGAAACCTACACTTCTTGGTATCGCTTCAGGTATTATTGCTGGTCTGGTTGCTATTACACCTGCTGCTGGTTTTGTAAGTGTTGGTGGTGCCTTTATCATAGGTATCGTTGGTTCTATCTTTGCATTCTGGGGTGTTGTTACACTAAAGAAAAAACTAGGTTATGATGATTCTTTAGATGCCTTTGGTATTCACTTTCTTGCTGGTCTATGGGGTGCACTTGCTACAGGTTTCCTTGCACTTGATGACAAAGACCTTCTCTGGGACGGTCCGCTCAAAGAGAGTGGTGACAGAATGGGACAATTTATGGTTCAAGTTGAATCTGTCGTAGTAGTTGGACTCTTTACTCTGATTGGTACAGTCATTGTTTACTATGTAGCCTCTGCATTAACGGGCGGTGCTAGAGTAGATGAAGAGACTGAAAACAGTGGTCTTGATGAAACGGTACACGGCGAAACTGTAATGAATGCTTAAAGCATTTGTTACACCCTAATTTATAAAAGGATTTATATTATGAAAAAAATAGAAGCAATAATCAAACCATTTAAACTAGAAGATGTAAAAGATGCTCTTGTAGAAGCTGGTATTGAAGGTATGACCGTCTCTGAAGTAAAAGGGTACGGAAGACAACAAGGTCACTCTGAACTTTACAGAGGTGCTGAATATGTAGTGGAATTTATTCCTAAGATCAAGATAGAGATTGTGGTAAGTACAGATGCATACGCAGAAACTGCCATCAAGATCATCAATGAAGCAGCCAAAACAGGTAAAATTGGTGATGGTAAAATCTTCGTAAGTACTATCGATCATGTAGTTCGTATCAGAACGGATGAGACTGATTCTGACGCACTTTAATACTTTACAGGGACAAGGCCGATGCCTTTCCCTCTTCTTTTGATTAAAAATTAATCAATTTTAAGCATATTTCTTACATTTACTAACAAAACTGCCTTATTTTAATACAATCTCTACTTTTATATATGTTACATAACCGATATAATGCTAACCAAACAAAATATTAGGGATTTAAAGATGGAAATACATTATATACTAGATACATTTTTTGCTATTTTTGCAATGACACTTATCATTCTTATGGTACCTGGTTTTGCGATGCTCGAAGCAGGTTTGGTACGAACCAAAAATGTGACCTCAGTACTGACAGTAAATATCATGATTTATGCTATAGCATCCATGGCATTTTTACTCATAGGATATGAATATGCTTTTGGAGGATGGGACCATCAAAATGGTATGAGCAAGTGGGCATTTTTTATGTTTCAAATGGCATTTGTGGGGAAAGTAGTCAATATCATGAGTGGTGGTGTCAGTGAACGTTCTCGTATCTTGCCTTTGGCCATTTTTACTGTTATCGCAGGAGCTTTTATCTATCCTACTATTGTAAATATCACATGGGGTGCAAACTTTTTAGCAGGCACCCCATTAGATATTTCAGGACTCACTGATCTTGCTGGTTCAACAGTCATTCACTCTACTGGTGGATGGGCACTCTTAGCAGCTATTTTCATCATGGGACCTCGACGTGGTAGGTATAAAGATAATATCGTACGTGTAATTCCGGCATCTAACATTCCTTTAGTGACGTTAGGTGCATTATTACTCTGGATTGGATGGTTTGGATTCAATGGTGGATCTGTTGGATCTATCAGTTCTAAAGAGAATGCTGATGCAGTTGCACTCACCATCATGAACACCAATACTGCTGGTCTTGCAGGTGCTATTGCAGGGTGGCTACTTACCTACTTCAGATACAAAAAATTTGATATCACCATGATACTCAATGGTGCTTTAGGTGGGTTGGTTGCGATCACAGCAGGACCCGACCAATATGATATTCATACACCTATTTTGATCGGTGCTATTGGTGGTGCTTTAGTCGTTTTATGTGTACCTATCTTTGATAAATTAAGAATGGATGACCCTGTAGGTGCGCTCTCCGTTCACTTAGTCAATGGTATCTGGGGTACACTTGCAGTAGGTATTTTTGTAGCTGATGTAAGTATCTGGTCACAATTAAAAGGTATAATTGTAGTAGGAATTATTGTATTTCCGTTATCATGGGTCGCTATTTTTATGATCAATAAGTTCTTTACTCTCACAGCAGAAGATGATGAACAACTTGAAGGAATCGATGCAATAGAATGTGGTATAGAATCATATCCTGAATTTAAACGTAGTATATAAGGAAATAAAGAATGAAAAAAATTGAAGCAATCATTAAACCATTTAAACTAGAAGATGTGAAAGATGCGCTTGTAGAAATGGGGATCGAAGGTATGACCGTCTCTGAAGTCAAAGGATACGGAAGACAACAAGGTCATTCAGAGCTTTACAGGGGTGCTGAGTATGTGGTAGAATTCATTCCCAAAGTCAAGATAGAAATCGTGGTAAGCAATGATGAGTACCTTAACAAAGCAATTGAAGCTATAAAACAGAGTGCTAAAACAGGAAAAATCGGTGATGGTAAAATCTTTGTTTCAGATATATCAAAAACCATTCGTATCAGAACAGAAGAAGAGGATGAGGACGCGTTGTAATTACGTCCTCTTACGCAGATTCCATAACACAACAGACACACATACTACAATCTGTACAAAATGAATTACATTTTACTTTTTCTGTAGTCTGCTCACTCACATATTTTGTAATTAAATTGACAAATGCATCACTGTTATTCATACACTCAGCCACGATATAATCATCATATTTAATTTTTTCAGCAATTTCACGATGTTCAATGTCTAATTCAAAACGTGTTTCTGAATTATCAATGGTAAATGCTAATGGATAAATAAGCACTTTCCGGTTTGTTGGATGGCGTAAGACATCAACCAAATTTGGTTCTAACCATGCAGCAGGTCCTACTTTGGATTGATACACCAACTTAACTTCTTTAAAGAAGATACCTTTCACTTCCAAAAGTGTTTTAATGGCACTTACATTCGATTCAACTTGTCTCTGATATGGGTCACCGGATTTGACAATACTTACGGGTAACCCATGCGCAGAGAGGAGAAGATCATACTCAGTAGTGTTTTTCTTCCCAATTGCCTTTTCTATCTGTTCCACATTGGCTTTAATATAGTCAATATCATCATAATATTGGCAAGCAAGTAGCGTGATCTTNGGATGATAATCTAACGCTTCACAACGCACTACCATATCTTCATAGGAAGAGAGCGTNGTTGTGGTTGAATACTGNGGATAAAGAGGGAACAATAAAAGTTCTTCCACACCTTCTTCCTTACATTTGATAAGCGACTCTGTAGCAAAAGGAGGCACATAACGCATTGCAGCATACACAGGCATATCTAACACATTGTCTAGTTTATCGATAAGCTCTTGTGTCAACTCAGACAAAGGGGATTTTCCACCCAAATGCATATAACTCTCTTTGGCCTCATCTAAACGTTTGGTAATAATAATTTTACGAATCAATGCACGTATCAGAGCATTGGTTGGTAAAATATTTTTATCTGAAAACATATTCTGTAAAAAAAGTTTTACTTCCTCTAAATCATTAGGTCCACCCATATTAAGAAGAAAAAGTGCTTTATTCATTATAATCCTTTAAGTCTTGTATCTTAGCATATAAAGTGTAAGATTAGATTAATAAACACAGAAGGATTTAGGATGATTATTATTCCTGCGCGTATAGGGTCAAGTCGTTTTCCAAATAAAGTCTTAGCGGATATTGGTGGAATGCCAATGGTGGTACGAACAGCCAAGGCCGTTGAAGCCATAGATAATGTTGTGATCGCGACAGATTCACAGGAAGTGATAGCTATTGCAAAGGCACATGAAATAGCAGCTGTACTTACATCAGCAACACATCAAAGCGGTACAGACCGCATTTATGAAGCAGCGCAAAAACTAGATCTGGATGAAAATGAAATCATTATTAATGTACAGGGAGATGAGCCTTTTATAGAAACAGAAGTCGTACAGGCTATCTATAACCTGACACAAAACAATAAAAACAATGCACGTATTATGATGAACTCATGCTATAAAACTATCTCTAACCCTGAAGCCGATGATCCCAATATCGTAAAGGTCGTAACTGATAGTGATGATATTGCTTTGTACTTTTCAAGAGCAAAAATACCCTACCCTAGAGACCATCATTTTGATGCATACAAGGGACATTTAGGTATCTACGGTTTTACTGTAAAATCATTACGTAAATTTTGTATGCTTGAGGCTGCACCTTTGGAAGATATAGAAAAACTGGAACAACTTAGAGCCCTTTATCATGGCTATGAGGTTGCGATGACAGAAGTACATACAGAAAGTTTTGGGATAGATACGATGGAAGACTTAGAAAAAGCGATTAAACACCACCGACTCTAATGCATGTGTAGTATAGAAAGAATGACTTTTTTCTATACTTACACTGCTAACCTTTTACCGCTTTTCCTAGATCCCACATTGGCATAAAAATACCTAAAGCCATAAGCAATACCAGTCCTGCAATAAAGAACAACATAATAGGTTCAATATAGGTAGAGAGGTTATCTATCAAATCTTGAAATTTCATATCATAATAATCAGTGACTTTAGCCAACATAGCATCCAATTGACCCCCTGCTTCACCTGCTTTTATCATTTGCAGTAACATATTTTCATAAAGACCTGTTAGCTGAAACGCTTCAGCCAAACTCATACCGCGCCCAATATTAGCATTCACTGTTAGTAATTGTTCTTTAATCGCTTCATTATCAACCATTCCAACAGCTGTGTGTAGCGCTTCTGATACAGGAATACCTGATCTAACCAGTTCTCCAAATACAAGATTATATTTATGCATCGTGGACAGATAAATTGCTTTATTGATTAAATAAAAACGTGGATGTATCATCATCTTATCCATCTGATATTTAAACTCTTTGTTATGTTGATAAAAATATTTTACACCAAATATCAAAGCAAATAAAAACATGAGAATAAGTATGCCGTAATTACTAAATGCCCATTCCAATTTCAAAAGTATTTGCGTAGGCATAGGAAGTTCTGTCTTAAATTTGGAAAATATATCTTTAAATTTCGGTACAACCACCATAATAAGTATCGTAAAAGCAATTCCCATTGCGACCAATGTAATCAAAGGTGTTCTGATTGCTTTTTTAAATTTTGCTGTATTATTTCTAATATTTTCAAGTATATCCGCAAGTTTATGATACGATTCGGAAATATTACCTGTTCGCTCTCCAAGGTTTGTCATAGCGATAGCCACATGTCCAAACTCTTCAGCGTAAGGTGCTATCGCATCTGAAATACTATTACCAGAGTTAATATCATTGTTGATATTTGCATAGATCTCTTTAAGTTGTCTGTTTTCAGTATTTTCAGCAACCTCTACCAATGTATCATTGATCGGGATCCCTGCATCTGTCATGACAGCTATCTGGCGTATGGTTGATATTTTATCATTGATTGGTATCTTAGTTTTTAATGATTTTTTCAGTCCGGAAAAAAGTTGTGCCATACTATCTTCAAGAGGAGCAGATGTCTCTACCGCTTTCATGACCATTACCATAGGAAATTTTTGCTTAGCCATGCTTACTGCTGCTATTTTATTATTGGCCTTTACAAGCTCTAGTCGCTTTTTACCCTTTTGCATCACTGTTACATTAAAATATTTCATTTTACAATCTCGCTACTCTATAAATCTCGGCAACTGTTGTTTTACCTTCTAATGCTTTATGAATACCATCTTCAAACATATTAATAAATCCTTCTTCCATGGCTTGATTGGTCATTTCCTCTTTTGATGCACCACTTGCGATCATACGTGCAAATGTTTCACTAACAGTTAGAACTTCAGATATCATCTCTCTACCCGCATATCCGGTATGTCCGCACTCCTTGCAACCTTCACCTACATAGAAGGTCGGGTTTTCAGGAAGATACTCTTCTATTGATTTTTGTACTGCGACTTCAAGTACTGTCTGCTTTTTACAATGTGGACATATCTTACGTACAAGTCGCTGGGCCTGAATAGCAACCAATGCACCACTGACCAAATATTCTTCAATCCCCATATCTAAGATTCTAGTCACTGCAGAAATCGCATCATTGGTATGTAGGGTGGATAGCACTAGGTGTCCCGTAAGTGCAGCTTGAATAGCAATACGTAATGTTTCTTGATCCCTGATCTCTCCGATCATTATCTTGTCTGGATCCTGTCTTAATATAGACCTCAAAGCATCTGCAAAACTCAAGCCAATATTTGCCCTCACTTGTACTTGCTGTAAGCCAGCCATCTGGTATTCGACAGGGTCTTCCACTGTGATGATTTTGTCTTTAACATCTTTGATCGCATTGAGTGCCCCATAAAGTGTTGTTGTTTTACCAGAACCCGTAGGACCTGTAACCAAGACAATACCATAGGGCACTTTAATAGATTCAGAAAACCTGTCATAACAAAATTTACTCATACCTGCATCTTCAAGCTTGATCATTGCTTTAGATTTATCTAAAATACGCAGTACAATGGACTCACCAAAGATAGTAGGTAAAGTTGAAACCCTAAAATCAAAATCTTTTTTTGTTACTGTTGCAGAAAACCTTCCATCCTGAGGTTTTCTTTTTTCTGCTATATCCAAATTGGAAAGCAATTTCATTCTTGAGGCTAATGGATTAAAAATATCTTTATCAAAAGTAAAACTTTGGCGCAAAATACCATCTACCCGTACCCTTATGATACAACTCATCTCTGTCGCCTCTATATGAATGTCACTTGCACCTATAAATATAGCTGATTTCAAAATAACATCAATAAGTTTTAAAACTGCAGGGGACTCATCTGAATTCTTTTCCGCTTTTCCCTCTTGGGCTAAATCCTTACGAATATCAGTCACTAACCCTTTAATACTTTCATTGATTTCCAAACGCTGTAAATGCTGTTGTATCTGGCTTGGTTTTGAAATAGCAATTCTTATGGGTTTTTTTGGGAAAAGTCTTTGTATCGCATCTTGTGCTGCCATATCAAGAGGATCATCAAAGACAATGAGAACATTTAAATCATTTTCTTCTATAGGGATAACATTGTATTTAATCAGTTGGTTATATGCAACTTTTGTAAATAGTCTCATATCAATTTCGCGATCATCCAAATCCACATATTCAACATTGAGTGCCTTGGCTACTTCCTCAATAATGGGAATAATATTTATTCCTTCTATCTTTTCAAGATGAGATAAAGCGATGACACCCTGTCTTATCTTCTTAGCTAAAAACATTTCTACAGTATGCAGGTCAATCATATTTTCAACTAAAAGGTTTGCAAAAGATATCTTTTTGGGAGGTCTGCTTTTGACTAGTGTAGAAATTGCATCTTTTGTGATGAGATTTTCTTTAAGCATGATTTCAATGAGTTTTACCATCTATAATTCCCTAATATTAATTAATAAAGTATAACATTAAATACTAAATATAGTTTTATAATGTATCATTTTGAATCTGATATAATAATTTTTTTCCCTCTTGTGAATTTGACTCTTTTATATAAACCGTTAGTATAGCTACTGCCTCATTCTTCCGGCCCTGTTTTGCTTTTGATTTTACAAATATAAATAAACTCTCTTCACTCTCTTCATCAAGTTTATTCGTTTCCAATGCCCAATGTTCTGATTTTTCATATGCACCTTTTTTATAATAACTTCGTGCCAAGAATAATGCATCATCAATATCATGTGATTCTAAAAATCGTTTTTCTACATCTGCATATGCTTTTACACTTGTAGATTCAATAATCTCTAAATGCATTTTAGTTTTAGCTTGTGCCAAATCTTTAACTTGAAGTTCATCCATCTCTACAAGTGTATTCAGAGGTTGATTTACAACCCTGTTCGTGACATTGTTTGTCTCCAATCTATCCAGCGCACTATTTATCAATACACTGTTTTGATCCTTCTTTTTTTGAATACCATTGATTTTACCCTCAAAAGGTAATGTCTCCTTGGAAACATCAAAGTATGTTTTCAAGAAACCCATATCTATCTTTACATTCATTAAAAAAAGAACGGTAAAAAGACTCAGTAGTATAAAACTTAAAATGCCTATAGCCCAAGGCTTTAACTTTTTTTTTCTATATTTCTTCCATTCATCCTCTAAGTGTTTTATATCATACATTAATATATCCTAATTTTAATGCTGACATTTCAATGATCTTGTCTGACATCTTGGCATAATTCACTTTTGATGGTTCATTTTTATCATAAAATTCACAAATTTCAAAAATGGTAAATAACAGTTTATTACATTCTCTGTAATTTCCCTTTGTATATTTATGGATACGTTTCATGTTTTTTTCTTTAATGCTATTTGCGATTTCAAAAAGATTCTTTTTTAAAAGTTTTTTATGTATATAGGCAGTTTGATCTTCCATAGTTGCATTTTTAAGCTCTATGACTTCCCAAATACGTGATTGAAAATGCTCTTTTGCAATGAGATCTTCATCATCTGTTTTATGTAGTGAAACAACAAATTTAATGGCGCGACTATCAGAGAGAAGTCGTATCTTTTCCATCATCTCAGGACCGTACATTTGTGCTTCATCAAGTAAAATAATAATTTCTCTTTTACCTCTAAGGTTTTTACAAAAATCAATGAGTGCGGAGAAATTTACTTCCGTATTGCTAGGTAAATCTTTTTGAGTCAAGATTTTAAATAATTTATGAAAAAATTCTTTTTCATTGATGGCAGGCGTATCAAAATAATGGATCTCTTTTTGGTCTTTTAACTTTTCCTGAATACGATTAAGTAAAATACTTTTCCCTGTACCAGGTTTACCAAAAAGCAAGATCATCTTCAGTGGTTTATCCATACTGTGTCGTAATTGCTGATATGCTGTCACTGAAGCATTTAAGTCAATGTAATCGTCAATATCTACAGAATCAACAAATACACTTTTAGCAATTTCATATCTACTTTTCATTAAGCTTTGAATATCCCAAATCTTTCAATGATACTGATTTAGAATTTTTGACAATATGTGGGGTAATGATAAATACCAATTCTTCCACTTTATTAATTTTTTCTTGACGTTTAAATAAGGCACCTAGACCTGGAATATCTCCCAAAAGTGGGACATGATTGTCTTTAAATCCGGTTTGGCTTGATATGAGTCCACCCAGTATAGCATGTTGACCGTCTCTTACTTTAATCACAGAGGCAATTTGTCTTCTTTTCAAATCTGGCGGGATGGTTCTGACACCACTGTCTGCATTTACAGTATCTGCCGTTTCAGAAATAGATGGTTGATCTTTAGGGTGATGATCCCATTGTCACCGATTTCAGGTGTAATATCGAGTAAGATCCCTGCAAAAACAGAATCAACCAATTCACCCTCAGCCGCAACAGCGCCACCCGTACTACTTGCTGTACTGGAAGATTTTATTTTATAAAACAACTCTTGCCCGACACTGATAAGCGCAGGCTGATTATTTAATGTCATCACACGAGGACTCGAAACCGTTTTCACATCTCCTTGCGTCGATAAAAATTTTACTACCTCTGTCACATCTGTATTCCCCGTAAGACTCATCAGTTGTGCTGTTCTTGGTTGTGTCCCATCTAATGCTGTATACTCAGTAATCCCACTGCTTGTGTCAAAGGTAAATGATTCAACATTTCTTTGTGCCATGAGTAAAGAATTGACTGTAAGATTTTGTAAACTGTAGAGTTGAGACCAATCAACCCCTGTGGTGGTACTATCATCAAATGTCACATTAAGAATACGTATATCAATCAAAACCTGTGAACTAATTTGTTTGGTTACGGCATGGATATACCTTGCTACTCTGCTAATTTGTCTATCTGTACCTGTCACTGTCACCATACCTGCTTCTGGATTAATGATAGGTGCCAGAGGATTATATTCCCATATTTTACCCTCTGGACCTGTCCATGTATCACCTGATTTTGTATAATGGATACTTCCGTCTGCAGCACCGATAAGAATGCGTTGCACTTCTCTTTCAACCGTCTTCCAAAATTCGAATGCGTCGGTGCTTTCTATTTCAATACCTGTTTTAGAGAGTGATGAGTTAGCTGTATTTGTTCCCGTTGTTCCTCCCGTGGACGAATCTTCTGAACCTGCGATAGTCACATTAGCAGTACTTTTTCCTATTCTTTGTCCAGAAAGGTAATGAATACGAAATGTACGTGTGATTAAATACGATATGGTAAGTTTATTGCCTTTTAATGTATAGTTTAAATCATTATCTTTAAGGATCGTATTTAAAAAACCTTTGAGTGTGCTATTTCTCAATTTGACATAATAGAGCTTTTTATCCATACGTGATTTTGCAGCATCATCCTTGATAACAACACTCAAGTCGCAAGTATCTGCAAGATTATCAATCACATCACTAATGCTTAATTTACTGTCAATAGTGACACTGAAGAGCTTTGTAGAACAAGTGCCTGCTACGAGATGCTGAGTAAAGCCAAATAGCATTGCAAATACTATGAGAAGTTTAACCCCTGATGTTTGTACTTTTTTCATTCTATAACCTTTCTTCTATCGTAATAAAATTATCTCTATTTTGATGAAGAAATAATTTTTTAATGTGATTGCCATTCCTAAGTACCACACCTCTTTTACCTATATATTTTAATGTATATCCCATAATCTTATCATCAAGACTCTTCCATGAATCATTAATATAGGCTTTCCCATTTACAATAGCGTGTAAAACCAATTTTGCTTCTTCTTTTTTTTCTGCAACATAAAATACTGTAGCATTATCTTCTTCATGAAATCGTATAAATGGATCTTTTGTATTTTCGAGTGTTGCTAACTCTACCCCTTCTCGTTTTTCATGTATTTTAAGGACCATTTTTTGTATTTGTTCAACAGATAAGTCTGCATTCAATAGTACTGTCATTGGTAATAGTGATAAACATATTTTTTTCATTAGTGATTTATCCCCCATACTGAGATATGAATATCTGCGACTGTTTGCGATGAATTACTGTCTGAAGAAAATTCAGTTTGAAAAATATCTGTCACTAAAATATTTTGTTCAAGTTCATTCATAAACTTAATGATGTTTTTGTACTCACCTCTACAACCTATTCCAATTTCTAAAACATGCCCAAAANTACCNGTATTCTCATCTAAATACTTATTTGTTATATATTCCAGATCAATATTTTGGATCTCAGCTTTATTGGTTATNGAATTTAAAAATTTAGACCAACTTTTTTGATTGAATAACATTCCGGATAATTTTTGTAAATTTGCATCTATAAATTTAATTTTATCATTTGNATCAACAATCTTTTTCTTTTTNATCATAATATCATTATCAAATTTCTTTACATAATATTCACGATCCCCACCAACAGTGATAGAATTTAAATAGGTTTGATTATCTCTTATACTTTTTTGTATACTTTTTTTGTTTCGTTCACTTTTTTGATAAAGATTTTCTGTATGAGGTAAGAGGTATGCATATCCTAGATAAGCGATGACCGATGCTATTCCTAAGATAACAATCCACTTCTCGCTCTCTTTTTTAGGGGCAAAATAAATATCTAACGCTTCTAATTTATTTTCTATGTATTTCATTTTAATTCAACCTTTAACAGACCTTTATAGTAGTTACTGCTTGGGTCTTTTTGAATTTTTTCAATATCTATTTCAGTGATTTCATTAAAATGTGTGTCAGAAATATATTTAATGACTTCTGTAAATTTTCTATCATCTGTACTCACCAAAGAGACCCACAATGTATCCACATCACTTTTTATCGTTTCTACATTCACTTCAAACTTATAAAGTTCTTCCGCAAGGGTATGAAACATCCCCGATTTTAAACGATAATTTACTTTTTTATCGTAGATAGCGGTTAGTGTCTTTGCTTTCCCCTCATACTTGGTTGTGAGTGCTTTAATCTTTTCATCTAAGCCTTTAATCTGGTTTTTTTTCTCACCCAATATTTTTTTATAGGTATTAGACTCAGTCGTTAGTTTGTTATTTTCTATTGTTAACGCATAAATTTTGGCATCATTAACATAAGCCCCTACCAAATACACTATAGGATAGGCTAAACTCAAAGAAATAGCCGCAAACGTCGAAATGATAAATTGTCCACTTGCCCTCTTAAGAAAGGATGGTGCTCTGGGATACATGGTTAAATTCACCAAAGAAGACTCATCGTCCATATAATCCAAGGCACTCAAGAGCATCAAATATTGTAATTGATCAGTATACCATTCCTCGTTTGTAACATGATAGTCAAAGTTAAATTCTGAGGAGTGAAGACCTAAGTAGTTTTGGCTATAGTCATCCAAACCAATAATTGGACCTCTTTGGCTTCCTATAAATACTTGATCGATCGTCTCTAAATTAAATGCTCTTTTTGCATAAATAATAATATCATTAATGGTAATAAACACTTCAGCAAAAATTTTCATAAAGTTTTGCTGATAATTGCTGTTTACTGTTTTCAGACCTTCAGATTCCAATATGGCATAAAATTCTTTTTCATCAACTTTTTCACCTATTGATTCACAATATTTATCATAAATCTGTTCTAAAGAAAATTCTATGGACTTAGAGTAAAGGTACTGACCGTTCTCGTAAAGTGTTACAAACGTATCATTTTGTGTAAAGTAAACAAAACAATGGGTATGGTTGTCTTGCAAGAGTTCTCTACTGTACAACGTTTTATACAAAAGCGGTGCAGGGGTGATAAGATCTATATATTTCGTTTCTTCTTTGATAGGCAGATAAAGTGCGTCGAGGACTTCAGGTTCCACAACAAAAATATGATATTGTCTCTCTTCTCCTGCACTCTCCACTTCTATAGAAGAGATGGTGTAGGTATGTGCCTGATCTAACCCTAACTCTTCATACGCTTTAATGTCAAGAATGTCAGCGATATCTTCTTCTGGAATACTGGGGCTTATATGCACCGTTGTAGTAATAATATCTTTGTTGTTTATATATGAAGTGATATAATTTGAGGTATTGTAAGTGAGTTTATCTAAAGGTTTAAACAGATCATTTTTAAATGCGTAATAAATATCATTATAGGTATTGATAGTAACAATATTTTTTACCATAGACTCGAAGGCACTTTTTTTCAAAAACATTTTAAACTTCCTTGTTTGTTGAAGCATTATATATGTTATAATATTAAAAGCATCTTACAATTATCTTACAATTAACTTACAATTATTTTACAATTATCTAAAACGTTCTTTGTATAATAATGTTTTATCTCGGAAAGCTGGGCGCCAAGCATCTTATCTTAAACAATATACCCAAACTCTTCTAACCCATCCTTGTTTTTACTCCATCCCTTTTTGACAGAAACATGTAAGTCTAAAAATATTTTTTTACCTGAAAAAATTTCCATTTGTTCGCGTGCAAGTTTTCCTACACGTTTAATCCCTGCCCCTTTTTGACCTACGATCATCCCTTTTTGTGTCTCTTTTTCAACCACGATGGTCGCATACACTTTATCTAAGTTATCACTCTCTTCTATCTTTTCTATGGTGACATCACTTTCATAAGGTATTTCATCACTTAAATTTTCAAAAATGGACTCACGGATAAGTTCTTTATAGATATTTCGTATGTGTTCGGTTGTAAGAATCTCAGGATCATATAAAAAAGGGGATGTGGGTAAATATTTGCTTATTTCATCAAGCAACTGTTTCTTTCCTACCTTTTTGTTGACAGAAAATGGAATAATAGCTTCAAAATAGTCCTGATATTTCTGATACTCACTCAATTTTGCCAATATATCACCCTGTTTCACATGGTCAATCTTAGTCAAAATGATCATGTGCTTGACACCTTTGGCCTGCGCAAGTTTCAAAAATTTTTCATACTCTGTTAATTTATCCGTAACGGGTGCAAGAAAAATAATCAGATCACTGTCGCCCATAGCCTTTAGTGCTTCATCTAACATAAATTGATTGAGTAATCTTTCTTTTTCATGAATACCGGGTGTATCTACAAAAATGATCTGTGTATCTCCATGCATGACAATAATATTCATACGTTTTCGTGTGGCTTGTGCTTTTTTTGAAACCATCGCAAGCTTTTCACCCACAACATAGTTCAGTAAAGTACTTTTTCCTGCATTGGGTCTTCCCACAACGGCAACAAATCCTGCTTTTGTATCTACTTTTTCATTTTCATGATCAAACATTTGACTTTCCTTTTACGTGACCGGTCACTGGGTCTTACTGCTGACAAGCATCTAAAATGCATTCTTAGTTATAGTATATAACGGGTGGCATCTTCATCTTCAACCACTTTACTTATCTTCTCTTGTACCAATGATTTGTCTATCATCACTTTCTCACCACTCTGTTCATTTGCAGAAAAACTAATCTCTTCCAAGATTTTTTCCATCACCGTATGTAATCGTCTGGCACCTATATCTTCTGTCTTTTCATTTGCAAGCAGTGCATAATGTGCAATGGCTCTAAGTGCCTCTTCTTCAAAGACCAATTCAACCCCTTCGACATCCATCAATGCTTTATACTGCTTAATCAGTGAGTTCTTTGGCTCAATCAAAATACGATATAACGTCTCTTCATTTAAGCTATTAAGCTCCACACGTAAAGGAAAGCGACCTTGAAGTTCGGGCATAAGGTCACTAGGTTTACTTACATGAAATGCACCTGCAGCAATAAAAAGAATATGGTCGGTATTGACCATACCTAGTTTCGTGTTCACTGTTGAGCCTTCGACAATAGGTAACAAGTCTCTTTGCACACCCTCTTTACTTGGATCTTGTCTGCTTTGTGAGTTAGAACTTACAGCCACTTTATCTATCTCATCAAGAAATACGATACCACCCTTCTCTACTTTTTCAAGCGCAAGTGCCTTTAAATCTTCTTCATCAAGAAGCTTTTCGCTTGCTTCGGCTTCCAATATCTTCTTTGCATCTTTTACTGTAACTTCTTTTTCGGGACCTTTTTTACCCATACCACCCAAAACTTTCACAATAGACTCTTGTACCTGTATCATCTGCGGAGGAAGTCCTTCCTCAGGCATTGTTGGGTTGTTTGGCATTTCAACTTTTATTTTCAAATGATCCAGTTCGCCTTTTGCATACTTCTCTTGCATACGCGCAAAAGAGGCATCATATTCTAATTTTTTTTGTTCGCTTGCACCTACAGGCAATGGAGGAAGAAGTTTTTCGATGATCTTATTTTCTATATAATTTTCTATTTTCTCTTTGTTCTTCTCATTTTCACTTTCTCGTACCAATCCCATAGAGGTGGCAGCCAAATCACGTATCATAGACTCTACATCGCGTCCGACAAATCCTACTTCAGTGTATTTACTCGCTTCCACTTTAATGAACGGAAGATTCATCATCTTCGCCAAACGTCTGGCAATCTCTGTTTTACCAACCCCTGTACTACCTATCATCAATATATTCTTAGGTGTCACATCTTGCTGCATCTGAGGAGCAAGTTGCATCCGTCTGTAACGATTTCTAAGTGCTACTGCAATCGTCTTTTTTGCTTCATCTTGACCTATAACATATTTATCAAGATATGTGACTATTTCTTTTGGTGTTAAATTGTCCAAAGTATTATTTCCTTACAATTCTAGTATTTTAATATTTTTATTGGTATAGATACAAAGATCACCTGCAACTTTAAGTGACTCCTCTACCAATGATTTTGGATCAAGATCAGTATGTTTGTCCAACGCGCGTGCTGCAGAGATAGCATAATTACCGCCAGATCCAATCGCTGCGATCTTTCCATCTTCAGGTTCTACAACATCTCCTGTCCCTGAGAGTATAAAAATATGCTCTTGGTTAAGTACGATCATCATCGCTTCAAGTTGGCGTAAATGTTTGTCTTTTCTCCACATTTTAGAAAAACCTATTACTGACTTAAAAAGATCCCCTCTTTTTTCAGCAAGTATACCTTCAAACATATCAAAAAGGTTAAATGCATCTGCAGTACTTCCGGCAAACCCTGCCAATACTTTTCCTTCGTGAAGGGTACGTATCTTTGTAGCGTTACCTTTAAGTACCGTATCACCAAAAGTCACTTGACCATCACCACCAATAACTGCTTTTCCTTCACCTTTGTAGCCCAGTATCGTAGTAGCATCAAACATCGCTATACACCTACAACTTCTACTTTAAGCAGTGCATGTATACCATGCCCAAGTTTAGCATCTACTTCATGTATACCTGTTGACTTCAATGCTTTTTTAAGGTTAATGTGTTTTTTATCGAGTTCTATATTTAACTGTGCTTCTATCGCTGAAGAGATGTCTGTATTTCCTACTGACCCTTTTATACCAACCGGTGCGAGAGGTTTTTCTACTTTCACTGTTGTGGCTTCAAGTGTTATTTTCTCAGCTTCAAGACGGGCCAATTCATCTCTAAGGTCTCTAGCCATTTTTTCTTGCTCAGCTTTCCAGTTTTCGACCACATCAGGCGTAGCCAATTTTGCCAAACCTTTACCTACAAGAAAGTTCTGTCCATAGCCATCTTTGACTTCTTTTATTTCACCTGCTTTACCCAGTGCTTTGACGTCTTTTATCAATAATACTTTCATACATTCATTCCTTATTGTGCTATATAGTGTTATAATTCTAACAAAGTTTTACTAGACATCTGTTAAAGACAGGCAGAGACCCTATTTAAAGTACGTATTATACTAATGACATACATAGTCAAAAAGGAAATTTGTTATGGGACATTTATACCTCTTGTTAACTATTGCAATTTTTACATTTCAGGGATGTGCAACAAAAGAAATGACACCAGCCCCAGAAATACAACATACCAAAATAAACTCAAATCCCCTACAAAAAAATCCTTCAGAAAATAAAAAAACCGAAAATCAGATAGACGAATTTGAAGATGAATTTTCACAGAAAGAGACAGATGACATGATAGACCCGTTAAGTGGCTACAATAGAATCATGACCTCTTTTAACGACAAAGCCATGGTATACATTTTCAATCCTATATCTGAAGCCTATGCGTATGTTGTACCTCAGCCTGTACGTCTAAGTGTATCGAACTTTATAGATAACATAGAATTTCCTATTCGTTTTACCAATAACCTCTTGCAAGGTAAGTTTCAAAACTCTGTTGATGAGCTAGAAAGATTTCTTGTCAATTCTACGGTTGGAATAGGCGGTCTCATGGATCCGGCAACGGAGCATATGCAAATACCTGTTCATGATGAAGATTTTGGTCAAACATTGGGGCACTATGGTGTAGGTCCTGGTTTCCATGTCGTGTTACCATTTATCGGACCATCCAATGTAAGAGACATAGTCGGCTCAAGCATAGACGGCTATGCGTCACCTCTGGTCTATGTTGAAAATCTAAAAGAATATAAACTACCTGATAATGCACAACAAACCATTTGGATACGTATAGGTGGTTTTATCAACAAAAATTCTCTGCACTTAGGCAAATATGAAAACCTTAAAGCAGATGCTATAGATCTCTATCCATTTTTCAGAGATGCTTATGAGCAAAGAAGAATTTTCAAAATCAAAGAATAAGTCAATCAAGGAGAAAAGATGTTAAAAAAAATTTTCATACTATTGTTTCTCTCTCTCGCATCTCTTTATGCGATAGAAGAGCAAAGTATTCAAAAAATGATGGACACAAAAGTAAGGCAGGTTCTTGATATATTAAAAGACAAAACATTGTCGACTACACAGAAAGATCAAAAAAACATTCGTATTATAGATGATGTCTTTGATTATAATATTATGTCACAAATTAGTATGGGAAAGCATTGGAAAACACTGACTAAAAATGAAAAAATGCAATTTTCTAACGCTTTTGAAATAAAAATAAAACATTCTTATCTGGATAAACTCAAACTTTACAATAATCAAAAAGTCACTATTAAAGATTTGACAAAAGTGAAATCTAACAGAATTACTTTAGAAACGCAGGTNATAGGTCTTGACGATACCTATAAGGTCATCTATCTATTTTATAAGAAAAAACAGACTAATCAATGGTATATTTATGATGTAGAGTTAGTCGGTGTGAGTATTATTCAAACCTATAGAAAACAGTTTTCAGAGTTTTTACAAACCAAATCGGTCAAACAGCTAATAGCATCACTCTAAGTGATGCTATGTGTAAAAGACCCTCATAAGAAAATGACCTATGCTATATAAATTTTACCAAAAACTGATACTAAAATATCCTGTATCTGTTTTAATGCTCCTCATTGGCAGCATACTCATTTTTGGTATCAATATCGCTAAACTTGAAATAGACGCTTCTGCAGAAACACTTTTACTGAATGATGACAAAGATTTAGCCTTTACAAGAACTATAGCAAAACGATTTCATACTGACGATGTACTTGTACTAGCCTATCAACCAAAAGATGGTTTACTTTCAAAAGAGAGTCTTAATACCTTAACCCATATAAGCAGTGATCTTGAAAAACTACCGAATGTTGACTCTATAGATTCAATACTGAATGTCCCTTTATTCTTTTCACCTGTGCGGGAAATGGATGATTTGATCAAGGAAACAAGAACACTTCAAAGTCCTGATATCAATCTCACTTTGGTGAAAGAAGAATTTTTAAGCAGTCCTTTGTACAAAAACAGCCTTGTCAATAAAGATTTTACACTCTCTTCTATCGTCATCCATTTACATCAAGATCCTGAATATTTCATACTTCTAGAGAAAAGAAACATTTTACTTGACAAACAAAAAGTCTCTTCTCTTACAAAAGAGGAAGAACGAACACTTCACAATATCACACTGGCATTTAAAAAATATAGAGATACACAACGTACTCTTGACAATCAAAATATTAAAGAAATTCGCTCTATTATCTCTAAATATCAAGATGATGCTACGTTCTTTTTAGGTGGTGTTCAAATGATCTCTGATGATATAGTTGGGTTTGTGAAAAATGATCTACTCATTTATGGAAGTACGCTTATACTCCTTATTATCCTTGTTTTGGGTATTGTTTTTAAAAAACCAAGGTGGGTCATGCTGCCTATTCTTATCTGTGCACTCTCGATCATTGCTATTACAAGTAGCCTAGGATTTTTCGGATGGGAGATCACTGTCATCTCTTCAAATTTTATCGCCCTACAACTTATTATTACCATTTCAATCGTGTTACACCTCATTGTCAGATATGAAGAGCTTTTGAGACTCTACCCACGGTCTTCATCCAAAAGACTGATTTTACTGACGATGCTTACAAAAGCAACACCGACTTTCTTTGCTATTCTCACAACGATCGCAGGATTTTCTTCACTGCTCTATTCGCATATTAATCCTGTGATCAATTTAGGATGGATGATGAGTGCAGGGATTGCTATGTCACTTATTATTGCGTTTATTGTTTTTCCTGCCACACTGATACTTCTTAAAAAAACACCACCTGTAAAACAGAAAAAATCAAATTTTTCTTTACCTTCCCTCACTGCTAAAATTGTTTTACATGACAAAAAAGCTATTTACCTCGTCACTTTTCTTTCTATTCTCTTTAGTGTTACAGGTGCTTCGCAGCTTGTTGTAGAAAACAGTTTTATCAATTATTTCAAAAAAGATACAGATATTTACAAAGGAATGAAGGTCATAGACCAGGAGTTGGGAGGAACAACACCTTTAGATATCATCCTCACTTTGTCAGATGACCATAGTGCTGTATCTCCTGTAGATACAACACAAGAGAATAAAGAAGAAGATGCAGATTCATTTGAAAATGAATTTAATACGGTTGAAAACCCGGACCAATACTGGTTTACAGATGAAAAGATCAAGATTATAAAGAAGGTACATGACTATTTAACACATTTGATCCAGATAGGAGAGGTACAATCTTTTGCTACGCTTCTGGACACAGGGAAGAGACTGAATGAAAACAAAAAGCTAGACAGTGTAGACCTCGCTATCATCTATCAAAAACTACCTCAAAAATATAGAGATGTGATACTTTTACCTTATGTTAATATTGAACATAACCAGCTAAGATTTTCTACACGTATCATAGACTCAAATGAAGCCTTACGTAGGGATGCCTTGCTCAAAAAAATCAAAGAAGAATTAACAAGTATGATAGACCCTAATGTTGCAACTGTACAACTCTCAAATCTGATGGTACTTTATAATAACATGCTTCAATCCCTTTTTCATTCACAAATCACAATGATCGGTCTTGTGCTGCTCATCGTTTTGTTGATGTTTCTTGTACTTTTCAGGTCTTTCAAACTTACATTCATTGCTTTAATTGTCAATATTATTCCTATAGGTATGGTCTTTGGATTCATGGGTTGGTTGCATATTCCCCTTGACATTATGACGATTACCATTGCTGCTATTGCTATGGGTATAGGCATAGATGATACCATACATTACATTCACCGATTTAAAGTAGAATTTACAAAAGACAATCATTACTACGCCAGTATGCATAGAACAAACACTAGTATAGGAAATGCTATGTACTTTACCACGCTGGTTATAGTCATAGGTTTTTCTATTTTGATATTATCCAATTTAATTCCAACTATTTATTTTGGATTACTCACTATGTTGGTCATGGCTGCGGCACTCACCTCTGACCTGATACTTTTACCTAAGCTTTTAATCTTACTCAAGCCATATAAAAAAATAAAATAATACAATTTTAAATCTTGCCGTCAAAATTAATATCTCCTTTTATAAAATATGCTACAATCGAAAAAATAAAATAACGGACCAATCACCTATGTTTCAAGAATTCAAAATAAACAATTTAGAAAAATTTCCGAAAGATTTAGATACCCTTTTAAACCAGCAAAGAGAAATCATCAACGAGATTACAACAAATACGAAAATCAGTTATGCAGAGGTACTCAAACCCTTACAAGACTTAGATGAAGAATTAGGACTTTTCTTTACCCCGCTTTCTCATCTTAATGCAGTGATGAACTCTGACGAGACACAAAAAGCGTATGAAGCGTCTATCCCGCTGCTTTCAAAATTCAGCTCTGAAATGGCACAAAATACGGCACTCTTTAAAAAAATAGAGCAGATCAAAGCAAATGATAATGAAGCTAAAACCGTTGTCTCTCATGAAATAAGAGACTTTGTACTCTCTGGAGTAAACCTCCCTGAAGAGCAGAAGAAAAGAATGGAAGAGATAGCACTGAAACTCAGTGAACTCAGTAATCAATTTTCACAAAATCTTCTTGATGCGACCAATGATTATGAGCTTATCATCGAAGATGAAAAGGATGTAGAAGGGATGCAAACCTCTGATCTCGATGCAGCTAAAGAAGAAATTGACGGAAAAACAGTGTATAAATTTACACTTCAAATACCTAGCTATTTAGCCTATATGACATATGGTCCAAACCGTGAATACAGAAAAGTGCTTTCCAAAGCTTATGCTACCCGTGCACCTGAAAATGAAGAGGTCATAGACCAAATTCTAGCACTTAAAAATGAAAAGTCAAAACTTCTTGGTTTTACAAACTATGCACAATATGCACTTGAAACAAGAGATGCAAACAAAGAAGAAGATGTTATTCACTTTTTAAATGATTTAGCCGATGCAGCACTACCACAAGCTAAAAATGAACTTTCTGAACTTAAAGCATATGCAAAAAGAGTCGATAATATAGAAGATTTAGCTGGCTACGACGTCGGGTTCTACAGTGAAAAACTCAAAAAAGAAAAATTTAATTTTGATGACACAATGACCAAACCTTATTTTGAACAGAGCAAAGTGCTAGAAGGGCTTCTTGACATTGTATCTGAGCTCTTTGCTGTTACCTTTAAACCAGCCGACGTTCCAACTTGGCATGATTGTGTGAAACCCTTTGATATCTTTGATGAGGGAGAACTCTCAGGACGTATCTACTTTGACCTTGAAGCACGTAAAGAAAAACGTGGTGGGGCATGGATGAATGACTGGGAAACACACTATGTAGACAGTAAAGGAAACACACATTTAGCTTCTGCATTTATCGTATGTAACTTTTCTCCTGCCACGAAAGAGAATCCATCTCTTCTCAGACATGATGATGTAGTCACCCTCTTCCACGAAATGGGTCATGCCATTCATCATCTTTTTGGTCAATGTCATGAACGTTCAGTTTCTGGTATTAATGGAGTGGCTTGGGATGTCGTAGAGTTTCCTTCCCAGTTTTTAGAAAATTTCGCCTATGAAGCTGCCATACTCAAACGTTTTGGTTTTCATCACAAGACAAAAGAGCCTATCTCAGATACACTCTTAGCCAAGATCAAAGAGACAAAAAACTATCAAGCTGCCTTGGGTATACTTAGACAGGTAGAGTTTTCACTCTTTGACTTCAAGCTTCATCAGGACCTCTATCAGGGAGAAGAAGTTCAAGCATTGATTGATAGTATCAGAAAAAAAACCTCCCTACTCAAAACACCAAGCTACAATAAGTTCCAGCATGGCTTCGCACACATCTTTGCAGGCGGTTATGCAGCAGGATACTACAGCTATAAATGGGCAGAAGTACTCTCTGCAGATGCATTTTTTTCCTGTCTGGATGAGAAAGCAGGATTTGACAAAGAACGTGCAAAAGGATATAAAGAGTTTATACTAGCCCATGGTGGGGCCAAAGAGATGAGTGACCTATACCAAGAGTGGCTTGGTCGAAAAGCAGATGTTAAGAGTCTTACAAAACTGTATGAAATAGCGTAACTACCTTCTCGTTTTAAAGGTAGTCATCGTGTACCAGAACTTAAAAGGAGTCCTTTATGCGTGAATATCGTTCTCTTGCACTCACAGTCATTGCTATCTTTCTTATCACTTTACTGGCTGCTTATTTTAGTCCTTCCTTTGCACAACAGCAAACATACTTAGAGTTTTTCCTACTTTTGGGGAGTCTGCTTTTTATCTTTGCCCTGATAGTAATATTTGCTACATTGGGATTTCATTCTTTTGCCCTTTTTTTAACGCTTTTTCTTGCAGGAGTCATCTCTATTTATGGTATATGGGGTGGGTTAATGGTCACTGCTCTGACCTATTTTCTATGGGGTTCTATCTTTGCAATGGAAGTACTTCTGTTTTACAATGGTAGCCAAAGTGCTAAAGAGTGGTTTGTTGCCCGTTATGATTTTAAAACGTTTAAGATCGAATACTTTGCATTCTATCCGTTGATGGGGATGCTTTATGTTTTATTGGAGTTTATACCTTATCTGTTTACAAAAGAGAGATTAGTAAAGTTTACTCCTTCAAAAGTGTTGAAGGAGATGGAGGCATTGTTAAAATAACGCGAACAAGTCAAAAGTGACTAGTTCTTTTGGATATATTCTTCTTTAGATTCATCTTTTTTACCAAATCCAAAAAATCTTTTGATCCGCTGACAGATCGTAAAAGAACCTGTCTCTATACGACACTCTTCTACCACTTCCTCTTCTTTCCCTATAAGAGAAGCAATACGTTCAGGCTGCTTTTTACCCTCTATAATAAATCTAAGTGCATTCAGACGAATAAACCCTTCTGCATCTTTTTGGTTATATACTTCATCTTCTTCAAAGGTAGAGTGCTCTTCAGAGTAGAGAGAAATATCAGACCTTCTACCTACTACAGTCACATTGCCTTTATAAAGTTTTAACTTTACATCACCCTGTACATGTTCCTGTGTTGCATCTATGGCTGCTTGTAACATCTTACGTTCTGCAGACCACCAAAAACCGTTATAAATAAGTTTTGCATATCTAGGCATAAGTTCGTCTTTCATNTGCGCTTCTTCTCTGTCAAGTGTGATAGACTCGATAGCTCTGTGTGCCTTAAGCATGATAGTCCCGCCTGGCGTTTCATAACAACCACGTGCTTTCATCCCCACATAACGGTTCTCAACGATATCTATACGCCCTATACCGTGTTTGTTACCATAGTCATTCAATCGTTTTAAGAGATTCGCCGGACTCAATTCTTCTCTGTTAATCGCTACAGGATCACCATTTTTATAACTTATCGTAATATATTCTGCTTCATCTGGCGCTTTTTCAGGGCTTACTGACCATAACCACATATCTTCTTCAGGTTCAGCATATGGATTTTCCAAATGCTCACCCTCATAAGAAATATGAAGTAAGTTGGCATCCATAGAATATGGTTTTGGCTTACCCTTTCCATCGATGTCAATACCATGCTTTTCAGCATATTTTAAAAGCTTTGTACGTGAATTCAAGTCCCACTCTCTCCATGGAGCAATCACAGCGATATCCGGGTCAAGGGCAAGGTAACCAAGTTCAAAACGTACCTGATCATTCCCCTTACCCGTTGCGCCGTGACTGACAGCATCAGCACCGGTTTTATGTGCGATTTCTATCTGTTTTTTAGAGATAAGAGGTCTGGCTATAGATGTCCCTAGCAAATATTCACCCTCATAGATAGCATTGGCTCTGAACATAGGAAAAACAAAATCTTTTACAAACTCTTCTCTAAGATCCAAGATAAAAATATTCTCAGGTTTGATACCCATATCGATTGCTTTTTGACGTGCAGGTTCTACTTCTTCCCCTTGACCAAGGTCCGCAGTAAAAGTAACTACTTCACATTCATATTCATCTTGAAGCCATTTTAAAATAATACTTGTATCAAGCCCACCAGAGTAAGCCAACACTGCTTTTTTAATTTTTCTTTTTGACATGCTATAGCCTTTTGTAATAATAATGTCGCGATTTTATCATAATGTTGGTTATGGTTGGATTTTTAATCAAAACGGATGTATCAAAAAAACAAGAAAAGAAAACCTAGAGAAACGACTTCTACAAAAACCCGTACTTCTTCAAAATAATATCGAGTACAGGCTTTTGATACGCTCCTGTATGACGAAAAACCTCTTTTCCTGATGCATCAAAAAAGAGTTGTGTTGGCATCTCTTTTAGTTTATAAATATCACGGCTTACCAAACGTTCCTTTTGAGAGTCTATAGAGTATATCTGGTACTCAGGATGTACTTCTAATACTGCTGAAAACATCTTTGACATCGCCAAACAACTGTAACAGTGAGACATACCAAAAGCTAAGATAGTAGGATTTCCGTTGCCTATATTGTGTTTTATGTATTTATATTCGTTCACAGGCAGTGGCTTTTTTTCAGACATTTTGACTCCAGGCATGGTATTAGAATGATTATACAAATCCTATCTTAAAAACTTTTGCTATAATCAAACTAATATTATTTAAGGAAGTACAGAGATGTTATTAGGTGTAAATATAGACCATATTGCGGTACTAAGAGAAGCAAGAAAAGTAGCTGATCCAGATCCTCTTGATGCACTTGGCATCTGTAAACGGGCAGGTGCAGACCAAATTACCATACATTTACGTGAAGACAGACGGCATATGCAAGACATAGATGCAAAAAACATTATAAACCTCTCCTCTTTACCTGTCAATCTCGAGTGTGCGATCTCTCCTGAGATGATAGACATCGCCTGTGAACTTAAACCGCACCGTGTAACCTTGGTACCAGAAAAACGTGAAGAAGTCACCACCGAAGGGGGATTGGCTGTTGTAGGTGAACAGCTTACACTCAAAAAAGCTATCAAAAGACTTCAAGACAAAGAAATAGAAGTTTCACTTTTTATAGATCCTTCACTTGATGCAGTAAAAGCTTCTAAAGCCTTAGGTGTAGAATGGATAGAATTTCATACAGGAAAGTATGCAAATATTTATGCGATGCTCTATACAAATCTCTCTCAAACACACCACAGCATCCCCGAGCTTGAACTCTCACGAAAGATACTTAAACAAATGTTGGGTGATGAACTTTGTAATCTTCGTTTACTCTCTTGTGATGCTATAGAACATGGTTTACGTGTAGCCGCTGGCCATGGACTCAATATGCAAAATGTCAAAGAAATTGTTGAGATAGAAACCATAGAAGAACTGAACATAGGACAAAGTATCGTTGCTAGATCTGTCTATACAGGTCTTGAACAAGCCATACTCGATATGAAAGCACTGCTAATACGATGAAAAAATACACATTCTCCATAAGCGAAACACGTCATGTTAAATCGTAAAAAAGTAGCTATATCCATTGGTGATCTCAACGGTATTGGTATTCAACTTGCCCTTGAAAATCATCACCATATCTCTAAAGAGGTCGATGTTCTTTACTGTATCGATAGACTCATGCTTGAACAAGCAGCAAAAAAATTAAAGCTACCCATACCTGGTGATTTTCACACGATAGAAAACATCGCAGCACACTTTGAAATAGAAGCTGGAAAAATAAGTAAAGAGAGTGGTGCCTATGCATATGCTTCTTTTGTGAAAGCTGTTGAGCTGGCAAAAATCAAAGAGGTCGATGCCATTACTACTCTACCCATACATAAAAAAGCATGGGAATTAGCAGAGGTTAACTATAAAGGTCATACTGATGCACTAAGAGATTTTTTCGATGCCCAAGCTATTATGATGTTAGGTTCACCACAAATGTATGTCGCTCTTTTTACAGAGCATATACCGCTTAAAGAAGTTGCACGAAGTATCAATGAAAAAGATTTGACACGGTTCCTCATAAACTTTTATAAAACAGCAAAACCAAGTAAAATTGTCGCTGTCTTAGGGCTTAATCCTCATGCTGGAGATGATGGAGTACTCGGAGATGAAGAGCGCATCATAGAAAAAGCTATAGACAACGCTCACAGAGAAATAGGTAGAAAAACTTTTAGTGTTCCACTTGTACCCGATGTAGCATTCACGCCAAGAGTACGGGCAAACTATACGCATTTTATCGCAATGTACCACGACCAAGGATTAGCCCCTCTTAAGGCATTGTACTTTGATGAAGGTATCAATGTCTCTTTAAACCTACCGATACTAAGAACCTCTGTAGATCATGGTACAGCATTCGATATAGCCTATAAAGGAATTAAATTGAGTAGTTTGAGTTACTTAAATGCAGTGAAGTATATCGTGCAAACTTAGCAGAAAAGCCCTGGACTTTCGTCTTCTATCACTTCACAATTTTCATTCATCTGTGCACAAAGTCTTTCTTGACAAGGTTTACATAAATAACGATAATTTTGCATATCATAATGAATCGTGTCTCCTTCATTAAGATCATCATAACACTCAGCACATACATTGGTCACACGTAAAAGTATTTCTTTGGTTGCTTCTTGTGTTACAAAACATTCACTACCCATCATGACTTCCTAGTTTTAGCATCATTTCTTTCGCTTCTTCAAGTGTACTATCTAGCTCATAGGCTCTAGTATACCCTATAAGTGCTTCTTTTTTTCGATCCAAATCATACAAAGTATTTGCATAATTAAAGTGGTGAGGAGCATATTCAGGGTCTAACTCTATGGCACGTTCATGGTGTCTTTGCGCACCTTCTTCATCTGCAAGCTTATGAAGTACATTGGCAAGTGATACATGGGCCATATCATCAGACTCATCTAGTGACAAAAGTTTTTCATAACTCTCTTTTGCTTCAGCATATTCTTCTGTCTGCATAGAGACATAACCCATTTTTTGAAGTACTTCTGTATTGTTCTCATCTATAATGAGTGCTGAACCTAATGCTTTTTTTGCCTCTTCAAAATCTTCTTTCTCTACAGCCTCATCTGTCATCTTTAAAAGTTGCTCCAAGCGTGTAGGCTGGACAGTAGGTGTAGAAAATGTTTTATCAGGACGGTTAATACCGCCTATTTGTTCATCTGGCACTTTTGCATCAAAATCAACACCCCTTTTAGGGTGATTACCTGAAAAAAGTTGTTTAAAAAAAAGATAAAATACTCCTCCTGCAACAAGTAGAAGTAATAGTTGAAATGTTGTCATAGTTTCTCCAATATAATTATCGAATGATAAGATAATCTAACTTAAATCCAAAGAAAACCTGCTATGATAATACAAAATCACAAAAGGATTATGATGGCTTATAGAATAGAATTAGATAAAGATAAACTACAAAAGGAATTAACGCCACTGGAGTATAATGTATGTTTAAACCACGGTACAGAACCACCGTTTCAAAATGAATTCTGGGATTCTAAAAAAGAAGGTACTTACACCTGTAAATGTTGTGCTACTCCACTCTTTTCTTCGGAAACAAAATTTGATTCAGGTACAGGCTGGCCAAGTTACTTTCAGCCTATCCACGAAGAAGCTATAGAAGAGGTTAATGACAGTACTCATGGCATGGTACGTGTAGAAGTATGTTGTGGCGCATGTGGTTCACATCTTGGACATGTATTTCCTGATGGTCCGGCGCCTACATATCAGCGTTACTGCATCAACTCTGCATCTTTAAATTTCAAAGAAAGCTAACCTCTTATTGTACCCAGTCACATGAGCCAACTGCTGAAGTTGTCCCAGTGACAACGTAGTAAATATGGGCTTGGCTCATATTGCGTTCTATTATCTTAACTGTGTGGCTATACGCCCTGCAGCTTCATCCATCTCTTCTTTTGTATCAAAAATAAAAGAGTATTTTTCATCTTCTCCAAGATTAACAAAAATGCCAAATCCCACCACTTCGACTTTGCCTTTTGCTTCAACATCTAACCATTCAAGACTCACTTGCGTTGTTTCGTCTTCATGTCCAGTCTTTACTACCGCCGCGGGGTAGAGCTGTGTAATCTTTGCTGTGTCGAATTTTTTATCTTCTATTGTGATTATCATAAAGGGATTATAGTATAATGACTTTAAATCTAGAATGGAGCCCTACACATGAGTTTAAATGCACAAATCAAAAATGATATCAAAGATGCTATGCGCGCAAAAGAGACAGTAAAAAGAGATACACTTAGAAATATTCAGGCATCTATTAAACAGATAGAAGTAGATGAACGCAGAGATGTGACAGATGCTGATGTTGAAGCTATCCTAATGAAATATATGAAACAAAGAGAAGATGCAAGAGCCCAGTTTTCTGAAGCAGGACGTGATGACCTTGTAGAAAAAGAAGATCTAGAAATGGCCATAGTCAAAGCCTACCTCCCAGAACCTATGGAAGATACAGAGTTAGAGTCTGTACTCAAAGAAGTCATCGCTTCTACGGGTGCTGAAAGCATGAAAGACATGGGTAAAGTAATGGGTGGTGCGAAAGCTGCTATAGGAAGCCGAGCAGATGGCGGACGTATCAATCAAATGGTCAAAAAACTACTCTCTTAACCTTCCATCAATAATGTCGACCCCAACGCCTTTGAAAGCAAACCAATTCGAGAGAATCGACGATTTTTGTCTACTTTTTCTAAAAAAGTAGAGAGAAGCCGTGGAAAGTACGACATTCAAAATAAAACTATAAAAAATCAATCCCCATATTTCACAGCTTTAATCGCT
>JGI10211J34971_10000152_pt1 | contig 52792 bp, 43 predicted proteins | sample Etolagsediment_FD_34971 | JGI IMG/M metagenome (IMG submission 34971) | reverse complement strand
AAAGAAACATACAAGGAAATAATGGAAAACCTCAAGGAAATCAACCTGTTGAACAACCAGGTATTTTTAGTAAAATGGCTTCTTTTTTTGGATTTGGAGGAAAACCTAAAAAAACTAAAAAAACAGTAAAACCAAAAAAAACAGTAAAACCTAAAAAAGGTCAGAAAAAGCGCACCTAAAAAACTTCATTGTTTTTAATGTGAATTTTACACCAAATAAATTCATAAATTCAACATAATTTTTTAATCCTCTTTTTTGATTATTAAAATCTCCTTTGATTTCTCCGCTTTGTTGATAAACTAAACAAAAATATCTATGAACTCCAGTTCCTTGTGGAGGAGAAGGGGGAAAATAATCATATAAAATAGTCCCGGAATTTAAGTTATTACCTTGAATATTATATTGAAAGTAATGTATCCAATAACCAATAGGAGCATCAGGGTCAATGATAGCCAAGGTATAAAATTTTTGATTATCTAAATTTTTTAATGAAAATTTAGGTTTTACTTGAACAGAATTAAGTAAAACATTATTTCCGTTTTTAAAGTTAGTGTTTAAACTATTTGACAAATTCTTTGAGTTCCACTCCATTATTTTCAGTTATATTTTTTTTCCATAAGAACATATCTCTTAAGTATTCCCAAATAATTAATAAGTTCATTCTTTAATATAGATAATCTTGTTGAATTACGGGTTGAAACATTCTGTTAGTCATTAAAGAGTCAAATTCATTACCATTATCTTTACTAGGTCCAGGTTGACGGGGATTTTGAATAAAATTAGATTTCATTTTATTTTCAATAATTTTTTCAATTTCTTGTATGGGTATTTCAATTTCTTCTACTTTCTTTTTCTTTTTATCTTTAACCCTTAAATCTTTGGTGATTGAATAAAGAACACCAATTAAAATACCAAAAATTGCACCATAACCTAAAATAGAATAAAGTGAAAAATCAACACCATAAATACTAAAGTTTAATTTATCTTCTCCAAAAAGCATTTTCCAAAAGGGTGTCATAAAATTTTCTGAAACTTTGTCTAAAACAGAATGTAAGGTTAAAGCTAAAATAACTATACCAAAGTCAAACCAAAACTCTCTTTTATTTTCAAATATCATAATAATTATTATATTTTAATTATTATGATTAACGTAAAACATGGTGGAATGAAATGGGTTAATCCTAGTTTAATATCTAAACATTTTTTACCTTTTCAATTTGTAAATAAAATTTATGAACTAAAAAACTCTAAAATGAACAAATTTTTAAATTTAATTGATTTTTATCAAATACCAATTTCTTTAATTACTCAAGTTTCACAAAATAAAAATATTACTAATATTCAACTAACAGAATCTGAAATATTAAAATTAAGGGAAAATTTAGAAAAAAAATATTCTGATTATGAAAAATTTTTTACTGATAAAATTAAAAACACTAACAAATCAAGCACACAACAAATATATGATTTGTATAAAAAACAAGCAACTGATTATAAAAATTTTTATCAATATGATTATAACTCTGTTAAAACATACGTTGATGAATTAATTAATAAATTAATTTTGGTTGATAATTTATACTTTATCTTAAATTCCACAAACAAATTAAATAATATAGTTTCAAATTACACTGCTGAAGATAACATCTTATTAATTGATGGAATGAATGTCTTTTTTAGTACTGATTTTTTATCATATATTCAAAGTCATATTATTTATCAACTACAAACTAGTCCTAAATTTTATAAAGAATGGGGAGAATTATTTAAATTAATAACTAATGCTTTTTACTACAATAATTTTCAATTTGTACACGACATCAATAATATAAAAATATTAGTAAAATATATTATTAAAAATGAAATATTTAGGGGTTATAAACTTATTTTTTTCTTACAAGGTTCAGAAAATAAAATTTTTAAAATAAATGATTGTTTTATTATTTTTGCTACTACTATGGTAAGAAATCAAACAAATTCTTTCAAAAAAATTATTAATAGAAAAAATAATCCTATTATTGAAAAAAATGAACTTGATGATTATTTATTAATCTTTTTTTATACTTTTTTGAAAAATACATTTCCTAGAAACAAATCAAACATTTTTATTTTATCTCAAGATAATTACAGATGGATAACAAACCTCAAAGAAAATTTATTAATTTATTTAAATCGTAAAATCTGCACATTTAATATAAATATTTCAATTAATTCTCCATATAACTTAAAAATTAACAAGATTAATTTATTATTACAACGTCCAAGTCCTTCTAAAGATTTAAGATTTATTACCAATATTGATGGATATCCTACAGATAAGCATTATTTATCAGGTCCATATAATCAAATGTTATATGATACTTTTGAGAGAGAAAGAATTACCAAAAAATTTAATAACAATGTTTTTAATGAAATCATAACTCCTGAGAATAAAATATTAATGTCAAAACCTGAAGGTAATATTTTACATGAAAAAATCATACAAGATAAACTCAGAAAAGAAATAGAAAATAAAAAAGAAAATATCAAAAGAAGAATTATTGAAATGAAAGCAAAAAGAAACTTAAACCGTCAATCAAGAATAAATAAACCAATTAATCAACCAAATAATCAAAATTCCGCAGGAACAAAAAGAAAACCTGAATAAAAATTGATTTTTATATTTTATATCACCAATAAATAAAAACATGTCTTTCATCAAGTATATTTCCAATAATCAAGAATATATTCATCTCACTGATGAATATAACCCAAATATTCATCAATTACCACCCTGCAAAGGCCTAGTTTTTGATGACAATTTTAATCAACCAATTAATAATTTACCTGATATTCAAGAAATTTGTTTGAATTATCAGTTTAATCAACCAATTGATTTTTTACCTATTAGTTTGAAAACTTTGACAATTAAAGGAAGATTTAATCAAACCTTAAATAATTTGCCTCCTTATTTAGAAAGTCTAATTATTGATGGTGATTTTAATCAACCTTTAATCAATTTACCTCAAGGTTTAAAATTCCTTCAAATTGCAGGATATTTTAATAATAATATTGTTTTACCTGAGGGAATTGAATGCGTCTGTTTTAGTAATACTTTTAATAAACCTTTTAATATCCCATCTTCATTAAAATATCTTAGTTTAGGACGCTATTTTAATCAAATAATAACAGAATTACCAGATAATCTTGAATTATCTTGTAATATGGATATTAATTTTCTTAAAAATTTAAGAACAGATAACCTTAAAAAAATTTATCTTAAAAAGTTTGAATTTTTAAATGATTTCGTAAAAGTTAATTTATCTTTTATTAAAGACATTAAATGTGATTTAGAATTAATTATTGGTGATAATATTTATAAATTTAAAGAATATGCTCTAACTTTTCCTTTCTTGCATTCTTTCTCTTTGCTACTTTCTCTTCTTCAGTTAATTTCTCACGAGGTTTTCTCTTCTTCTCAACTTTCTCCTTCTCTTTTGCCTTCTTCTTTTCAACTTTAATTTTAATAACTCTTTTCTTTGAAGCAAAATCTAATTCCTCAGTTGGTTTTTCTTTCACCTTCAAATTAACTTTTGTTTTCACTTCAGCTAAAGTTGGTTCTTTCTTCTTCAAAGATAATAATGATGTTTTCATATTCTCAAAAACTTCATCTCTCGTCGCAACCTTAAAAAAATCAGTCAACATAGTATTTCCTTTTTGTCTATTAATCTCCTTATTAATCATTTCTCCTAATAAAAGTTTCTCTGTCGCACTTTCTCTCAAAGTTAATAACTTCTTCTTCAATTCTTTCTCAGATTTACCCTTGTCTCTCCATTTATCTATCACTGACATATCAACCATTCCCGGTTTATATCCTGGAATTTGTTCCAAAACCAGCGCAAATAACTGAATACAAGGCACCTTGACCTGATGCTCCAAATAATAATACCAATCCGGCTTACACTTATCCGGATTATCTCGGATATATTGTGGATGTTCCACCTTATCACCCTGCAAAGTCTTCACTCCTTTCTTCTCTTTCACTTGTACATAAACAAAAGGAATACGGTCGTTGGACTGCGGTTTATTTCCTGGGTCTCTTTCACCCATTCTACGTGATAATGCAGTATGACACTGAGAACAATTAACAAATTCCCAACTGATATCAGTGGAATAATCGTTAATTTTAGCTTTCTTCAAAAATTCTTCAATAGATTTTTTGTCATAAGTCAATTTCTTCAACTCATCCCTATAGTCTTTGAGGCCATCATCTCCATATCTTTGTCTCAATAATTTTTCAATAATATGAAAAACTTTTTCTTTCTCATAATTTTCAAGTTTAATTGATGTATCAAAAGTTCCTTTGTAAGTCCCTCTTAAAGTCTTAGTAATAACTAAATCCTTCAAATCTAATGGTTGAGTTGGATCATCAATATCCTTCCCATCTAATAAATTTTTAACAGCTTCCTTGAAAAAAACTAAGGCACCTTGAATATCCTTCTTATTTAAAATAATATCAATAATTCCTCCATAAACTCGCTTACAAATATTTGCATTGTCTCGTCTCTTCAAAACAATACCCATACTAGTCTGCTTAAACTTATCCGGATTAATCTCATACTTATTTCCAACATAACGCTTCTTAGCCAACTGGATAAAAGGATAAAATGTCTTTTCATACTCTAAATCGTGCGGTTTCTTCAAATGACTAGTCACCCATTTCCCCGCCTCAATNCCTAATTCAATTGACTTCTCTAAAATCTCTTTGGGCGTCTTCTTTGACAAATCCCATCCTAAAACATCTTCCATATACTTGGTAAATGAAACAAACACTGAATCGGTGTCTCCATATACACATTTAGCACCCTTAAATTTACTTTCAGTATAATATTGCGCTTTTCTTAATAAATCACGTCCTGTCGCCGTAGTTGATGCCGCCAATTCCTTAAAATAAATGGGTGAAGTCGGCGCTCCAACCTGTCCATACAAACTATTTGCAGTCACCTTATAGGCCAACTGTAAACCATCTAAAACATCTTGTTGGAATTTACTGTAAATATCCTTACAAGAAACCACTTCCGAACTCGGATAAGGAATTTTCTCTTGCTTATACTTCCCAACCCAATGTTGTCCATCTTTAATTTCAACTTCACCATCAATCGTAGTTCCATCTTTTAATATAACTCTTTGGTAAAAAGCACTGGCTCTGGTAGAGCGACGTTCCCAAAGTAAATTATCTAAAATACGAGGAACAACAGATTTAGTTGATTTGTAAATTTCATCAGGTTCTTTTCTTTCAGCATAACAACATTTAGTTACGCCTGATTTATATTTTTTATCACCTTCACCTTCAAAATTATCATAAGTAATATAATTTGATTTATACCCTAATTTATCAAGATATTCATCTAATTTATCCTTTTCATCTGCTTCCTTAAATTCCACTAAAGGATACCATCCTTTTTTATCATATCCATTAACTATGTTTCCATAATTATCGTAAATTTTGTAATAAACCACACTATCGTGTGAAATATTCTCACTTAACATAGAACTAGGATATAAAGAGGCATAATCCATCACTGAAATAGGTTCCATATAAACACCAGGTTCAGCCACTAAAACAATAGCGCCTTCATAACCGCCTTCATCATCTTCACCACTAACTGTTTCTCCTTTTTTAACTAATTTAATTAAAAATCCCTCTTTACGGCATTGACAAGCAACAAGCGAATAAATTTTGACACCTTGACCACGTAAAAATAACCAAGATAAAGGAACTAAACAAACATTTCCCATACCGACATTATTAGTTAAAATTTGAAGTTTATTAATCAAACGATTAACTAATTCACAATCTTGAACACAATAAACAGCGATATCTTGGTTGTTTTGAGCGCCTCCAGCAATGAATTTTTTGAAAAGTTCTTTGGGAGGTAAATCAACTTTATGCTCTCCTAAAAAGGTTTCTGCAACGAAATCTAATTTATACATTTCTAATTTAAAATCACGTTGAACCACTTTCATCAAATCAATTTGAATTCGGCCTTCCATTTGTAAAATGTAAAAGAAATTTTGACCTAAAGCCGAAGATTGTAAAGTCTTCTCCTCTAAAATCTCCACTTTATCACGTAATCTTCCAATTTGACAAAATTCAGTATCAATCTCCAATAATTTGGCGCGGTCATACATATATTTTAAATCAAAACCCCAAATATTATATCCTGTTAAAATATCTGGGTCTAATCTCTTCATAAAGTTCCTCCAAGCAAGTAAAACTTCCTCTTCAGTCTCGTAACTTTCAACAATAGCACCCTCTATCTCATGACAAGGTCCTAAAACGATAATGTGCCTCAGACAACAATCAGTTTCTCCATGACGATGAACGGTTGTTCCAATTTGAATGACTTTATCCCCTTCTTTTTTAGCTTCAGGAAATCCACCATCCATACTGACACATTCAATATCAAAACTGGCGACCAACATAGGTCCAATATCAGGACATTCAAAAGGTTGAACATCTGAATGATTGATTTTAAATTCAAAATTACAAATTGTTTCCTTTAAATCTTTATGAATACTTTTAAATTTCCCTTTAGGTAATTTAATCCAACTAACAGGTTTAGTTTCTTGTTCATGATTAAATCTTAACAATGGGTCAATATTACTTTCGTAAAGCCGATATTGATAAGGTTTGGAATTGTATGAAATCTTAAGCGGTTCATAAAAAATACGAACATAACCCTTCATACCTCCAATACTTTTAAAAGATAACTTAATAAATTTGTAAAGTTTTTCATTAGTAAAACCATAAAATTCTTTTCTCTTGATTATCTCAACGTTTTCTAAACTATCTTGATATTTCTTAAAAACTTTATCCTTAATTGTACTCCTAAATTTTGATAAATCAGAATTATTAAAATTATCCCAAACTTTTACGAAAAAATAAGGCTTAAAATTTTCTACTTTCACACAAACACTTTGACAGTCTTTGGTGCAACCATAAATTTTAATTAAATAATTTCCATCCTTCTGATTGTAAGGATTTTCATCTTCTTCTTCATCATCATCTTCATCTTTAAAATCTAATCCAATCCATTCAATAGCTTGAAAGATAAAATCTTCCTTGCTGGAATGCTTAAGATTTGGTTTATCGCCTCTAAAAGAAAACATATTTTATTTTCTTTTATCTCAAAGTTTTTAAACTTCAATTTTTTTTCAAAAACCATCTTTCTTAAAATTTATTTCTTCTCCACCTTTTTCGCAATCTCTTTCTTTCTTTTCCCAACTAAGTGTCCTAATTCATTTTCAAAATTTTTCATATAAAATTCCTTTTTTGGACTTCTTTTGACCTTCTCTTTTAAATCTTGTTTTATTTTCATTTCTTGAAATAATAACTCACCCTGTGTTTTACTTTTATTTATCATAGGTTTTACTTTTTTATCAAAATCCTTAATTAATCCCCTTAAATCTCCTAAGTAATCTCCCCCTCTTAACATCGGATTAGATTTATTTAAATATAATAAATGATGAATTAATTCAGTTTTATTCATTTTAGAAGTTCCATTAATACCATTGTTTTTAAGAATTTCTCTCATTTGTTGGTTAGTAAGATTTTCCATAATTTATTTAATAAAAAAAATAATATATAAATTAATGGGTGTAGCCGGTTTATTAAGAAGTATTATTAAAGATTATCCTTCCGTCCATTTTTTTGACCCTAATTTTAAAGTTGATTACCTATTTTTTGATTTTAACTGCTTAATCTACAATAGTGTTAATAATGTTCAAAGTCAAGGTGGTTTTAACTTCCTTAAAAACCAAGATAATCAGTTATTTAAGGCTGAACTCCTCAAAGATTTAATCTCTGAAACCAAACGTATCATTAATGTTGTTAAACCTCAAACTTTAGTTTATATTGCGATTGATGGAGTTCCCCCTTTAGCTAAAATGTTGCAACAAAGAGAAAGACGTTATAAAAGAATTTTTGAGGAACAACTTAAGGAAAAATATTTTCCAGAAAAGTTTGTGAAAGGAGTTAAATTTGATACTAATCAAATCATTCCTGGAACTAAATTTATGGATGATTTAACTAAATTTTTCAAATCTGAAATTAAAAAAGGAGTTTTTGGAGAAATAGCAATTGTTTTTGATGGTCCCAATGTTCCTGGTGAAGCTGAACATAAATATTTAAGTTTAATAGATGAAACACCAAGAGGCGGAAATTTTGTTATCTGATTTATTCTAAAGATGGTGATCAAATATTTTTAAGTTTAAGGTTTCCCAATAAAAATATTTTCATTATGCAACCTATTTCAGGAACACAAGTTGAAAATAAATATTCTAATGAAACTGAATTCTTTTATTTAGATATTAAAAAATTATCTTATTCCATCGGAGAAAAATTTAATCAGGTTCCAACTGAAGATTATTTGTTTGATGTTATTTTTTTAAGTTTTTTAACTGGAAATGATTTTATACCTGAAATTTTCTTTTTAACTTACCGTGAAGATTATTTAAAAACCCCTTTAGGAATTTATAATTATCAACATAATTTATTAGGAGAACGTTTAGTGGATAGGGAAAAAATGAATGTTAATCAAAAGTTTTTAACAGCGATATTTAATCGCCTAAAAAACCTAGAAGAAAAAAAGTTTTTAGAAAAAAAACAAAGATATGAACGTAATATTGACAGAAACAATTATAATAAAAATAAAAATGTTTTTAAAGAATTCACTTTCATTGAAGTTTGGAAAAAAAATAATCCACTTCAACCAGAATTTATTAAACAATTTGATGAAACTTACGCTAAATCCTCTAATATCCACGAGTTTAAAAAAAGATATTACCAATTTAATCAAATTACCGATATTAAAAAAGCATGTGAAAATTATTTAAAAATGTTAGTTTGGAACTTAAGATATTATTTTGGTTATCAAACTTATTGGGAATATTGTTATCCTTATTTAATTGCTCCATTCCCTTCTGATATTTACGATTATTTAATTAAAAATCCAAATTTTTTCCAAAAAATAGAAATAGAAATTGGAAAACCTGCTAATCCGGAGAGTGTAGCGTTATTTTCATTACCTCCTCAAACTTTAACACCTGAAACCTTAGACGAAAAATTAATTCAAAAAGTTTTAAAGAAATATCCCCAATATTTCCCAGAACATATTAAAATGAATTTATTAGTGGCTTCCAAATTTGAACATGTTAAACCTTTTTTAATTGAACCTAATATTAAAGATTTAAATGAAATGACTAAAAATAGTCATAAAGATAAATTGTTTATTTTATTACCAAAAAAATCTAACTAAATTTAATGAATTATTTTGATAAAAATTTTACGACTGAACCTATTAATTCTTTACCTAGACCAGATTTTGTTCCAGAAACTATTATTTTTGATAAAATAAATTATAATACTTTATATCCATGTTTTAATGAAAAACCAAGAGAAGGTTTTAAACTTTGGGTTTTAAAACCTTATTTAAATTCCGGTTCAGGTTTCGTCAAAAATTTTCAAGAATTACATTCCTTATTAGGTGATAATAACCGTTGGATTTTACAATCTTATGTTGAAGACCCCTTATTATTAGGGGGGAAGAAGATGGAATTAAGGGTGAGGGCAAAAGTAAAAAGAGAAGGAGATAAAACCATAATTTATATGAAAAGAAGAGGAGATATTTATTTATCGGAAAAGGAATATCAGAAAGGAAGTTATGAAAATTTAAAGACAGAGGTTTTAGGAGGAGAGTTTCCGGAAGATTTTTGGAAAGAATATGGAAAACAAATTTGGGATAAAAAAGTTTATCCTCAAATCATAAAAATTATCCGTGAAACTATCAAATTAGAAGAACAAGTTTTAGAATACCAAATCTTATTAAATCAAGATTTTAAATGTTTTTTAATCAATAAAAAAACAATAAAACCAGAAGAGAATGAAGAATCTTATGAAAAAATTTATTTAGAAAAAGATGAAAAAATCAAAGAACAATTTGGAGGAATGAATATTAATGAAAATTTTGAAGTATTTATTAAACCTGACACTACCTTTAAAAAAGGTTTATTCATTATCATCCCTCTCCTTTTCTTCTTATTATCTATTCTTTGGATATTACGTTAACCTCATCAAAGGTAGCTTTTAAATCATCTCGAACATATCTATTAAGTCTAGTTGACTGAAACTTTTCTACATCTTGTTTTATCAAAAGTTCATGATAAACATAAAGATTAAATTGTCCGGCATAATCTCTTAATAAAATATCAATCTGATTTAAATATCCAGTTTCAGAAACTAATTTTAAAAGTTTTTTTGCACTTTCTAATGTAATTAAATAAGCGTGTAATCCATTATTATAACCTTTTTTAGGTAAAACACGATGAAAATTAGGAAAAGAAGTTTCATGAGCCATCATTCTTAAAATACCAAAATAAAGGATATCAAATTCTGGTATATCTCCATCTAAAACATTTTCTAATTTAGAAAAGAAATCTTCGGGAATTTTAACATCATCTTCAAAAATAAAAGCATAAGGTATTTCTTTATCAATAATATTTTTCCAAAGTTCAACATGAGAATTAAAAACTGCGTAATTAGTTAATTGATTTTTTATTTTTGAATTTTCAGGAGTAAAACCATATTCTAATAAATGACTGTAATTAATATCTAAATAATGTATTCCCTTAAATTTAACTAAGGGAATATCGAAATTCCATTGTTCTTTCATATTATTATCTTTTTCAGTATCACAGGAACAATTAATATAAAAAAAAATAATTTCATTTAGTTTCATATTTACAATAATAATTATTTCTATTTTACTAACCGCAAAAAAATTGAAATTAAAAACAATTAAATAATGAGAAGAAAATGGACATTAGTGAATTTGGAAATACTGTAATTATTAGAAGAGATAGACCATTAACAGACCAAGATTATGAGATGATTAAAAAGTTTGAAAATATTTATTTTAAAAATTTTAATCATCCAATCATTATTCCTCCTAATGTTAAAAAAATTTGTTTAGGACATCAATTTAATCAAAAATTAGATAATTTAGGAAACATAGAAGAATTAATTTTAGGGGATAATTTTAATCAACCCTTAGATTTTTTACCTTCTTCTTTAAAAAAAATGGTTTTAGGTTATAGTTTTAATCAACCTTTATTAAATTTACCACCTAATCTAGAAGATATTCATTTTATAGGTCATTCTAAATTTAATAATCAAATTATTTTACCTTACCAACTTAAATCTTTAACTTTCGGAAATAATTTTGAACAATTTTTTGAAGTAAATCATAAATTAGAAGAGTTATATTTAGGCAGAAATTTTAATTTAAAATTAGATTTAAAAAATGTTAAAACCTTAGGTTTTAATTTAGACTCTCAAAAAATTTATTCATCCAAACATCAATTAAAACATGTTATTTTATATCTTGACCCAGATAATGATAAATATCATTATTTAAATAAAATAAATAATTTCCAAAATTGTTCTATTGGATTAGTTACTTATGATATAACTTATCCTTATACTGGTCATACAAGAGAAGAAGATTGGTTAGTTGGATTTTGATTTTTTTTCCTATATATTATAATGGAGTATATTATTGGAATTGTAATTTTTTTAATCATTCTAGCTTATTTAATTTACCTTCAAATCCAAAATTCTAAAAAAACTTACATGATTTCTAACTTTGATAATCGTCAATATTTAGTTCAAAAAGAAATTTACTCTCAACACGCCGCCAACCTCCTTTCTGTTATCCGCAGAGATTTAAGCAAACTTTGCCGTGATTTAAAAGATAAATATCCTCAAGATAATAGATGTTCTAGACTTTACCGTAAATTTAACCCTGATGTTATCGTAGAATCTGATCCCGGAAGTAAACACACTTCTTACAGTATTAACAAAGGTGAAAAAATAGTTTTATGTTTAAGAAGTAAAGATGGGAAAAATAGAATGGTTAAGAAGAATGTAATTATGTTTGTTGCTCTCCATGAATTAGCTCATATTATGACTATTTCAGTGGGACATACTAAAGAATTTTGGGATAATTTTGAATTTTTATTAAAAGAAGCAGTAGCATTAGGAGTTTATAATCATATAGATTTCAATAGTGACCCACATTATTATTGTGGAGTTCAAATTACTGATTCACCTCTTTCTAAATAATTATCTTAGTAAAATTATACTACGATGTTATGTGGTTCTAAAGAAAATTATCAAGGAAACATCTTTAAGATTGTTAGAAAAAATAGATTAAAGACTAAAAGTAAAACTTATATTTTTGTTGGAAATTTGGAGAAAGATAAAAAAAAGGTTTTAGAGGATTATCAAATTTCTCAAAAAGAAAGTTTATTAAAAGGTTTTCCTTCCGAAATCATTAAGCAAATTAAAAATGTTAAAACTAAAGAATTTGAATTTATTTTTCAAGGTATTTATTTTGACGATAGTATAGATAAAATTAAAAAGAAAATTTTTGCTTTTTTATCAACTAGTTCAGATTTATTATTTGAAAATAATCAAGAACTTTGGGTTGAATATAATGGAAAAAAAAATATTTTAGGTTTAGTTTATTCTAACCTTACCTATCAACCAAGTTTATATGAAGAAATAAAACCTGATTATAAACATTTTGTTGGAAAATCCGGTCATTCTATTTTAATTGAAAAAGAAGTTGATAATAATGATTTAATTTTAGTAGATGCAACTAATGGATTAGAAATGGATAATAATACTATTTATTTAAATACTTTAGATGATGAAATTGAATACATGAAAATGAATGGAATTAAGATTGATGGAAAGATATTAGATGGTTATGTTAAAAAATTTTTTCCAAAAGGTCAACAAGATTTTAATAAAGATATTGTTTTACAAGAAAGAGAAAAACTGAAAAAAATGTTAGAAACAGAAGATAAATTAATTAATTTTGTTGAAAAAGTACCAACTGATGAAAGTTATTTTACTGGTTGTAAAATTATCAGAGTTTTATGTCATATTACCAATGATTATGGACAAGAATTCGTAGATTTATTTAAGATTTTCAGTTTATTTAATTTAGATGAAAAAACACCTTTTATGAGGTATAAAGAACCAGATTCACCAACCCCTTATTTTATTTTTTATAAACCTATTATTGAAAAAAGAATTATTTCACAAAAACAAGTTGAAGAATGGGTAAAAAGTAAAAAACGGGTTGAAGATTTTAAAGGAACTGTTTTACATGAAGTTAAATATAATACTAGAGGTTTAACTTTAAAAAGATACATGTACACCTTAGAAGGTGAACCTAAATATGCAACTTTAAATTTTCACCGTAATGGAAACATAGAAATTAACTTGTCTTTTAAAGAAAAACAAGAAACTTCTATGAAAGATGTTTATTTAGCTTTAAAAGATATAGGAGATTTAGTAAAAAAAATTAATGATATAGATTATCGTTTTAAACAAAAGAAAATTCCTAGAACAATCAAAATTAATCAACCTCAAGTTTCCTGGGATGAAAAGAAACAAACAATTAATTTTGGACCCAATACTAACCTAATTTTAATTGATGCTATTAATGGAACTACTTTACCAGAAGATTTTAATTATTTTGAATTAAATAGTTTTGGTAATAATTATTTCACACCCTTTTTATCGCCAATTTTAAGTAAAAAGAATTATGAAAAAGATAGATTTTTAGCCAAATACAAGCGTGTTAGTAACTATAGTAAAATGAATGAGATTTATGAATTTATTCACAAAACTAAAGTTCAATCTCCAGATTTAAAAGAAGAAGTGATTATAAAATTAATTCAGGAGAACTTTTACCCTGGAAAACCTTTTGATGAACCTATTCGTAAATATAAAGAATGGGAAAGAAGATATGGTTTCCAAGGAACTGAAGGCGGAAAAAAAGTAAGACAAACAGGTGTGGAATTAAGTTTATTAAAAGGAAAACTTCATATTAATGGTGCTAAAACGCAATTACAATTAACTGATAGTTCTTCTTTTTTCGCTAAATTCCTCAACATTTATTTTAATCAAAAAAAATATTTATCTAAAGCCAAAGATATCTTCAGTAATCAACTAGCCAAATTAGAATATGTGAATGAAAATATAAATTTAAATGTTAATAATGAACAAGTCAATTACGGTAATTTTGGAAATTATGGAAACTTTAATATTAATTATAATGTTATTAATGAATTAGAGGAGGAAGAAAATGCCGAATTAGAAAGAATTAATGAATTTGAAAATTCTAACAATAAAAAATATGATTTTGATAGAAACGCATATTTGGCTAAAGATAAGGACATTGAAAAAGATATTAGAATGAAGTGTGAGGATGTTGTTGAAGGTAGAGATGTTTGTACTGATTATTGTGAAGATGAGTTTTATAATTTAAGAAGATTACAAAAATTTGACAATGCTATCTTCAGATATAAAAGTGATAATGTCAAATACAAAAATTACGCCAGACAATGTCAACCTCAAGATAGACAACCCTTAGTTTTAAAACATGACCCCAGAACCGACGAACGCATTAATCCAAAAGCTTTTGAAAATGTTGTTAAATATGGTTCTTCATCAGATAGACAAAATTATTATATCTGTTCACGTGCTTGGTGTCCAGTAGAAGAGATACCAATTTGGGTAGGTGATTTAGTTGGTGAATCTAAAATTCAAAAAAGACCAACCATTAGAAAAGGTGTTTGTTTAACTGCGAAATGTCCATCTTGTTTAAAGAAAAAACCACCTAAAGTTACTTGGTTAAGAATTGTAGATGAAAAGAAATTTCAGCCATATGTAGGTTTTATAGATGAAAGTAAACATCCAAATAATTTATGTATGCCTTGTTGTTTTAAGAAGCGGAGTGATGTTTGGGATGAGAAAACTCAAAAAGTTCCCCCAAAAGGTTATGAAAAATTTAAAAAATGTTTGGGAGAAGACATTAATATAGAAGGTAATACTAACACCAGAGATTATATTATGGGTAGGGAGAAGATGCCTTTAACTAGGGCAAGATTAGGATTATTACCGGTTAATTTAGCAAAATTATTTCGTTCAAGGTGTGATACAGGTAAAATGAAGGATGGAGAAGAATGTTTTTTGAGGTATGGGGTGAGGGATGACCCAAAGCAGTCTTTTTTATGGGCGATAGCTTTTTTGGTAGAAGAGGGTAATTCACAGGTGACCAAGGATATTTTTAAGAAATATTTGATAGATAAGGTTTTAACACCCAAGATGTTTAAGAGTATTAATCATGGAGAATTAGAAAGTTTATTTGATGATGGAAAGAAACCTGCAATAGATAATTTTAAGGATTTTTTGAAATTAGAGAATGAAAGATTAAATGAAGAATTTTTGTGGGATTTATTAAGTCGTCCGGGTGTTTTATATAAAGAAGGAGTGAATATTTTTATTTTAACTTCAAGGAATTTAATTTGTCCTTATGGTTTTGATAGTAAAGAATTTTATGATATTAGAAGAAAAACTATCTTTTTATATACAGACGGTAAATATTATGAACCCATTGTTTTTACCAGATATAAAAATGGAAATGTTTATTTGAAAAAAGTTTTTGACCAATTAGACCCCGAAGTCGGATTAGTTTTTATTATGAATAATAATAATTGCACTTCCAAAAACATCATTAATTGGAATTCTATTAAAAAAGAAACCTTAAAAAATAAATATTTTGAAACTGTTAAAAATTTATCCGCCAAAGAGGCTTTAAAACTTTATCAAAATAAAATTAAAGGTCAATACCAAGACCAATACCACAAAGCTATTGGTTTCTTAACCCATGATAACTTTATTTTACCCTTCAAACCTCAAGGTATTTTAATGGAATATCAAGTTTATGATAATTATCAACCTAAATCTTTAAAAGATACACTTAATTTTTACTACCAACTTTATAAAAAAGGTTTCCCTTATAAACCCATTCGTGTATTTAGAAATAATGGAGAAATAATTGCTGTTTTATTATTAAATGGTTCAATTATTTCAGTTATTCCTTCTACAATGAAAACTAATTTAGAAAATGCCCCCGGGAAATATTTTTTAAATGCTAATAATTATATTGCTAAAAATGAAGTTTTACCTAATGAAAGATTAGAAATTACATCTTATTTAATATTTTTGAATGATCTTATGAAAGATTAAGAATGGAACTGGCCAAAGAAATACAAACCTCCAAATATAAAGATAAAATTATTTCATTAATTTTCAATAAAGAAATTAACATTAAAGATAAAAGACCCTTTTTAAAAGATTTAGTTAAAAAAATAACCGACCAAATTGTGGTAATAGTTAAAGAATTACCTTTTGATATCAGTAAATATGTTAAACCACCTATTAGGAGAAATTGTGCATTTTTCAATAAATTTGGGAATAAATCAGAAGCACAATGTATTAAAAGTTTCCATTGTATGATGTCAGGTAAAAGTTGTAAATTAATTATTTTAGAGAGAAATCCAGTGAATAATCAAAAAGTTTATGGATTATTTTTGGATAAGATAGTGGATGAATTATTAAGGAATAAATTTTTGAGGGAAGAAATATTAGAAGATAAAATAGATGAAATTATTGATAAACGCATTATAGATTATAAGAATGATGAGATAGTTTTAGATGCTTTATCAAATATTCAAAATCAAATAAGGAGACTTTATGAGAATAAGAAGAATTTCTTTATTTCAGATGTTAATGTATTTAGTAAAACAGAACCAAAATATTATGGAATTAATAAAGAAAAATTTTTAGTTTCTAATAAAAATGCTAAATCTAATATTAATTTACAACCTTTACCAACTTTTTGGGAAAAACTTTTTGGAAGGTCTGTCAAATATATTGATGAAAGATTAGAACAAGATAGTTTATATTTATCTTTAGTTAAGATTTGTGGTGAAATTAATCCTCAAATTAAATCAGTCAAGGAATTAAAGAAATTAGAAATTGAAAAAATAGATAATGCAACTAAAACTGAATTAAATAAAGATAATTTATTTAACAATAAAGAGAAAAATATGATAAATAGAATTTTAAATAGTTATAAGAAGGTGGATCCATCTAATTTTAAAACCATTAATACATTTAAGCAATTAGAAGAATATCTTTTTAGTAAGGATTATGTTCCAAATGAAATAGATTTATTTTTCTTAAATCAAATTTTAGAAATAAATATTATTGTAATCAGGAAGAGGAAGAGTGGAAAGAATGAAGATGCTAAATCTTTTTATGCCAGTATTTATAATTTGAAGAAAGATTTTATAATTTTGATAGAACAAAATAGATTAAATAGGAAGATATTTTCACCAGTTATTAAAAATGGATTATTTAAATTTCCTAAGAGAGAATTGCCGAAGATTTTTAGGGATAAATATAAGATTAAAAATGAGAAGAGTGTTTTAAACATAAGTAATAGTTCTAATAATAATAATGTTTAATAAAGTATGTTAAAGGAATTATTTAGGAAGATGTTAGAAAGGCGTAATTATGAGGTGAAGTTTCAAGGGAAAAACATAAAAGACTTAAAGTTTATTAAATTTCCTAAATTATGAAAAAATTTAAATGTTTTCGTAAAGAGGATTTTATCTTTCCGACTCAATTAAGAAATTTTTTAATTGATGACCCTATTTTAGATTATTTTAAATACCAAAAACATGACTATCCAAAAGACCCAGAGGAAAATCATCAGGTTGACATCATGCAACGTGGTATTGAATTTGAAAATTTTGTGGTTTCAAAATTAAATGTTATCAATGTTCAAGATAAATTTCCGCAAATGGATTATGATGCTTTTTTTTACACTAAAGAACTTTTAAATAAAAAAGCAGAAATAATTTATCAAGGTTTTATTTTAGATGAAAATTTAAAAATTGCTGGATTACCAGATTTAATCATTAGAAAAGATATATTTAAAAATCTTTACAACATTAACATTGATAGTGAATATGCGGTAGTAGATATTAAACATTCAACCTTAGAATTAACGAAAGATGGTAATTTATCTAATTCAAAAAAATATTGGCCTTATAAATCTCAAGTTTATTTATATTCTAAAATTTTTAATTTTGAAGGTTTTCTTTATGGACGTAAAGTAGTTCAAAATAAACAAATTTTAGATACAAATTTAGTCAAAGTTCATTTTACTCCAGATGTTATTGAAAAAACTGAACAAGCCATAGAATGGATTAAAAAAATTAAAAATCATGTTTTAAAACCGGAAGAAATACATTGTAATATGAAAAATCATTCAGATTATCCTTGGAGAACCGCTAAAACAATGTTGGCGAAGAAAACTAATAATTTAACGCAATATTGGGGGATAAGTAATCAAATGGCGAAGGANATGAATGATTATTCTAAAAGAGAAGTAAGGGAAACAATAGGAGCAATAAAAAATGAAACCAAAAGAGATTTGGCGATGAATATTTATTGTTCAAATCAGGGAATACCAAAACCAATAGAATTTTCATTGTTATCAGATGAGGATTATTTTTTTGTGGATTTTGAATTTATTAATTCATCGGTATTTAATTTTGAAAAAGAAACTTTTAATCATCTTTATATGATAGGCGTGGGTTGGTTTGATGAAAAATGGAATTATAAATGTTTTATTCCTGAAACATTAACCTTAGAAAAAGAAAAAGAAAATTTAGAAGAATTTATTAAATTTATAGGAAATAAAAAATGTATGCATTGGTCTAATGCCGAACCTAGTTTATTTAATAAACTTTGTCAAAATTTTCAAATAGAAAATACCTTAGAATGGGTAGATTTATTGAATATTTTTAAGGAAACTAAATATAGTAGGAAAGGATTAAAAAATTACGGATTAAAAAGTGTGGCGCAATCTTTATATCAAAATGGACAGATAAAAACTTTTTGGGCTGATGATATTTATGATGGCTTAGGCGCCAATAAGTTAATTAAGGATAATTTCCAAGAAGATTTTAGACAAATCAAAGATTTAGATAAAGTTATTTATTATAATGAAATAGATTGTCGGGTTTTATTTGAAATTTTAGGTTATTTAAAAGATAGTGTAAAAAATATTTTATAATTTATGAATAATAATTTTGAAAAACAAATAATAAATTTTAGAAATGATAAGAAAAATAAAACTTTTTCTTATAGAAATAATAACATAAAAATTAATAATGCGTCTAAACAAATAAAGTTAATTAAAGTTTTAGATAATGCTTTTTTTTTAGAAATTGGAGATGATAAAACTAAATATTTTTTTTTGTTAAATGAAAAACCTATTTGGAGTAATCAATATAAAGAATTAAGTGAAATTTATTATGGAGAAAAATTTAATAATTTAAATAATAATGAAAAAAAACAATTAGAACAATTTAACCCAATAAGATTTTTAATGAATTCTGGAATAAATAATAAATCTTGTGTTACTTTATTGATTAAAGATGGTAAGGCTAAAATTTTATTTATTAAAAAAGGAGAAAATTGTAATTTAAATTTTTTACCAGGACAAAGTACATTAAGAAACTTAGTTTATATTTCTTTAAAATTATTAGACAAAATAGGATATGAAGGTAATGTTTTCTTAGAGGATGATGCACAAATTAATGGAAAATCATTAGCAATGATTAAAATTTGTAATGAAATCTTAAAAAGTAAAATACCTAATAAATATTCTAAATATAGTGATTTAGGATTTATACCATCTGAACAAGACATTGAAATTTTACAAGGAATAGTATCAAAAATTACAAATAATCAATGTAAAAATGATGATAAAAAAAAATTATTAGGTGAAGAGATTAAAAAATTTTTAAGAAAATTAGTTAATCCAAATTATCGTAATACTATAAGAATGATGGAAGGAAACAATTTAAGTAGGGTTTAAGATTAAAAAATTGATTAAAAAAAATACTGACATTCTATAAAATAAAATGAAGATTTATTGTAATTATTTTTTTCAGGACCATTTTGGTCCAAAAAATACAACTGAAAATGCAGATAGAATTAAGATAGTTGTAGATAATATCCCTAATATTATTTTTATTAAGGATATTGATGATTATTTGCCTAAGTATAATTTAAGTAAAATGATAAAAAATTGTGATGAATGTACGTTTGAAAATCAGGGAAGTAAGTGTGAAATTTGTGGAAATAACTTAAAAAATTATTTTAATTATGTTTCATCTATAGATGGTGATACAACCTATATTGGTTCAAAAACAAATATTTGTTTAGCGAATGTTTTACCAACAATTCGTCAAGCAATTAATAATTTTTTATCAACTTTAGAAAATTCATTTTTGTTAATTAGACCACCTGGTCATCATTGTGGAGATAGGATAAATGATGAAAATAAAACAGCAAATGGTTTTTGTTTAATTAATAACATTATTTATGGAATAGATTATTTGAAGACTATTAGAAAAGATGTAAAAATAGTGGTAATAGATTGGGATGCACATAGAGGAAATGGAACGCAAAAACTTTTAGGTAAAAATGATTTTATGTTTGATATTCATGAAAAAAATATTTTTCCTTATGATGAATATGTTAAAAATGAAAATATTAAAAATTATTTAATATCTTCAGAAACAACCAAAAAAGAAGTATTTGATATTTTTGATGAAATAATTGAAAAAACAAACTTAATAAAACCAGATTTTATTTTTATTTCTTGTGGTTTTGATGCTCATAAAGATGACCATATGAGTAATTTACAATTTGATAAAACATATTATAGGTATTTTAGGGAAAGATTAGATACCTTAAAAATTCCTTGTTTATATTTTTTAGAAGGCGGATATATTCCAAAAAATATTTTAGAATGTATTCAAGAAATTATTTAGTTCGTAAAATTTTTTAAATAGATATTTTTTATAAAGTTATGGAAGAATACCTTGAAAACAATAAAAAATTAACTGTTCACCACAAAAAACCCTTAATTTTTTCAATTGATAATTTTTTAACTGATGAAGAATGCGATTGTATTATTAATAATGCAAGAGAAAATATGAAAAGAGCACAAGTTGGTTCATTTGAAACAACTAAAGTCAGTAAAATCAGAACTGGTTCTTCTCATTTTTTAAGATATACTGATAATGGAGATTTATTTCAAATTTTTAAGAAGATGAGTATGTTAGTGAATAAACCAGGAAGAAACTTTGACCCGTATTTTCAAGTCATCCATTATGGACCTAATGAATATTATAATGAACATACTGACCCATCACCTGCTAGAAATAACCGGGAAGGCATTAAACATCGTAAGTTTACGATGTTAACTTATTTAAGTGATGTAGAAGGAGGAGGTGAAACAGCATTTCCAAAATTAGGATTAAAAGTAGCGCCTCAAAAAGGACGAATGGTTTATTTTAATAATTATAACAAAGAAGGAATAGAACCTTTATCACAACATAAAAGTTTACCAATTAAAAAAGGAGAGAAATGGGCGTTTAATTTATGGTATCATGATAAATGATAAANTATGGAGCATTATGATNATATNCCAACTTTTTCTTTTTCAGGAAAATTTTTTGAAACCAAAATTTTAGATGTTTATGATGGAGATACTATAACCATCTTGATAAATTTAGATAAAAGTTATAAAATAAGTTGTCGTTTATTAGGTTTAGATACACCTGAATTACGATCTAATGATGAAAATGAGAAAAAAGCAGGATATTTAGCCAGAGATTATTTACTTTTTCTTATAACTCATCAAAAAACTTCTAATTTATCTAGGAAAGAAATAAGGAATTTATTAGCAGAAAATACAAAAAAATTTAAAGTAGAATGTTTTGATTTTGATAAATATGGAAGAACACTTATCAAAATTAATTTTGGAGGGATTACTTTAAATGATAAAATGATTGAAGATGGATTTGCTGGAATTTATGATGGTAATAAAAAACAACATTTCTTAAATTATTTTAAACATCTCTCCTAACTTTCTTCAATAAAAATATCAAAATAACTAATAAAACAAAATAAGGTAAAATAAAATTATATTTCAAATATAAATCATCCAAATACCTATTCTTATCAAAATAAATTTCTTCACCTATAATCCAACATTCATTCTCTACCGCATCTAATTTGTGACATTCTTCTTCATCATAAATTAACTTAACCACATCATTATAAATACTATAGCAAAAATTACTATAAAAGTAATTTTTACAAATTTTTTTATCAATAAAATTTACTAAATTATAAATTCCTATAAAAAATAATCCTATTCCTAACTTCTTTAACATTTTTCCTTGTTAATTAAATTTTCTTTAAACTAATTTTTTCTTGATTTTAATAGTCTTTTTATTTCCTTTCACTTGAAATCCTCCTTCAGGAAAAATATGTGGAGTTAATGCTGTCTGTGCATTTTTAGTCACATCTAAATCAAATCCAAACGCATCATTTAAATGACTATTATCCTCTAACTCATCTAATTCTTTCTCTAAATCTTCCATTAAATCTCCCTTCTCAACTTCCTTTTCTTTTGGTAATTTCGCGACTTCCTCCAAAAATTTACTTTCATCAAATAAAACATCAAAAGCATTAGTTCCAACTTTTGGGAATTGTCCAAACATTACATTAGCACTCACTCCTCCCATCTTATCCACCTCTGAAAAGGTTGAAGCTTTCACTAAAATTTCTGTACTCTCCTCAAAAGTCGCCTTAGCAATAGGACCTCTATCCGCCGACCTATTAATACCATGCCTCTCAATAGGCATAATATTTCCCTTATGGGTCATTAAATCACCTAATAAACTAATATGTCTAAAATTAATGTCATAATCCGCTAATTGTGTTAACAACTCCTCAATTAAAATATTTCTCACCGCCTCTATTCCAAAAATTTCATGAATTTCTAAAATATCATTACTCTTAGTTCTAGTCGGATCTACACTATCATTAATTAAAACATCTAACAAATTAACCCCAATTGTCCCTAAAAACCATTCGGTATTTTGCTTATAAGTCCCATCCGGAGAATAATCTAATTTCTTTAACATCGCCGGTTCTACCTTCTCCACATTTGGAATTCCTCTAATTGTAATACTCATTAATACCTTCTCTAATTCCTTCAAGAAATCAATATAATCCCCATCTATCTTATCCTCTCTCACCTTAATCCTCATCATCAACTCTTTCGCATTATCATCTGAAAAAACACACTGCACATCATCTCCTCTATCATTCCTCATAATGACATCCTGAATATCCTTCAAATAAATCTTCTTATTCATCATCTTCTCCTTATTAAAAATAACCCTTAATACCCAATTTGATAAATCTTCATCTGGACACTGATTAAATCCAATTATTTTCGCAAAATCTTGATAAGTTTGAATAAATTCTATATCCTCCTTATAATGATTTGGTGAATTCTTTCTCTCATAAAGTATCATAGTCTTATCAACAATATCCTGCAATTTTGTAAATTCAATCTGACTTAATACCTGCTTAGCCTTCTCAATATCATGATTATACTCTTCCTTCAAATAAATAAACATTGCTGGTGTCTTAATAGTCTTCGCCACATTAATAATCTCTTTAACTCTGGGAATACCTGATGTTGTAATAATTGAACTTGCACCTTGACCTGCACTATGAAAAGTATCTCTCATGCATAATCCATTAAAAATATTAAAGTTTCTTGTTTCTTTAACAGTTAAATCATAAACATATGGATAATTAGAAACGATTTCTTCAATATTAATAATTTTATCATAATAAACATCTTCTTCCTTAATATTTTCTAAAATTCTTTTATCTTCTTCATATTTTGATTTTTTAATAAATTTATCTAATGAATTTCTTAAAATATTAATATCTCCCCATTGTTTAGTAATAACATTTGGGATTGTATCGTTTCTATTTGTATTTCTTATTGATTTTTTAAGTTTTAATTTTTCATCTTTCTCTTTAATAACTAAATTAAATATAGAAGCAAATTTTTCAGTATAACCAGAATGTACTCTTAATTCATATGGAAGTTGTGCTTTAAATCCATTTTTGATTGCATTAATATGTGAAGCTTTTTGAATTCCTATTGATGAATTTATATCAAATCTTAATAATAATAATCTAATATCTTCAAGTAAATTTCTTGATACCGAAGTTACTAATATTGAATTTTCTTTAATTGGAATATATCCATCTCCAGAATAATAACCATTTAATAATCCTTTAATAAAATCAATATTTTTATCAATTAATTCTACTGGAATTCTTTTATTTTGACTATGTGTTCCAAATGCTTTATTCATAAATGAACTTAATACATAGGAATGTAATCTAATTGTTTTAGACCTTCCATTATTAACAATTCTATCATCATAATGATATTTAATATTATATCTATCAGCAAATTCTCTAATCTTATCTAAGAAGTCTTCATTAATATTAGAAATTAAGGTTTGATATTTTGTTCCATGTCCTTCTGATAAATAAGCACCAAATAAAAATCCTGTTAACTCATCTAGAGGTAATTTTGCAGGAATATGATATTCATAATTCCCATTTTTTGGATAAACACAACCAACATTAAAATCTTCAATATTTCTCTTAGAATTTTCTTTAACAAAAGCGTCATTAAATGAGTCTGGTCTTCCATAAGGAACAATAAAGTCTTTGCTATAATGCTCTTTCCACCATAATCTTCCTCTATTTTTATCTTTACTTATTTCAATTGCCTTTTTAACTTCATCAGTATAAATAAACTCTGATTTTGGTAAATATTTCTCTAAATCTAAATATTTAACATCATTTTCTTCAATAATATTCTTTGATACTGGTAAATAATCTCCAACTTTTAATTCTTCTCCATCAACTCCAATAATTTTATTATTTACCCTTTTTAAGAAACTTTTTGCTTTAGTAGCAATAACTTCTCTTCCATATTGAGTTGTAATTTTAAGTAAAGTATTTGTTCCATCCTTATTTATTACTGGATGTTTTGTTACTGCTTCAACTTCATCCCAAATAACTTTTCCATCTTCTCTACATGCAGGAACAAATATCTTTTTATCTTTAATATATTCTAACTTCGTATCATTGGGATGTTCTTCTATTTCCTTTGCTTTTGCAATTCTTTCATCAATCCATTCTCCAATCTTTTTACGAGATAATATATCATCTTCTTTAATTAAAATTTCAGTATTCCATTCAACACTATTTAATGTATTATGTACAAGAATTCCTGTATCAACCATAAAACTTTCTGTTCCTGGAACTGTAAAATCATAAACATACTCATTTCCTCCATCATAATAATCAATCTTTATAATTTCATCCCAAACCACATCAGATTTAACTGCTTGTTCTAATATTTCTAATTTAGGTTTAACTTCCTGATGTTCTCCATAACTCTTAAAAACTTCAATATATTTCTCCAAAGTTCTTCTTCCAATACTCTCCTTATTCTTCCATCTTCCATATAAACGACTATGTCCCTCAATTCCTAATAAACGACCACAATCTCCAATTAATTCTCCAACTGCAGGGATTTTATCAATATAATCTGCAACATCATGAGCATCATCTCTTTCATTATATTTCATAATATCTTCTACACACTCGATATTCTCAGGTAAATAAAATCCAATCTTTTCAAAATAAGTCTTTGCATACTTCTTAGATAAATGTAAATAAAATGATTTACCACTTCTCTTATCATAACCTCTCACTCCAAAAATTCCAACATAAGCCAACAATAAACAAATATCATTCAATAAATTCTCATTAACACTTGAAACTCTGACGAAATTTTTATTCTTATCAATACTTCCATTACTCTCTATATATCCGGAAACTAATCCCCCAATAAAATCTAAATTAGAACCAAAAACAAATCCTGGAATAATCTTCTCTCCACTCTTCTTCATAAATTTCTCTGTTAATTTCTCAACAAAATCTTTATTTTCACAATAAAAATGACTGTTCTTATAAACCATACCCATTCCTAATTTTTGTCCTAATCTCTCATCAATTTTAAGTCTCATATTACCCCTCACTGTCGTTCCATTCGCCAAATAAATTCCACAAAAATACCCAAACTCTCTATTTAACTCATACTCCCTCTCCAACATTAATTTCATCTTAGGATTAGAAATCACTGGAATATTTTTCGTAACTGGAATTCTTTGTCCAACCTTCAATTCACTCCCTAACACCGGTTCAATTCCATCTTCCACTCTCTTCAAAAAAGAATGCGATAATGTCGCTTTAGTTGTTTTTCCTGACCGAGTAGTAACTTTCATTAATCCACCATTAACAGGATGTCTACTAACCTTACTTATCTTCTTCCATGAATTCTTTTCTTCCTTAGAGACAGATAAAATTTCAATTTCATCATTTAAATCCAAAATATTATGGGTCTTAGTCTCATCCACAAATAACTCCCCATTCTTCTCCTCAATTAAACCATCAATCAACTCCCCAATCTCCATCTTCTCAACCTCTCCATCCTTCCTTACAATCACCTTAGTATCACTTGGAACGGACATCTGAGTTAAAGGTTCTCCAATAGATTGAGCTGCAATAATTCCAACCATTTCTCCTGCTTGAACTAATGAACTCATATATCTTTCCTTAATGGTATCAATAATAAATGTAAAAACTGATTTGTTTAATCTATGATATAAAATTGCCTTCTTGTAAGATAAATGAGAATAAATCAAAATCTTAAACATATTTAATGAAATTTCTGGTAAATACTTTTCCATACTCTTCAAAATATCCTCAATTTTTTCCTGAATTAAACTTGGCGTTAAATCAGTTTTCATATTTAATTGAATTTTAAACCTATCCTTTGCACTGGCAATAATTCCAATAAAATTAATTGCACAAAAAACAGTGTTATCCATAATATTAATATTCTTAAAGTATTTATACCTTGCATCATCCCTAAAACTCTTTATCATCTCATACTCCTCATCAAAAACTTTTCTATCTATTTTGGATATCTCTTGATAAGCCTCCTTAGTCATAATACTCTTCATATTTTTCATATCTCCATCTGTTATCTTATAATACTTCTCCAATTCCTCATTATTTAACCTCATAATATCCATTTTTTGTTGCTCTAACTTAGTAGGGTCAATTCCATCATCCCCATAAGAAAACTGAATAATATTATTAGTTCCATCTCTCACCGTCCCTCCATACTTAACATATAAATCTTCTAAGGCTTTAATCAACCTTCTTTGCATATAACCTGAATCTGCAGTTCTAATTGCTGTATCAATATTACCCATACGACCTCCCATCTGATGGAAAAAAGTCTCTACCGGATTCATCCCATTAAAGAAACTTCCTTTTACAAATCCCCTACTTTCCGCACTATAGTCGTCACGAGCAAAAAATGGTAAAGTTCTCTTCGTAAAAGAAAATGGAACTCTCTTACCCTGAATAACTTGTTGACCTAAGGTACCCATCACTTGACCAATATTTCCACTACTTCCCTTAGTTCCAGAAACATCCTTAGAAGCAACATACATATTATTTTTAGTTGTAATATGCTTCCTAATAAATTTATGAGCTTCATATTTAGCACCTTCTAATTCTGCCAAAATATCATTTTCTAAGGCAAACTTAATAAATTTCTTATCCAAATTTGATTTATAAATTCCCATATTAGCTTCCTTCAAAAATGTATTAACATTCTTTATCTTTTCCTTAATCTTTTCCTCTACATTTTCATTCATTTCTTGTGTAGGAGCACAATCTCCATAACCCAAAGTAAATCCATGCTGTTCTAACCACCTTGAAACAGTCCTTTGATTATTATCTAAGAAATCTCTGGCCTCTAACGGTCCATAAGTATTAAAAATTAAATGCAATAATGGTTTTTGTAAAACCGATGAATCCATAATTCCCTGCAAAAACTGTCCATTTTTAATTATAATCTTATTATCATCCACCGAATTATCCTCATAAAGATTATTTCCCTTAGTAATACTAACATCCGGTAAAAACATACTATATAAATCTTGACCTCTCCAAAATCCATCCTTACTCTCCGGTAAAATTCCATTAAACTTCTGATTAGTCATCAATAAATTAAATAACTGCCTCTTACTAATCTTAGTTTTTGGTAAAGTCATCAAATAAGCCCCAACCACACTATCCTGCTCCGCCATAATCACAGGTTTACTAGTTGCAGGTTTAATAATTTGTGTTGGAACAGAAGTAATTTGCCTTAATTCAATCATAGTCTCAATATTCTGCGGAATATGAGTATTCATTTCATCACCCGATGAACTCCCACAAAGTTTCCTAAGGGGTCGGACTGTATCTTAAGCAGGTTCCGGTTGCCTAAACCTTCATTACCCACCAACACCCGTTCAGTCTCTGAGAGCGTTCCTTATCCTAGCAAATCGGACTTAGGAACTAACCCTGCGGATTGCCCATTTCAAAACCTAAGTTTATCATTTATCACATTTTTACCTTTGGGTTCGGCAATTAACCGAGTTCCCTTATTTTATTTCTAAAATAAGGTGGTAGTGATAACTTTAGGGGTTTCCCGCATCAAGGTGTTTCGCACAAAGTTGTAAATATTCAGTGTCTATTTTTATTTCTTCTTTTTCACAAAAACTTGTCAGTTTGTCTAAATGAGTTTGAAGTTGTGTCTTGTCGATGTTTGTTGATTTTGAATTATTTTCTTTAGAAACAAAAGGACTTAAATTATACCAAGAATAACAAGATTTTTTATGTTTTTCTAAATCATTAATGATATCAAATGTTTTAATAGGGATTACATGATCAATATTCCAATAAGAACCATAATTTTCTTCATTCATTTTTTCATCATAATTAAATTCAAACCATTTTTTTAAGAATATCATTTGACATCCTAAATATTCATAAATATATCCAAACCTATTATCAGTTGTAACTCTTTCTAATTCTTTTTTTGGTAATGTTTCACGAATTCTTATTCTACAAGATGCTTTAATTCTTTTCATAAATTCATCTTCTTCATTTTTTTCTACTTCTGGTTGTTTGGTAATTTCTCCTTTTTTATATGCTACTCTTTCTTTATTACAACATTTTTTACACTTATTTCTTTTTGGTCTGAATTCTTCTTCTAATTTTACAATAAAACATTCTTTACATAATTTATATCCTTCTGGACATTTTACCTTTTGATATTCTTTTGGTTCTTTATTTTTATCCCTATTAATCTTTCTTTTTTCTTTTTGACATTCATTACAACTCGAAACAACATTTGTAAATTCTTTTGCATCTTTTTCAATATTACAATCTTTACAAATTCTTGTTCCAGTCTTTTGTTCTATTCTTTCTCTCCTTTTTTGATATAAATTTTTTCCCTGAATTTTCCGACATTCGACACAAACACTTCTTCCTTTTAGGAAAAAACTTTCCTCAAACTCTTTCAAACAATGAATACAAGTTTTCATTTTTTTTATTTAAAAAATTTAAATTTTTTTTATCAATTTTTTTCTTATTTTGACACTTTATTGATTTTACAACTTTATACTAGGGAGTTTCACACTTTTAATGCTCCCTGTTTTCGACAGTGATGCTTTTATCGAAGTCTGCGTTATACGGGCGGCATACGTAAACATTTAACCTAAAAGTATTACCTTTCATCACCCTAACTTTATGTGCCATCATACTCATTCTATGTAAAGTTGGTTGTCTGTTAAATTGTCCAATATCCCCATCCATTAAATGTCTTTCCACAATATCTCCCTCTTCCAAAACAACACTATCCCTATCAATAATTTTAAGATAAACATGCTCAGGATGTGGTTTTCCCATCTCATCATAATTCATCTTAGTAATTCTTCTTGCCCCTGGATGCTTATTCGGACCATTCCTAACTAATTTATAAAGTTTAGATTTATTCCATTTTGTAACTGTCTCCGGAATGGTTAAATTCATGGCAATCTTCTCTGGAACCCCATATTCATCAATACTCATATTAGGATCAACACCAACAACTGTTCTTCCTGAAAAATCAACACGTTTTCCCATAATATTCCCCCTAATACGTCCCTCTTTTCCCTTTAATCTTTGACGAATAGTCTTTAAAGGTTGTCCAGACCTTAAAGTCACTGGTGGAATATTTTGAACCTCATTATCAACTAATGTTGCAACATAAATTTGAACTAATCCTAACCATTTATTAATAGTAAGTGTGTCTTTGTCAGTTTCTATTGCCTTTTTTAACTGTTTAACTGTTCTAAAAATCATTGCATATTGTGATGTTAAATGGTCTTCTGCCCTTTTATTATTATCCTCTCTCACTGATGGTCTCACTGCTGGTGGTGCAACTGGAACAACCGTACATATCATCCATTCAGGTCTTGAATCTTCATTATCAAATCCTAAAAGTTCAGCATCTTCATGGGAAATCCGCTTAAATATATTATAAACATCTGAAGGTTGTAAAATAAATTTCATTTTCTTTTCAGATGGGTCTTTTAATTGTTCAGCTTTATATTCTGCTTCAATTTGAACAACATTTTCATTATTTTTAATTTTATCAGCCATTAATTTACGATAAGTATAAGGTTGAGCTGCATTACATCCACCATTATAAATACATGTCTTTTTAGCTTTATTACAATATTCTACTATATATTTAAAGGCAGATGCTTTACCTCTTTTCTTTAATTCTTTCATTAATATTGGGTCTGATTTATCAAATAAGACATTAGAACAACTAATACAAACACACCTAAGTAATTTTACTATTGTTTCCATATGTTGTATCCAATAAACTGGTAAAGGTAATTCAATATGACCAAAATATCCTGGTGTAATAGAACTATCATATTCATCAGTAGGACAAATCCGCCCCCTATCAATAACTCCCATTCTTGTATCGAATAAACCATTTTCTTTTGGTTCTGTTCCATCGTAAGTTTCTGGAACCAAGATTTCACAGACAGATGCTTTCTTAAGTGCTTCCGGATTTAATAAACCAAACTTAACCTGTGTAATGGATTCGACATTAGAAGAATCTGCTAATTCTTGCAATAGTTTAGACATATTTATATTTAGATTAATAATTAAATAATTTTTAAATTAAAAAATGTCAATTTTTTTCTATATTTCGAAAAAAATAATTCGTAAAAAAGATGCATAAAAAACAGTCTATTTTTTAAATATGGAAAAGGATAATTATCCAAATACAAGATTAAAAAAAAGAAAAGGAGTAGATTTAGAAAAACCAAGAAAAAGGAAAAAAATAGAAAGTTTAGAAAAATCGGAAAATGATAAAAATTCATCTGACATAAATATGGGTAAACACAATCCTTCAGATTTAGAAAAGAAAAACATCATTGAATTAAATATTGAACAATTATCAGATATTTTTTCCAAGAAAACTAATAAAAAAAAGAATAAAAGAGTTAATTTAACTGAAAAATCTTTAGAAAAATCTAAAAAAATTAAAAAAGAAAGTGATCAACCAAAAATTGAAAATTCTTTAGATGAAGAAAAAATGAAAAGTATTAAAGAATGTGGAGGTTATTACGATGAAAATGATGAATTTATTATACCCGACAATTTATCTGAACTGATGGATGATTCTCCTCAGTCAGATATGGTTTTAGATTTAGAAGAGGACATTAATGAAAAAACTTTTTCTAAAATAAAATTCGATAAAAAAAATAAAAAAAATGAAAAAAAAGAACCAAATTATAAAGATTTAGGATTAACTAAAGATGAATTTGAATTAATGACTGAAGAAGAATTTGAATATTGGAAAAAAATATCCAAAAAAGAAAGAAAACTTATCAAAAAACTTGAAAAAGAACTTGAAGAATACGACAAAGAAGAAGTTCCCGAAAGATTTAGATTAATTAAATCTTCCATTGACCTACACAACAAAAAAAATATTATGCAGAAAATGATGCAACTTGAAATGATGGAACCCTCTGACCCTGAATATTTTAAACTAAACAAATGGGTTGAAGGTTCCCTCAAAATCCCTTTCGGTAAATTTCATTCTTTACCTGTCAATAAAGATAGTCAATTACCCGAAATTCAAGAATATCTTAAGAATGTCAATGAAACCATGAATAACTCCACCTACGGTCATGAAGAAACTAAAGATAAAATCATGCAAGTCGTTTGTCAATGGATTAGTAATCCTCAATCTTGTGGTAATATTATCGCTTTAGATGGTCCTCCTGGTATTGGTAAAACCTCTTTAGTCCGTAATGGAATCGCCAAAGCCTTAGGTCGTCCTTTTAAAATGATTGCTCTTGGAGGTGCAACTGATAGTACCTTTTTAGAAGGTCATAATTATACTTATGAAGGGTCAACATGGGGGAGAATAGCATCTATTTTAATGGAATCTAGGTGTATGAATCCAGTTATTTTTTTTGATGAGTTAGATAAGGTTAGTGCAACTAAAAATGGGGAAGAAATTATTGGAGTTTTAACTCATTTGACTGATATGACACAAAATAGTAATTTTAATGATAAATATTTTTCGGGAATAGATTTGGATTTATCTAAATGTTTATTTGTTTTTTCTTATAATGATGAAAATTTAATTAATCCTGTTTTAAAAGATAGATTATTAAAAATTAAACTTCAAGGTTTTAAAACCCCAGACAAAATAAAAATTGGAAAAGATTATCTCATCCCCGAACTTTTAGAAAATATTGGATTAAAAAAAGATGAAATTTCCATTGAAGAAGATAATATCAAACATATTATTGAAAAATACACCTCGGAAGAAGGTGTGCGTGAATTAAGAAGATGTCTTGAAACCCTTTTCTTAAAAATTAATAAAGCCAAATATTTAAAAGATGATAATATTAAATTACCTTGTCATATCAATAATGATTTAATTGATAAATTATTAAAGAAAACTGAAAAAGAAAGTATTTTTAGAAATGAAGGCGCCAAAATGATGTATTTATAAACCAAAATAAAAATTTTTATGTTTTATTTCTTAAAACATAAAATAAATAATTTATTTTGAAAATAAACCAACTTCTTTTAAAATTTTTAGAGACTCAAAAATATTTAAGAATTGATAATACTTTTAATGTTCAAACATAATGATATTTTTTTTTTATTTCTTTTATTTCTTCTTCTGATTTTTCTCTTAATTTTTTTGTTGTATTTTGTAATTCTTTTAATCTATTCATTGCACCTTTATTTTTAAATTCAAAAGAAGAAAAATTATTATTAGGTTGTCTTGGACCTTTATTTTGAGGTTGATTAGTATGTTTATTTTTTATTTTATTTATAAAATAATCAAGTAATTTATTATCAAAATATTTTAATAAAGTTGGTTTTCTTTCTAAATTAAAAAATGATTTGATTTTTTTGGTTAAACTAGAACATAAATATTCTTTTAAAGTTTCACTTAAATTTTCATAAAAAAAACTACTAAGTTGTCTAATATTATCATCATCTTCATTATTAATTCTATTTAATGTTATTCTTTCCCCATTTTTACAAAATAAATAAAAATTATCTTGTCTTACATTAACATCTTGATTAGAACCATCTCTTATTATTAAAATATTTGGATTAACAAAATATGTTGTTTTATTTCCAGTTTTATAATAATACATTGGAATAACAATATTATTTTCAATAAAAAATCTGGCAATTTCTTCTGATAAAACATTTAAATTTACATTTACATTTTTATATTTTTCTTTTATTATGGATTTTAACTCATTAGAAATATTTTTATTATTTTTTAAATTGTTAATATTTTTTTGAATTTTTATTTGTTCTTCTTTAAATCTATTAAATTCAATTTGATGTTTTTTATTTTTATGTAAACTTAATAATTTTGAATTAATTTTTAAATTTTTTTCTTGGTGTTTTTTTCTAGAATTATCTTGTTTTAATGTTAATTCTTTTATAATATTATTCTTTAATTCTTTATCAATCTTTTGTAAATAATATTTTTTAAAATTTTCAATAAAATTATTAAATAATACTCTTTTATAAACTTTTCTTTCTAAATTATTAGAATAGTTTTTATTATTATTTTGTGAATTATAAGATTTTTCATTACAATTAAAATTATATAATTCTTCATCCTTTCCAAAATAAATAGAGAATATATCACCATCTTTTTTAACAAAAATCTTTGATGAATTATTTTTTTGGGTATTTGGATAAACATTGGTGTTAGAACCATTTTGAATAATTTTTGTTTGAAATCTTTTAGTTAACCACTCCATAATTTATTTTATATTTTTATTTAAAAATAAATATCCTAAATTTTTCTGAAAATGATGTTTTAGTGATAATTATGATTATCCATTAGATAATTTACCTTTATTATTGGAGTTTTTGTATGTTGGAAAGTATTTTAATTATCCATTAGATTTTTTACCTCCAAACCTTAAAACCTTAAAATTAGGTTTTTGTTTTAATTATCCACTTGATAACCTTCCTTCAAGTGTAAAAAAAATAGAAATTTATAACCCAAAATATTGTTATAAAATACCAGAAAAATTTTATTAATTAAAATAAAAATTGATTTTTTAATTTATCAATTTTTTATTTTATTTTTTATTAAAATAGAAATAAGAATATTTTAATTATATTTTTAGTATTAAAATATAATAATTAAATAAATAATTGCACATTATTAAAACATTTTTAAAAATCAGTCAAATAATTTTTATTATTACCACGAGTTGTTCCGATGTAGTTTTGTTGCTCTAAAGTACTACAAACTTGACCAGTTGATGTACTAAAACTTGATGAGCACATGGGACTTGCTTGATTACGTGCGAAATAAAACATACTATCTTTAGGTATTTGAGAATAAATCATTTCATTTTTAAGCGGTAACGGCGTACCTTGCGGGACGAATAAATATTGACTTTTCAGGAGCTTATTGTCCGCAGGTTGAGCCTTCCAGCCATTATAAGGATTAGCAACTAATCTTATATCATCGTAACTTCCATAGACACCTTTTCCCATATCATAGTTGACAGGAGCGGGAGTGTCGATACTTAATAGGAGATTGTTATTTCCTAAGTAAGAAGATTTTGCGCAGTCTGAGTTTTTACAGGTTTGATAGGCATCTCTGAATTGGTTCATACGTTTTCTTTTTTGTTGTTCTTGCATTTTTTTAATTTGAGTTTCAGTTTTGAATGGATTTACAGGAGTATGAGTGATATTACCTGCATAATAATCAGGATTAATTTTGTTCATAATAATTAAAAGATTTTCTTTTTATCAAAAATATTTTTTAAATAATTAATAGGTTTTTCGTTAATATTATTATGACTTAAGGTGGATTTAATTTCTAAAACTTGAGTGATATTATCAATTTTATAGGTATTGAGGAATAAGTCTTCAAAAATTAAGTTATTTTGATTTGAAAAGATGAATTTATTTTCATAAAAGATTTTATTTAGAGGAATTCCTAAACCTTTACTTAAGTAAAAATCATTTAGAGGACCACTATATTTATTTAAAACATTAACATATTCATTTCCTAAATTACAATAAACAATTTTATTCATATTTTTAGTCTTAAGTTCTTTTTCAGTGTAGTGGGGAAAATAAATTATTTCTGTTAAAATTCTTTGACAGTCAATATTAAAAATATAATGTTTTTGTTTATAAAGGTATTCAATTTGTAAAAGATGATATTTATTTTGATAAGTTATTAAATCTATTAAATTAATTTGAGTTGAATAATTTAATTTAGAATTAATAGATTTTAGACAAAGATTTTTAGAAGGAATAATTTCATTTTCAGAATTAATAAAATATATTTTTTCTATTTTGGTTTCTTTATTTGGTGAAAATAACAGTTTATTAACATAATATTTTATATCTAAATATTTGTTAAAAAGAAAGTTTAGAATATATAAAATAATCATGTTTAAATAACTCAAAAATTTTTTAAATTCAAAAAAATTTTTTCCTATTATATAATATAATGTCAAGTTGTGCTAATTTACTCAACCAGATATCTGCTCAATTATGCCAGATGAAAAAGAAGTTAGATGATGCTTCTTGTGCTATGGATATAGGTACCATCCAAAGTGCAATTTTTAAACACAAAGATACCGTCTTAAATTTAGTTAAAGATAATGAATATACAAAATCAGTTTGTGGTGTTCCTGTCGAAGTTTCTAGAACTGAATGTTGCGAGACTACCGAATATAAAGGTTTATTAACTTTAGAAGAAACTGATTGTGAAAGTTGTGTGGTAATACCCGCTTCTTGTTTATACAAATATGGAGGTCGTGGTAATGATGGATGGTTTGTTTTTGATAAAACCTTACCTGTTAAAGTAAATCATGTGAAATTATCTTTACTTGATGACTTAACTTTAGAAACTGTAACTGCAGCTTTACAATATGTTGCAGACTGCTGTCATTCATGCACTACTGTTTCTTGCAAAGCATATAAGGCAGTAAATAATGTATTAGCTGGATTTAATGTTAAATTAACTCCTTACCAAGTGTCATGTTTCTTTGATTATTTAGAGAAACATCAAAATAAAAAACATGAAGAAGAAACTTGTGATGAACCAGGAGAACCTGGAGAACCTGGGGAACCATCTGATTATGTTCCTACTATGACTGTTGTTTCAAGAGAAACTGACTCAAATACTTTAACCCCTGATTGTGATATTGAACAAAAATTAAGATCTATTTTAGAACAAACTGACACAGAATCAGCTGACAATTAAATGTTTAAATTAGTTTTTATTTTCTAATTTAAATTATAATGAAAACAATGAATCCCATTGACCACCGTAATAATCTAGCTAGAATTTATAGATTTGGGGGTGTATGTAGTGCAATAAAATTTTCACCACAAAATTTAAATGTTAAAGAGTCTAAAGAATTAACTGCGTCCATCGTTAATTCTATCAATGAAGATTTATGGAACCAAGGTATTGATATCATAACTACAAATTATAGAAATGGAGTAAGTGGATTTTTAATGATAACTACTTTAGAAAATAAAAATGCTCTTAAACAAATAATCAGTGATTTAGATATCAATCAAAATGATGATGAATTCTTTGTCAATATCAATGATATTTTCTCTCTTTCTTCATCTAATAACATTTCTTCTAATGAATTCAATAACATTTCCTATAAATTAAATATTTATGACTCTTACAAAATGAATTCCCAAAATCAATTTAGCATTGCATTAAATGAAGATGGTGATGTTTCAGAAGAATTTTCACAAGTTGAAAGAGGTGTAAATATCACTAGACATTTAAGAAACTTAAACATCTTACAAAACCAAGATGATTTAGACGAAGACTGGAAATCTACTTTCGGAAAATATGTCAATAAATTCAGTGAAGTTACTAAAAATGTAATTGTTCCATTATGTCTTTTATTAGTTTTAGTTAATGTTGCCTTATATTACTATAAAAAATACAAAGAATTAACTAAAGGTCCTGAAACATCTGTTTTATCAAGGGAAGTTTCTTTATTGAACGATATGGCAGATGAACCCGCTGAACCTGCCTTCCCTGCTGAACCTGCTTTCCCTTCAGAACCTTCTGATGTCCCAAGCAACATTATGTTAAGACCTGACCAAAGAAGTGCTTCTCGTTTGAATCATATTCTTAAGACCTTAGAAGACTCTGAATTAACTTCCAATAATAGAAGTACTCAAAGAAATAACACTAATAGGTCTATTGAAGAAAAGATTTTAGCTTTATTAGCTGAAAGCACAAATACTAATTAAGTTTTAAAAAAATTTTATATATTATAATTAATAATATATATGAAATCATTTTTAAATTTTATACATGAAAATAATAATAAAAATTCTGAAGAAATAGTAAACTTAAAAGAAACAATTAAAACTTATAATTTTTTAATTAATTCTCAACTATCTGTAAATGATAATTCTATAGGTTTTAAAAACTATATTAATATTTATAGTAAAAATTATGAGGAATTAGAAGTATTGATGACCTATTTGATAGAAAAAGAAATTTTTGAGGAAAATTTAAAGTTTGTAGAGTATGGATTTGTTAATAAAAAATTATATTTTTTTCATCCAATTAAATCTTATTCAGAAAAAATTACCAAACATTTTTATCAAAAACTAGAAAAAAATATTAATAAATTTTTTAACTCTTTATCAATTAATAATTTTATAATAAATTATTTTGTTGAAAATCATCCTCATCTTTTAAATATAGCCATCAATAAAAATTTTAAAGACATTGAAAAACTAACAAAACCTATTAACTTTTCTTTAGATATTGATTTAATTAATGAAAAATCAACTAAAAAATCAGTCGAAAATTTTTACGATTATTTTAATGTTAAACAAAAAGAAAATATCAAACCATTTAGAGAAGAAATTAAGAATGAACCACCTAAAAAAACTTTATTATCTCAGATTGAACAGATAAATGATAGATTACCGCAACTTTTTTGGAAAACATTTGATAATCAACCAATTGTTAAAGAAGATATTGTTAATGAAATAAAAGAAAATGTTTTTAACAAAAAAAATTCATTTAAACATTCAATTATTTTTATGATATTAATTATTTTTATCTTATATCCTTTACCTAAAATTTTCTCAAAAATTAAAGATTTAACAAAAAGTAATTTAGTAATTGATGATATTTTAGATATAGCGACAGAAGATTTAACAATGACTAAAACTATGACCAAAACTAATTTTGTAAAACCAAAGAAAAAAGAAAATAAATTAAACACTATTTTAGAAGAAAGCAGAGATACTGCTGACCAATTTGATGATATTGAAAAATTAACACAAACTATTTTAGATGAATATACTGGAAAAAATAAATCAAACTTAAAAAATATTGAAGAAAGATTAATTAAGGTTTTAGAAGAAACTAGTTCTAATAATTAAAATCTTCTATAATTTATGAATTCATCATGTATAAATATATTAAATAAAACAGTTAATCAAGTTTGTTCTTTGGAAAAGAATGTTCATGATAATTCTAAAAATATTGATTTTTTAGAAAAATATTGTACCTTTAATAAGAATTTAATTTTAGCTTCTTTAGGATGTAATGTTAGTTTAGATTATCAAATTTATACATATACTTTAGATAAATGCTTCTTAAATAATTACCTTTACCAATATCTTTTATACGTTATTTTAAACTATTTGAACAATAATAATAAGGAAAATTATTTTTTTGTAGTAAAAGATAGAACTAATTTACCTGAAGAATTAAAAAATATTTGTGTACCTTCTTTACTTCAAGTTTCATTAATAGAAGGTGAATCTTGTGTTTTACCTCATCTATTTAGAGAAATAAAAGATTTAGATTTTGATGAATTATCTAAAATGGTTCAGCAAAAAAATTGTCAAAATTTAAGTTCTTTAACTATTTCTATTTTAAAATTTTTGTGTTGTCCTGCTGATATTTGTTTTTCAAAATGTTGTTTTAAAACCTTAACCAAAGATGAAATTTGTCCATTTTATGATTACCTTTTAAAAACTAAAAAAGAAGTATGTTTAGAAATGAATGAATTAATCAATAAATATAAATCACTTTGTTTAAATGTAGTAGACCCAATTGAAGGAACTCAATCTTATCTTAAACTTGCTCAAGAAACTTTAGATAAAAATTATTACCAAAAATCTTTCAATAACCCTTTTTTCCCAAAATACAATATCCACGATATTTTTTGTGAAGCTTATAAACTTTTTATCTGTGATAATAATTTAGAAGTTGACTGCCAAGGTAATGTTTATCAATCTGACGAACCTTTCGAACCTTATGAACCTAGCGAACCTAGTGAACCTAGTGATTTTAAATTTACAATGTCTTCTATTAATGAAAAAACATTATCTAATATTTTAACTGATAAATCTCATGATGAATCTATTGAAAATAGAATTAAAGAATTATTAGAACTTACTGAAACAACAACATAATAATTTAAAAATAATATAATAATATATAATATGTCAGATGGTAAAATTGAAAATACCGTAAACAAATTAGTTTCATTTGTTTGCGAAAATGTTAAAAAAAATAATTGGACTTCAATTAGAGATTCCGTTTCTTATTTAACTGATTTTCAACTTAATAAAAGATGTACTCAATATAGTATCATTAAATATGATTATGAATTTAAAAAAACAATTAAACTTACTGATACTGAAAAAGTTATGATTAAAGAAACCTTAATAAAATATTTAGACAAATTTACTTATGAAAATTTTGTTGATATTTTAATTAATAACACTAATATTGGTGTTTCTTGTATAATAATTTCTTTTGATAATGCTTTCAGTAAAAATGATATTAATAAATTAATCAATGATATTGAAACTGATGTTTCAAATAATTATGGTGGTAATTTATTTACTATTGTTAATAATTATCTTGATTTATTTCCACAATGTGATTTAGTTAGTAATTTAAAAGTTCTTGAAAAATTAGTAGTAGATGGAACTTATTTAACTAATAAAAATAATATTGAGGTTTTGTCTTTAACTCAATTAAGAAGTTTAATTTGGGATAATTCATCTAAAAATTGTTTTAAAAATATCACTAATGAAGATAATTTTGATGGACCAGCTGAACCTGGTGAACCTGGTTATCCTTGCGAACCTAGTGAACCTAGTGAACCCAGTTATTCAAATATTTATTTAAATAATAAAAATCCTAAAATAAATGAGGAAGATATTAGAGAAGCAATTTGTAAAATTTTAGAAATTACTACAACTGAAAAAACAACTACGGTCGGAAATTAATTTAAAAAAAAGTAAATTTAAATATTATAAGAAATGAGTGAAGAATATTCTTTAAATATGAAATGGGTTTTATGGTATCATCCCATAGATGAACCAGGTTGGACAAAAGATACTTATCAAAAAATTGCTGAAATTAGTTCTTTAGAGGAATTTTTTAAAATTTATAATAATTTTAAATCTTTTAACAAGGGTATGTTTTTTTTAATGAGAGACCAAATTTTTCCTCAATGGGAAGATGAATCAAATATTAATGGAGGTTATTGGTCATTTAAAATTTCAAAGCAAGTTTCTGATAAAGCTTGGTTTGATTTATCAGCTTGTTGTGTCGGAGAATGTTTAACTAAAAAAACTGAAGATATGTTTAATATTAATGGAATTAGTTTTTCACCAAAAATTAATAATTCCATTATTAAAATCTTAAATAGAGATTCAACTAAAAATGATTCTAATCAATTAACTGAAAAAATAGAAAATCTCCATCCATCTACTTCTCAGTTTAAACCTCATCTTGAAAACAAAGAAGAATTTGTTACGAATTAAACTTTTCTATTAAATATTTATTAATTTCTTTTAAATTTTTTCTAAAAATTTCTTTCTTATTAAGTTCTTTGATTGAAAAAAAACTTACTTCATCTTTTTCAAAATATCCTTTTGATTGTGCTGTTTTTATCGCACCTTTTCTTCCTAAAATTTCTTTAGTTATAAATATCGCATTTTTAAAATATTTTGGTAAATCTACATTAAAATTAATTGGTAAAAAAATAACTAATCCATCATAATGCTTACAAAATAAAATTAATAAATTTTTAATATTTTTTTCTAAATATTTTTTTAATTCTTCTTTATTTCCAAAAAGTCCATGACTTTCTTCATAAAACTCTCTGATAATACCATCTAAATTACTTTCTCCTTCATTAAATTTACCTCCAAATTCTCCCCATTTTCCACTTTCTTCCCATTTTTTATCTAGACATTCTCTCCCAAAAAGAAATAAATATTCATTCTCATTTTTACAAAAAGGAATTATTCCCCCTCCATTTACTTTTAGTGAATTTAAGTCTTCTAAGGTCGTTATAACTTCCATATTAAAACTTAATATTAAAAAAAATACAAATTAACTTATTATGTTTTGTCAAAAATCAAATGACCTGGAAAATTATGAATACAGTTTTTTTACAAAATCTGAAATTATTTTGGGAACCACTAATCTAACTGAAAATCAAAAAATATTATTCCGAAGACGTATCATGAAAAAACTTTACAATCTTAGAAAAATAAAAAATATCTATTCTATCCTCTTTTATCTTCATAAATTTTTATCGACTACTCTCGGCGTTATTATTCCTGCTTTACTTTCTATTCAATACTACTATCAAAGTGGTGATGATGGTCTAAATAATCCTATTTATTGGAATGCTTGGGGATTATCTTTGGCAGGTGCTTTTGTTAATGGTTATGCTAATATTTTTAAGGTTGACCAAAGATTTACTTTACTTAAAATGATTTANCAAAAACTAAAGTTTGAAATTTGGAGTTTTTTAATACTTTGTAATCATTACGATATTCAATCTAATAATAAAAAATTAACCCATCAAGAAGTTTTTCAAAATTTCTTTGAAAACTTTGAAAATTTTATTGATAACTTCAAAAATACNGAAATCGATACCCTCACTAAAAAAAACGAAAAACAAGACGAAATAACCCCCCGTGAAGTCGTCCTTAACGACCCTCCACCCATAGAAACTCCCCGTCAAAGAATTTTTAATGAAATTGATGTTAATGTTTTATCTCCTGAATCTCAAGAACTTTACCACCGATTTGTTCATGTCATGTCCCAACATCTTAATTAACGTCGATATTGATGACCCCTAAAAACATACCTATTTAACTCTTTATCCGCCAAATGTTGTTCTCCTCTTCTATTTAAATTTAACATTAATGCAACTCTGCTAAAACTTGAATGAAAACTTCCTTCTACTCTACTACAATGAGATAATAAACACATATCTAATCCTGCATCTCTCAATGTCGTATGTCTAAAACTATCTTTTATTTTATTTATTTCTTTTTTAATAATAATATGGTTTGGAAATTTCTTTAAATATAAGTCTTGTGATACTCTATTATCACAAGCTAAATAAAACCTTACATCTTTATCTTTTTTTATCTCATCCTCCATTATCCCAAAAAAATAATTATCATCTTTATAATTTCCCACTTTTTTCGCTAATCCAGTATGATCAGTCCTTCTAACATGAAACCCTATGGTATTCTTACTAAATTTTTTATCCATAAATTCTTTCGCCTCCCTCTCTATCTCATCCTTAAAATTTAATAATCCAAAAACAGAACATTCTAACTCCGAACTAATCTTAACATTATACATCCTAAACACATTGGGCACACTATGCTGTCCATAATACTTTTTTACCCCCTTTGGAACCTCCTCATCACTCTTCACCCACTTCATCATCGGTAAATCCTTAAATATCTCCTGATAATCCCCATTACAAAATCTTTGGGGTATCCATCTAACATAAACAGTACAATCTTCTTTACATTTTCTACTTAAATTATATGCATAATGACCACATAACCAACTTAATCTATTACATAATCCATGTATACAACAAATATAAATACACATGTCTTAAAACAGAAAAATAGGAAAATATATTTCCTTATTTAATAATTTTTTGTTAAACTATCCAAATAACCACAAACTACCTCATCAACTATACTTTTATCCCCAATATTTTTACTCATTCCATATATCGCACAAGTTCCAGTCTCTTTCTTATCTAACTTTGACATCTTAATCGCCCTCCGTAAATCACTTAAAAACTTATCCTTGATTTTATTCTTCACATGCAAATAAGTTAAACATAAATGTAATGCCGGTGGATTTTGTAAAACATTTAAATTCCAACCATATTCCTGCATTTTACTCCCTATTACATAAATATTTTCTCCTGTAAATGCTATCACTGTTGAAACTGGTTTTCCAATTACCATTATCTCTTCCATCATTTTCAACTCAAATTCTATTTCTTTCATTAACTCATATATTTCATTTGAAATTCTTCTATACTCATTCTTCCCAAAATAAACCATTGAACACCAAGTAGTCGCTATTGAAACACCTGATTTTGAACCTGAAATCGTCGGTGTCCCATATATCCCTCCATTCCAATCTGAATTGATAAAATATTGATACTTCCTAATTCCTTCATTCTTATATAATATTATTGAACTACCCTTCATACTGTATCCATACTTATGCGGGTCTAAACTAATACTAGTCACCCCATCAACCTTAAAATCAAACTTCTCTTCCATTTCCAAAAATGGTAAAATAAAACCCCCTAAACAACAATCCACATGTAAAGGTGTCTGATATTTTTTAGCATATAAACCTAAAACTTCAATATTGTCCATCGTTCCATAAGCAAAATTAGGCGCCGAACCCACCAACATGATGGTGTTTTGACTTATTAACTTATTAATGGAACGATAATCTGTCTTACCATTTTCTTCTTTCATCTTGATTATCCTTATACCTAATAATTGACCTGCTTTATAAAAAGCTGCATGCACTGACTCCGAAACTATCATCTCTGGATTTTCTACTCCTTTCATATCTCGGTAGGTTTTACAAGCCAAAATAATACTTTCAGTTCCTCCAGAAGTTATATTTCCACAACAATTTTCATCTCCATTCATCATATCTATCGCCATATTAATTACCTCTGTTTCCATTATCCTAATATCCGGAAATTGGTCTGGATGTAATGGATTACTATACATAAATTTTCTCACACATTCTATCATTAAATTATCATGATTATTCTCATTTCCAAAATAAACTGTTCCTGAAACCTTTCCTTGATTAAAATCACTCTCTCGATAAAGTTTATATTTACTAGTTAAAGCTTGAATATCTTCTATATTCATCGCCAGAGGTAATTTTCTTATTAATTGATGATTTTTTGGAACCTTAAATTCTTCCCTTATTTCATTAACTACTTTTTTTACCTTCTTATCAATAATCTTATTGGTTAAAGGATTGCGCCAAGATAATTTAGGACGCCAAGAAATTATTTTCCAACAAATTCTTATTAATGTAAAACATCCTAATACTTGTAAAATATATTCCATTTTATTTATAAAAATTATTGTTTTTAAATTAGTTTTTCCAAATAAGAAAAACTATTATCTAATCCTAAACAATAATAACATTCTGAATATTTNTTTAATCTATCAAAGGTTACTTTCTTTCCTCTCATGTAATTTTCACAAAAAGTTTTGACATTCATTTCATACTTAACTACTTTTTTTAATCCTTGTTTTATTTCTTGATTATATTTCAAAAGATTTTCTATAAAAATTTCTACACTTGTTTTAGTAGATAAATTTAATTCTTTCACCTTTTCCATAAAATCATTCAATATAATCTTGGGTCGTTGCTTTCCTATCAGTGGATTTTTATCTGTATTTAACTTTTGTAATTCATCTAATAACAAACTATTAAATATTTTACCCTGCTCTATCACAGCTTCTCTATTCCATCTCATAATTAATTCTAATCCATTATTATAGGTTGTTATCCTATGAACAATTACGTTAATCTTAAAATCATCAGGTAAAATATTTTCATCTTGTAATCTTTCTAAAGCTTTTAATCTATGTTGTCCGTTATGTTTTTGGAACAAAAACATAACGCAGCGACTAATTTAAAAAATTAGTCGGTCCGTCTATCACTATACCATAAACTTCATTCGTATTAAGAAAAACAGCTATAATTATCTCTCCATCAAAATTTATGATTGAGTTATTGGTAAATTTATCTTTAGCAACTTGATAAAGATAATCTATGTTTTCTTCTATTAAATCACGATTTTGAATTGCAAATTGTAAATATTTAATACCTTTTAATGAAAAAGTACCATAAAAGTTTTTTTCTCCTTCTCTAGATTCTTTTTTGGTGATGAAATCATTGATAGTTTCATCAACTTTCTCTTTTGGAGAATGAGCGACATTCCACCCAAAATAATTAAAAAGTTCCTTCAACATTTTTTTATTAATTTGTTTATAATTTTTTAAATCAATTTTTTATCAAAGATAAAATATGATACCCAAAAAGGTTCATAACATTTGGATTCAAGGTTACAAAAATTTACCTTCTGATAAAAAAAATAATCTTAATCACATCAAAAAATTAAATCCAAACTACCAGTTTTACTTTTGGGATGAAAATAAACTTTTAAAATTACTCTCTAAATATCCAAACATCAAAAATATTTATCTTAATCTCAATAAAATTAATGGTTCTATTAATCTAAACGCCAGTAAAAGTGATATTGGACGTTTTATTATTATGAAAGAATTCGGTGGTATCTACTTTGATTTAGACTTTCAATGCCTAAAACCATTTTCAATGATAATTAACCAAAATTTTAATATTAATATCGCCAGTAGTTATTTAGAAGTAGCTGAATTTGTTCCTTACATTGACCGACCTAAATATTGCAGTTGTTTTATGGCTTTTTCACCCCAAAATCCTATTTGGGATAATGTCCTTCAAAAGATAAAAATAAGTAAAACTAAAAAACAAATTGGTGAAGCCTTAGATAGAAGTTTACAAGAAGTAAAACCTAAACTTTATTTACTACCTAATAAAATTGTTAAAAGCGTTTATTCTTATGAAAAAAATCCTTTATGTTTCACTCCAACTCAATCATCTTGGAATAATTACCGCCCTATATTAAGATATGTTAATTATAACTATTCTTTAATGTTTTTATTATTTATTTTATTTATCATTATCATTTATATCTTTTTCTTTTTTAGAATTTAAAAATATAAATATAAATTTTATTATGTCCAATCTTTTTAGTGAAGTCGAAAAATTTTTAGATATCCTCAAATCTAAAAATATCCTATCCAACAAACTCTTTGATTTTATGGAAGTCCCCCAAAATGAACATATCGTTCACTTCCCCGTTGAAATGGACAGTGGAGAATATGAAATCTTCAAGGGATACCGCGTTCAACACAATAATTTATTAGGTCCTTACAAAGGTGGTCTCAGATTTTGGCACACCGTTAACCTTTCTGAAGTTAAAGCTTTAGCTTTCTGGATGACTATTAAATGCGCCCTCGCCGATATCCCCTTCGGTGGTGGTAAAGGTGGTATTAAAATTGACTTAAATAAATACTCCGAAAAAGAAATTGAACGTATCGCCCGCGGTTTCAGTCGCGCCATTTCTGACTTCATCGGTGAAAATAAAGATATCCCGGCCCCTGATATGGGAACTAACTCCAAAATCATTGATTATATGACCGACCAATACCAAAAACTTAACGGTCGTCATAATTTAGGCGTTTTTACCGGTAAATCCCTTAATTTTGGTGGTTCTTTAGGACGTGAATATTCCACCGGTAAAGGTGTTGCTTTATGTGTCGAAAGATATATTTATCACAACAAACTTAACCCTCAAGAACTGACTTTTACCACCCAAGGTTTTGGTAACGTCGGTTATTGGACTAGTTTCTTCTTATCTGAATTAGGCTTAAAATGCTTAGCTATTGGGGACCATACCGCTTATTATTATAATCAAGATGGAATTAATGTTAAAGAAGCAGGTGATTATGTTAAAAAACATAAAGGTCTGAAGGGTTTTAAGGATAATGAAATAGATATTAATAAATTCTTTGAGATTGAAGCTGATTTTATTTTACCTTGTGCTCTTGAAAGTCAAATTACACTTGAAAATGTTGATAAAATTAAATGCCGGGCTATCTTTGAAGGCGCCAATGGTCCAGTTTCAGTTGAAGCAGATTTAAAACTTAATGAACGCGGAATTGATGTTTATCCTGATATCTTTTGTAATAGTGGAGGGGTAATTGTAAGTTATTTTGAATGGCTCCAAAATAAAAATAGTGAATATTGGACGGAAGAATTGGTTAATGAAAAATTAAAAAATAAAATGTTTTCCAATTTTGATAGTATAAATTTACCGGGTAGTAAAAGAGAACATTGTTATTTTAAAGCCCTTCAAAAACTAGAAAATAACCTTAAAAGTCGTGGTTTAATAAAAAATTGATAGTTAAATTTTCTTTTTTAAGTTTTAATAATTATTTTGTCAATAGAACATCATGTTTATCTCTACGAACAACACGCAGTATCCCTGCATGCATTCTGACGGAATGTATGTGCACGAAGAAACTCGTAACACTATCCGCATCCCTGATGAGTGGTGCACCCCCACTGAGGATGAGAGGGTTTTGCTTTGGCAGGACCCTTTCATTCCTCATTCTCACGGTACTATTTGCCTTGATTGGAATGTGGACGGACCTGGTTCGGTCGGATAATAATATTTTATAAATTAATGGAAAAAATACAATATGTCTTAAAGCAGAATAGGGAACTAACTCATAAAGCAGAAAACTTTCTGCTTTATGAGATATTTAATTATTTTTATTTGGAAAACTTTTAATAAGAAGATAAAATTCTGGAAACTGATGAATGATCCCTTGTTCGTCTTTTATAGTATTAATTAAAACTATATTTAAATTATTAATTTTTATTTCATTTTCATCATATAATGGATAAAAATATACATTCTTTTCTTTAAATTGACTAAATGTTTTTCCTTTTATTGTAGAACTATTTATGTCCTGTTTATCAATTGATAATACTTTTAATCTATTTTTCATTTCTGCAAGAATATAATAATTATCTTTTAACCAATCAATCATATTAAGTTCAAATTTTCTTCCCAATTTATAATCTTCACTTTTAGAAATATTTATTTTATAATAATCACCTAACGTATCTAAATTTATATCATTAAATAATTTTTTAACTTTTGTTAAAGATAAAACTGTGCCTGATAATTTTTTTTTTAAAAAAACAATTTTTGGTTTTTTTGTTGATGTAAAAAGTCCTTTATTATTGTAATAAGAAGAATTATTAAAATGTAAATTTGAATTGGTATTTTTTATATTATTATTTTTTTGTATATTATAGTTAGGTGGGTTTTTCATTCTTGGAGGAAGACGAGGACCAGCAGGTAGAACAGTAAGTGTGTTATTACCTTTAACAACAGTACGTATGTTATTACCATTACGTGTATTACCACTATTACCAGTTTTTGAGGTATTCATAATTTATATAATTTTTTTTTTTAAAAAGACATATTTATAAATATTGACGAAAAAACTCATCTCCTAAAGCAGAAAAATTTTCTTTAGAAAATTTGATGCTTTTGCAAGAGTGGTTTAAAGTCAGAATTAGGGAACTAAAGTGCCCTATTCTGCTTTAAGACATGATAACTTTATTTTGGAGTATCATATCTTAAATCGTCTAAATATATTAAATAAAAATTAATACCTATTATTTAAAAACAAAAAATATTATTTAATTGTCTAAATTGTCTAATTTACGATTTAAGAGATGATTTAAAACTTCTTCAAATGAATAGAAAAAAATTATCTTTTAGGAGATAAAAAACCTTTTATAAATTAATGGAAAAAATACATTTACAAAGTAAAACCAAAATTAATCAATATTTTCCAATTGCTCAACAAATTAAAGAATTAAGAGAATTAAACCCACCCACCACTAAATATGAACAAATGCCCACTGAAAAGATTTACGCTTATAAAGATGTTTTAAATCATCATCAAGAATATTTAAATATTCATAGTCATTATCAATTTCAAAGTATTATTGATGATTATTTTAAAAATAATAATTTAGATGATTTTGAAAGATTAATCAGTTTAATTGCCGAAAAACGTAATACTCAAGATAAAAAAAATATTTTTAAAATGCTAAATGTAGAAGGGAAACCTGATATTTATTTTTATAATCTTATTGGGAATTTACCTAATAAAAAAATAAAAACTAAAATCTTAAGTATTGGTAGGTTTATTTATTTAAAGTTATTACCTCTTATTTACCAATTAAACTTAAAAATAGAAAATTATTTAGATATTGGTTGTGGAGATGGTTTTAGAACTAAACAAATTGGAAAATTAATTAGGGCACAAAAAATAGTCGGTGTTGACATCCCTGAATGGTTTCCTTATAACCATAAAAATATGAAAAATATGAAATACATTGAAATTAATGAAAAAAAACCTATAAATCTTCCTGAAAATAGTTTTGACTTAATTACTTGTATCCACACTTTACATCATTGGAAAGATATTAAAATTAGAATTAATGATATTAAAAAATTATTAAGGAAGAATGGGTTATTTGTTTTAGTTGAACATGATGCTTTAACAAAAAATGACCATATGTTAATAGATATTGAACATGGGATTTATGAAGTTGCACTTAATCAAAATTTAATGTTTTATGACCAATATTACGCCAAATATTTTAATTTTATTGAATTAAAAATGATGTTTGAAAAAGAAGGTTTTGAATTAATTAGTCAATCTTATTTTGATGGTGGAAGTATTAAACAAAAAATAAAACCCACTCGGACTTTAGTTATGATATTTAGAAAAAAAAATTGATTTATTTTTTTGATAAACTACTTATTAAAAAAACATTATGTCTACAAGTGTTTCTGAAATGGCGGGTGGATTTTCCACTCAAATTAACCTCCCTCAAATCCTTGTCCACTCCGTGTGTAAGGAATTTGTGAGGAACAAGAAGAGCGAGAATGAAGATTTTGAAATTAAATACAAGATTGAACCAGGAAATGACTTTAATGTTTCTAACATTGAAATTACTTCTGAAGATTCTGATGAAATCCTTAACCTGCTTAAGCAACTCAAAGGATTTTCTCAAACTGTTATGAAACATTACAAGAAGATTACTGATTTTGAGATTAAGAAGGTTATTTATTATTGCTTTACAATTGCAAAGGATAAGAATGGTGTTGAAGATGTTTTCGTCAAGGAACATAACCAAAACACTCTTTTGATGATGGGTCAAAGTGAAAGCATTGACAAGTTTGAGAGGTATTTGGATAATTTCCTAGAAGCTGCTCGTCAAGATGATACTGAAGACAAGTTTACTAGAAAAACTCGTTATCAAAAGCTTCTGACACAAGGGTTTAAGACACTCAAGAGTTCATCAGACAAGGTATTTTATGTAATTTTCAATGATGAGAATGGAAATCTTAAGGGAGAACTCAGTGATGAGACTTTGATGGAGAAGATTGAACAGTCTTATGACTTGGTTTGTATCCAAGAGAGATTTGGAGATAATGTTTACAATTACGAATACTAAATTTATTTATAAATACTTATTTTCTTAAAATTACTTAACATTTCATTTATATTAGGTATTTCTCCATTAACAATTAAAACATTATCAAACCATTTTTTAATATTATCTGATACTTCTTGATTATTAAGTTTTGCTTGTTTTAAACAAAAACCATAAATTATAAATGCTAAAATAATTAAGTCCATATATTTCATAACTTTTTTCATTGGTTCATTAATGGTTGTAAAATTTGTTAATAAACCATTCCAATAATTTATTGTATTATTTAATGAATACATAGTTTCATTTGAAAGTCTAATATCAACACTAAAATCTTTATTTATAAAATGTTTAATATAACCATAGGGGTTATTACCAAAACTTATTTGTTCTGAACTTCTTTTTGGATAATAAAAATCTTTAAATAAAGTATAACTTCCAAAAAAAAATGAATAAAAATTTAATTTATTTAAATTGGTTGATAAACCAAAATCTATTAAATGAGGATAATAATTATTTTTTACTGAATTTTTATTTGAAAATAAAAAATCTTGTGATATTATAATATTTTGGGGTTTCAAATCATTATGAATTATATCATTATCATGTAAAAGTTTTATACTTTCCAACAATCTTAAACAAACAATCTTAACATTAAAATTACTTAATGGAACATCTAATTTATTAAAATCTATTGAATTTGGAAAATACATCATTTTTTCAATAATAAGTTTATTCCCAGGTAAATTATCTATAATAAATTTTTCAATCGCTTTTTTATTATATCCTTTAACATATTGACTTAAAGATATTTTATCAATAATTTTATAACTTACAGGTAAAATAAAATATTTATTTAATTTTTCTTTCCCAATCCGACTTTGTAAAAACATTTTTAAACTATAAACTTTTTTTACTTCTTCTAAATTTTTAATACTTTGAATTTTTTTTACATATTGATTATTTCCACTTTTAATCGCCACACCATAAGTCCCTTTACCTAAAAATTTTCTATTATTTTGATAATTATCGTTAGTTTCTACATTGATATTTTCAAATTTATTAGGAACAAGATAAAATGAATTTGGAACATTTCCAAAATTATTAGATTGATTAATTTTATTCATAATTTATAAAATATATTATTTGATTTTTTATTTCTGTCTTCTAAATTAAATACTAGGTAATTAACTTAAATTACCTTATATTTAACAACCTTACAATTTTTTGGTAAATCAATTTCACCTTTATATTTATTTGAAATTGTTAATTCTTCCAAGGTCATTGGTAAATTTCTTAAATCATACTTAAAATATTCTCCCAATCTCAAATATTTTAATGTTCTTGGTAAAAAATCAACATTTTGATTAAAATAACCATCTGTTTCCAAATAAATTAAATTTGGGGGTAAATTATTAAGTTGTTGATTAAAGGAACCCAAAATTTCTAATTCCTTTAAGGAAAGTGGTAAATTATCAATTGGATGATTAAAATGCCATCCAAAAATTAAACGTTCTAACCTAAAAGGTAAATTATCAACCGGTTGATTAAAATTACTTTCTCGCGTAAATTCTAAAACTTTCAAGCTCAATGGTAAATTATCCACTAGTTGATTAAAACAAAAACCAAATCTAACATTACATAAACCTTTCGGTAAATTATCAATTGGTTGATTAAATTCATCTGAAAATATTAAATGTGTAATCCCACTATTTTTAAAATTTTCATCTAATTCCTCATTACAATCATAAACAACCTTGTTTATTGGTAAGTTATTTAGTTCCTCCAAGGTTGGAAGATGATTAATTAAAACCATATCTTCCTCCTCATCACTCCAACCAATCCAAACCTTAATTAAAGAATACATTTTT